>ERZ761607.4485-NODE-4485-length-12296-cov-10.018463_pt1 | contig 12296 bp, 8 predicted proteins | sample MGYA00511164_ERZ761607 | MGnify/ENA primary metagenome ERZ761607 (study PRJEB28899, sample SAMN02445080) | bioreactor sludge metagenome | biome: EBPR sludge | place: Australia: Brisbane, Thorneside Wastewater Treatment Plant | collected 2011-06-22 ...
TTCATGAAGCGTTCCGCGTAGTCACGGTAGACCCCGGAGCGCAGGAAGAGATCGAACAGTTCCGGATCGATGTGCTGATTTTTCTTCATGAAGGACATGATCCCGATCGCCTCGGACAGCGTCTTGCCCTTCTTGTAGGGACGGTCAACCGCGGTCAACGCCTCGAAGATGTCAGCGATCGCCATCATGCGGGCGACCGGACTCATCTCGTCCCTGACCAGCCGCCGCGGATACCCGGTACCGTCCATTTTCTCGTGGTGGCCGGCGGCGATTTCCGGGACGTTGCGCAAATGCTTCGGGAACGGCAATTGCGTGAGCATGATCAGGGTCTGGACGATATGTTCGTTGATCTTGTAGCGTTCTTCGTTCGACAAGGTGCCGCGGGCGACGCCCAGGTTGTAGAGTTCGCCCTTGTTGTAGAGGGCTTCCGGTACGTCCATCCGGAATCCCCACTGGTTGTCGGCGGGCATCCGGTCGCGCGCCGCCCGTTCGAAGACATGCTCCGGGCGGTCGGCCAGCAGCGGTTCGACAACCGGCAATGCGGGCGCCGGGGAACGCGCCTTGCGTTCCTTCTCCTCATGCGAAATGCCGATCCGGTCGTCGAGCGTCCGCGTCCACGTCCGCGCGGCGATTTCCTTCAGGCGTTCCAGCTTTTCGGGCGCCATGAATTCGCCGCCTTCGTTGCAGCCGGCGATGAATGCGAAATCATCGTCCAGCCCGGCCAGCGTCCGCGCAAGTTCGTTGCGCGCCGAGGCTTCCGGCGTGCCGGCGGCGATGGCTTTCAGGCAGGCGATCTCGGCATCGCGCTTGAGCACCTCGAAACGCATGCGTACCTCGTGGATGCGGTCGTACAGGGTCTCCAGCTTGGTCGCCTTGTCGACGACATATTCCGGCGTCGTCACCTTGCCGCAATCATGCAGCCAGGCGGCGATGTGCACAGCTTCCCATTCTTCGTCGTCGAGCCGGAAATCCTTGAACGGTCCGCTGGTCTCGGCGCAGGCGGCGCGCGCCAGCATCTTGGTCAGTTCGGGAACGCGGGCGCAGTGGCCGCCGGTGTAGGGGCTCTTGGCGTCGATGGCGCCGGCGATCAAGCGGATGAAGGCCTCGAAAAGCATCTTCTGGGCCTTGATCAGTTCCTTGCTCTCGAGCGAGACGGCCGATGACCCCGAGAGCGCCTCGATGAAGCTGATTTGCGCCGGATCGCTCGCCTCGGCGCGGATCAGCAGCATGACGCCGACCAGCACGTCACTGCGGTTGAGCAGGGGAACGGCGATTGCATGGTCGGTCGCCTCGTCGCCGACCGGCAGGTGCAGGGCCGCGATGTCGGCGGCCGCGAGCCGGCCGCCGCGCGCGCTGTGCGAGGCGAGGGCGGACTCGAGCAGCGGGCCGCAAGCGGCGACGGCCACCGAGGCGTCGCCGGCGGTCAGCGCGGCGCCGTCGCAACGCAAGGCCGCCGCCGGGCGCAGGTGGGCGTTGTCCGCCAGGTAGAGAACGCCGGCCTCGGCGCCGGCCGCCGCCATCGTCTCGGTGAGCAGTTTCGGCAGCAGGCGATCGAAGTCCCTTTCGTCGGCGATGGCGTGCGTGACATCGAGAAACCGGCGTATCGTCCGCTTCATGCTGTCCATGGTGAGCGTCAGGTTATTCACTTCCAGCACCAGCGAATCGACCTTGATTGGCTGCGAGAACTCGAAGTGGCGGATCGCCTCCGCCGCGCGCGCCAACTGGCGCAGGGGGCCGGAAATGGCGCGGGCGAGCAGCCAGGTGACCGGGATTCCGAGCAGGATGACCAGCACCGTGGCCAGCGCGGCGTGGCGCATCAGCCGTTTGGCGGCGGACATCAGCTCGGCGTCGGGGATCGCGGTGATCAGGTACAGCGGCGTGGCGCCTTCCAGCTGCACCGGGCGCAGCGAGGCGTGCCAGTCGACGCCGTCGACGGTCAGCGCGAGGTCGCGGCCACCGCCGGCATCGTCGAGAGTCGGCAGCAGTTCGCCGATGCGGGCGAGCACCGGGATGCCGAGATCGGCCAGGCGGGGCAGCGCCGGCTGGCCGCCGGGCGCGGCCGCCGACTGGATCGCCTGCGCCAGGTTTTCGTCGGCGATGGTCAGCCCTTCCCGGTTGGCCAGCACGGCGTGGCTGCCCGCCGTCACCTTCTGCCGGGCCAGCGACTGGTCGAGGGTTTCCAGACGAATGTCGGCGCCGACGACGGCGTCGGCGTTGTTGGCGCGGTTGGCGATGGTCGTGCCGACCTTCTGGCTGGTGTAGAAGACATAGGGCGGCGTCTTGATCTGCCCGGCGGATGCCTGCGCCGCCTGGTACCAGCCGCGCGTGCGCGGGTCGTAGGCCATGGCGTAGTCGGGCAGATCGTCGCTGCGCAGCTGTTTGAGCGCGGCGTCGAAAAAGATGAAGCTGCCGCGCGTGCCGTCCGTGCCGCGTTCGATGCTCTGCGCCATGTAGACGGCCTCGGATGGGGCGTTGAAGGTCTGCCCCTCGACGGGGCTGTGGAAGCGGCGCAGCATGAAGAAATCGCCGTCGCCGTAGCCGACGTAGATCGAGGTCAGGGCCGCCGAGTTGTCGAGCGCCGTGCGCATGAAACCGACGTAGTTCATGCGTTCCGCCAGCGAACCGGTGCGCGTGACGCCGTCGTGGCTGACCAGTCGCGCCGCCATTTCGGCGGGGCCGATCAGGTTGGTGAATTCGCTCAGGGTTTCGCGGCCGATGCGCGCATTCAGATCGCCTGCCGTGGTTTCGAGGATCTCGCGGCTGACCCGGTAGCCCAGTCCGCCGATGACGCTGCCTATCAGCAGGATCAGGGCGATGAACAGCGTCGAGATATGAACATGGAGCGGGAAGCGGCGGGTCACGGCAGAACCTCCGGCGGTCGGGAAGTTCCATCCTACGCGCAAGCGGGCAGGGTATAAACTGGCAGACCGCTGCATTCCGGAAATGCCGAAACATGCGCCAGACCATCAGCTTCATCACCCTCGGGGTCGCTGACCTCGCCGTCAGCCGCGCCTTCTACGCGGCGCTCGGCTGGCGGGAATCCCCGGCCAGCCAGCCCGGGATCGCCTTCTTCAATGCCGGCGGCGTCGTCCTCGCGCTCTTTCCGCGCGCCGCGCTGGCCGACGATGCCGATGTCGCCGCCGCAGGCAGCGGCTTTCCAGGCTTCACGCTGGCCCACAACGTGGAATCCGAAGCGGCGGTCGATCGCTTGCTGGCGGAAGCGGTCGCCGCCGGCGGGCGACTGGTCCGGCGCGCCGGCAAGGTGTTCTGGGGCGGCTACCGCGGCTATTTCGCCGACCCCGACGGCTTCCTCTGGGAGGTCTGCTGGAACCCGTTCTTCCCGCTCGATGAACGGGGACGGGTCAGGCTGCCGGAATAACCGTCGTTATTCCTTGGCCGCCGCGAAGCGCCCGATTTCCTCGCGGGTATTGATGTTGGCGAAGGCTTCGGCCTCGTCGTCGAAAGCGACCTCGACGACATCCAGAGTGGCGTACCAGCGATCGACCTTGCGCCCGCCGCCGGCCAGGAAATCGCTCAGATGCGGCAGTACGCCGCGCTGGCACAGGCAGAACACCGGGTGCGGCTGGTCGAAGGTGCGGGCGACGGCCAGGCTGGCATTTGCCACGGTCAACGCCGAAAACAGGCGGGAAACCAGATCGCCCGGCAGGAAGGGGGAATCGCAGGGGGCGGTGGCGACGAGCGGGTGCGCCGCCGCCGACAGCGCCGCGTGCAGCCCGGCGAGCGGACCGGCGAAATCGGGGATGAGGTCGGCGACGACACGGTGGCCGAAGGCGGCGTAACGCTCGCGATTGCGGTTGGCGTTGATCAGCAGCTCATCGACCTGCGGCGCGAAGCGCTCGATGACGTGGGCGACCAGCGGCCGCCCGCGCAGATCCTGCAGCCCCTTGTCGACCCCGCCGAGGCGCCGCCCGAGTCCGCCGGCAAGGACGATGCCGGTGATCTTCCCGCGCGGCATCAGAAGACCAGCGTCCGCCACGCCGGGTCGAGCGCGCGGGCGACAAAGGCCGTGGCGCCGGCGGCGCCGGCCCCGGAGATCAGCGTCTCGCCGGCGCCGACCCAGGCAGCGCGGGCCATGCCGCAGGCGACCAGGCGGACATCCTCGGCGGCGACTTCGCGCAGGAAGTCGCCCAGCGACTTCTCGTCGGCGAGGGTCGCGAACCGCTGATCGGCAACGCCGGCAACCAGCCAGCGAACCGCCGGGCCGGCAAAATGGATCTCGACCTCGGCGTCGAGCGCCCGTGCCGCCAGCGCGTGAACCAGTGGCGTGACCAGCAACTCCGGGTGCTCCGGTGTCGCCGCCCAGACCAGCAGCGCGAGATGGTCAGCCAAACCTGGCCTCCGGCTCGATCTCGAGGATATGGGCGCGATAGGCGGCGCCGTCGATCAGGCCCGGGCGCTCCGCCTCCCAGCGCGTTGGCCGGACGCGGGCCATCCACCCTGCCGCATGAGGATCGCGATGGACGAGGGACGGCCGTTCCTCGGCGGCTTCGTTGCCTTCCAGCAGCACGAAGGAAATCGGGGCGTGGACGGCGAGCACGGTCTTGCGGCATTCGACGGTCGCCATGCCGCGCCCGATGTCGACCGTGGCGCCATTCGGCTTGCTCGTGAAGGCGATGATCTCGCCGGCCAGGAAGACGCCGAAACCGGTCGCGCCGATCAGCGCCTCGCCGTCGCCGGTCTCCTGCACCCACATGTCGTAGCGCGGGCAGTAGAGACGGTCGTCGGGGAGGGTGCCGGTGAAGGGGGTGTGGGCCATGGCGGGTCATCGAGGAAATTTTGCTGGCCGCGCGTTCGCGCCGCGAAGCCGAACCGCGGACAGTGCTGTTGCACGGCAAGGCGAAGGCGACCGGAGCGCGGACGTGCAGACGGCAAAATTTGGCGGAAGAGAGCAGGAGTCGAACCTACCCAAGCCTGTCTGACAGGCCCTACCGGTTTTGAAGACCGGCCGCCCCACCGGGGAACGATCTCTTCCGTTGTTCATGCTCCGAATTGCTCGGGGGTGCCGCGCAGAAGATGGGTGTCGCGGATGCGGCGAGTGTAGCCGATGCGATCGAAGAATTCGAGGATCTGGATGGCCACCTTGCGGCCGCCGCCGATCTCGTCGCGCAGGGACGCGGCGCGGATGCAGCCGTCGCGCTGGTGGATGCCGGCGGCCCGGCGCGCGAGGTCGGTCACCGCTTCGGCGGTGAAGAAATGGTCGTGCGCCACCGGCCACGCGTCGCCATGCCGGGCGATCCGCTTGAACAGGGCGCGCACCGTGTCTTCGCCGATGCCGGTCGCCCGCGCCACGTCGCGGACGCGCGGCGGGTTGCAGGGAGCGGCGTCGAGCAGCGGCTTCAGGGCCAGCCACAGGTCGCGGTCGGCGGCGGCGAGCTGCACCTGGTGCTGCGGCAGATGCAGCCAGGCGTGCGTGCGGGCGACGCGCCCGTCGGCGAGTGGCGCGGCGAGCAGCGCGTCGAAGGCCGGCCGGGACAGGGTCGGCAGCGTCAACCGGCGCAGGCGGTCGCGCTCGACGCCAGTCAGGTCGGGGGCGCGTTCGTGTTCGGCGGCCAGCGCGGCCAGCAGGCGGGCTTCCAGTTCCTGCCAGCGGAACCGCGCGAAAGCGGCGTCGCCAACGACTTTCAGGTCGAGGCGGGCGCACAGCGCCGCCATCGCTGCCGGTTCCAGGTTGCGGTTGCATGCCTGTGCGGCGAGGTCGGCGCCGGCCGCCTGCTGCTCGGCGGCGAGATGCAAGGCGGTCGCCGGATTGGGGTCGGCCAGCGCGGCGAGCATCGCCAGCCGTTCCGGGCTGCGCCTCCTGCGGCTGGGCGGGAAGATGTCGAGGACGATGCCGCCGCCGATGGTGTGGCGCGCCGATGCGTCGCGCAGGATGAAGCGGTCGCCGGCGAGCGTGGCGATGTCGCGGTCGACGGTGATTTGCGCCCAGTTTTCGCCGCAGGGCGGGATTTCGTCGGCGCCGAGCAGGGCGACGCGGGCGGGAACCTCCTCGGCGCCGAGGTGCAGATGCGCCGGCGTCCAGTGCTTCAGCCCCGGCTGGCCGGCGAGGACGCGCAGCCTGGCGTCGAAGCGGCGCACCGGGGCGTGCAGCGCCGGGGCGACGATCCACATGCCGCGTTCGACCTCGGCCTTCTCGATGCCGGTGAGCGCCAGCGCGATGCGTTGCCCGGCGTGACCCGATTCCGCCGGGATGTCGTGCACGCGCAGGCTGCGCACGCGCACCGGGCGGCCGGGCGGCGACAGCAGCAGCCGGTCGCCGGGCTGCACGGCGCCCGAGAAGGCGGTGCCGGTGACGACGGTGCCGGCGCCGGCGAGCGTGAAGCGGCGGTCGATGGCAAGGCGAAAGCCGCCGCTGGCCTGGTGTTCGCTTTGCGCTGCGGCAGCGGCTTCGAGATGAGCGCTCAGCTCGCCGACGCCTTCGCCGCTGACGGCGGCGACCGGGAAGATCGGCGCGCCGGCCAGCGCGGTGCCGGCGAGCAGTTCGGCGATTTCGATTCTTGCCTGTTTTTGCCGGTCGGCTGCGGCAAGGTCGATCTTGGTCAGCGCCACCGCGCCGCGCCGGATGCCGAGCAGTTCGATGATCTCCAGATGCTCGCGCGTCTGCGGCATCGGTCCGTCGTCGGCGGCGATGACCAGCAGCGCGAAATCGATGCCGGTGGCGCCGGCGAGCATGTTGTGGATCAGCCTTTCATGGCCGGGGACGTCGACGAAGCCGAGGGTCGGCGTGTAGGCGTAGCCGAGGTCGACGGTGATGCCGCGCGCCTTCTCTTCCTTGAGGCGGTCGCAATCGACGCCGGTCAGCGCCTTGACCAGCGTCGTCTTGCCGTGGTCGATGTGGCCGGCGGTGCCGACGATCATCCGAACATATCCTCGTACATGCGTCCGGCCCAGGCGAAGTCTTCGGTGACGAGTTCTTCGCTGCGCAGGTCGTCGTCGGTCTGGTCCTGGACGATCTGGCCCTTGTCGTTCACCCAGTACTTGAAGCGCACGGCGATGTCCTCGCGCGGTTCGGTGTTGACCATCATGAAGCACAGGTTGTCGGGCAGCGCGAACTTCGGCTCGCGGCCCCTGGCGCGCTCGGCGATGTACCTGGCGACGATCTTCGCGTGCGCGTTGGCGACGTGGCCGGCCTTCGGGTAGAAGCGGAACTGCGGCGAAACGATGCCGACCGCGTCGCCGATGACGTAGGTGTCCGGGTCGTCCTTGAGGTTCAGCATGAAGGGATCGACGCCGGCCCAGCCGGTCGGCTTGCCTTCCTCGTTCCTGCCGATGACGCCGGCCTTCCACGCCATGTCGCCGGCCTGGTGCGGGGCCATCAGGATCGAATGGTCGAAAGTGAAGTCGCCAGCCGCCGTCTTGATCTTCCTGTTGAACGGGTCGACTTCCTGGATCGCCGCCTTGGGCACGTAGACGATCTGGTCCTGGTAGATCTCGCGGAAGGCGTCCTGGAAACCGATGGTAATCGGCGCCGGAGCGGGTTTCGGGTCGAGGATGATGACCTTGCCCTTGATCTTGCGCTGCTTGAACAGGCCGGCGATCAGGCAGGCGCGCTCGTAGGGCGAAGGCGGGCAGCGGTGCGGCGGCGGCGGCAGGGTCATCACCAGGTCGCCGCCCTTGAAATTCTGGATGCCCTGCTTGAGCTTGAAGTGCTCGGCGCTCGGGATGTAGGCGGCCGGGAACATCGCCTTGGTGTAGTGGGCCGCCTTGCGGTCGTTGCCGAACCAGGCTTCGTAGTTGTAGCGGATGCCGGCGCCGAGGATCAGGTAGTCGTAATCGACCCAGCCCTGGGCGGTGACGACGCGCTTCTTGTCGCGCTCGAAGGCGGTGACTTCGGTCTGGATGAAGTGGTAGCCGTACTTCTGCGCCACGTCGAGGTAGCTGAAGGTCAGGAACTGGGCATCGACGACATCGACCAGCCACTTGTTGCTCATCGGGCAGGAGAAGAACACCGGGTTGCGTTCGAGCAGCACGACTTCCAGCGACGGGTCGAGCAGGCGCAGGTGCTTGGCGGCGGTGACGCCACCCCAGCCGCCGCCGCAAATGACGACGCGCTTACCCTTGGCTTTCGGCAGGAGCGGATCGGACTGCATCTGGATCAGGAAGGGGAGCGGGCTGGTCGGCGCGGCGATGCTTGCCGTCGCCCCCAGCGCCGCGCCGGCGGCGAGGAACTGTCTGCGATTGAGGCTCATGATGTCGTCTCCATGGGAAGCAACCACCCGGGCACGGAGATGCCCGGATTTACAGGGCGGCGCCTTGCGGCGCCAGGGGCCGGAGATGGCGGGCGGTACGCAGACCGCCACGCAGGGCCATCGCCGGAAGAATCAGAACTTCAGTTCCGCCAACTGGGCGGAAAAACGGGCTTCGTCCTTCGCCTCGAGGCAGCGCAGGTCGAGGCAGTAGGCGTCGTCGCGGATACGGCCGATGACCGGCGCCGGCAGCGCGCGGAAGGCGGCTTCCAGGGTCGCCAGCGATTTCCCCGGCCTTTTCGCCGTCGACCGCAGGACCAGCGCCGCCGACGGCAGGCGCTCGACCGGCAGGGCGCCGCTGCCGATCTGGCTGTCGCAGCCGGCGACGGCGACCGTCGCCAGCGATCCGACCGCCGCCTGCATGGCCGGCAGCAAGCGCTCGCCGAGGGCGGCGATGTCGGCGGCCGGCCGGGTCAGCAGGCGCAGGGTCGGCAGGCGCTGGGTCAGCCGGTCCGGATCGCGGTAGAGGCGCAGCGTGGCTTCCAGCGCGGCGAGCGTCGTCTTGCCGACGCGCAGTGCGCGCTTGAGCGGGTTCTTCTTGATCCTGGCGACCAGATCCCTGCGGCCGACGATCAGCCCGGCCTGCGGCCCGCCGAGGAGCTTGTCGCCGGAGAAGGTGACGAGGTCGGCGCCGGCGGCCAAGGCCTGCTGCGGCGTCGGTTCGGCGGGCAGGCCGAGGGCGGCGAAGTCGCACAGCGTGCCGCTGCCGAGATCGACCAGCAGCGGCAGGCCGGCCGCATGCGCGATTTTGGCCACTTTTTCCGGGTCGACCGCGGCAGTGAAGCCGGTCACGGCGTAATTGCTGGTATGGACCTTCATCAACAGCGCGGTTTTCGGGCCGATGGCCTCGGCGTAGTCCTTCTCGTGCGTGCGATTGGTGGCGCCGACCTCCACCAGCCTGACCTGCGCCCGGCGCATCACGTCGGGGATGCGGAAGGCGCCGCCGATCTCGACCAGCTCGCCGCGCGAGACGACCGCTTCCCTGCCTTGGGCCAGCGCGTTCAGCGTCAGCAGCACGGCGGCGGCGTTGTTGTTGACGATGGTGGCGGCGATGTCTTGTGAACCGCCGGCGACCAGTTCTGCCAGCAGGCCGGAAACGAGATCGTCACGGTCACCACGACCGCCGGAGGCGAGATCGTACTCGAGCGCACAGGGCGAACGCGCCGCCTCGACCATCAGCGCGATGGCCTCCTCGGCCAGCAGGGCGCGGCCGAGGTTGGTGTGCAGGACGGTCCCGGTCAGATTGAAGACGGGCCGCAGGTTGGCCCGGCCGAGGTCGTCGGCGCGACGGCCGATCGCCGCCAGCAGGCTGGCTTCTTCCGGCAAGGGCAGGCCGTGTTTCAGGCCCTCGCGGGCTGCGGCCAGTTCGGCGCGGACACAGCCGGTGACCAGTTGGCGGCCATGCGCCGCGATCAGTTCGGGAATCTGGCCAAGGACACGGTCGACCGCGGGAAGGTGTCTTTTTTCGTTCATGGCATTCACCCGGACCGGGCAGAAGGAGGGAGGGGGATTTTAGCGCCGTGCTTGCAGGAGTTCGGCAATCTCCTGCAGGGCGCTGGCGATTTGTTGCGCCGTTTCCGGCGGCGGCAGCGGGATGCTCAAGCGGCGTTCGCCGGTCTGCGGGTTTTCGCTGATCCACGGGTGGCTGGCCGGCCGCCCTGATGGGCCATTGGTCGCGCCGGTCGCCAGCGCCGACAGCAGCTGGCCGCCAATCCGGGCAATCGCCGCCCACGGGTCATCGTGGGGCGGGGCGGTCGCAACGGGTGCTTGTCCGATCTCGTCTGCCAACCCTGTTTCTTCCACGCCGGACTCGTCGGCAGGGACCGGAATTTCCGCCGGCAGACGGTCGACCACAGGATTTTCCTCGGCCGGCGTCATCGCCTCGCTCTCGCCCATGTGGCCGGTAACGTTCTCGACCTCCTTCATGAAGCGATTCAGGCGCGAGCCGCCCAGCGAAATTTCGCCGCTGCCGCCGTCGAGAACGCCCGCCGCCAGCGAGCGCTTGAAAGCCAGCACCGACAACATGCCTTCCTCGATCGTCCCCTTGGCGACGAAATTGACGATCTGCACCGGCCGCTTCTGCCCCATCCGGTAAATCCGGCCGATGCGCTGTTCGAGCAAGGCGGGGTTCCACGGCAGGTCCATATTCACCAGGATGGACGCATGTTGCAGGTTCAGGCCGGTCGCTCCGGCGTCGGTCGACAAGAAGACCCGGCAGGCCGGATCGTTGCGGAATTGCTCGACCAGCGCCGGACGCTTCTCGCTGGCAATCGCGCCGTGAAAGCTGACATGGCCGATGCCGCGCGCTTCCAGCCGGCGGATCAGGATGTCGTGCGTGCGCGTCCATTGGCTGAACACGACGGCCTTGGCCTCCGGCTGGGCAAACAGGTCGTCGAGCAGATTGGCCAGCTCGTCGGCCTTGACGCCATGATCGCTCTGCCGGTCGAGCAGGTAGGTGCTGTTGCACGCCATGCGCATGTTCTGCAGGCAGCAGGTCAGGCGCCGCTGGTCCTTGTCGGAGAGAAATTTCATCCGTCGCCAGCGATTGACGATCTGCGCCACGGTGTCGGCATTTTCCTGATGCAGCAGCATCTGCGGCTCGGTCATCGGCACCAGCAGGTTCTGATCGGTCCGCGTCGGCAGTTGCTGCAGGACTTCGGATTTCCTGCGCCGGATCATCACCGGCGCCAGGGTTTCGCCGATGCGCTCCAGGTCGCGGTAACCGGTCACCCGGCCGGACTCGTCCTTGACCTGGTGGTTGTGCAGCAGTTTCCAGGTCGGCCCGAGGCGATGCTGGTCGACGAACTGGACGATGGAAATCAGCTCTTCCAGCTTGTTTTCCAGCGGCGTCCCGGTCAGCACCACGGCGTAGGGGCTGTCGATGCGCTTCAGGGCGCGGGCGGCGATGGTATTCCAGTTCTTGACCCGCTGCGCTTCGTCGACGATGACCAGGTCGGGCGCCCAGGCGGCGATCAGGTCGAGGTCGGGCTGCAGTTTTTCGTAATTGGTGATCTTGCAGAAATCGTCCAGCGCGTAATCCTTCTGGCGCTGCACCCGGCCGCCGCCCATCACCCGCGACTCGCGCCCGGAAAAGCGGGCGATTTCGCTTTGCCACTGGTATTTCAGCGAAGTCGGGCAGACCACCAGCACCTTCGCCACGCCGAAATGCCGCGCCAGGATTTCCGCCGCGGCGATGGCCTGGATGGTCTTGCCCAGGCCCATGTCATCGCCGATCAGGGCGCGTCCGGCGCGCACCGCGAACAGCGCGCCCTCGGCCTGGTAGGGATAAAGCGGCACCTTGAGCAGCTTCTTCAGGCCGCCATCGGCCGCGCCGCGCGGAAAGTGTTCGGCAAGCAACGCTGCCCGCCGCTCGGCATCGCGGCAACCGGCGATGAAATCCAGCGCATCGTCGTAAGCCCGCAGTTCATGGCCGGATTTGTGGACCAGCCCGAGAAAACGCTCGAGCGCATCGAAACGCGCGGGCGGCAGACGCCAGTGATCGGCGGCCTCGAACAAGCCGCGCGCCGCCTGCTCGATGGCGGGCGGACACGTCGTCCCGGCGCGAAAATGCACGCTGCGCCGGCCGTCGTTGCGCAAATGGATTTCCGAAAACGCCGGCGCATAGCCGCGGGCAAAAGCCGCCTTCACCCCGCGCTTTTGCTCCAGCGCCGCCAGCGTGAATTCGATGTGCTTGCAGGTGCCCAGTTCGTTGGTCGCGTAATCCGGGCAACTGCAAAAATTGTCTCCCGGCTGCGTGCCGCGAATCGCCACCCGGTAGGCGCTTTTTGATTGCGGATTGCTCACCCGATACTCTGAGAAAAACGGCTCGCCGCCGATATTCTCCAGCCCGAACGCCTGTTCCCGGCCAAACTGCCGGCGCAAGCCGCGCTGCCATTCGACGGCGGGCCAGTCATCCGGCGCCTGCGTGCGGGAAAGCTTGATTTCCCTGGGCGCCTTCGCGGAAGGTGACGGCTTTTTGCCGTTGACGGATTTTTTGCTGACTTGGGGTTTCATGGGCCTTCTCTGTATCAG
>ERZ761607.4487-NODE-4487-length-12291-cov-4.742726_pt1 | contig 12291 bp, 7 predicted proteins | sample MGYA00511164_ERZ761607 | MGnify/ENA primary metagenome ERZ761607 (study PRJEB28899, sample SAMN02445080) | bioreactor sludge metagenome | biome: EBPR sludge | place: Australia: Brisbane, Thorneside Wastewater Treatment Plant | collected 2011-06-22 ...
AATACCCGGAAATAAAAGGGAACCACAGAGGACACGGAGGGCACGGAGGGGAAGAAGTCGGGGGAACTATGAAAAGCGCGAAGGACACGAAAAGGCGTGGTGGGGTTGGGTTGAACCATGGAGGGGGCGAGTGAGGACCACAAGACGGGACTTTCCGGCGTGTAACGCCGGAACTACAGGGACAGCACCCGGGGTTGCCCTATGATCAGGCGTTTCCTGTAGCTCCGGCGAACTTCGCCGGAGGGGGACGACGTCCGGACCACGAACCGTGTATGCCTATGTGCGATCGGGCGTTTCGAGTACCGCGAGCGCTTCGGCGCGGCCGAGCGGGAGGCGGGGTCGGCCGAGGGCGGCTCCCCGGGCGGTCTCGGCGGCGTCGATCCGTTTCCAGTCGGACCAGGTGACCGGCCGTACCCCGCGGGCGCGGGCGGCCGCGATCCAGGCCGGAGGGTCCGGCTGGCGTGCGGCCAGGACCTCGCGGTCGTCGAGCATCGCGGCGACCGTCTCGATGGCGTCCTTGCGGTTGAGTCCGATCAATCCCTTGGCCCCGCGTTTAATCCAACCGCAGACATAGACTCCCGGCGCGCCGGTGACCGATCCGCGCCGGTTGGGGATCACCCCGCGCGTGGCATCGTACGGCAACCCCTCCCACTTCGGGGCGCGGTGCCCGGTGGCGAAGACCACCAGTTGGGCGGGGAGCTCGACGGTGGCCCCGGTGTCGGCATGGGCGAAGCGCGCCCCCACCACCCGCTCGCCCCCGAGCAGGCAGGCGGTGCGCAGGCGGTTGCGGAAGACGAGGTGGTGATCCGATCCGGGTTTTTCGGGCAGCGGACCGAACGGAAACGGTTCGTCGGTGGCGACCGACCAGCCGGGCAGGCCGACGACCTCGCTCCATTCGGCTTCGGTGAACGAGGCCTCGGCGGCGGCGCGGCGGCCGACCAGCGTCACCGAGGCGGCCCGGTGGTGGGCGAGCGCCTCCATCGCGTAGGGTGCGATGTCGGTGGCGACCCAGGTGGCCGCGCCGCGCAGGAACAGGCGGGCCGCGTCGAGGGCGACGTTGCCGTTGCCGATGATCACCACGTCGCGCACGCCATCGAGCCACGCCGCGTCAAACGCCTCGGCCTCGCCGTTGGCCCAGCGCGCCAGGTCGAGGGCATCCGCCGCCCCGCGCAACCGCGCACCCGGGAGGTCCGGCCGGTTCGGGACCTCCGCGCCGGAACAGAGCACCACCGCGTGGTAGGACTGGCGCAGGGTGTCCAGGAGCACGTCGCGGCCGACCTCGACGTTGCCGAAATAGAGGAAGCGCGCGTGGTCGGCGATCTGGTCGAACAGCTTGATCGCGCGGCGGGTGGGCAGGTGGTCGGGGGCGACTCCGTAGCGGACCAGGCCGTACGGCGCCACCCGCTTTTCGAGCAGATGGACCTCGCAGCCCGGACACCGTTTCAGGATTTCCCCCGCGACGAAGAAGCCGGACGGACCGGCCCCGATGACAGCGACGCGCATAGGTTGCCACTATGGCACAGCCGGCGCGGTGTGTCGAGGCAGGCAGGAGCCGTGCATACGCCATGCGGGTTGAGGGGCAAGCGGCCTGAGGACAAGCCGCCCCACCATCCATCCGGGCACGCCATGCGGTGCGATCAGGCGTATTTCTGGAGGACGATCGTGCCGTTGGTGCCGCCGAAACCGAAGCTGTTGGTCATGACGGTGTGGAGGTCCACGTTGTCTTCGCGCTGGCGGACGATCGGGAACCCTTCGGCTTCCGGGTCCAGCGTCTCGATGTTGGCGGAGGCGGCGATGAACCGGTGCTTCATCATCAGCAGGCAGTAGATGAGCTCATGCACCCCGGCCGCGCCGAGCGAATGGCCGGTGAGGCCCTTGGTCGAGCTGATCTTCGGGATCGCCTTACCCTCGAACGCGGCCTTGACCGCCTTCAGCTCGGTGATGTCACCGGCCGGCGTCGAGGTCCCGTGGGTGTTGATGTACTGGATCGGGGCGTTGGCCGTGGCCATGGCCATCTTCATGCAGCGGGCAGCGCCCTCGCCGGAGGGGGCGACCATGTTTTCCCCGTCGGACGTGGCCCCGTACCCGACGATCTCGGCGAGGATGTTCGCCCCGCGGGCCTTGGCGTGTTCGAGTTCCTCGACGACGACCACCCCGCCGCCACCGGCGATGGCGAAGCCGTCGCGGTTGGCATCGTAGGGGCGCGAGGCCACCGACGGCGTCTCGTTGTACCGGGCGGTCAGCGCACCCATCGCGTCGAACATCATCGCCGAGGTCCAATCCTCCTCCTCGCCGCCGCCGGCGAAGACAATGTCCTGCTTGCCCCACTGGATCAGCTCGTAGGCGTTGCCGATGCAGTGCAGGCTGGTCGCGCAGGCCGACACGATGGAGTAGTTGTAGCCCTTGATCCGGAACGGCGTGGCCAGGCAGGCCGAGACGGTGCTGGTCATGCAGCGGGTGACCAGGTATGGACCGGCGCGCTTCACGCCCTTGGTCCGCGCGGTGTCCGCGCCCTCGACGACGTTCTTCGACGACGCGCCGCCGCACCCGACGATCAGGCCGGTGCGCTCGTTCGATACCATCTCCGGGGTCAGGCCGGCGTCGGCGATGGCCTTCGCCATGGCCACGTAGGTGTACGCGGCGGCATCGGCCATGAACCGACGGTCCTTGCGGTCGATGAATGCATCCATATCAATGACCGGCACGCCGGCGACATGGCTGCGGAACCCCATTTCCTTGTAAACCGGCTGGGCCTTGATGCCGGGTGTGCCCTCACGCAACGAGGCGGTCACCTCGTCGGCCGAATTGCCGATGCACGACACGATACCCATTCCGGTAATGACTACGCGCTTCATGCAGAGTACTCCTAGAATCCGTCCGTGGATTCAAACAAGCCGACCTTGAGGCTGTCGGCCGTGTACACTTCCTTGCCATCCACCGCCACCTTGCCGTCGGCAATGGCGAGCACCAACTTGCGGTTGATGACCCGCTTGATGTCGATGGTGTAACTGACCACCTTGCTGGTGGGTAAAATCTGCCCGGTGAACTTGACCTCGCCCACGCCGAGCGCACGGCCCTTGCCCTTGTGCCCGGACCAGGCGAGGAAAAACCCGGTCAACTGCCACAACGAATCGAGCCCGAGGCAACCCGGCATGACCGGATCGCCCTGGAAATGACAGCCAAAAAACCACAACTCCGGCTTGATGTCCAATTCGGCCCGGACGATGCCGGACTGGTAGGCCCCGGCACCCTCGGTGATTTCGTTGATCCGGTCGAACATCAGCATGTTCGGCAGCGGAAGCCGGGCCGACTCGGGCCCGAACAACTCGCCGCGACCGGCGGCCAACAATTCATCGTAGCTGTAAGCGTTCTTTCGCGTCATGGTTTCCCGATTGGATTTTTAACGATGGCGAAAGACTGAACAATTTACAAACTATTTCAAGCTATTTAACCAGTTGCCAGGCCGTCCCTTCGGCAACACTCCACTGGTACTTGCGGGCGTGTTCGCGCAGGATGAAGGGGATCTGCCGCCGGCGAAGCAGCCGGAACCGCGGACCGAGCACGTCGGCGAGGGCGGCAAAACTGGACTGACCGTCCCGCCCGCCCAGCCAGCGCTCCCGCGGGGTGTAGTCGGTGAGCCAGGTGTAGGGGGAGGCGATGATCAACTGGGCGCCCGGCTGGAGCCGGTCAACCAGGGCGGCGAGGCAGGCGGCCGGGTCGGGAACCCGGTCGATCAGGTTGAGCAGCACCGCGAGGTCAAACCGGCCGAGGCGCGGCGACACGGCCATGGCGTCGCCCGTGACGAACCGCACCCGCTCCGGATGCACCCCGGCGGGCCGCCGCAGGATGGCCTCCCCGCGCCGGTCTCCTTCGATGGCATACCGAACCGGCAACACGCCGCCGCGTTGCATCCGGCGGGCCGCCCGGATGAAGGCCCGCGACAGGTCGATCCCGACGACCTCGCCGCACCAGCGTGACAATTCGAGGCTGGTGCGGCCGACCGCGCACCCGAGGTCGAGGGCCCGCGGTGTGCGCGGGAGCTTGCGCCGGTCCACCAGTTCCTTCACCGCGCGCGCCGGATACCCGAACGCGCCGCGCGGCGAACCGGGAAACGGGAGGTAGTCGTCCGCCGTTCCGTAATGAAAGAACAGGTACTGCTCCAGCGCCTCGTCCGACTCGTAATACGGCGACCCGCCGCCGGGGGCCCGCTTCATCGGCCCGCCAAGGCGTCGAGCAGGTACGACGCGGGCTGGAAATGTTCGATCACCGGGGTGATCGTGCCGTCGCGGAACATGCGCGCCTGCGGCACGTGGATCTTCGGGGTCTTGAACGGTGCGAACAGGATGTCGTCGTGGGTGGCATGGCTCTTGTCGGTAAAGCTGTCGGGTACGCAATCGCCGCCGAGATGGTCGCTGCGCCCGGTGGCGACATGCAACGTGCCGAGGATCTTCTCGTCCTGGATATCGCGGCCCGACACCGGCAAGCGCTGGGTGCCGAACCCGAGTTCGCCGATCACGCCGGTCGCCGGGTCGGAGGCGAGCCTGGCGTTGTGCGCGGCGACGGTCGCCGGATCGCCCTCGATCAACGTCGCCGTGCGCACATGGCCGTCCGCCACGTGCATCAGGCCGATGGTCCCGTCCTCGTAGTACATCGGGAAGGCACCGGAAGCCGAGGTCGGCACGTAATAGACTTCGCCGGCCGGGAGGTTCGCGACATCCGGCGCGCCGGGCGGACACAGGCCGTGGCTCTTGTGCGCCTCCTGCCGGCCGATCTCGAGGCGCAGGGTGTGGCGCTGGCCGCCGATCTCGAAATCGATCTCGAAGGCATCGGCACAGGTCATGGCCCGGCGCAGCTTCTCGGCCTCGCGGCTGACCTCCTCGTAGTTCACGCTGAGGCCGGAGGCGAGGATGATCTCGTTCACCCCGTGCAACGTCGCGCCGCGGAATCCGTATTGCTTGGCGAAGGCGGTCAGCGGCGCGGTGGCCGAGTAGGTGGAGATGCACAACAGGATGCCGTGGTGCGGATAGACATCGCGTTCGAGCGAGACCAGGCGGCCGGTCGCATCGTAGGCGGCGTCGGGAAGATCGAGGTTGCTGCGGCCGGTGATGGCGTAGGCGTAGAAGCCGCCGACCTCGAGACCGAGCTGCTGGGCCACCCCACCCCTCAGCCCCTGGTAGAAGGTGTGCCAGGCGATATGCTGGATGGTCAGGTCGGGGTTCTTCAGGAACGCCAATCCGGCCATGTCGCGCGGATCCGGCAAATCGATCAACACCCCGATCGTCTCCTTGCGGTCGGGCCGGAACACGGTGGTCAGCAAGCGGGCGAGATCAAAGGGAGGAAACACGGTGGTCATAAGAAAATCCTTTCATCCGCCAACATACGGCATCCGGCGGGGAATGACAAACGGACGAAAAGACGTTGAACCACGGAGGGCGCGGAGGAGTAAATGGGGGTAACTACGAAAAACGCGAAAGACACGAAAGGGGTGCGGTGAGGACCGATGTCCATGCCGGACCGACGGCATGTTGGTAGTGCGCCCGTCAGGGCGCAGGCGCGGCGGGGTTGGGTTAAACCACGGAGACGGAGGAGGGGGAGGAGAAAGGCCACTACGGAAGGCACCTGGTGGCTACCAGATGCTTCCTGTAGCTCCGGCGATGTTCGCCGGAGGGAGACGAAGCCTGGATCACGAGCCGGAACGACAGAGCCCGAAAAGGTCCGTTCCCGATTCCGGATGGCGGTTGTTACGGGGTGGCGGTGAGCGCGGCGGTGGCGAGGCGTTCGAGCAGGGCGCGCAGGCGGTCCTGGTCCTGGGGCGACAACTCGTTGAGGCGGGCATTGATGTCGGTGGCGATGCGACCGGCTTCGGTGGTGCGGCCCATCTTTTCGTAGAGCACGGCCAGGCTGAGCAGCACGCTGGCGGTGTTCGGGCGCAGTCCGAGCGATTTCTGCAACGCCTCTTCCGCCTCCAGCGTCTTGTTTTTCTGCATCAGGATGACGCCGAGGGTGTCCCAGGCCGAGTGGTTGCGCTCGTTGATGGCGATCGATTCACGGACCAGTCCTTCGCTTTCGTCGAGGTTGCCCTGCAGGTAGAGCACGTAGGCGAGGTCGTTCAAGGCCTGCGGTGAACGGGTGGTGGCGAGGCTGGCGCGGTAGGCCGATTCGGCCAGCGCGTATTCCTTGTTGTAGTAGTGGTGCACGCCGAGCATGTAGTTGCCGAGCGCATTGCGCGGATCGACGGCAAGAACTTTCTCGACCGTGCGCTGCACCTGGTCGCGGCTGCCCTCGTACATGTCGAGCCGCAGGGTCATCTCCAGCGCCGGCACGTTGGACGGCTGGCGGCGCAGGATGTCGGAGAGGTGGCGGCGCGCGGTGTCGCGGTCGCCCTGATCAACCGCCGACTGGGCGAGCACGAGTTGAATGCCGGGGGCGAGCATCTTGGCGTCGCGCAGCTTGCGCATGGCCTCCTCGCCCGCCGCCTTGTCGTTCATCTGCGCGGCGGTGATCGCCAACGCGGCCCAGGCCTGCATGTTCTCCGGCTCCTCCTTGATGACATCGCGGAACAGCTTCATGGCCATGGCCGGCGAACCGGCGAGCGACTCGAGCACCGCTTCATCCATCCGCAACACGTTCGGCTTGATCGCCGTCTTGCGCAGCGCGGCCAGGTGTTCGCGCGCTTCGGCATACTGCCCGTTGCGCACGGCAAGCCGCATCAGGCCGAGCAGGGCGGCGACGTTGCCGGCATCCTGCTCCAGCACGGACTCGTACTGCTCGCGGCTTTCGATGTCGCGCGACTCCCCGAAATACAACCCGGCGAGGGCGAGCTGGATCTGCGGGTTCTGCTGGTTCAGGGCGAGCGCCCGCTTCATGTCGCTGATGGCCATCGTGGCCTTGCCCGACATGGCGAAGGCCATGCCGCGGTTGGCGAACAGTTCCGGCACGCGCACGATGCCGTACACGTACGACAACGACCAGGTCTGCACCCGCCCCATCACCGCCTCGGTGCGCTGGATCAGCTCGGCCTCCAAGGCCTCGAACTCCGGACGTTTTTCGCGCTGGGCCAGCACGTGCAGGTTCATCAGCGCGCTGAGGTTGTCGGGGGCCAGCCAACGGGCCTGCTGGTAGCTGGAAAAGGCATCGTCCGTGCGGCCCATGTCCTCGAGCAGGACGCCGAGGTTGTTGGCGATCTTGCTGATGTGGGTGCGGATCCATTCGAGGGCGACACCCTGCGGACGGGTCTTGTCGGCCTCCACCGCCTCGAGCCGCCGGCCGTAGGTTGACCAGAAGGCCTGGTTGCGCGCCAGCACCTCATCCAGCGAAGGCATGGCATCCTCCCGCGCCCCGTTGAACACGGTGCGGTCCGGGATGGCCTGGTAGCCGGCCATCATCCAGAGATCGGGAACATGGACGACCGCCGTGTTCCGCTCGACATCCTTCAGATGGAAGAACCACTCGTCCATCAGCGGGGTCATGCCGACGCGGGCCAGGCTTTGCAGGCGGGCATCGTCCTTGAACAACGAGGCGATGTACTTCATGTGCGGCACCGAACGGGCGTAGGACATCCGGATCAGCGTGGCGGGACTGCCGCGCAGCTTCGCCTCGATGGCGATCTGGTCGTCGAGCAAGGTGTTGGTGACCAGCCAGGCGCGGTCGCCCGCCGAGGCCACGACCTCGCGGGAGAAGTCGTACACCAGCCGCTCGGCCGGATCACGGGCGAGCGGCATGGTATGCGCCACCAGCGTGTACACGACGAAGGCCGGGGCGGCGACCAGGCCGAACCGACCGATCACCCGGCGGGCCTTTTTCATGCCGGGTTTTTCAAACCGCTTCTCGCGGAAGGCCGTCACCATCCAGAAGGCGGCGGCATGGCCGACCCACAATGCGATGAAGACATACGGGGTCACGAACAAACGGCCGATGCCGGTCAGGTTTGCCGGGGCGAGCGGGAAGTCGGGCAGCAACAGCAACACGGACAACACGGCCATGACCAGGTAGAGCGCGAGCGTGCCGATCATCGCGCCTGGTTTCCGACCGGCGCTGCTGGTCTGGCGCAGGGCCAGGGTGATGACCCACGGGAAGAAGCTCACCAGCAGCAGGGTCAGCCAGCCGACCCGCGGCAGCCCGCCGGTCATGCTCTGGTATTGTTCGATGAGGATGTACCAGACGACCTGGAAGTAGCCATCGAACGCGCGGAAGTGGTAGGCCGGCGAGGCCATGAAGAAGCCGGCCTGGACGAAATACAGCGACAACCCGGCGAGCAGGCCACCGGTTGCGATAGCCACATGGCGGAAGGTGAACACCCCACCCTGCCACATCCGGGCCAGCACCAGCACGACGAAGATCGGGGCGAGGATGATCGCGGTGGTGAACTCCACCACGGCCACGCCGTAGAGCAGCGAAGCCAGGGCGAGGCGGGAGAACGGGGTGCCGACCGCGAAGGTGATGACGAGGTAAAACGCACCGGCAACGAGGACAAGGTCAAACAGGATCGGATTCGCGCGGCTGGCCGCCAAGGTAAAGGGGGCGGATGCGAGCAGGAACAACACCGTCAGGGCTGCCGCGCCGAGGGCCACCCGGTGCATCGCCGCCATCGGCATGGCCCGGTCCGCATTGAACCCGAGTGCCGAACGGTAACTGATCCGGAACACCAGCACCACCAGGGCGGCACCGCACAGGGCGCTGAACAGGTTGATGGCAAACACCGCCCCACCCCCGGTCAATGCGGCCAGCAACCGTACGATCCAGCCATACACCGGATTCGCGAACAGCGGGACCGGATCCAGGCCGAGGTGCTGGTTCAACACGTGGGCGGAGAAACCGACATGGGGGATTCCCGTCACCAACAGGGACAGGAGCGCCAGCGCGAGCAGGCCCGCACCCCACGCGGCCTTCGAATAGGACATGTGCTTCATAGATCTTCCGTTTTACAGGCGGTTAAGCCCTTTTTTATACCCGCGCCCGACCGGCGCCGATAGCTTTTTTTCCCGGAGCCCCGGGTCAGCGGCGCTCGATGAACGCGGTGAGCGCGTCGAGCCTCCGCTGGGCATGGGCGGCAAGGATCTGATCGTTGCCTGCGATGGCCAGCGTCAAGGTCTCGCTCCACAAGGCCCGGCTCGTGGGGTGCCGCTTTACCGCCTCGCGCATCAAGTCAAAACCGAGCTTCTGATCTCCGGCGGAAAACACATACTTGGCGTGATGGCTGATCATCAGCGGCGAGTCGGGGTAAACCGAAAGGGCGTGGTTCAATACCTGACCGGCAAATTCGGTTTGTCCGGCCCGCATACCCAGTTCGACCAGGTAATAGAGCGACCAGAAATCATTTCCGTCAAGCTGGAGGGCGGCCTGGTATTGTTGAACCGCATCATCCAACTGCCCGGCACGGCGCAAGGTTTGAGCGGAGGAGGTCAGCATGGACACCAGCTCATTCCGGACCACGGGATTGTTCGGCGAAATCTCCAGTGCGGCGGCCAGCAACTTGAAGGCTCCGTCCATGTCACCCTTCACCCGCAGCAAGGCCGCCTGCAGCATCATGCGGACGGCCTCGTGCTCTTCCTGCACCCGTTGTGCGACCTCGGAATCCATCCGGTCCAGCCATGCTTGCGGGATCGGCGTGAAATGCGCCAGCAACGCCTCCTGATTCTCGTCCGTGGTGTAGCGCAGCTGGCTCTTCGGGGTGGAGTATTCAATGATCGGGCGGTCATCGGTGTTGATCGGGCCGGACCCGGTAAATCCCGGATCGGCGCTCAAGTCGGCGATAAACATGCCGAGAATCATTTCCGGGCGGGTGAAGCCAACCTCGGCCAGCGATGCCGCGACTTCGGGAATCTCGAAATTCCGGCGCAACACCTCCGGATCGAGTTTCATCTCGCCCTTGAAGCCAAGCAACAGGGTGTCGAACCCGGTATAAAACAAGGCGGTGTTCGGGAACACGTGCACGAATGAACGCACGATGGTGAGGTAGTCCTCCTTGGACATTTCGTACATCGGAATCCACTGACACATGATGCCGTCGGGCTTGAGCCGGTTGCGGCCGAGGGTGAAATGGTTGGCGGTGAACAGGTGGGCCGCGCCGCCGACGACCGGCTCGAACGGGTCGGAGGTGATCACATCGTATTCGTTGGTGGTGGAGAACAGGTGGTTGCGGCCGTCGTTGATCGTCACGATGGCGCGCGGATTATCGAGCACGTTGTGGTTGAGGTCGCCCCAGACCCGCGCCGCGATGGCCACGGCCGGCTCAATCTCGACAACCTCGACGTGCTCGAGCGGATGGCAGGCCAGGGAGCCAAAACTCACACCCGCGCCCAACCCGAGGTTCATCGCCTTTTTGGCGTTGGGGTGGAACAACATCGGGAGGTGGCCGATCATGCGCTGCACGACCATGCCCCGCGTGCCTTCGTCGGCCTCGGTTTTGCCGTCGACACAGAAGAACTTCATTTCATTTTCGCCGATGTGTACCGACACGGTTGAGGAAAGGCCTTCACGGTAGTGCAGCAGGCGGTCGGCCATGACGACTTCCCGCAACACGACCTTGCCGTCACGCACGTAGTTGAATGAACCGAAAAACGCACCTGCCGACAGCAGTTCCCGGCTCCAGGATGGTGGATACACGGCAAGAACCGCCACCACGGCTGCGAATATGGTTGCCGTCGCCACCTTGAGCCGGGCCGAGGCCACGTATAGCACCAGCACCACCCCTCCCGGGATCAGCAGCAACGCAGCCAACGAAAGCAGCGAGTATTTCATGCCGAGGTTGGGCAGGAGCAGGAATCCGCCGACAAAGGAGCCGGCCACCGCACCGCAGGTGTTCAGCGCGTACACCAACCCGGTCGTGCCGGAGGAGCTGCTGGTTTCATGCCGGACGATGCGGGTGGCGATGGTGAAGGCTGCGCCGAACAACAAGGCGGGAACGGCGAGGTGGGACACGGCGATGATGAACCGCGCCTGGATCATGACCTCCCAGGTAAAGCCATGCCGGTTGAGGTAATCGAGCAGGAAGTCCGGGCCGGTATCAAACCGGTAGATCGACCACAGGGTGTAGAGGCCGATCAGTCCGACGGCGGCGGCAAGCCAGGCGGAGAGCTGGCGGGCGCGGTCGAGCAGCGGCGCGACCAGCAACGAGCCGAGGCCGATGCCGAGCAGGAACACGCCGAGCATGACGGTGAAGGAATAGGTGGTGGATCCGAAGACGAGGATCAGGGCACGGAACCAGATGACCTCGAGGGCGAGCGAGACAAACCCGCAGAGGGTGGTGAACACCAGGGCGATGCGGGCGTTGCGGGAGAAGTTGCTCCAGCGGAATGTCGGACGCAGGGTTTCCCGGCCCACCTCGGGCACGAGGTGGCGTTTGGCGAGCAGCAGGGCACCCATGCCGGCGATGAAGTCCGAGGCGACGGCGATGATGTTGGTGTTGGTGAGGCCAACGGTCGGGATCAGGTAGAAGCCGCTGAGGAACACGCCGGCCACCGCGCCGAGGGTGTTCACACCGTAGAGCCAGCCGAGGCGGCGGCCGAAGCCGGCATCATCGCGGGCCATACCCCGGATCAATACCGGCAGCGTGCCGCCCATGCAGATGGTCGGGACCAGCAACACCAGCGAAGCGAGCACGAACCGCAACGAGGTCAGGAACACCATGTTCTCGGAGACATGGCGGAAGGCCAGCATGTAGGCGACCTTGATCAGCTCGAACATCCACGGCATGGCCAGGGCGTAGGCGGCCACGGCGATTTCCAGGAAGGCGAACCCGCGGATCGGATTGCGCATCTTTTCGCTGTAGCGGCCGAACAGGTGCGACCCGATGGCCAGGCCGCCCATGAACGCGGTCAGCACGGTCGCACTGGCATACACGGTGTTGCCGAAAATGAACCCGAGGTGGCGCATCCACAGCAACTGGTAAACCAGGGCGGAAAGGCCGGAGAGGAAAAAAACGATGGTGATCCAGAACATAGATGTATTCCACGAAACAAGTGTCCGCAAACCGTACACCGTAAGAGGATTGTGGTGAAAGGAAAAGCGCTAAAACAGGCCGGACGCGGCGCGACGGAAAGACGGAAAGACGCTGAACCACAGAGGACACAGAGATGAAGACAGGGGAACTACGAAAGGCGCGAAATAGGCGAAAGCGTCACCGGTGGTGCACGGTGCTTCCTGTAGCTCCGGCGATATTCGCCGGAGGGGGACGAGGAAGGCGACTACGGAACACGCGGAGTACCCGGAAATAAATGGGAACCACAGAGGACACGGAGGGCACGGAGGGGACGTTAACTACGAAAGGCGCGAAATAGGCGAAAGCGTTGT
>ERZ761607.4488-NODE-4488-length-12291-cov-2.746486_pt1 | contig 12291 bp, 5 predicted proteins | sample MGYA00511164_ERZ761607 | MGnify/ENA primary metagenome ERZ761607 (study PRJEB28899, sample SAMN02445080) | bioreactor sludge metagenome | biome: EBPR sludge | place: Australia: Brisbane, Thorneside Wastewater Treatment Plant | collected 2011-06-22 ...
GTAATCGAAGTAGCCGTGGTACCCGGCGAGCAATTCATCCGCGCCCTGGCCGTCCAGCAACACGCGCACGCCGCGCTCGGCGGCCCGACGCATCACGCACCACTGCGCGAAGATGCTGGTGGAGCCGAAGGGCTCTTCCTGGTGCCAGACCAGGCGCGGCAGATCATCCACAAGCTGCTGCGGATCAGGGAAGACCAGATTGGGCTCGGCGCCGGTCGCCGCGAGCACATGGGCGATGTGCTGGCGCTCGTCGAAGCGCGGGTCCTCAAAGCAGGCCGAGAAGGTCTTCTGCTGGTCGCCCACCAGCGCCGGATCCAGGACGCCTTCGGTCAGCAGCAGGCGGTTGGCGACGGAGACGATGGCCGACGAGTCCAGCCCGCCGCTGAGGCAGGTGCCCACGGCGACATCGCTGCGCAGGTGCACGCGCACGGCGTCTTCGAACAGCGCCGCGAACTGGCCGGCGTGGTCGCCGGGCGCGGCCCGCCGCTCCAGGTCCAGGGCCCAATATGGGCGCTGCTCCAGGCCGTCGGCGCTCACCAGCAAGATGTGCGCGGCTGGCAGAGCCCGCAGACCGGTGAAGAAAGTCTCGGCGGTGTGGTCGAGCAGGCTGTGCGCCAGGTAATCGTAGATCAGGGGGTCGTTCGGCTGGCGCGGCACTTCCGGCAGCGCCAGCAGGCCCTTCAGCTCGGAGGCGAAGGCGAAGCTCGAGCCGGCCTGCCAGTAATAAAAGGGCTTGATGCCAAAGCGGTCGCGCGCGCAGAACAGGCGCCGCTGCGCGCCGTCCCAGAGCGCGAACGCCCACATCCCGTTGAAACGGGTCACGCACTCCAGGCCCCACTGGCGGTAGGCGGCCAGCACCACTTCGGTGTCGCTGCTGGTGCGGAAATCCGCGCCCTGCGCCTGCAGCTCCTGGCGCAGCTCGCGGTAGTTGTAGATTTCGCCGTTCAGCACCAGCCAGTGCCGGCCGTCCGGGCTCGCCATCGGCTGGTGGCCGGCCGGGGAGAGGTCCAGGATCGCCAGACGCCGGAAGCCGAAGGCCAGGTCGGCGCCCGGGTCCGGCGCCGCCGGCAGCACCGGCAGCCCCAGCGCCCGGGCCGTGTCCGGGCCGCCGTAGGCCTGAACCCGGCCGGCGGCCGAGTTCGCCAGCAGGTAGCCCTCGTCGTCCGGGCCGCGATGGCGCAGCCGCGTGGTGGCGCGCCGCACAACGTCCGGCTGGACGGCCGCCCCGTCGCGCTGCCACAACCCCAGGATCCCACACATTCAGGCCGGGCCTGCCAACAACTGGCGGTAGAGGGCCTGGAGCTTGCTCATCTCCACCTGGGCGTTGAGTTGTTCGCGCGCCCGCAGGGCGTGGCGCTTAAGCGCATCGATCTCCGTGACTGTGAGGGCGTTGAGAGTCCGCGCCAGCGCCGGCGGCGTGAAATCGGCGGGGACGCGCCCGAAGCCGTGGGCCTCGGCCAGGCGCGCCATCTCCGGCGATGGCCCGAGGCAGACCGCCAGGCCGGCGCCGACGAAATCGAAGAACTTGTTAGGGGTGGCGGCGCGGTTGTTGAAGCTGTTCGGCGGCAGCCGGTACAGGCCGACGTCGAAGGCCTGGAGCTTGGCGATGATCTGGTGTGTGGACACGGCCGGGTGGAAGACGACCCGGCCCGGCGCGTGCCGGCGGGCGTACGCCTGCAACTCGGCGGTGTAGGCCGGATCGCCGACCAACATGAAGTGCAACTCATAGCGCTGGTCGGCCAGGGCGACCACGTCGATCATGCGCTCCAATTCCCGGTCCCGCACGGCCCCGCCGTGATGGATCAGGCGCACGCGGGCGGGGTCGGTGGCCCGGAACTCGACGCCCGGCTCGCACTCGGCCGCGTTCATCACCACCAGCGGCCGCAGGCCGTAATCCAGGGCGTAGCGGTCGGCGATAGCCTGGTTGACGGTGACGGCGGCGGTCACCGCCGGCAGATACCGGCGCAGGAAGCAGCGCACCATCGGCGCCACCAGGGCCTTCCAGGCGGGGCGGTTTTCCATCTCCAGCGGCGCGTATTCATGCAGATCGAGGACGACGCGGGCGCCGCTGGCCTGGCTGGCCCGGCAGGCGGCGGGCAGGGCCAGCAGGTCGTTGGCGTGGATCAGGCGCGGGCGCTGGGCGGCGAGCTGCGCGGCCGCCTGCCGGTACTCCGGCACGCCCCAATACCAGGCCTCGTAGGCGGCGGGGGCCAGGCGGCCGAGGGCCAGGTAGAGCGTCTTGCGCAGGCGCAGCCTGAACCCGGTGGAGAGCGGCAGGGACGTGTACGGGAGGCCGACCTCCGGCGCGGCGCCGTAGCCCAGCGCCGTTACGCTGTGCTGCGGGGACAGGTAGCGCAGTTGGCGCAGGACCCGGGCGTCCCGGGCCACGGGCGAAAACGAGAGGATGGCGATATCACTCACGCAGCTGACCTTGGCCGCTGGCCGGCCCGCCTCGGCGCGGCGGCTAATTGAGCGTCGCCACCGGCAGAAAAACAGTGTACAGCGGCAGGCCGGGCTCGGTCATCCACGGTTCGTAGCGGACCCCATGGACGGCGTCGCCCAGGCCCGCCGGATTGCCTTTTGGCTCGTATGGCCCGGAGGCGTCTCCCCACCACTGCCAGCGCGCGTTGACCCTCAACTCGGGGGTGGCGTTGCGCAGTCCGCAGGCGCCGTTGCCAAAGATCTGATTGCCCGACAGCACCGGCTGAGACTGCCACAGCCACAGCCCGCAGTTCAGGCTGTTGGTAATCACTGAGTCCACAAGGGAAGGCGCCACCGCGTCCAGGGTCACGGCCCCGCGCGCCGGTTCGCAGCAGCCCAGAGGAGCACCGGCGAAGCGGACCACCATCTGCTCCAAGACCGAGCCGGCGGCGCCGGCATACAGGCGCAAGCCGATCCAGTCACCGGGGGCCGGCGTTGACGCGGCGCCGTCGCCATTGGTGTCGCCGCCGGCGTCATCGTAAGAGGACGTCAACGTCACAGGGTCGGCGGCTGTTCCCGCGATATGCAGCCGCCCGCCGGCGAAGAGACCGGTCCCGGGGTCGAACTTGACCAGCGCGCCGGCCGTGATCGTCAGCGTCGCCCCGGGCGCGATGACGACCGGGCAGGTGACGGTGCGCGCGCCGGCCTCCCAGACCGTATCCACGGCGATCAGGCCGCACACCTCTGGCAAGAAGTAATAGTAATCGCGCCGCCAGCGCCAGGCGCCGGGCGTGGCGGTGGTGTGGACGTCCACAAACTGCAAATACCGGCCAAGCGTCTCGTAGAAGTACCACACTTCGCTCGGCCGATAAGCGCCGGCTGACAGGGCCGCCCGGACCATGCCCCGGAAGGCCTCGACATTGGCGTCGTCCCACTGATAGAAATCGATCATAGCCTCCGGCGCCACCGGCCGGCCGCTCAGCACGTCGTCGAGCGTGATCTGGGCCACCAGGCCGATAGTCGGGTCGAGCAGCAGCGCCAAACCGGATTCGCTGTTGGTGTAGAAGACCTGGACGTGATCGCCCACCGCGTCGCCGTGCAAGCCCACATAGTGGAATTGCGTCTCGTCGTCGGGCAGGCCGCCGAACTCCACCAGGAACCCCATCACTTGCGAATAGCTGACGCAATCCAGAAACGACAGCGCCAGCAGCGCGTCCAGGGTCTTGCCGCCCGGGTTAGCCCCGTAAGGGGCCAGACGGTTGGCCACGATCATGGTGAAGATGGCGAAGAGATCAGATTGATCGGCGGCGGCGTAGGCCGGGCCGAGCTCCAGCATCAGATCCGCCTCACAGTCGGCAAAGTGCTGGACGATGCTCTCCGGCGCCGTGCGGACGGCGTTCAGCAGCGCCTGGTCCACACAGACCAGGGTTAGGCGCTCTCCGCCGCCAGCGGCGGCCGCAACAGCAGCAACCGCAGGCGCCGCCGGCCAGGCCTCGGCCGGGCGCGGCGCTGCCGCGGTCGCTCCCAGGCTCTGGCGCAGACGCCAGGCCGCCGCGGTGGTCCAATAAGCCGCGTCGTCGTATTGCTGCGCGCGGCTCAGGTTCTCGTGGAAATAGAGCAGGTCGGTCGGCCGGTAGGCGCCGGTTTGCAGCGCCGATTGCACCGCCGCGCGGTCGGCGTCCAGGTCCATCCAGACGTGAAAGTCGGCGATGGCTTCTGGAGCCACCGGCTGTCCCTGCAACACGCCGTCCAGGGTGGCAAGCGCCACCAGGCCGAGGGCGGGGTCCAGCAGCAGCCCCGGGCCGGCCGCCGGCCGGGAAAAGAACAGATGCTCCTGCTGGCCGGCGGCGCCCCCATAAGTGCCGACGATGTGCAAGCGGCTGCTCTCCAGCCAGGTATTGTCGAGGAAGACCAGGTGCTCCAGGAAGGCGCTCACCAGACTGGTGTAACCGCGCCGGTCCAGCGCGGGCTGCGCCAACAGCGCCTCCAGCTCCAGGGGACCGAGGTCAGTTTCCGTATAGGGCGCCAGCCGATGGGCCACCAATGTCGCGAACACGGCCAGGAGGTCAGCCTCCGCCAACACGGCAAAAGCCGGGCCCAACTGCGCCTGTAGTTCAGCCTGGCACGCCTGGAAATAATCGGGCAAGGCGGTCGGCGCGGCGCGGATCGCGGCGACGGCCTCAGCGGGCAGACAGGCCAGGGCCAGCGGGCCTTCGGCGGCTGAGGTCCGCGCCGGCCAGACCGGCGCCGCCTGACAAGCCACGAGCAGGGCGAGCAGCGCCAGGGTCCTGGTCCAGCGCGCGCGGGTGCCCGCCGTCATCGGCCGGCCACCGCCGCGCCGGCCGGGGAATCGGCCAGCTGCCGCAGGCGCCGGAACTCGGCCTGGCGGTCATGGAACGCCTGCTGCCACAGTTCCAAGCACAGGAAGCCCCAGATGGTGCGCCCGAACTTGGCTTCACGGGTGAGTTTCTGCAGCACGCGGCGATTGTCCACCAGCGGACGGGTGAGGGCCGGCTGGCTGGCGAAGACATCCTGCACGAACTCGCGCGCCGGGCCTTTCACCCAATCGGTCAGCGGCGTCGGGAAGCCCATCTTGTCCGTGCGCGTGACGATGATCTCCGGCAGGTGCGGCTCGATGGCGTCCTTGAACACGTTCTTCATCGTGCCGTCTTTGAACCTCACATTGGCCGGGATGGTGGCCGCGAACTCCACCAGCGGGTGATCGAGCAGAGGCACGCGCGACTCGACGCCGTGCGCCATGCTCATCCGGTCCTCCACCTGCAGCAGCGCCGGCAGCAGCGTCTTGAAGTCAAAGTGGGTCATCTGGTCAAAGTAAGACTGCGGGCCGACGTTCTCGCCGTGGAAGATGCCGTGGAAGGTCTCGTAGGGCGAATACGGGCCAAGCGCGTCCCAGCGGATCTCGTCGCCCAATTGCGGGGCGCGGTTGATCAGCCGGAAGTAGCGGCGGTCCATGTCCTCGAACAGGCCCTCGCGCCAGAACTCCTGCAGCAGCGGCTTGTACTGGCGCAGCGCGCTCAGGTTGGGGATGATGGACTCGTAAGTGACGACGAAGTTGGCGGCGTGCATGGTGCCGTCGATGGCGGCCTTGATGCACTGCTCGAAGTAAGCGATCAGGTAGCGCGTGTAGCCGCCGAAGATCTCATCGCCGCCCTGCCCGCCGAGCACGACCTTGCGGTGGCGCCCGGCCAGCTGGGACACCATGTACTGCGGGAAGGAGCCCGGCCCGGCCACCGGGTAGTCCAGGTGATAGATGACGCGGCCGATGTTCGCCAGGAAATCGGCGGGGGTGATATCGACCTCGTGCAGCTCCATGCCCGCGTACTCGGTGAGGGCGCGGGCGTAGCGGCTCTCGTCGTACTCCGGCCCCCACGAGAACTTGCCGTTGAAGCCCAGGAAGGCGCCGTTGGAGTACTGGCGCGCCAGCGAGGCCACGATGCTCGAATCCAGGCCGCCGCTGACGTAGGCGCCGAGCGGCACATCACTGCGCAGGTGGACGTTAACCGAGTCGGAGAGCAGCGCCCGCAGACGCTCCACGAAATACTTGGAGGTATGATCCAGGTCAAGGTGATAGTACACCTCCCAGTAGCGGCGGGCCGCCACCTGGCCCTGGGCCACGCGCAGCGTATGGGCGGGCAGCAGCTCCTGGATGCCGGCGAAGAGCGTCTTGCCGGCCAGCGGGAACTGGAAAGTCAGATAATCCTTAAAGCCCTCCAGGTCAGTCTGGATCTGGTCCACAAAGGGCAGCAGCGCCTTGACCTCGGACGCGAAGTACAGGTCCTGGCCGACGACCGTGTAATAGAAGGGCTTGATGCCGAAGCGGTCGCGCGCGCAGAATAGGCAGTGCCGGGCCTCATCCCACAGCGCGAACGCGAACATGCCGCGAAAATGCTGGACGCAGTCCTCGCCCCAGCGCTGGTAGGCGCGCAGGATGACCTCCGTGTCGGAGGTCGTGCGGAAGTCGCCGCCCAATTCGGCGCGCAGCTCCAGGTAGTTGTAGATTTCACCGTTGTAGGCCACCCAGTTGCCGGCCGCGTCGCACATGGGCTGGTCGCCGGTGGTCAGGTCGATGATGCTCAGGCGGCGGTGCGCCAGGCCGGCCACGGCGCGCGGATGGCACCAGACGTCATGGCCGTCCGGCCCGCGGTGTTTCTGGAGGTCGTTCATGACGCGCAGCCGGCCCTCCAGGCCCGGCAGCGGCTGCAACGGCAGGCTCACAACTCCGGCGATTCCACACATACCCAACTCCTTGTAGTTCGGCGGCGCTGAGCGGCCAGGCTCCGCGCCTATGGCCCCGGTGCCTCATCGCCCACCACCGGCCAACCGATACCATACAGATCTCGAAAGTAGGTGTGGCGCGTGGCGTACTGCCGAAAGAACCAGTCATCGGTCTGGTCCGCCAACGCCTCCAGCTGCTGGATATTGAAGTTCTGATACTCCGGGCCAACGTACCAGCCCATGTCCTGCGGGCGGAGCAGGAAAACGGCTTCCTTCCACTGTCCGTCGCCCACGCACGTCCAGCGCCCCTGGCGCAGCGGGAAGAACCGCAGCTCATCGCCCAGGTGAATGGCCTGGGTCTTGAGGCGGAATTCACCCGGCGCGGCATCCTGATAGCGGATGATCAGCCGGTGGGGCAGGATGTCAAAAGTATCACCGAACTCCAGCGTCGGCAAAGCCATCCCCAGGAATACATTATGCCGGGCCCCGCCCGGCACGGCGGCGACGCGCTGTTCATAACCCGAGGCAAAGCCTCGGACCGTGTGGCCGTCGACGTTGGCCGTCGCGAGCCAGTCGGCGCCGGACAGGAAGGGATAGCCGTCCGCGTCGCCGGCGGCGCCCACATCCACGCAGGCAGCCTGGCCGGTCTGCGGGTTCTCCAGACAGACCGTGTCGATAAGTGGCGAGGCCGCGCCCGCAATCCAATCGATCTGGAACAAGATCTCGGACTTGGGCTGAAGATCATACCTCAGCCAATAGCCGGTATCAAAGGCGTGCAGCTGCTCACGCAGCGCGGCGAGCCCTTGTTCAGACAGCATCTGGGTCCAGGCTTGCCTGTTCTGGCGCCAGGTCTCGCCCAGCGTCACAGTGGAGACCAGGTGCGCATTGAGGATATGAGTCTGGTTGGGGACTTCCTCATAGAAGACCTGGCCGGAGCGGTTCCAGACCTGCAAGCCTCCCTGGGCCACGGGCACCTCGTAGGCACGGGCCGCCCGATTCAGCAGATCACTATAGGCCAGCGGCGGATCGGTCCGGCCTTCCCGGATAGCGGCCAGAAAAGCCTGCACGGCGAAGGCCTGCGAGAAGGCCGATTGCCAGGGCGCCCGGGTCAGCACGCCGTTGTAGGCGTTGTCAAAGGGGAAGGTCCAGATCAGGGCCTCGCCCAGGGGCAAGGCGTGGTCGGCCAGCCAGCGATAGCCTGGCTCGCGGGCGATGGCCGCCGCATTGGCGGGCGTGACCCACTGATACTTGTCCAGCCACTCCGGGCCAGGCTGAGCAAAGATGGCGTCCACGAAGCGGGCGCCGCCCGTCAGCGCCTGCCGGGCCGCGTTGAACGGGCTGTACTCGGGTTCCCCTGGCGGGCTCACACCGTCCCAGATCCCGTCTGGCCCCACACGGGCCTCAGGCGTGGCCAGATGGCCGCGGATGACTCCCTGCGCATCGAGGGAATAGACCCCGCTCAGGAACGGCGTCTGCGTCGGCAGGACCGCGCGGGCCGGCGCGACACGCTGCCCGGAATCCACCGTGAGGTGCTCGCCCAGACGGGCATAGCCGCGCGCCACCTCGGCCCAGGCCCGCAACTTCGGCAAGTCGGCCGCCAGCCCTTCCAGGTAAAGTGCGTGCTTCTCGGCATAGGACTGGCCGACCCAATAACCAAGGTCGCTGGGGCGGACCGGAAAACGCCACTGGCGCCAAGCGCCGTAACCGGTCAACAGCAGGTCGCCGTCACGCAGATCGCGGAAGGCGGAGCCGGGCGCGATCGAGCGCATCTGCACGGTCACGTTGCCGCGCACGTCATCCTTGAAGTCGACCACGAGCTCCAGCCACTCCGAGCGCAAATTGTCCGGCCAAACATCCGGCAGCGTGAGGTAGAAGTATGTGCCCGGCGCGTAGAAGCCGCCGTCCGCCTCCGCCTGCGCGGTGGCCGGCGTCACCGGCTGCAGACGGCGCACCGTCCGGCCTTCCAGCACCTCCGGCTGGCCCCAGTCGTTGCCCGCGATCCGCAGTTCGCCTTCCGCGTCCTGAGGCGCGCCAACGTCCACGGCCGCCTCCGCCCCGGTCTGCGGGTCGCGCAGCGTGAGGCGGTCAATGGCCAGGTTCGCCAGCGGGAAACCATACGGGTTGTTGAAGCGGAAGAGCAATTCGGACTTGCGCGGGTTCAAGTCGTAGCGCAGCCAGTAGCCGGTGTCGTAGAGCGGCAGCCAACGGTAGAGCGTCTGCAGGCCGCGCTCGTACCAGGCCTGATACTGCGGATCGCCGGTGGCGGCGGCCAGCTCACGCAGCGCCAGCAGGGTCCGCATGTGGCCGTTGAGGATGTGGGGCGGGTTATCGGCCGGGAGCGGGATCTCCTCGAACCAGATATCGTCGCCGCGTTCAAAGAGCAGGCCGCCGTCCGCCAGGGGCCGCAAGAGCGCGGCCGCGGCCTGGCGCGCCAGCTCCAGGTAGCGCGGGTCGCCGTCCGCGTGATAGCCGGCCAACAGCGCCTGGATGCCCGCAGCCTGGCCGAAGGCGCTGAACCACGGGGCCAGGATGGAGACGTCGTTGTAAGTGTTGTTGAAGTCGTAGAACCAGACCAAGTCGCCTTGGCTATTCGGCCGCAGGTGCTCGGCCAGCCAGGCCAGGCACGCGCGCAGCCGATCCGGGTCCGGCGTCACGGCATAGTCGCTCTGGTAGGTCTCGACGCCGGCATAGCCGAGGGCATAGAGCGCCACCCAGGCCGGCTGGCGCACCTCTCCGACGCCGGCCACGCGCAGGTACGGGACACCCTGCGCGTCCAGCAGATGCTCGGCCTGGTCGACATCGGTCTGGCCGGGCGTGGCGGTGACCGACGGCTGCGGCGCTGTCATAGTTTGAGTCGGTTGCGGCGTCGGCGTGGCGCGTTGGCAGGCCACTGCGCCGACCAACACGATTACGGCCAGCCCACGGTTAATCCAGCGGAGAAGCGGCCCGTTCATGCGGAGCGCCGCGCCTGCCAACGGTCGTAGGCCCCCCACAACGCGCGCCAGAGCGGGCGCACCACCCCGCGATAGCCCCAGCGCAGGACCGCGAACAACGGCGGATACCGCACAAAACGACGGCCGACCTCCAGCTTCAAGCGGTGCGACGTCTCGCCGATCAGTGACCGCAGCGGCACGGTGGCCAGAGTAAAAGTCGGCAAAGTCGGCGGCGGCGGCAGGCGCGGTGCCGGGGGCGGTTCGAGCGGCGCTTCCGGTTCCGCGGGCGCCAGCCCGGCCGGCGCCGGTCCCGGCTGATAGCGCCGGGCCTTGGGTGTGGTCGTGAGCAGCGCCTGGTAAAGGGCCACCACCCGCCGGCCCTGCCCCTCCCACACGTACTGCGGGCTGAGCGCCTGGGCCTGGCGCTGGAACGCCGCCACATCCGACCGGAAAAAGGCGTCGATGCCGCGCGCGATGTCGGCCGGCGTGCCCATCGGCCAATTAAGGCCGATCCCTTGCTGAGAGACGAAGCGGTTCAGCTCCGGCAGGTCGTTGGCCAGGATCGGCAGCCCGGCCACGATGAACTCAAACAGCTTGTTGGGGGTGCAGTAGTAGTTGTTGAGCTCGGAATAGTGGTACGGGATCAGGCCGGCCTGGGCCGAGACTGTGAAATCCAGAAGCTCGGCCGGGGAGACGCCGGCCCGGAAGAACACGCGCTGGTTGAGCACGCCCAGCCGCTCGGCCAACTGCCGCAACTCGTGGTCTTTTTCCAGGTCCGGCCCCATGAGGACGAAGACCACGTCCGGGTCCTCCACCAGGCGCATGGCCTCGATCACGCCCTGCAGATTCCGGCGCAGCGAGTAGCCACCCTGGTAGAGCAGGATCTTGTGCTGCGGCGCCAGGCCCAGGTCGTCGTGCAGCCGGCGCGTCGATGGCAGGGGCAAAGCCCGCCCCTGGTGCAGGGCCGGGCAGTTGAGGATGACCGCCGGCAGATCGATCTTGTAGCGGATCACCATCATCTCGGCGATGGAGCGGTTGACGGTGATGACCTGATCCGCCAGCGGGGCCAGCCACTTCTCGATGTCGGTCAGCGCCCCGATGGTGCCGGTCTCTATGAACAGCTCCTGCTCGGGATACAGTTCATGGGAATCGTAGACCAGCCAGGCGCCGGACTGCAGCGCCGCCATCAGGGCCGCCGGAAGCTGCGGCAGATCATGGGCGACGTACACGTGCGCCGGATGCTTGAGCGCCTCGGCGTAGAAGTAATCGTGGTAGGCGAACAGGGTCTTCCAATCGATCGACACACCCTGGAAGGCCGGCGGGTAGGGGAGGCGGGGCGGCGGCGTATGCAGCGGCAGCCGGATGATGGTCACGTCCGGGTAGAGATCCTCGTCCAGGCGGTAGCCGGGCTCAGGCGGCGGGGCCGCGATCACCGTCACCTGCCAGCCGGCCTGCGCCAGCGAGCGGGCCTCGTCCAGCACGCGGCGGTCTATGCGCGAATCATGCACCATCATCACCGCCGTCAGCGGCCCGTCCACAGCAGTCAACATACTCCCATACCTGTCTCGCAAAACCCCGGCCAGCACCCGCCCATCCGTGGCCTTAGCGCGCGCTCAACCACACCAGCCAGACCAGCATCACCAGGGCGGCGGCCAACGCGATGGCCAGCCCGCGCCGCGCCAGCTCGTGCCAGCGCACCCGGTACTGGGCGAACGCGGCCCGCTCCGCCTCCAGGGCCTGCTGCCACACGGCCGCCTGGTCCGCCAGCGCCTGCGCGCGGGCCTGGCGTTCGGCCTGCAGCTCGGCGGCCAACTGCGCCTGCGCTGTGTCCAGATGCGCCTGCCGCGTTTGCGCCTGCAGGCGCGCTTGCTGCAACTCAGCGTCCAGGGCCTGCGCTTGGAGCCGCAAACCCCGGGCGCTCTCGGCCTGCTGCAGGGCGGCCGAAACCAGCCACAGCGGGCGCAGCTGGTCGGTGAAAGCCTGCGGCGACAGGCTCTGGCACAGGCGCGGGCTGAACCAGACCGGGACAATCACCCGGCCCGCCTCCAGGCACTCCGGGCGCGGCAGCCGGTACAGGCAGCTCTCCAGGTCATATTCCAGCCGCAATGTGTTTGGGTCGGCACAGACATCCGCGTCCGTCTCCAACACCAGATGCTGGGCCTGCGGCACGGCCGTGCCGGGCACAACGACCGACTCGCCCGCGCGCGCCGCCACTAGCCGCAGGCCGGAAAACGTCTCGGCCGCCTCCGGCTCAGCGCAGCGCTCGAACAGGACTAGGCATTCGCTGCGGCTCGGCCAGTGCGCGACGGCCGTCTCCAGGCGCAGTTCCCACGCCAGCGCGTTGATCTCGGCTTGCCGGCCGGCGTCCAGGAACACGGCCGCGCGCCGCGCGCCGCACAGCGGACACACCGCGCGCTCCCAGCCGACCGGCAGCCCCAGGTACGCGGCCAGTCCGCGCTGGGCCTGTTCCACCGGATTAGGGGCGGCGCCGGAAAAGACAAACGCGCGCGGCCGCCACTCCGGCCCGAACAATCCGGTCAGCTCGACCGTGCCGTAGGCGCGCTGATGATGGTTGACGTGAAAGGCCGTCCCGCAGCGCGCGCAGCGGGTCTGGGCGCCGGGCAGGTTTTCCATGAAGGGCACCGTGACCAGCAGGTAATGCCGCGCCACGCGCGCCATCTCGGCCCGCGCGGCATCGTAG
>ERZ761607.4491-NODE-4491-length-12284-cov-9.001472_pt1 | contig 12284 bp, 9 predicted proteins | sample MGYA00511164_ERZ761607 | MGnify/ENA primary metagenome ERZ761607 (study PRJEB28899, sample SAMN02445080) | bioreactor sludge metagenome | biome: EBPR sludge | place: Australia: Brisbane, Thorneside Wastewater Treatment Plant | collected 2011-06-22 ...
GTTTTATTACTTTTATCTTTCACAATACTAAACGGTTGTGGCGGAAAAAAAGATAAACCTTTAAAAACAAATACGGGAACAGAACCTATTTCAATAAAACAATTTGATACTCCTCCGGGAGCAGATCCAAGTGTTTCTGCTGAAATGGGCGGAAACGGTTTTACCGGAGAAGGTTGGGAAACTGATTCTACATATAATTATTTAGGTGATCCGAATGCAATTAAAGGCGGATCAATTTCATGGTCAATTCCAGACTTCCCTGCTTCTTTAAGACAATACGGGAAAGATGAAAATTCTTATTATACAAGAATGATGCAAAGTATGGTTTATGAATCACTTTTAGGAAGTGATCCTGTGAATGAAAACCCTACACCGAAATTAGCAACTCACTGGCAAAAATCAGAGAACAATACTGTTTACAGATATAGAATAAATCCTGATGCAAGATGGGCAGATGGTAAACCTGTTACATCTGAAGATGTAATTGCAACATGGAAACTTGCTACAGACCCGGGATTACTTTCAGGTACAGGTGAAGTATATAAAACTTATCTTGAAGATCCTGTTGCTGAAAGTAAATATATCGTAAGATATAAATCAAAAAAAGAAGGTTGGTTACCATTCTCAATCGCTTCAGGTATCAGAATTTTACCTGCTCACGTGATTGGAAATATCACAGCGAAAGAATATCTTGATAAATTTAACTATGATGTTGTACCTGGAAGCGGACCTTATTATGTAAGAAAAGAAGATGTTGATAAAGGAAGATCAATTACTTTAAGAAGAAGAAGTGATTACTGGGGTGAGAATCAAAGATGGGCAATCGGTATGAATAATTTTGATGTTGTAAAAACCGAAGTTATTCAGGATGAAACACTTCAGTTTGAAAAATTCAAAAAAGGTGAAACAGACGTTTACTCATATAACAGAGCACAATGGTGGGCTGAAAAATCTGACTTTGAAGAAGTTAAAAGAGGTTTGGTAATGAAAAAAAGGATTTTCAACCAAAACCCTGCAGGACTATCGGGATTGGCATTCAATTTGAGGAAACCACCTTTTGATGATATCAAAGTAAGAAAAGCATTTCAGATGTTATATGATATAGATAAGTATAATGAAAAATTATTTTACAATGCTTATAAACCTACCAAGTCACTTTTCTCTGCAACAGTTTATGAAAACCCGAACAATCCGAGAGTTAAATTTAATTTAGACAGTGCAATATTATTACTTGAAGAAGCAGGATGGAATCAGAAAAATTCTGAAGGTTACAGAATGAAAAATGGTCAGGTTTTTGAGTTTGAAATGACATATACACAGCCATCACAGGAAAGATATTTCACGATATTTCAGGAAGATTTGAAAAAAGCCGGAATAAAAATAAACTTAAAACAAGTTGACGGAACAACACAGTTTAAAATCGGTAATCAAAGAAACTTCTCAATTATTCCTGTAAACTGGGGCGGACAAACTCCACCTTCACATGAATTTAACGTTACATCAAGAACAGCAGATGATACAAACAGCACTAACTGGCCCGGATTTAAAAGCACTGATGTAGATGTTCTGGTAGAAAGATATAATATTACTGAATCAGTTAAAGAAAGAGTTGCAATTACAAAACAAATTGACTCTATTATTTACAATATGCAACCTTATGTATTCGGTTGGTATGCAGACTATTCAAGATTATCATGGCATAATAAATTCGGTATGCCTGAATTTTATATGTCAAGATTTGATGACTTTTACAGCGGAACTGAACCAAATATATTTAACTTATGGTGGGTTGACCCTGATAAGTTAAATGCATATAACGAAGCATTAAAAGATAAATCAAAAAATTTACCTACAGAAACAGTAGTAGATAATACATACTGGTTGGATATACTTAAAAAAGAAAATAACGGAGAAGTAGTTAAAATTCAAAAAACCAAATAACTATGACTTCGTATTTCATAAGAAGATTTTTACTTATAATTCCGACATTCTTAGGAATTACTTTAGTTACATTTCTTATACTTCAGTTTGTACCGGGGGGACCTCTCGAGACTGCTCTTATGCAAATGAGAACGGGAGGTCAACAAGGTGCTGAAGTAGGTTCTTCAGGGACAACTCAAGGTATCCCTCAGGAAGCAATTGAAGAACTAAAAAGATTTTATGGATTTGATAAACCGATTTATGAAAGATATTTAATCTGGATTGGAAATCTTGTCCAACTTGATCTCGGCACTTCTTATAAATATAATGAACCGGTTTGGGATGTAATAACGGAACGGTTCCCTGTTTCAATTTATTTTGGATTGGTAGGGTTTATACTCACCTATATTGTTTGCGTGCCGCTTGGGGTTTATAAAGCGGTAAAAAACGGCTCAGCATTTGATTTCACTTCATCCGCATTAGTTTTTATAGGCTATTCAATTCCCGGATTTGCTTTCGGTGCTATGATGCTTGTATTGTTCGGGGGAGGAAGTTTCTGGGATGTATTCCCGCTTGGCGGATTTAGATCTGAAGACTGGGAGAGTTTATCCTTCTGGGGAAAAATATGGGATCAGGTTCATCATACATTCCTTCCTGTTTTATCTTATATGATAGGTAGTTTTGCTACTTTGACAATTCTAACGAAAAATTCCGTTATTGAAAATTTAAGTCAGGATTATATAAGAACTGCATATTCAAAAGGGCTTTCAGAAAAGAAAGTAATTTTCGGACATGCATTGAGAAATTCATTAATTCCGATTTCAACAGGATTAGGACATGCAATTTCTCTTGTGCTTGCAGGAAGTTTTCTTATCGAAAAAGTTTTTAATATAAACGGGATGGGTTTATTAGGTTATCAGTCTATACTCGACAGGGATTATCCGGTTGTTATGGGTATTTTGGTTATATCAACTTTATTATTATTAATAGGAAATATTTTATCTGATATATTGTATGCTATTGTAGATCCGAGAATCAGATTTAAATAAATTATAAAAAAGAGTATTAATGCCTGAAAATAAAATTAACAATACAGAAGAAGAGAAAAAAAAAGTTTCGGTTTCAATTTTTCAGAAAAGATGGAAGAAGTTTAAAACTCTCAAACGGGGATATATATCTTTTGTTGTAATAGTTACTGCTTTTTTAATTTCTTTTATACTTCCTCTATTCGTAGGTAAAAGTGCTTTACTTGTTCACTACAACGGAGAATATTATTTTCCGTTATTTAAAACTTATCAGGCAACTGATTTAGGTCAAAAAAGAGATGCTTACGGTGAAGCGAATTACCGTTTTTTAAAACAACAATATTCAGAAGAAGATCAGGGTAACTGGGTTTTAATGCCGTTTTATCCTTATGGACCGAATGAAAATCTTTTGAATGAACTTGAAGGAAACCCTCCTCATCCGCCATCAGGAGAACACTGGGCAGGAACAGATGACAGAGGAAGAGATGTGTTTGCAAGATTATTATATGGATTTAACATCGGTCTTTCTTTTGCTCTTGTCGTGACTTTCTTTTCGTATATTATTGGAATTGCTATCGGTGCAATTCTTGGATTTTACGGAGGTAAGGTAGATATTCTCGGTCAAAGGTTTATTGAAATCTGGGGAACACTTCCATTTCTTTATGTTATCATTATCATCAGTTCAATTATTAATCCAAATTTCTTTTTACTCGTTTTGATTTTGACATTGTTTAACTGGATTGGTATGACATATTATATGCGGGGTGAATTTTACAGAGAGAAAGCAAGAGATTACGTAGCGGCAGCGGTATCAATGGGAGCAAAAAACAAAACAGTCATATTCAAACATATATTACCTAATTCATTAACACCTGTAATTTCATATGCACCATTTGCTATAGTGGCGAATATTTTTTCATTAGTATCTCTTGATTTCCTTGGATTCGGTTTGCCACCTCCAACACCAAGCTGGGGACAGTTGATGCAACAGGGATTAACAAATATTGATTACTGGTGGTTAATTTTGACACCATTACTTGCTATGTTTTTGACTCTATTGATGATTACATTTATCGGAGAAGCAATAAGAGAAGCATTTGATCCGAAAGTTTATTCAAGATTAAGATAATACTATGGAAAAAAAGAAACTTGTAGAAATAAAAAATTTAAAAACATATTTTTTCGTTGAGGCAACAGATAAACAACTTGACGATAAAACGGAAGATTTAAATAATTTCGGATTTAAAGATAAATATATTATTGGTAAAGTTGCTGCAAAAGCAGTCGATAATGTTTCGTTTGATATTTTAGAAGGAGAAGTATTAGGAATTGTGGGAGAGTCAGGTTCAGGAAAATCTGTAACTGCTTATTCAATCACAAGACTTATTCCTGATCCTCCGGGAAAAATTGTTGCAGGTGAAATTATTTTTAAAGGTACTGATTTGTTAAAACTTTCTTACGAGCAAATGCAGGAATACAGAGGCAAAGAAATATCAATGATATTTCAGGAACCGATGACATCTTTAAATCCCGTAATGAAAATTAAAGATCAGTTAACCGAAGTTATTCTCAGACACGAGAAAATAAGTAATGATGAAGCGGTTAAAAAAGCAATTTCAATGCTTGATGCCGTAGGAATTCCTGCACCTGAAAAAAGAATAGAAGATTATCCTCATCAGTTCAGCGGTGGAATGAGGCAAAGGGTTATGATTGCAATGGCACTTGCCTGCAATCCTGCTTTATTAATTGCGGATGAGCCGACTACAGCACTTGATGTTACCATACAGGCACAGATTCTTGAACTGATGGTAAAGTTAAAGGAGAAAAGACAGGAAGCCGCTATATTGCTTATAACTCACAATCTTGGTGTGGTTGCTGAAATTTGTGACAGGGTTATTGTAATGTATGGAGGAAAAATTCAAGAACTTGCAGATGTTTATACATTATTTGAAGATCCTAAACATCCATATACACAAGGGTTATTAGATTCCCTTCCCGATCCGTATGCGGAAAGGAAAGAAGAATTGAAAGCGATTCCCGGAAATGTACCGAATATACTTGAATTACCAAAAGGTTGTAAATTTTGTACAAGGTGTGTAAAAGTTATGGATATTTGCTGGGACAATGAACCTGAATTGAAAGAATTATCACCGGGACATAAGGTCAGATGTCATTTATATTAATAAAGTTAAGAGAATTTAAATGAATCCTGAAAACATATTAGAAGTAAAGAATTTAAAAGTCAGATTTCCCATACACGGAGGAATATTCCTCAAAAAAGTTGCTGAAGTAAAAGCGGTAGATGGTGTAACTTTGAATCTTACACGAGGAGAAACGCTCGGGTTGGTAGGAGAATCAGGTTGCGGAAAATCAACTGTAGGTAAAGCAATTATAAATATATTAAAATTTAATTCACCTGATGCAATAATTGAAGGAGAAGTCTTATTAAAGACTGATGAAGGGATAATTGATTTGGTAAAACTTACCCCGACAGAAATGAGAAAACACAGGGGTAATATTCAGATGATTTTTCAAGATCCTTATTCATCATTGAATTCAAGATTATCAGTAGGACAGATTATAGAAGAGCCGATGTTATATCATACTTCAATGAATAAGAAGGAAAGATTGGAAAAAGTTTCCTGGTTGCTTGAAAAGGTAGGTTTAAATCCTGATCAGTCAAAAAGATATCCTCATGAATTTTCGGGAGGACAAAGACAAAGAATCGGGATAGCAAGAGCATTGGCAACTAATCCGAGAATAATTATTGCTGATGAACCGGTATCTGCTCTTGATGTATCTATTCAGGCACAGGTTATAAATTTATTACAGTCACTTCAAAAAGATTTTGATTTAAGTTTAATATTTATCGCACATGATTTATCAGTTGTAGAATATATCAGTTCCAAGATTGCAGTTATGTATTTAGGTAACATTGTTGAACTTGGCAGAAGTGCTGATATATATCACAAACCGATACATCCATACAGCAAAGCATTATTATCAGCAGTTCCATTGCCTGATCCAAAAAGAAAAGGAAAGGAAAGAGTTATCTTGAAAGGTGACGTTCCGACTCCATTGAATAAACCAACCGGTTGTGGATTCAGAACAAGATGTCCTATTGCAAGAGATGAATGTGCTTTAAACGTTCCGCCTCTTGAATTAAAACGGGATGATCATTTTGCTGCTTGTCCATATTCTGAATAAAACAGAGATATTTGATTTATGAAATATATGAAAACATTATCGGAAATTTTAAACAGAATATCCGCAGAAGGATATTTTGAAGAAGTGAAAATCTCCGGTGACGATATATTTATAAAAGATAAAAAATATACATCCGATGAAATTGAAATAGTAAAGGTTTACAGATTTGAAGGAGAATCAAATCCTGATGATATGAGTGCTTTATATTTAATGGATTCAAAAGACGGAAACAAAGGCATACTAATTGATGCTTATGGAACATACAGTAATCCCTGCTTTGACAGGATATTGAAAAAAATTAAACTTGATAATATAAATTGAATGACAAAGATGAAAATATATTCCGAAAAAAAGCGGAAAAAATTTCAGCATTCAGAAATGTTTTAATTGAACTTGTTAAGATTGATAAATCTGACTACAGTCATGCAATTAAAAAAATATTGCAAATGGCTTCTGATTCGCTTGAAGTTGAAAGAGTCAGTTACTGGAGCACGGGAAACAACGGAAAAATTGTTTGTGAGTATCTCTATGATCAAAGACTTGGAGATTTCAATGAAACTTATAAAGGATTTGTTTTAAAAGAAACTGAGTTTCCAAAATATTTTAAAGCGATTAAAAAGAATATCCCGATTATTGCGGACAACGCCAGAGAAGATGAAAACACAAATGAATTTACTGAAAATTATTTAATTCCTAATAATATAACTTCAATGCTTGATATACCTGTTTGGTATAAAGGCAATGCTGTCGGGGTATTGTGTCATGAACATACAGGCGAAGCAAGAAACTGGCTGATAGAAGAAATTGATTATGCAAATTCGATTGCAATTATGATTTCACTTGCCAAAGAAGAATCAGAGCGAAATAAATTTGAAGAAGAGTTATATAAAAGCAGAGAAAAATTCCGTTTGATTGCAGATAACCTTCCTGTTCCCGTAATTATAAGTAAAATTACGGATGGGAATATAATGTATGGCAATGATGCGTTTCTTGAACTTTCAGGAATTAAAAAAGAAAATTTAACGGAGTTTAAAATGACCGATTTATATTACGATCCGAATGACAGGGATGAAGTAATAAAGTTGATTAGACAATTCGGACAAGTTAAAAATTTTGAATTAAGAGCAAAAAAAATTACCGGTGAACCTGTATGGGTTTTGATATCAAACAGGATTATTGAGTTTGAAACAGAAAAGGCAATTGCGACAGGATTCTATGATATCACTGAAAGAAAAAAGGCAGAAGATGAAATTATAAAAGCATTCAAAAGAGAAAAAGAACTTAGTGATTTAAAGAGCAGGTTTGTAACAATGGTTTCGCATGAGTTGAGAACTCCATTAACGATTATACTTTCAAATAAAGATTTTCTGAAAAGAAACGGTGTAAAAATTAATGAAGATAAAGTTGACAAGTCTTTAAACAGGATAGGGGAAGCCGTAACAAGAATTGAAAAACTTCTGAACGATGTATTGATTTTCGGAAGTGATGAAAATTATAATCCTTTAATTCATTTTGAATATATTAACTTAGGTGAAATTATAGATGCATCAGTTAAAAAAGCAGTTGCAACTAAACCTGAAAATTTCAGACCTGAGATAAATATTGAAAATAATATTAAAGGTGAAATTTATATAGACAAACAAATTATATCTGAAATTTTAGATAACTTGGTTGAAAATGCCGTTAAGTTTTCAAGAAACGGAAATAAAATCAGTATAAAATCTGAAATGTCAGGAACCGATTTAGTAATTCAAGTTGGGGATTTAGGAATAGGAATTCCCGAGAATGAAATTATTAAAATCACCGAACCATTTTACAAAGCAGAGAATGCAAAAAATATTAATGGAACAGGTTTAGGACTTGCAATAGTAAGCAGAAATCTTGAGATATTAAATGGTAGTATAGACATTCAAAGTGTTATAGATAAAGAAACAAACATTAAAGTAACAATACCAATAAAGCAATAGAACAATGAAAACTATTTTAGTAATAGAAGATGAAGAAATAATAAGGGAAACCATACAGGATATACTTGAAGAAGAGGGATATAAAGTATTGGCTGCAGATAATGGCAGAACAGGAGTAGAAATTGCTAAAAAAGAAATTCCCGACTTTATAATATGTGATGTGATGATGCCGGAACTTGACGGATATGGTGTTATAAATGAACTCAAAAATGATAAATCAACTTCATTAATTCCTTTTATATTTTTAACTGCAAAATCACAAAAGGGTGATTTGAGAGAAGGGATGGCATTAGGAGCAGATGATTATTTAATAAAACCATTCACAACAGATGAATTGTTAACTGTTATAAGCACACGACTTGAAAAATCAAAAACTATTGAAGAAAAAACAGAAAATAAGTTAGATGAATTAAGAACGAATATTATTTATTCGCTGCCTCATGAACTAAGAACATCACTTACCGGCATACTTACTGCACTTGATATTCTTCAGGACATAAATATCACCTCAACACCAGAAGAGCGAAGTGAGTATTATGAAATGATGCTGGCATCGGCAAAAAGACTGGAGACATTGATACAAAACCAACTGATATTTACAAACTTGGAATTGATATTAAGCAATGAAGCACAGAAAAAAAATTATGTAGCAGGGGAAACTGAATTTCCCGGAGATATAATAAATCAGATAATTGAAGATTATAAATTGATTTATCCTAACAGAACAAATGATTTGAATTTACATATTGATAAAAATGCGAAAATAAAAATTACCGAAGAACATTTCAGAATAATTATCAAACAACTTGTAGAAAATGCATTTAAACATTCCTCTTCAGATAACAGAATTATAGTAACAGATAATATAGAAAACGGAGAGTATATTTTTGAAATTACAAATGAAGGCAGAGCATTAACACCTGAGCAAATAAAATATATCGGTGCGTTTATGCAATTTCAGAGACAGCAATATGAACAGCAAGGTCTTGGGCTTGGTTTAGCAATAGTCAAAAACATTGCAACACTGTATGAATTACCATTGGAAATAAAGGCAGAAGAAGACGGATTTACAAATATAAAAATAAAATTTAAAATTCAGGATTAACTTTCTGAAATTCATTTATGATATCGAAGATTTTTTCAAAATCTTCAGATTTGTCTAAGAAATGATTTACTCCCGCATCCTTACATTTTTTTTCAAAAAACGGAATCGCATAATTTGTGAAAACTATAACAGTGATATCAGGATAGATAGTTTTTATTTGTGAAATTAATTCAAGCCCGCTTCCATTCTTTAAAAAAATATCAATGATAACAATTTCCGGTTGATTTATTTTTATATCATCAAAAGCATCAGCAGAATTATCAAAAAAACCTGTAATTTGAGTGTATGGAATTTGTTTTAATAATTTTTTAATTCTGTCCCTGATATAAATGGAGTCTTCAACAACTAAAATTTTCATAGGAACAGTTTGTAAAGTGGGTGAAAGAGTAAAAAAAAGATGCCGGCTTTAATAATGCGCCGAAAGGTGAGATGTGATTTGAGGTTAAATTAGTTTTAAAGCCGGTCATCTTAAATTATGTTTTACATTTACATTGAGGAGGATCAATGTCAAATGTTAGAGAATGAATGAATTTACTATACAAAGATATGTTAATTCAAACATTGATAAAACCGTATTTTATATGATTTTCGTGTCATATTTTATATGACAAAAATATCTTTTCAAAGAACATTAAGATTCAATTAAATTATGCTTAACAGCATAATTAGAAAGTTCAACATTTGTTTTCATTTTCATCTTTTCCAAAATTCTCGCTCTGTAAGTGTTCACCGTAGGAATACTGATATTCAATTGATCTGCTATATTAGATACTTTTTTGCCTCTTGAAATCATTAAAAAAACCTCAAATTCCCTATCAGATAAATATTCATGCAATTCTTTAAATTTCTCTTCATAAATTTCTAACGCTAACTGTTCAGCAAGAGTTTCGCTAATGTATTTATTGCCGTTAATTATTTTACGTATTGCATTCACTAATTGTTCTGCACCGGAATCTTTAGTTAAATAACCATGTGCTCCGCTTTTTAAAGCACGGACGGCAAATCTATCTTCAGGATGCATTGAAAAAATCAAAATCTTTATCTTGCTTTTAATCTTTAACAAAGATTTCATTATATCAATTCCACTTTGTCCCGGAAGAGTTATATCAAGAACAACAAGGTCAATTTCATTTTTTGAAACAAAATCAATTGCCTCGACACCATTTTTTGCCTCACCTAATATTTTAATATCAGGTTCAGATTTCAGAATCTTTTTTACGCCTTCGCGTATCATCTGATGGTCATCTACAAGTAATATTTTTATCATACGCAGATGTTTAACGGCACTTATCTAATATGCATAAAATAAGATTATAATAAAATGAAAAAGAAATAAAAACTGAATGTTAATCCACATCCGTTCAAAAAAAATTAATAACTTTACCGCGAATTTTCACGAATAAAACGAATTACACAAAAATTAACTGGTAAATAAATCAATTAAAGTTATAATTAGAAAAAAATGGAATTTGTTTAGAACAGCGAAATAATTGTTTTAAGAAAAAAACATTGTGATTAATTTAAAAAATGCAAAATAATATTCATTAATAGATTAAAATTAAATATTTAAATATTAGAAGGTTTTTTAGACATCTGTGTTGTTAATCCGAAAAACAATAAAGATTTCCGTCTCGGGAGGCAACATAAATTTTCCCGTTATAACATATTGGTGTTGATTCAAATCCGGTAATAAATTTATCAAGTAAATTTAATTTATAATCAGAAGTAATTTCAAACAGATAAATTCCTGTATAAGTGCATGCTATAATTTTATTATCAATAATGATTGGAGTAGAAATTGAAGGTCCGATATATTTTTTGTCTAAAAGCACCGGAGTTTTTAACTTTTTTTTCATATCAGGACTTAAAACAGTTTCACCGGAAAATTTTGTATGATCAACAAGATAAAGTGTACCTTCAATTGAAGTGAAAACACAATGATTATTTAATGTTGAAACTGAACCGATTACACCACCTGCCCAGTCTTCAAAATTTCTGTTTTTCACGGGAAAAAACCATTCTTCAGTATTTACGGTATCAGATAAGTTTAATTTTAAAACACCTCCATATCCCGGAATGTGTTGTTTCTCTACGGCTACTAAAAGGCAACTGTCATTAGTTACAGAAGGTGTTCCGTCAAGATCTGAACCGATTCTATAATTGAAAATTATTTGTTTTGAAGAAACTTCTATTCCGTAAATATTTCCGTTTTCACTCGGAATATAAATTACATTATTTAATAAAACCGGAGAGGCTTCCACAATATTTCTTCCGAATTTATTTTTCTTTTCAAATAATTCAATCGTTGTTATCTCCGTAGGAAAATTAAATTTATTTTCGCTTAATAATTCAGAAGGATTTAAGATTGCCATCAATCCGTTTTCTAAAGCGGCAAAAATTTTATCATTAATCACGAGGGGTGAAGCATCCACGTCTCTGCTTCGTGATCCGGAATATGTAACATTATATCTCCATTCCTCTTTACCTGTTGCTAATGAGACAGATCGCAAACTGTAACAAGATTCAGAACTCAAAGAATTTCCCTCTCCTCTTCTGCTGCCCTGAATAATTGATAAGGGTATTTCATTTTTTGACAATGGATTTACATAAATACTTCCCGTTCCTTTAATTATGTCGTTCATATCATATTCCCAAATTAATTCACCTGTTTCCGCATTAATTTTTTTTATGTTATGATCGAAACTTCCCTGATATAAGTACAACGTATCATATTCACTCGTCAGCAATGGCTGTCCTGTCCAGCCTGCACCATACCATTTTTTATCTGAAAAACCTGTTCTCCCCCATCCGAGATATTTTTTCCATTTAACATTTAAAGCGGAAGATGGATTTTCACCGTAATAATTTCTTTGGTCATTACCTAAAAAAGTTTTAATTATAATCTCGTGTTTTGATTTGACTAATTTGGAAGAATCAGTTTTAATAACTGCTTCAAATGGTGGATTGTCTGAATTATAATTACAACCGGATAAATAAATCAGAGAAAAGAGGACAAGAATATTCTTCAATAAAATAAGTTTTATTAATATTATAAAAAAA
>ERZ761607.4492-NODE-4492-length-12283-cov-6.928852_pt1 | contig 12283 bp, 9 predicted proteins | sample MGYA00511164_ERZ761607 | MGnify/ENA primary metagenome ERZ761607 (study PRJEB28899, sample SAMN02445080) | bioreactor sludge metagenome | biome: EBPR sludge | place: Australia: Brisbane, Thorneside Wastewater Treatment Plant | collected 2011-06-22 ...
CCACAGGTTCGGGTGGGCATTCTTCCGCCATGCTCAAGTCGAGCAGGTAATCGCTGATGCCATTACCGCCGAACAAAGCAGGGTTGATGAAATTCAACGTCCCCGCCGGACCCGCATGCGCATGGATGCCGTATTCGCCGTTATTGCTAAACGTCCCGCCATCTACATTGACGGTCACGTTATGAATTGGGTCACCAGGTTTGTAGCAGGAATAGGTCTGCGTCGTGTAAGCCTCCACACCGTTGACCCCATTGCCGTCGGCGGTAACGTTGACCAGCTCAACCGTGTGATTCCCTACGACGATCAAACCTGGCTGGGTGTTGAGGTTGAAGGAACTGTCTGTCACAAAGATATTTCCGTTGTAGGAGATCAGGAGCGCGCCGACGTTGGTCAGGTCATCATTGGAGGTCGTGGCAACCCCGTCATCACCGGTGACAGCGACCGTGTCCAACTCAATATCGCCATCGGATGCGGCTGCGTAAATACCGTAATATCCATTTTCTGTAAAATCACTATCGGCGATGAAAATGTTCCCGACTCCATACGAATTCAAGTAAGCACCTTTGCTCCTGTTATATGAGGCTTCGATATCTGCCAACGTAATATCGCCGTTGCTGGTCGTCGCTTGAACGCCGAAGGTGCCGTTCCCGTTGAACTGGCTCGATCCTGCAACGGACTCCGATACATGGATCGTGCCTGTACCGGTTGTGCGCAGGACTGCGCCCGCGCCAAAGTCATTGCTGTCGGCGATCACATCGATCAGGGTGATATCCCCACCGTGGCTTTTGGCATACAGACCAGGGTCCTGCGGATAGTTAAAATGGACATTTTCATTGAATGTGCTGTCCTCGACATGAATGTTCCCCTGCGCGTCGATGTAAGCGCCATTGGTGCCATTATAGGATGCGACCACATTGAGCAATGTCGCCGAACCGCCCGAGTCGATATGCAGCCCGCTCCAGGTGTTGCCCGTCAGGGCACCGTCGCCAAAGTGGCTGTCGGTCACAGAAACTGAACCAGTCCCTGAGGTCGTATCCAGAGCCGCGCCGAAGGCGTTCGAATTGGCGGTTACATTCGTGAGATCAATATTACCGTTGGTGAAGACATCCAAGCCATAGGCGTATGAATTCCCGGAGAATTCGCTCTGGTCGATGGTCACATTATTAGAACTGATGACGACGGCGCCGTCGAGGTCGTTATCGTTTGCCTGGGTATGATCCATGAGCAAGCCACCACCCGAGTCAACGTTCAAGCCGATGAAGCCGTTATCGTTGAAGGCATTGCCCGTCGCGCTGGTGATCGTCACCAGACCGTTCCCAGCACAAAGTCCGGTGGTGTAGTTGTAATCGCATGTATCAAGGAAAGCCCCCGTCAGCCCATTGCCGCTGGCTGATACTGTGTCGAGGGTGATGGTCCCGTCTGCTGCAACCTGCAAGCCGTTGCCGTCATTACCGTCGAAGACACCATCAGTGATGTCCACGTTTCCGCCGGATGCGATCAAAGCGCCATCGCCAAAACCGGATGGATTGAGGTTCGTGCCGGTAACAGATACTTTATCGAGAGTCACGTCGCCATCGTTGGTGATTGTCAACCCAAAGCCGCTTGCATCTTCCGCCGCGATCGCCAGGTCGTTGAGGGTGATGTTCCCTCCCCAGTTGACGAAGATCATCGAAACATCAATGGCGGAGACACCGCTGGTGGTGGTGCTATTACCACCGCTCCAGCCACCCCGGATTGTCAGGTTATTGCCGCTGATATTCGACAGAGTGGCGCTGTCGAATTCGATCTGGGCATTGTCCGCGCCGTTATAAGTATCCTGCACCCAGATAATACCGTCACCAGTATACCGCCGCAGCGGTACGTCTAATAACGCGTCAGCCTCCAGCGCATCGATCAACTCATTGAAGGTTCCAAAACTTCCCGTACAATCGGGATCGCCAGGGATCACGGATTCGGGGCACCACATCGGGTCGGTCGTTGCAATGATCTCTGCCGCCTCTTCGGTCACAAGGGGCAGAACTTCCCCCTCTTCATTCACCACAACAATTTCGGTGTTCTCAGGAGCCTGCTCTAGAATTTCCGGGATTGAAACCGGTTCTTCGGTTACGGCTGTCTGCTCAGCCATCACTTCGGATGTTTGATCGGTTCCCTCAGGTGTGGAGTCTGTCTCTCCTCCTCCATCCTCCTGCCCCCCAGCCTCTTCGGTAACAGGAGCTTCTCCAGTCGCGGGCACTTCCCCATCGGCGTTGACGCTGTACGGACCAACCGCCCCAACCATCATTGCCAGAACGACCGCCATGATCAAGATAAAAAAGTGATTTGAATGTTTCATGCTTTCCTCTGCATCTACTATGAATTCATTGGTTTCGAAAACCCTATCAGACGTCATGAATCATATGAAGAAGGCAGGGTACCGTCAAACAAAATCACCCTAATACGGCTAACACTTCTGTAAGTGCAGTTTTGCGCACAGGTTACAGATGAATCAAAATTCCAATTAAGAATGAGAGTGCATTTATCTAAAGTCTGTTCCCCTGCAACCACATGCGCAACCTTACCCCACCCTACGAATCGCAAGCATGGTCATATCATCTGCCAATGGCAGCGGATCGACAAAGTCGTTGAGACATTCCTCAATGGATTGAATGACTTCCTCCGCTGTCCCCGCCGAAAGCGATGCCATCGCTTCGAGCAGGCGCCCTTCGCCGAAAAGGTCGCCGCTGGGCGAGAATGCTTCGGTAAGGCCGTCGGTGTATAGCAGCAACGTATCGCCTTCCGCAAAGGACATTGTCCTTTCCTCGATCAAGGGTTGTTCCATCACACCCAGCGCGATCGCTGTGCGCGTTAATTTATCCAGACTTCCATCGGTCCTGACCCAAAACGGCGGGTTATGCCCAGCATTGACGTAACGGAAGGTCCCGGCTTCCAAATCCAACTCGCCGTACACCGCAGTAATGAACATGCCCTGCTGGGTATCGGGCAGCAACGAATCATTCACACGCCGCAAGGCTTCAGCAGGTGAGGATGTTTCCACGATGGCAGCGCGCATCAATGTCCGAGTCAACGCCATGAACAGGGCGGCGGGCATGCCTTTATCCGCCACATCCGCGATGAAGATGCCAAGTTTGTTATTCGGCAGTTCGATCAAATCGTAAAAGTCGCCGCCCACCTGGCGCGCTGTGCGCCATCGCGCCGCGATCTGCCAGTTCGGGTGGGTCGGCATAACACTCGGAATGAAGGTCTGCTGGATCTGGCGCGCCAGTTGAACTTCCGTTTCGAGGCGTTCGCGCACGACCATTTCCTGCTGGAGTAAATCGTTCTGGATCGCAAGCGCGGCTTGCTGGGCAATACCGTTGATGATCTCCAGCCGTCGCGAACGGAAGCGCCGCGCATTTTCATCCTCTTCGATCAGCATCACGCCGAAGATGTCATTTTTGATGGTCAACGGGACGGCGATCAACAAACGCTCGGCATTGACCGTGTCCGCTTCATGCCCCGCTCCGGGCTGAATCCCCAACCAATCCTTCGGCTCCGCCCGAGCCTCGAGCGGATACGTGACCAGCGTATTTTGCTCCAATGCCCAAACCACGAATGGAAACTCGGAGAGGGAAAGGCTCTTTTCAGTCAGCATGGATTCTTCCTCTTCGGAAAAACCATATTCCTGCGAAGCCTGCAAAGATTGATATTCCATATCCAGCCGATACAAGACCACGCGTTTGACCCCGACCAGGATCGGCATGATACGGATGATCGAGGAGAGAATCTCATCCAGGTCGTTCAGGCTGACCACCGCCTGTGCCACCTGCAACAACGCTGCAGACGCATACGCCTGTTCCTGTGCAGAGTCGAACAGACGCGCGTTTTCGATGGCGACGGCTGCATAGTTCGCAAACGTGCTGGCGATAGCGCGCGCTTCATGCCCATACCGTCCGGAAGTATGATGCGCAAGAGTCAGTATCCCAAGCGGACGATCACCCACGCGCAACGGCGCAACGATGGATGAATAGTTCGCGTCAAAACCCGCAGTCAGACCGGCAGGACCGATCGCGTCTCCGGGTTTACGGATGATCGGTACCTCCGCCTCCAGCGCATCGACCATCACATAAGTCGTCTCGGGGAATGCAATGCAAGTACTTTCCAATTGATTTGCATCCACCCCATGGACGGCTGAAAGACATAACGAACCGTCCTGCAATAACCAAATGGCAGATGTATCCACCGGCAGGTTACGGTCCAACTCGACGAGGATCAATTCAAGAACCTCGTCCAACCCGGCATTGCTCGAGACAAGCCCAGCAACCTCACGCAAACTGTCCGCCACCTGACGTCGCCATTGTTCGGAACGGTACAAGTCCGCGTTGCGGATCGCCGCTGCGACCGTATCGGCGACGGCTTCGAACATCATGCGGTCATCTTCGGTGAAAGCATTCAACCTATCGGCTTGAATATCCAACAACCCCATCACCCGTTCGTTGAAGATCAAGGGGACACATAACTCCGATTTAGTGTTCTTCGGCGGCAGCGGCGAATCAACATAGCGGGCATCCTTTGAAACATCATTCGCCAGCACGGTTTGTCCGTTCCGCGCCACCCAGGGCATGATGCCGTTTTCATCGTCGAGCGGAATCGTAAAACCTTCGAGTTGCTTACTGCGCTTGCCGCTTCCGGCTTCATACACGATAAGACGCCGGTTCGGGTGGACAGTAAAAAGTGAAACATGGGGGTAGCCGAATTTTTCGTGGATCAGCTGCGCCGCATCGCGCATCAACTGCGAAAGGTCGAGCGTGGAGGTGACGCTTTTACTGACTTCGGAAACCAGTGTCAGTTGGTTGGCACGACGGCGCAGGTTGCTGTATAGTTTCGCCCCGTCCACGGCGCGGGCCACATTATCTGCAAGGGCGCGCAGGATAAGCAGGTCAATGGGGTGGAATGCGCTGGGCTGGTTACTTTGCACATCCAAGGCGCCGAGGACGCGGTCTTCGATCTTGAGCGGGATGACGACTTCGGATCTGGTCTCCGGCAGGCTGTCGATGAACCGAAAGCGCTTATCCGCCTGAACGTCATCGCAAACGATCTCGGTACCGGTCTGCGCGGCTTCGCCGATGAGTCCCTGACCGATCTCCACTTCAAGGGCGATCGAGGCTTTTTTCTTCCCTTTTCGTGGAGCGACAGCGCTTGCGCGGAATCTCAACGCGGTATCGTTCAGTTTGAGGGTAAAGATGGCGACATAATAGAAGTTGAAAGTTTTTTGGATGAGGCTTGTTACTTGCGAAGCAAGTTCATCGACATCGAGGATGTTGGCGATCTTCGCACTAACCTCGCGTACAAGATTCAACTGGCGTAGACGGAACTGCTCCACTTCAGCGCGGTGAGCGGCAAAGAGGTTGACGGAGATGATCTGCCCCAACCCTTGAAGCAGGTTTAATTCGTCGGCGGTAAATTCAGGTCCTTTGGGGCGGGTGATCTGAAGCGCCCCCAGCGTAATCCCCTGGTCGGCAAGCGGAATCGAGACAAAGGTCGGACGTGAAGCGGAGGGTTTCGTCCGCCCGTTTTTTTTGATGAGCTTCCCAGTTTTGACTGCACGCTTCATCCCCTCGGAGTTGGGTTGACTCGAAAAGGTGCGGCCGTCCTCCCAATCGGGCAGACGAAAGATGGTTTCGTCGAGCCAGACTTCGGCATTGCCTGTGATGAGTCGGTTCGATAGCAGGACGATTCGGTCGCGTTGCGCGCCGAGCGAGTTTTCACTCCTTAGCTCTTCCCCCAAACTTGCCAGTTGAGACCAATCCCAAGAGGACCGGGTCGCGAAGGACACGGGTCACTCCTTTCGTTTGGTCATCGTAAGCAAATTGCCTGCCCTGGTGGATTCGTAATGAACGGAGTCCATTAATTTGCGCATAAGATAGACCCCCAGTCCGCCGATCTGCCTTTCGGATAAGTCTGCTTTGAGGTCCGGCTCTTTCACCGATTTTGGGTTGAAGGATTTCCCTGTGTCGCGCATGGCAATGACGATCTCGTCACCCTTCACATCGCAAGTCACATAGAGCGAGGCGTCGGACTCGCCTTCATAGGCGTGTTCGATGATGTTCGAAGCAGCCTCGTCTGCGGCAAGTTGGAGGGAGTAAATGGCCTTCTCGGAAAATCCCCCCACCCGCGCAACCTCTGCCACCATCTCCCGAATCTCATCCAAAAATTCGAACCGGGCTGGAAAAATATTTGCTGGCATATTGATTAAGAAAGGATATGCCGCCTCCGCCCCCCTGAGAGACGGCATCCTCAACCTTGGGGCTGAGCCACCTGTTAGAAGCTTCCCACGGCACCGACTGGGTCATCGAAGGTTTTGAACAATTCGGTAAAGCCTGCCAGTTCGAGGGCTTCGCGGATGCGGTCAGGAACGCGCACCAACACAACCTCGCCGCGGTTATACCTTTTGCAATTCCGTTGAGTTGCGAGCAGGGCGCGGAAACCGGCGCTGGACATATATTCCAACTCACTCATATCGATGGCAAGCTTGAAGCGTCCATTATCCGTGGCTTTCTCCAGAGCCTTTGCAAACTGGGGGGCCGTGGCGCTGTCAACCCGCCCTTTAACCGCTATCAGATCGCAATGTTTGAATTCCTGGGTAGTGATTTCCATAAGTTCTCCTCCGGGCAAGGAATTTTTTATTATAGAACGGCAAAATTATATCACGTCCTGTTCATGGAACAACTGAATACCAACGGCAACAGGGTCATTCCGTTGCATATCATTCCCCCCGACCGCAGTCCTACTCCCTGAAACAATCAAATCGTTTACAATTACGATATGATGAGAGGAGATTCATTATGATTGGCGAACAGATTCTGATCATGCTTGTTGAAGATAATGCGGATCATGCCGAACTGGTGATTCGAACCCTGGAAAGCCATCACATCCCCAACAGGATCCTTCATATTTCCGACGGCGAAACGGCATTGGATTATCTCCTCCGGCGGAACGATTTCAGCGACCCTCAAACCAGTCCGCGCCCTCATATCATCCTGCTCGACCTGCGCCTGCCCCGGGTGGACGGATTGGAAGTCCTGCGCATGATCAAGAAAGAAGGCGATGAACTGCGCAACATTCCGGTGGTCGTTTTGACCACCTCCGAAGCTGAAAAAGACGTGCTGCGCGCCTATGAATATTACGTCAACAGCTATCTTGTCAAACCGGTGGGTTATGAAGATTTCAACAACCTGATGCATGACCTGGGCGGTTATTGGCTGGGTTGGAATAAACAGATACAGGGTTGAATCTCGCATGTCAGATGAATCCATTAATATCCTCCTGGTTGAAGACGAAGACCCCCATGCCGAACTGATACAGCGCGCCTTCGAAGACCAGGGCTTCGAGTTCCGCATTCACCGTGCCCGGTCGTTGAGTGAAGCCCGCGACCACATGCGCGAACACCAACCGAAATTGATCATCGCTGACTGGCGGCTGCCGGATGGGGAAAGTATGGAACTACTGCCCAACCACCGCGACCCGTTAGCAACACCCATCATCTTGATGACCAGTTATGGGAACGAACGCATCGCCGTCGAAGCGCTCAAATCCGGCGCTTTGGATTATGTTGTCAAGTCGCCCGAATCGATGCTGGACATGCCCCACGCCGCAAGAAAAGCCCTGGACCAGTGGAAAGTCCGGGCAGACCGCATCCGGATTCAAAACGCACTGACCGAAAGCGAGGAGCACTTCCGCCTGCTCGCCGAGAACGCCAGCGACATGATAGCCCGCATTACCACCGATGGTGAAATGTTCTACATCTCTCCTGCCTGTAAAATAATCCTCGGACGCGCGCCGGAGGAACTTAGGGGGATGAAAGTCTTCGACCTGATCCATCACGAAGACCGCGCCATCGTCCAGGCATTATTCAACCGTAAACCCAGCGACACGACCTACACCGTTACCTTTCGCGCCAGTCACAAGGATGGCACATTCGTTTGGCTTGAAACATCCGCCCGCGCGATCCTCGACCCGAATACGAAAGAAGCTGTCGAAGTCCAATCTGCTTCCCGCGATATCACCGAACGCAAACGCGCCGAAGAAGCCCTGCAATTGGCTCACAAACAACTAAGCGAAGCTTATGAAAGGACCATCGAAGGCTGGGTACATGCCCTGGACTTGCGCGACCGGGAAACCGAAGGGCACACAAAAAGAGTGACTGAGATCACCCTCAAGGTCGCAAAACAACTCGGATACACCGAAGAGGAACTTTTGCAAATTCACCGCGGCGCGCTCCTGCACGACATGGGTAAGATCGCCATCCCCGATGAAATCCTGCAAAAACCGGGTCCCCTCAATGATGCGGAATGGGAAAAAATGCGCCGGCATCCATCCTACGCCTACGAAATGCTTTCCCGCATCGAATACCTCCGCCCCGCACTCGATATTCCCTTCTACCACCACGAACGCTGGAACGGCTCGGGCTATCCGCACGGGCTCTCTGGAAAAGACATCCCCCTTGCGGCGCGGCTTTTTGCCATCGTCGATGTCTGGGACGCGCTGCGGAGCGACAGACCCTATCGAAAACAACTGCCACGCGAACAGGTGATCGAATATCTTCGCGAAAACTCCGGGCAACTCTTCGACCCGGAATTGGTCGATGTTTTCCTCAATTTCGTTGGGACCAACCAGTTGTAATTTGACACCCATCCCCTTCATCGGTTATGCTTGCGTAGTCCGGGCAGGCCCGGCGCGGCGAAGCCTTTCGAACCCCGCCAGGATCGAAAGATAGCAACGGTAAGGAAGAGCCTTCGGGTGCCGCCGGTCTCCTGCCCGGATATTTTCTTAAGCAATACAACACAACCAAAGGGTGGGTATAATCTTGCCATGACCTCCAAAAGCATCATCGCCATCATTGCATCGCTCGCCCTCGGCGCTGCGCTAGGCCTCATCTATGGCTGGGTCATCGAGCCGGTCGAATTCACCGACGTCACCCCCGACCTGCTGCGCGAAGATTACCGCATCGATTTTGTCTTGATGACGGCAGAAGCCTACCAAAACGATTTCGATTCCGAAGCCGCTGCAAGACGCCTGGCACTGCTGGGCAGCGCCGCCCCCGAATCTTATGTCGTTTCCGCACTGGAATACGCCAACCTGAACGCCTTCACCCAGGCCGAGATCAGTGCACTGCAAACCCTTCTGACTGCCATGCAAACCTACCAACCAGAAGCGGACCTGATCCCATGACCCGGAATTCGATCCTTCAGATCATCCTTGCGCTTCTTGCCGGGTTCGGGCTTGGTCTGGCTTACTCGTGGCTTCTCTCCCCCGTCACCTATGTGGATGCGAACCCATCCCTCCTCCGTACAGATTTCAAAGACCAATACCGGGTCGTGATTGCCGCATCCTACGCCGCCAACCAGGATCTGACCCGCGCCCGCGCCCGGTTGAACCTGCTCGGCGATTCAGACCCCGTCGCTGAATTGAGCGCACAGGCACAGCGGATGCTCGCCTCAGGCGAACCCTTCGACACAGTCCGCCCGCTTGCCCGGCTTGCCACAGATCTCCAACAGGGATTTGCCAGCGAGCCGTTCACATCCACACCCATCCCTGCATTCAACACACCTTCGGCGCCGCAAACAACTCCCACCGCGCCGTCTGAATTCGAGGTCAGCGAAGAGCCGACATCCACTCCTCCACCTACGGTTTTCTTCGAGCAAACCCAGTTGATTCCATCTTCGCAGGAAACCGCCACCCCGCGCCCAACGTTCACACCCACATCCGGTCCCGGCTCTCCATTCGCGCTTGTAGGGCAGGAAACCATCTGCGACCCGGGCATGTCGGCTGTGATGCAATTCATTCTCATGGATGGGCGCCGAAATCAAGTCCCCGGCGTAGAGATCATCGTGACCTGGAACCAGGGAGAAGACCGCTTCTTCACCGGGTTCAAACCCGAACTGGGCAATGGTTATGCGGACTTCGTCATGGAAGCGAATACGGTTTACAACATCCGCATCGTCACCGGCGGGGCGTTCGTGGCGGATATCCGCACGCCGATCTGCACCGATCCCAATGGCGCGGAATATATCGGCGGGGTTCTGCTCACTTTTCAACAGCCTTAATCCCCTTGCATAAGTTGTCCCCGCTTAAGTCCGGAAGTTTTACTTCCGGACTGCGCTTTTAGAATGGTTCCCGCGGTGCAACTAAACCCCGGTCGAATCGTTATATCTCCCAGATTATTACAAGGAGTAAATAATGAACATGACCAATGAAACACAAAAACCCGGGCTGGTCACCGCCATTGCCCTTATGACTCTCACCAGTGGTATCGTCAACCTGTTTTGGGGGTTTATCGCATCTGCCACCGCATTAGGAACTATCGTTGGTGTCATTTGTCTGCCCATCACCATCCTGCCCACCATCCTGGGGATCTTCGAGATCATTTATGCAGCAAAGCTTTTGAGCGCGCAGCCCCAGCCAGTCCAGTCGTCCACGTCTCTTGCTGTATTCCAGATTCTCACTTTCATGATGGGCAACATCTTCTCAATGATTGTGGGCATTCTCAACCTCGTCTTCTATAACGACCTGGCAGTCAAGGAATACTTCGCTCGCATAAACGGTGCAGTGGTGCAAACTCCCGCAGCCGTAACGCCTCCCATGCCCCTTATCGTAGAACCTGAACCTGCCCCGCTCACCGAGCCTGTCACAAATTTACTCCCTCCGGAAGAGCCGGCTCAACCAGTGAAACCAAAGCGCACGAAAAAGCCCGCCAGCAAGTAACAGTCCTCGAAAATAAAAAAGCAACAGCCGCTCAAATGGCTGTTGCTTTTTTATTAAAACAAATGGTATTACGGTTCGGAAATGGTGAATTTATCCACTTCAATTTTTACAGGGACCGCCCGTAAAGAGGAGATCGAAAAGCCAACATTGCCCTCGCGCAAACCATATTCGCGATCGATGTACGGGCTGCCTTTTTGCTCCTGTCCATTGATGAAGAAGGCGATTTCATCCCCTTTACACTCCATCGCATATTCGTTGACATCCTTGCCCTGATTAATGTCGTTCGAACCGCCGTTGGACAGGCGGGTGAAACCGCCGCTTACAACATACAAGAACCACAGACCATCGCTCTGAACTGCCCACTCATACCAGCCATCATCCCCGACACGACAGACCAGGCTGACCTGCTGGGTGTTCACACCGCGATTATCGACCTTGACCTCCACCCGCACATCTTCATAGCTATAGCCTTCATAGATATAGTATGCATACAGGAATTGATCGGGGATCTCAAAGGTCATCAGGCTGTCATCGAAAGTGATAGTAATATTTGCCGGGTCGGATTTTCCACCGTTATCCTCGATCACCTCGTAATACCACTGCGGGTCGGAATCAAATTCCTCGGTGAAGAAGGGTCCACCCGAAGGTTGCGGAACCTGTACCTCCTCGGTGGGCTGTGCCTCCTCGGTAGGCTGTGCCTGTTGTTGTTGCTGTTCCTGCTGCTGCACGGTTGGAATGGGCGGCAGAGTTGGTGGGGAAGTGGGTTCATCGGAAGAAAATCCACCACATGCCAGGCTGACCACTAGTACCAGGCTGGCAATCATAAAAAACGGACGAATTGTTTTCATGCATCTCTCCTTTGATTGGATTATTATAAAAAAACCGGCTTTCGACACATATTGCAGGTCTTGAACTTACAGAACAGACCTTATATCACCACACATGTCCGGGACAACGCCAAAAATATCCCGCACCTTTTATCAGTACTTGTATAACTGACTTTTTCGTATTTTAGCATATTTCTTCATTGGGCATCCCGCCCGCAACAATGCTACAATAAAATCATGAACACCTCACGCCTCCGTCCCTCGCCCATAGCCGGGACATGGTATCCTGCCAATCCGGGCACCCTTGCAGCCAGTATCGATTCCCGGCTGGATGAAGCAGTCATTCCACAACTCGACAGTCCAATCATTGCAGTCATAGCCCCTCATGCCGGGCATCGCTACTCCGGTGGAGTCGCCGCACATGCCTTTGCAGCCCTGCGCGGACTTCACCCGGACCTCGTCGCCGTCGTTTCGCCCTATCACAATTACGTCCCGCATGCGCTTCTCACCACAGCACACGACGCCTACTCCACCCCACTGGGAGAAATCGAAGTAGACAAAGCCGCGCTCGCTGACCTACAATCCCAACTCCCCATCACCCCCATCGCAAATGACCCGGAACACTCGCTGGAGATCGAACTTCCCTTCTTGCAACGCGTCTTTACCAACGGATTCAAGCTCCTCCCGATCATGATCCGTGCACAAGAGGAACAGGT
>ERZ761607.4493-NODE-4493-length-12280-cov-5.904131_pt1 | contig 12280 bp, 8 predicted proteins | sample MGYA00511164_ERZ761607 | MGnify/ENA primary metagenome ERZ761607 (study PRJEB28899, sample SAMN02445080) | bioreactor sludge metagenome | biome: EBPR sludge | place: Australia: Brisbane, Thorneside Wastewater Treatment Plant | collected 2011-06-22 ...
GAGCAGCCGCTCGAATGACTGCTGTTGTGGAATGCTGACCGGCCGGTTGTGGCCGATTGTACGCATTCGCTATTCCAACCGAAAGCAGCCGTTCAAAGTGCCTTCGGAATCAGTGCAGCGCCCTGCCAGACGTCTGTTGTACAGAGATCCTTGGTCAGATCGGCAGTGAGTCGGGCGACGGCGGTGGCGGCGGCGGAGAGGGGAATGTGTTTCGACGCGCAGAGTGCCAGACGGCGCGTCAGCGCTGGGTTCTCGACAGGAACGGCGCACAGGGTGCCGGCCGCCAGTTCATGTTGCAAGGGCATCACCGGCAGCAGGGTGTGACCGAGGCCGGCCAGGAGTGTCGTGCGCAGGATGCTGACCGAGCTGATGTCGGCGATGACGTTCGGTGGCGGCAGCCCCTGCGCGCGCGCCGCCGCCTCGATGATCGGGCGCACACCATGCGGATTGGCGGGCAGGATCAAGGGCAGCCGCAGTGCCTGCTGCAGGGTCACCGCCGCCTGCGGGCGATCCGGCGCCGAGGTGGGCGAGATCAGCGCCAGTGCCTCGTCGAGCAGGTACTCGATGGCAAACTCGCCGAGGGTGCCGTCGTCGAACAGCAGGGCCAGGTTGATCTGGCCGCTGCGCAGTTGCTGGACGAGGTTGCCGGTCAGCTCTTCGGTCAGTTCCAGTTCGACCTTCGGCAGCTGCTGGCGGACGGCCTGCAGCAGCGGCAAGGCCAGGGCATTCGAGGCACTGTGCGGCACGCCGAAAACGACCTTGCCACTCGGGTTTCCCGCGAGGTTGCGGACGCTGGCTTTGGCGTCATCCACCTGGCGGAGGATGGCCGTGGCGTGGGCGAGGAAGATGCGGCCGGCCTCGGTGAGTTCGACGCCGCGCCGCGAGCGGTGCAGCAGGCGTGTCTCCAGTTCTGCTTCGAGTTGCGCGAGTTGGTGGCTGAGCGCGGACTGGGCGACGAACACCTGCTCGGCCGCCTTCGAGAAGGTGCCGTGCTTCGCAATGGCCGCGAAATAGCGCAACTGGCGGAGTTCCATGGTGAAGCCATGGTACTCGTTGAATCGTGATTCGAGATACGACTATCTCCATTCGATGTTTTGCAGATAGAAAGCGTTCGGGTCTAATGGGGCCATCTGACCAACGCGAACAAGAGCGGCCACCCGCTGCCAGAACCCAGGCCCACCAGGCCGCCGTTCGCCGAGGAAACACTTTCCACCGAAAGTGGGTATGCGAGGCTCCCACCCCCCGAGCCTGCTGACAGAAAAAAATAGCAAAGGCCCGCCTATGGCGGGCTTTTGCTATGCGGTCGATTCACCGTTCATCGTCGACGCCTGCCTGATGGCACGAAGTGACCAGCGTTTGTGCCGAACTAACGGTCATCTTTCCTCCGCACCACAACCACCTGGCTGCTTTCCTTCTAGGCGTCATCGCGCAGCCTTGCCCTGTAGGCTTTGATGAGCGGCAGGATCGCTTGCCGACGCTGCAAACTCTCGGCGGGCCAGAATTTCCGGCGATCGTAGTACTGAGGCACTGCCGGGGTTTCTTCTGCAAGTACAAGCCAGGGTTGCTTCGATGCCGTGAAGATGTGTATGTCGGGTGGCAGAAGGTCTGGATTGTCGAGAGTGCCTACGCGGACAAATTTCACGGCAGGGCCGGCGTCCGAATAGTTGCTCCAGACTGCCACCTGACATTTGGGGCAGCGCGCGATCACTTGCCCAGTTCCACTTTCCGATGGCGTGTCGACCAACTCCGGGTCAATCCCCAGGTTGACGACTCGATCAGCCTCGATCATGGCGTTGAGCGCGAACGATGCACCAGTTTCACGCTGGCACCAGCGGCAGTGACAGCAGTGAACAAACATCGGCGCGCTGAGCACGCGGTAGCGCAATGCATGGCAGTCGCAGCCGCCCTGCGTGGGAAAACTCTGATCTCTTGACATGGCAGCAAGCTGTGAGGTGGCGTCTAAGTTTTGAGATCGCCGGCCTGCACGGCTTCGTGCATGGCCCCTTTTTCCTGATGGCGACGATCAGCGCCTGAAACCGTGCCGCTGGTCACCGGCCACCTACGCGGCTGGGGTCGGCTTCCTGCCAGTTTCCCGGCAGGCGGTGCTGGTTGAAGCTCGGGTCGTCGGTTCCATAGTAGCCGCCCAAACCATCGGTGAGCCATCGTTCACGCTGGCCGTCCACCTTGACTTCCTGGCCGGAATACGGGTCGTTGAAGGTCGTTCGTTCGTGGATTTGATCGATGAAGGCATCCTGGCTGTCGTAGTCACCGCCGCCGCCGCCACCGCTGCTTGCTGCACGGACGTTGGTGTTCATCCAGGCTTCATGGCGCGCATCACTGGCTGCGTAGACGTCACGCATGCGCGATTGATGGGCGGCATGATTGGCCTGCAGCTGCGCCATACGGTTCTGGTGGGCGGCTTGACCGCGCTGGGCCGCCGCTTGATTGTGCGCATGCTTGCGCGCCAGATAGTCCCCGCTGAGGTCGCGAGTGCGCATGATGCCGTGGTTGATCCGCAGGGTTTGCTGGAGGTACTCGGGCGGGCTGGTGACCAGGGCGAATCCCATGAAGCCGGCGTCGCCGAGTTGTGGAAACGGCGTATTCATCAGGTAGAGCACGCCTTGCACCTTTTTGCCTTTCTGTAGGCCTTCGAACGCAACTTCGTAGGTATCCAGGGTGCGCCCCGCCATTTGCTCGCTACGACGCTTGAATGCCACCAGGGGCAGGCTTTCCAACATCTTGCTTGGCTGGAGCTGCCCGATTCTGGGCTGCTCTACGGCCGTTGCAATGGCTTCCTGGATGAGCATCTGGGCGCTCACGCCCAGGGCTGCGTTGTGAGTGGTCGCGCCCAGGTCGCGAATCAACTCGCCGCGTGGACCGTAGATGTCTCGCAGGTAGGCGCTGTAGCCGCCCTTGTTGAGATCGGTGGCAAGCTGTTGGAAGACCTCCCAATTCGCCGGGATTGATTCGCGCCATATTGGCATGTTGAAGGCTCGATCGATGATCTCGACCTGACGGGAAGCGGCGGCGGTAGTGGCCTTGGCTTTGGCCGCAGGCTTGGCAAGCGGATCGATCTCCCTGACCGAGTTTGGCGCTTGCGGCCGAGGCTGCTGCCGACTGACGCCGGTCTCGCGCACTTCGAAGCCTCGAAAAGCAAAGCTGCCCGTGCCCATCGCGACAATGCCGACGAATCCGCGACCAAGCTCGGCGTTGCCCATGCTCCCCATGACTTGACCATCGAGGCTCCATTCGATTTCGGATGGACGCTCCACGATGACCAGTTCGTGCCAGCCATCGCGCCCGCCCGACTTCTCCACCGCGGATGACAGCCGGGGCTCGAGGCCCGCCTGCCCGCGACGCAGGAGCGAGAGTTGCCGCCCCTTGTCCTCGATCACCAAAGGATAGTAAATCGGACCCTGCGGCTGGAAGCCATAGAGCAATCCGACACGGCTCGACTCTGTCCACTGCGCCTTGACCTCGACGCGAATCGTTCTCGCCCCGTCGACACCCGCCTTGGCATAGAGGTAGAAGATGGCGCCGGGATCCCTTTCGTTGGCAAGAATGAAGCTGCCGTCACGGATCGACCCTTGCCACTTGCCGTCGCGACCCTCGAAAAGAAATTGCGCAAGCGGACCCATCGAGGCTGCACTTGGCGCGGCCACGGCGCCGCCTGCGCCGACAAGCATTGCCAGGGCGATCGCCACCAAGCAGCGCCGCAGCTGTCCGGCAATCTGCGGGCGAAAGCACCGTGAAGCAGGGTGCTGGATCGGGGTTCTCCACACTGTCGCGTCGTTCATGTTTGCGGCTCCGTTGTCGTTTAGGCGGGGGAGAATGGGAAGTAAGGATCGGCTGCCCAATCCCATCGCCGCAGAAGATAGCATCGAAACAAATGCCTCGGCAAAGCTCAGGTCTGTCTCGCCGGCGTGAAAATCCTCGAATGAAGCGGATACGCCCGCCCCATTTGGCGCGCAGGTCGCGGAACACGGAGAGCGTCAGAACGATCACCACTCCAGCGATAGCGCCGAGGAATGCGGCGGCGCCAGGGTGACCGCCGACGATCAGCATTCCTGCGGCACCGAGCATGAAATACTCAGCGCGGCAATCCAGTCAGTGACCAAGGCAGCGCCGAGCCGCTCGGCCAGGGACGGGCGCATGAGGTTTGGCTGATTGCTGTCGGTTGGCAGGCGAATTTCAGAGGCCACTCACCGAGCAGCGTCGTCGCACCTCGGGCTGGCTGACGCCCTGCTCGCGCCGACAGCGCTCTTCGATGACGCGGCACAATTGCGCGGCGGCAGTCTCGATGGTCTGGGCGTCGATGGCGGCGAAGCCAAGGACCATCCCCGAACGGCTGTAGGCCGGGTCGGCGTAGTACATCGACAGCGGTCGCACAACGATGCCGGCCTTGAGCATTTCGTTTGACAGCGCGACATCATTCAGCGGCTGGCTGAAGAAGTAGGGCAGATGCAAGCCGGCCAGGCCGCCGCTGGTGCTCACCAGATCGCCGAGCCGCGATTCGACGGCGCGGCGCAGCACGTTGCGGCGTTCCTGGTAGATGCTGCGCACACGCTTCAGGTGTGCGCCGAGATGGCCCGCGTCGATGAATTCGGCGAGTGCCGCCTGTTCGATCATGCGCCCTTCCCGGTAGAGCTCGGCGTTGCCGGTGGCAAAGGCTTCGGCGAGCTGTTCGGGGACCACCAGATAAGCGAGGCGCAAACCGGGGAACATGGTCTTGCTGAAGGTGCCGAGATAGATCACCCGCTGCGATCGCGCTTGCCCGAAGAGCGAACCGATGGTGTAGGGGTGATAGCGGATCTCGTTGTCGTAGTCATCCTCGATCACCCAGGCACGGTTCGTTTCGGCCAGTTCAAGGAGCTGCATGCGCCGGCTCAGCGACATGACCACCCCGGTCGGGTACTGGCTGGAAGGGGAAACGAAGATCAGACGCGGCGGTGCCGGCGACCCCGGCGCTGGCAGCGACAGGCCTTCGTCATCGACCGGGATCGGCGCGATCTGCAGCCCGTTGGCACGCAGGACGTTGCTCGCTCCCCAGTAGCCGGGGTCCTCCATCCAGGCATGATCGCCGTTGTCGCAGAGCATGCGCGCGCAGAGATCGATGGCCTGATGCGAGCCGTTGAGAATCAGGATTTGCCGCGGCGAACAGCTCATCCGCCGTGACGCACGCAGGTAGTCGGCGAGCACTGCTTTCAAGGGTCCGTAGCCGCCGTGGCTGTAGCGCGCGAGGTGGCGTTGTTCGAAGCGGATGTTCTTCGCCAGCAGGCGCCGCCAGGTGGCGAAGGGAAACAGGCCGACGTCGGGCGCTCCCGGCACGAAGGCGCCGCTCTGGATGCGGCTGCTGGTCGCGTGCTGGGCAATCGCGCTGCCGCGCTGCGACAGGCTCGCCACGTGACCGGCCCGATCGGGCGGCTGGGTCCGGCGCGCATGGCCGGGTGCTGCCGCGGGCAGGGCCTCCGAGACCAGCGTCGCTGAGCCGCCGCGACTCTGCAGATAGCCTTCGACGAGGAGCTGCTCGTAGACCCTGACCAGCGTGCTGCGGCTGACGCCGAGGTCGCTGGCCAGACGCCGGGTTGGCGGCAGCGGGCTGCCGGCAGGCAGTTCGCCGTCCAGGATCAAGCGCCGCAGAACGAGGTGCAAGGCGGCTTGTGTTCGCGATCCCCGCGGCTCGCTCGCGAATCGATCGCGAATGAGCTCAATGCGCAGCGATTTGTCCATTGACGAGCGGGTGAGGGGGAAGCGTCAGATTGGTATCAGAATTAAGCAACTAATTGGTTCGATTGTGCACCGCTTTGGGGCGTACAGTCAATTCGGGATAGCCGGTGCTGGCAACGGCTGCCGTCTGGCCGGTGAGGCTTTACGGAAATCGGAAAAATTGACTACGCCAGAAGGAGAAACGGCTTTGAAACTTGGCGATACCAAACTGCTCAAGCAGTTGTGCTACATCAACGGCCAATGGGCTGCCGCCGACAATGGGCGCAGCTTTGCGGTGATCAATCCGGCCAGCGGCGAAGAGCTGGCGACGGTGCCGGACATGGGCGCTGAAGAAACGCGGCGGGCCATCGAAGCGGCGCGGGCCGCGCAGCCGGCGTGGCGGGCGCATACCGCCGGTGAGCGGGCGAAGGTGCTGCGGCGCTGGTTTGAGCTGCTGCTTGCCAACCAGGAGGATCTGGCACAACTGATGACCGCCGAGCAGGGCAAGCCGCTCGCAGAAGCCCGTGGCGAGATTGTCTACGCGGCTTCGTTCATCGAGTGGTTTGCCGAGGAAGGCAAGCGCATCTACGGTGACATCGTTCCGCCGCATCACGCCGACAAGCGCGTTCTGGTGACCAAGGAGCCGATCGGCGTCTGCGCGGCGATCACGCCGTGGAATTTTCCGGCGGCGATGATCACCCGCAAGGTTGGCCCGGCGCTGGCCGCCGGCTGTTGCGTGGTGCTCAAGCCGGCCGAGGCGACGCCGCTTTCGGCGCTGGCGCTGGCCGAACTCGCCGAGCGCGCCGGTGTCCCGGCGGGTGTTTTCAATGTCGTGACCGGCGACGCGCCGGCGATCGGTGGCGAGCTGTGCGCCAATCCGACGGTGCGCAAGCTCAGTTTCACCGGCTCTACCGAAGTCGGCCGCATTCTCATGCAGCAATGCGCGCCAACGATCAAGAAACTGTCGCTGGAGTTGGGCGGCAACGCTCCATTCATCGTCTTCGACGACGCCGATCTCGATGCCGCGGTGCAGGGCGCGATTCTGTCGAAGTATCGCAACGCCGGTCAGACCTGCGTCTGCGCCAACCGCTTGCTGGTGCAGGAAGGCGTCTACGACGTTTTCGTTGAGAAGCTGGCCGTGGCGGTTGCCGGTCTGCGCGTCGGCAATGGTGTCGAGGAGGGCGTCACGCAAGGCCCGCTGATCGACGCGGCGGCGATCGCCAAGGTCGAAGAGCTGGTCGAAGACGCGCGCAGCAAGGGCGCTCGCGTGGTCTGCGGCGGCAAGCCGCACAGTCTCGGACGAACCTATTACGAGCCGACGATTCTGGCCCACGTGACTGCGGCGATGCGCATCGCGCGCGAGGAAGTCTTTGGGCCGGTGGCACCGGTTTTTGCGTTCAAAACCGAGGCTGAAGCGGTGGCCATGGCCAACGATACCGAGTGTGGTCTGGCGTCTTACTTCTATACCGAAAACCTGGCCCGCACAATGCGTGTTTCAAGTGCTCTGGAATATGGCATCGTCGGCGTCAACACCGGTTTGATCTCGACCGAAGTGGCGCCGTTCGGGGGTATGAAGTCCTCCGGACTGGGGCGCGAGGGTTCCAAGTACGGCATCGAGGATTATCTGGAAATCAAGCACGTTTGCATCGGCGGAATCAACTGAGCCTGCGGGCGAATTGACGAATTGACGAATTGAAGAGGAGAACGAAATGAATGCACCGAACGGAAAGCCGGCCACGCAAACCAATGCCGAGCTGATGGCGCGACGCCAGGCGGCCTTGCCCAGGGGGGTTGGCCAGGCGCATCCGCTATTTGCCGAAAGCGCCCAGAACGCCGAAATCTGGGACGTCGAGGGTCGTCGCTGGATCGATTTCTGCGCCGGTATCGCGGTGGTCAATACCGGGCACTGCCATCCCAGGCTGGTGGCTGCGGCGCGCGAGCAACTGGACGCGTTTACGCACACCTGTTTTCAGGTCGTTGCCTACGAGTCCTACGTCGAACTCTGCGAGCGGCTTAATGCTGCCGCGCCTGGCCCGACGCCGAAGAAATCCTTTCTCGTCAATACCGGCGCGGAAGCCGTCGAGAACGCGGTGAAAATCGCCCGCGCAGCGACCGGACGGACCGGTGTCATTGCCTTCGGCGGTGGCTTCCACGGCCGCACCATGTTCGGTCTGGCGCTGACCGGCAAGGTCGCGCCCTACAAGGTCAAGTTCGGGCCCTTCCCCGGCGGCATTTTCCACGTTCCGTTTCCGAATGTCCTGCACGGCGTTTCGGAAGAGGATTCCATGGCTGCCATCGAACGTCTCTTCGCCTACAGCATCGAAGCCGCCGACGTCGGGGCCATTGTGATCGAACCGGTCCAGGGTGAGGGCGGTTACCTACCCGCGCCGCCCGGTTTTCTGCGTCGCCTGCGGACCTTGTGCGACAAGCACGGGATCCTGCTGGTGGCCGACGAAGTGCAGTGCGGGATTGCCCGTTGCGGCAAGCTCTTCGCCACTGAACACTACGACGTCGAGCCAGACCTCATCACCCTCGCCAAAGGTCTCGGTGGGGGACTGCCGGTGGCCGCCGTCGTCGGCAAGGCAGAGATCATGGACGCAGCCGAAGTGGGCGGTCTTGGTTCCACCTATGCCGGTAGTCCGATTGCCGTGGCCGGTGCCCTGGCCGTGCTCGACATTGTCGAGGAAGAAAAGCTGTGCAGCCGCTCGATGGCGCTCGGTGAGCGCATGCGCACGCGCTTTACCGCGATGCAGAAGAAATACTCGAGTATCGCCGACGTGCGTGGCCTCGGGGCGATGACGGCGGTCGAGTTCTGCCGCAACGGCGACCCGCAGCAAGCGGCTGGCGACATGGCCCTGGCGCTGAAGAATGAAGCGGCCAAGCGCGGCTTGCTGTTGCTGTTGTGCGGAGCGCACGGTAATGTACTGCGGGTGATGATTCCGCTGACCATCTCCGAGGCGCTGCTGGACGAGGGCCTGGATGTCATCGAGGCCTCACTGCAGGCGATTGGCGCCTGAGTTGCTGACTTCGCAGCCCTGTGGACGGAGCGCCCTGCGGCATTCCTGCTTTCTCAGGAGCTGCGTAGCGGCCGGCGAACACGAATTCCGATCGGCTTGGCTGCGCTATGTCGGAGCGTGGCGTGCATTCGACAAATGTCATTACCGATACCTAAAGTGGCGGGGGAGCCCATTTCATGATTCCATTTTCAATTGCCGGCATCCAGATGAATGTCTCGATGGAGCGCGAGAACATCACCGCGATGGGGCACAAGCTGGACGTCGTCATGGCCCGTTTTCCCTGGGTGCAGATGGTCGTCTTCAGCGAGCTGGCTGCCTACGGGCCGGCGCCCTATCATGCCCAGCCGACGGGCGGGCCGGCCGAGCAGATTTTCTGTCAGATGGCCGCCAAGCACGGCCTCTGGCTGCTGCCGGGCTCGATGTTCGAGCGTGTCGGTGACGACATCTACAACACCACGTCGGTAATCGATCCGAACGGCCATGTGGTGGCCCGCTACCGCAAGATGTTCCCTTTCCTGCCTTACGAAATGGGTATCAAGCCGGGGACCGATTTCTGTGTCTTCGACGTCCCCAACATCGGGCGTTTCGGCGTTTCCATCTGCTACGACATGTGGTTTCCGGAAACGACGCGCACGCTGGTGTCGATGGGCGCCGAATGCATTCTCCATCCGACGATGACCGACACCATCGATCGCGACGTCGAATTACCGATTGCCCGTGCCAGCGCGACGATCAATCAGTGCTATTTCTTCGATGTCAACGGTGTTGGCGACTGCGGTACCGGTCACTCGATCGTCGTCGGCCCGTCCGGCTACGTGATTCACGTCGCCGGCGGTGGCGAGGAAATCATCCCAGTGGAGATCGATCTGTCGCGGGTGCGTCGGGAACGTGAGGTCGGCATTCGTGGTCTGGGCCAGACGCTGAAAAGTTTCCGTGATCGGCCGATAGAGTTTCCGGTCTATCAGAAGCACCTGGGCCGGCAGGAGGGTTATCTGAACAGCCTCGGGCCGCTGATCAAACCCAGCCGCGGGTCGCGCGCCGAACCGGTTGCCCTGCCCGAGGGGGCGGTGGCCGGTCCGGACGGTTCGATCATCCGCGTGGCCGATCTCAAGACGGACGTCGACGTCGCTGCCGGGGCGACGGAGAACGCAGCACCGTACCACGCTGGTTCGTGAGCAGCCGGCTTCTTCGACAAGAGGGGGTGCGCAGATGAGTACCAGTTTGATCATTATCGGGCTGGCCGTCGGCACCCTGCTTGGATTCGGGATTTTTGCGCTACAGCAGCATCGCGCAAAAGCAGTACCCCAGAAAAATTTACCCCCACAGAGGAGACAAGATATGAGCCAAGACAAACCAACGATGCCGACGATTACCAGCATGTCGGACCTGCGACTGTTCTTCCATCGCAATCAGCGCCCGATTTACTTCATCAGCGCCACCAACTTCAATCTCGCCGGTATGGATGAGCGGGTGCCGCACTTCAAGCACATCAATTACATCGACTGCTACGATGGTCGCCATCCGAACGTCTTCGTCCCCAGCGAGCAACCGCATCCGGAATTCGAAGGAATCGAGGATATCAACAACTACCTGCTGCAGAACAAGGAGGTTATCGACTACATCAAGGGGCGCGGTGGCGACCCCGTTGCCGTCTTCCTGATGTTCGACGAGAAGACCGAGGAGCTGTGCAAGGAACTGGGTATCGAGCTGTGGTTCCCGCCGGCATCGCTGCGCACCCGTTGTGACAACAAGATGGAAACCGTGCGCATCGGCAACAAGGCCGGCGTGCAGTCGGTACCCAACGTGCTGGCCAAGGTCGAAAGCTACGCGCAGCTGCTCGAGCTGACCAAGGAACATGGGCTGGGCAATGATCTGGTGATTCAGTCGGCGTTCGGCGACTCCGGTCACACCACCTTCTTCATTTCCAACGAAGAGGAATGGAAGAAGTACGCCGACGAGATCGTCAAGGATCCCGAAGTCAAGGTCATGAAGCGCATCAACTGTCGCGGCGGAACCCTGGAAGCCTGCGTTACCCGCTGCGGCACGGTCGTCGGTCCGCTGCTCACCGAAATCGTCGGCGCCAAGGAACTGACCCCCTACAAGGGCGGCTGGTGCGGCAACGAGGTTTTCCCCGGGGCGTTTCCGGAAAAGGCGCGCATCAAGGCGCGCGACTCGGCCTATGCCTTTGGTAACCAGTTGCTCAAGGAGGGCTATCGCGGGTACTTCGACCTCGATTTCCTGATCGACCAGGACACCGAGGAAGTCTATCTGGGCGAGCTCAACCCACGTGTCTGCGGCGCCAGCCCGATGACCAACCATGCCGCTTTCGCCTATGCCGACGCGCCCCTGTTCTTCTTCCATCTGCTTGAGTTCAGCGGTGCGGACTTCGATCTCGACGTGGCGGCGATGAACGAGCGCTGGAAGAACCCCAAGTACATCGATAGCTGGAGCCAGCTGGTCATGAAATACACCGACGAGGAAGTCGATATCGTCGAGCAGGCGCCAGAATCGGGGATCTACCGCATGGATGACGCCGGCAACGTCAGTTTTCACCGCTTCGACTATCACCGCCTGGCGGTCGAAGGCGAGAGCGAGGCTTTCTGGTTGCGCATCACCGGTCCCGGTGACTACCGCTATGAAGGGGCCGATCTGGGGATCCTGATTACCCGTGGTCGTTCGATGACCGAGGAATTCAAGATCAACACCCGCGCGGAGAACTGGATCCGCGGCATCAAGAGTTTCTACAAGGGACGTCCTCTCGATACCGCCGTCGCCGAACCGGTGCCGTCGGCCGGCGCGTTCAAGATTCTCTGATCGCCGGCTGAGGAGGTCGATGCCGCTTATTCAGACCCAGTCGCTGCTCTTCCGGGCCATGGAAGAGGAGCGACCGGGGGCGGTCTGGCAGGCGCTGTTCAGAGAATTCTGGCCATCGTATCGCCGCTGGTATCTGCAAAGCGGCGAAGCAGCGCGTCCCTATTATCTACCGTGCGTGCGAGCGTTGCGCAGGCACATGCCGGAACTCTTGCCGAGCTACGAGGCCCTGTCCGAGCTCTCGGGCGGCGGCGACGTCGAGGCCCGCTTCCTGTCGCTTTTCTGTCCACCGCCGTACGTCACTGGCTGCTCACAGCTGGTCTGGCCGGGCGAGCGACCGTTACTGGTGCGCAACTACGACTATCCGCCGCAATTGTGCGAAGGCGTGATCCTGAAGACGGCCTGGAACGGCCGTGCGGTGATTGGTCTCAGCGACTGCATGTGGGGTCTGCTCGACGGCATCAACGAGGATGGTCTGGCGGTGGCCTTGTCATTTGGCGGCCGCCAGGAGGTTGGCGAAGGTTTCGGGGTGCCGCTCGTCTTGCGTTACGTGCTGGAAACTTGCACGCGTACCGACGAGGCCTGTGCGGCACTGGCGCGCGTTCCGGTGCATATGAGCTACAACGTGACCGTGGTTGACCGCAGCGGCGATTTTGCGACCGTGTTTTTGGGCCCCGGCAAAGCCGGTGAGATCCGTCGCCTGGCGGCGGCGACCAATCACCAGAAAAAGGTCGAATGGCACCAGC
>ERZ761607.4495-NODE-4495-length-12279-cov-5.204516_pt1 | contig 12279 bp, 7 predicted proteins | sample MGYA00511164_ERZ761607 | MGnify/ENA primary metagenome ERZ761607 (study PRJEB28899, sample SAMN02445080) | bioreactor sludge metagenome | biome: EBPR sludge | place: Australia: Brisbane, Thorneside Wastewater Treatment Plant | collected 2011-06-22 ...
TCACCCCGGAATAGCTCGGGACGGAGAGGCTCGGATAGGGCGGGACGTAACAGCAGGCACTGCTCGTGGTCGCCCTTCACCACTTCCTGAATGCCTGTCACCCACGCCTTGAGCACGCTCTCGAAGGCTGCCTTGCCCCCTTCAAATTTCACTTTGTCGGCTTGGCGGATGCCTCTGCCAGAACTCGGCAGGGTGATCATGTCATGTTCGGTCAGCTTGGCTCAGTAGCTGCGAATCTCGGTCTGCCTGGTAGATCGTGGCGACAGCAAACATCAACGTTCGACGATAGTTATATGATTGCAAGTTCATTGTGGAGGAGGTGCAATGATGCCGGGATAGGCGCGTCGTGGGGAAGCGTTACTGACTGCGGGAGAAAGACAGATGCTTCGCCCACAAGCTCCACCGAGCTCCATACGGTTTGGATCAGATCCCAGGAGGTCAAAACCAACCGCATCACCGGTCAACTGACCGGAACTCGCAGGACTCCGCTTATCGAAGAGCATTTGCTGTCAAAACAGACTGGGCCACCTCTCACCTCTCCGCCAGCGCGGCGACAGCCGCGGGCGCGGGGAAGTCCTGTTCGTTCGCCAGTGTCATGAATCGGAACGACGGACCACTTGCGGATGTGGCGGGGAATCTCCTATCCTCTATGAGCTTGCCGCGGTCGCTGTGGGTATGCACCTGTGCGATGGCCGCGGCGAAACGGTCCGCAAGGGACACAATGAAGTTCCTTGCGAGGTTCATGTCCACATCATGGAAGGCTCTTGCTCCTCGTTTCGCTGGTCGCTGCTCTGACATCGGGCAGCCTCGCTGGAAAGCTTGCCGATTTGCTGGCTTGGCGTTTCTGCAAGACGGCGAGCGGCTGCGCTCAAGCCTTGCTGGGGTTGTCCCGTCGCTCGTGAACTGGGGGCTTGGAGGCTTCCGACGACATGCCCCCAAGACGCGACATGAGCCAATGCATCAGTCTGCCAAGTTCGGTCGGGAATGAAAGCACTGCGAGAAGGAGAGACTGGCTGTCTTGGGTCAACCGAAGATCAGAGGGACTTTCAGTTCATGGCCGATACGCGCATTCTGCTCAAGACAGTGGCCATCGCCCTGCCGTTTGGCCTTGCGGCTTTTCTTTGCATCTACGGCGGTCTGGCGCTTTACGTCCCGGGAACGCAGATCATCACCGACCCGCGCGAGATCTTCGTTACCCTTGGCGGAGCGCTGACCGGACCGGCGGGCGCTCTGCTCATCGGCGTCCTGGCGGGAATCTACGACCCGGTGCCCGGCCTTTATCCGGCCACGATCGCGATGCATGTGACCGGCGCCCTGTGGATGGCCTTCGCCTACAAGAAGCTGGTCTTCGAGCGGTTTTCTTCCTGGCTGTTCTTTCCCGCCTGGATCGCGCTGGTCGCGGCCTATTACCTCGCCTTCGTCATGCCTGTGTTCGTGCTCGCAACGAGCCTGCTTCCCGATTTGTCTGCGCAGGTTTTTCCCGACGGCTTATCGGCCCAGGCACTGGCGACTTTCTATCGCGCCGTGATATGGCCTGAGCTTGTCCTGACATCGCTCATCACCGCGGCCATTCTGGCGTTGCTTCCGATGAGGCTGCGCAAGCCCCTATGGTAAGTTGCATTTTCGCCGACCTGCGCGCCTGCCTGAGGATGCGCCTCATGACGAGCACCCATGTCGTGTTGAGACGCTTCGCCATCGGTCGATGTCAGCCTGCTGGTTGCGACCTTGATGCTCGATGCCTGCCTTATCCCAGACGCGCTCGCACAGGTTTTCCGACGGCACGCCTGGACAAGGGTGGAGAACCGTTACATGCCACGCGATGGCCCGAGCCAGGCTTGACCCCGGATGTCACGACGGTACTTCTGTCGCTGACCCCGGTAAAGGCGCACGCGGCGTGCTGATGAAAGCGTTCCAGTCGAACGTGTGCCGGAAGAAAAGCCAGGATTACCGTCAGATGGTGCGTCCGAATGCTTCTACGCTCATCCGCGGTACTTCTGGCCGATGGTGAGATCGGAGGCGTTTGCGTTGGTGTTGGTGATTGCTGCAGGTTCTGCACGGGAGCTTTCGCTTGGCTCCGTGCACCTTGAAGGGAGCCGGACTGCGTCCAAGCAGATGAGCGATGCGCAGCCAGAAATCGGCCGGTGTGGTGCTGCCCGCGCCACAACGCTTTTCGGGAGTGTCGAACGGGAGTGAATTGCGATGGCACCCGAGAACGACAAGCCTGACCGCAAAGGCAATTCGCGCGACCGATGCCGCTTTGGTCAAGGTCGGAAACCTGCGCGCAACAGGCATGGCGAACACCCCTCTTGCGTGCGCATGGATGGGAAACCGACGGCAAGGCGTGGCCAACTGCTCGCCACGGTACGACCGCTGAAACAGCGTCCGCTCGTGTGTGGCTGGGAAGTCCTGGACACGCACTCGAAAGCCGCTCATCCGGCGGTCGAAGCAGGTCGCACGGTCTATTCAAGCGGCGGCCATCCGTGGCAGGGAAGCCCTGCGAACGATCGCTTCCGGGCCGGAGCGAAATCCGCTTTAACCGGCGCGAGGCCGCTTGATCCGACGGACTTGCGCGCGGTGAGGTGTCGCCGGGATTTGCCGAATTCCTCGATTCCCCCGCCCATTGTGCTCGCTCTGCGCGACGACGATGCGCACAAGAGGCGTTTTCGGCCGTGCTTTGGAGAAATCGACTGGCCATGAAGCTGCCGTGGGCGGAGATCAAAGGCCGGATCAGCGTACTCGCCATCCGCCTGGCGCTTTGGCTGGTTCTGATGCTCAGCCTTCCCTTGCTGGGAATCGTGATCTTTTCATTCAACAACCTGGAAAACGCGCTCGCGCGTGCAGCGGGTTCTGAGCAGTTGCGCCTCGCCCGACTGCTGGCCGGTCAGATCGACGGCACCGCACTCGGCACGGACGCGCTGGCGAAAGTCGTCGAAAGCGCCAGCGATGCGGTTAGTCCGGTCTTCGTGACCGATCGGTCTGGACGATACCTGGCCCATCCCGACCGCTCGAAAGTCGGATTGGCGCTGCAAGCGGATTTCCCGAAGGCGATCACAGAGTCGATCCTGTCCGGCACGAGCGGCTCCATTCAGGACTTTTCGCGATCCGCCATGGTCTTCGCCTACCACCCCACGTCGGGAGCAAAGGCCATCGTCGTGGTGGCCACTCCGCGCGACGCCATGGCGAGCATCGGCGAGGACTATCTGGCCAGGACCGCGTCCCAGATCGGCCTGATCGTGGCGCTGATTTCGATTGGCGGCGGTGTCGCGATCTGGCTGGTAGTCGGCTCGCCAAGCCGCAAACTGGTCGCCGCGGCCACCCGGATGACGAGCGGTGACTGGTCCATTCGCGTCGATCCGGAAGAGATGATCGACGACCTCAAGATTCTGGCAATCACCTTCAACGGCATGGCCGAACGCCTGCAACGTCTGGTCACGAGCTTGACCGAACTCAACGCGACGCTGGAAACGAGAGTGTCGGCGCGCACGGTCGAACTTTCGGTGGCCAAGGAGCAGGCAGAAGCGGCCAACCGGGCCAAGAGCGCCTTTCTGGCCAATATGAGCCACGAGCTGCGCACACCGCTGAACGCGATCTTGGGATTCACCGAGCTGATGCGTCGAGAGGGCCGGCTGAGCGGGCGAGACCGGGACCACCTGGCGATTGTCAATCGCAGCGGTGCGCACCTGTTGGGATTGATCAACGACATCCTGGACATGGCCAAGATCGAGGCCGGGCGCATCCAGTTGGAGATGGCGCCATTCGATCTGGGCGCGATGGCCAACGACATTGTCGGCATGATGGCTCAGCGCGCCCTGGAAAAGGGCGTCGAGCTACGCCTGGAGCGCTCTTCGCGTGTGGCGCGCTACATTTGGGGTGACGAAACTCGCTTGCGGCAGGTGCTGGTCAATCTGCTCGGCAACGCCATCAAGTTCACCCGTGAGGGCGTAGTAACCCTGCGGCTGAACGGCGGACCGGAAGCGAGCGCGCCCCGCCTCCTGATCGAGGTCGAGGACACCGGCCCGGGAATCGCGCCGGACGATCAGGCGCGCGTCTTTGAGCCATTCGTGCAGACCGATGCCGCCGCAAGACAGGGTAAAGGCACCGGATTGGGACTGGCCATCACGCGCCAGTTCGTCGAGCTGATGGGCGGGCGAATTGGTGTCACGAGCTGCCTCGGTCGGGGCAGTTGCTTCCGCATTGAGCTGCCGGTTCAGCTCGCCCGCGCAAGCGAGGTGGCCGCTTTGCGCCAGGTCGGCGGCGAAGTGTTGAGCCTGGCGCCGGACCAGCCCACCTGGCGCATCCTGATCGTCGAAGACCAGCCAGAGAACGCCCTGCTGCTGAGTCGCCTGCTGGAAGACGCTGGATTCAAGGTGCAGACGGCAAGGAACGGCGCCGAAGGAGTCGAGCTTTTCCGGCAGTGGCGCCCGCACCTGATCTGGATGGACCAGCGCATGCCAGTAATGGATGGGCTGGAGGCCACCCGGCGCATTCGCAAGCTGGAGGGGGGCGAGGCGGTCAGGATCGTCGCCCTCACCGCCTCAGTGTTCGCCGATCAGCGGGACGAGCTGTTGGCGGCTGGCATGGAGGACGTCGTGCACAAGCCGTTTCGGCCCGAAGAGATCTTCAGTCGCCTCGATCGCCTGCTCGGCGTCCGCTTCGTACGCCGGGAAGTGGACTCGACCGAACCCGCTACCCCGGCCGAACAGGCGCTCGAGCACTCGGCGATGGCAGCGCTGCCGGAAGACTTGCGGCGTGACTTGGCCGACGCCCTGGTGGTGCTCAATGTGGGGCAGATCGACGCCCTGATCGCCCGGGTAGCCGAGTGTGATCCGGCGCTGGGTCGACTCCTGCGCCGCCGCGCGGACAATTACGACTACGGATCGATCGAGGAGGCGTTGCACCGATCCAGCCATGCCTAGCCGATCGTCGGTCGGAGGACGACTTCCGGTCGAGAGTGCACGCGCTACCTCAGGTCTTGACGCGCTTGCTTGCTGGTGTACACCCTGCGCCGGAGAAGCAGGCGGTGCGCAAAGCTCTCGAAAGAGCCAAGGCAACACTCGCTCCGAGCGAGATCTGACCGCGAAGCTGCCGTAGAATTGACTTTGCCAACCGACGGCAACATCGTGCACCAGGAATTGATGGAGGTATCAAATTGCTGAAGTATCGCGCAGTCTTCGTCCTTGTTCTGGTGGCGTGTCTCTTCGCGGGAAACCTTGTCGGACGAGCCTTCGACGGTATCGACCGGCGCAGCCCCGATTACGTTCCTCTAACCGCTGGATTCGACTCGCTGCCCTTCCTGCGAATCGGCGTTACCGCACTGAATTTCGTCACCTTGGGGTTTCTTGACCGGAGTCAGCACAGACAGGCACTGGTGTTCGCCGGGCGAGCTGATGCAGCAAGACACAGCCGTGCCGACTGGACTGATCTCGCGCTATCGACCTTCGCCGTCGCAATGCTCGTCGTTCTCTCAAGATGGCTCGCTCGGAGACTCGTACCAATCCGCTGACGACGCGGCTTGACGGCCTTCCCTGCAGAGAGTTCGCGAAGTCCGCCTGAAGTTGTTGCCGGCCACAAGGAGTCCTTCGTTCGCCAGCCGGTTGGGGCCAGCTCCTGGCGTACTGCTGCGGCAGCTCTGAATGGCTGCGCGCGGGATGCCGGCGCATCGGTCGTCGGCTCACGCAAGATTCAGACGGGTGGCCGACACTTGGCCAGTCGCACTTCTTCAAAGTCGCCTGGGGCTCGGCCAGGCGCCAGCCCTTGCCAAGCTTGCCCAGCGGCTAGCCGCCATTCGCGCTCTTGGCTGGCGAGCGCCTTCCGGCGAACCTCGACGACATGGGCCAAGTCCACCTCTCTGCTCCGTTTTGCCCTTCTCGCCAGATGCTGTCCGGGCGCCAACCAGTCCGTCCTAGAGGGCAAGCATTCAGCCTGCACGCCGGCGTCACGTTCCACGCGTGCCGCTCATGCTGCCAGGAATTGGCCGGACGAAATCCGCCACCTTGCCGCTTTACCCAGCGCATGACGCACAAATACAACCGCCGCGTGCCGGATGCCGGCCCTTGGCACGCGTCAGGCATCGGCTAGCGCGCGATCTGCAGCGGCAGCGGCGAATAGTTGACCCGGCGGATCTCGATCAGTCGCTTTTGTGCGACTCTTCCTTCGACAATCTCGTAGCCCATCAAGGCGAAAACGCGGCCGCGCACGAAGAGCGGCCGCGCGTTGCCGTACCAGTCGACGCACGAGGCGCGGCAGGCGTCGTTGCCTTCATTCTGCGCCGGCCTGGCGACGAGCGTGCCGAGTTCGCTCAAGGCGAGACCACGGTTGCGCAAATAGAGGATCGCCGCCGAGCCGGTGCTCAGTTGGCGTGCGGCCGACTCGCCGCCGCCGATGATCGGCAATCCGAGCAAGCCGTCGACCTCACTCTCCGGCTTGTAAAAGAAACCGTGACTGCGCGTCTCGCCCTGCGCGGCACCTGGACGCAGGTGGCGGTCGACGGTCGCCGGCTGATCCGACAAGCGAACGCTGGTCAGATGCAAATCCTTGCCATCACTGCCCACCACGAGAGCGTGGCTGCCCAGCGCCTCGATACGGTCGACCGGGTGGACGAGCGGCACCTCATGCACCTCGCCTGCCGCGTAGCGCACGGCGAAAACCGGCGAGCGGACGCCGCCGGTCGGCACCGACCAGCCGCTGCCTGCGCCATAGACCAGGTAGGGTCCGATATAGCGGCTCTGGATGGCGTATCCCGCCGGCTTCGGCAAGCGCAGATAGGCATCGTTCGGGACCTCATCCTTGCCGTCGGAGAAACTGGCCAGCGCAACACGCATCAGGGCAAGCTCGCCGGCGCCGGACTCGGCCGCCCACATGCCGTCGCCACGCCCGTTCGAGCGCAGCAGGACGTTCAGCATGCCGCGCTCGTCCTCCAGAAACGAAAACTGATCGATCGGGCTGCCGGCGGTCTTCAGCGCGCTCGGCGGCGAGCCGTCGAGGGGAATGCGAAAAACCGCCGACACCGGTGCGGTAGCCAGGACGCCGCTGCGCCAGGCGGTCGTCCAAACGAAAACCGAGTTCGGCGAGACGTAGAAGACACGCCCCGGCGGGCCGAGCACGGCGGTGCTGTGGCAGTCGAGCTCGGGCTGCGCCAGATCGCAAATGGCGACGCTGTGCAGGGCGACTCCGGCAAAGGGATCAAGCGCCTCGTCGCTGCGATAGATCCGCGTCGCTGGCGCGATTCGTTTGAAATCGCTCGGCAAGGCACCGGGGCGCCAACGCCGGACAGCGGGAAAAGCGGCATAGGGGTCGCCCCACGGGCTGAGCACATGCGGCGAATAGACGATCAGCTTGTTGCCGACCAGGCGGCTGGCGTAGTTACGCGACGAGTAGTAATCGTTGGAACGTAGATGGTAGGTCGCCCGGTAGCTCAGGCGACCATCCGGGGTGAGGTCGAAAACGCCAATCTCGCTGCCGCCGCGCGCATAGCTGTAGCCGATGACGACCAGCGTGTTTCCGGAAATGAGCATTTCATCGTACCAGGCACCTTGCGGGTCGACCTCGGGGCCAAACGCGTCGATCGCCGAAATCGGCCGCAGGTCCTGGCCAGCGATCCGCACCGTAAACAACCGGCCACGTCGCAGGATGACCAGATGATCGCCGTGCAGCTTGACGATGCCGCCTTCGTCGACGCCGGCGTGCTGGACGTTGGTCACCGATTCCGCCTTGCCCGTGGCCGCCGGAGCCGCGGCGGCGGGTGCCGGCCTGGGTGCCGGAGGCGGCAGCGCCTGGGTGCTCGGCGCGGCGCCGTCCGCCTTCTTCAGACGCGCCTGCTGCGCTTCGTCCTTCCGGCGCTTCGCCTCGTCGGCCCAGCGCTTGAACAACCCGGCGAGTTGCTGTTCGTCGTCAAAAGCGCGCAGCGTCTTGCGCGCCGCGCTCGCTTCGCTGGCTGCGCCGGCGACAGGCGGCCAGCAGCACAGGGCTGCACCAAGTACGGCCAGCGCGAGACAGATGGGGGCGGCTGTGCGGAACATCGTCCTTCCTTTCAAGCTGCGTGTGTCCAAGCCGGCAAGCCGGATCGAAGTCGGCGGATCGGGTCGCTATGATTCTCGTTGGCCAACCGACCATGGCCGGCGGGCGACAGCTCGCTCGGCGAACCTGCGCCGAATTCCGCCAGGAGGTGCCGATGATAACTCGCTTGCGCCGCGCTTTCGCGGCCGTTCGCCTGCCCCAGCGCCCGGCGTGCCCGATGGACTTGCCGACATTTTGCTGACTTAACTTCGATTTTTCTGGCAATCCGCGCAAGCGTTTTCTATACTGTGCGGAAAACAAAGGAAAACCGCCAATCGAGCGAGGAGACCTGTGATGGAGCTATACGTGGCCGGCCAATTGCCGGAAGCGTTGTTGGTCGGTGTGCCAGACATCGACCAGCAGCACGAGGAGATTTTCAGCCGCATTTCGCTGCTCAAGGCGCAATGCCTGGAAAGCGGCTCAGCCGCGGTGGAAGGCTTTGCCGACCTGCTCGAGCTGTTTGCCCAGCATTTTGCCACCGAGCAGATGCTCGCCGAGGAAGCTGAGATCGACTTCAGCGAGCACGCCGGCGTCCATCACGACACGCTGCGCATCCTTTACAAAGCGCTGAACGATGCATTCGCCGGCAGCCATGACGTCTATTCCTTGCTGCGCTACGCCGAATACTGGTTTGAGCGGCACATCGGTGAGGATGACCGCTTGTTTGCCGACGAGCTCTCCGCGGCGAACGGCCAACGCACCAGCCAGCCACGCTGGCCGCTCAACGCGAGTTTTTCGGCGCACGCCTGACGGCACGCAGCGGAACGCTGTCTGCGGGCCGCGCCGGCGACTGAGGCTTAGCCCGGCTGTCCGTGCCGGCCGGGATAGCGGGTCGGCCGCTTCCGACGGGCTGAAAAGCCGGTACAAGCTGCTGCCGACCGCTGCCGATGAGGTCGGCCCGTCCCATCCGGCGCAGCGCTTCGCGCAGCAGCGGCCAGTTGTCGGGGTCGTGGTAACGAAGAAACGCCTTGTGCAGTCGGCGCTGTCGGCCCGAGCGAATACGCTCCACGGTCTCCGGGCCCCGCGCCAGCTTACGCAGTGGGTTCCTGCCGCTGTGGTACATCGCACTCGCCAGCGCCATCGGTGTCGGCAGAAACGTCTGCACCTGATCGAGGCGAAAGCCGTTGCGCTTCAACCACAAGGCCAGGTTCAACATGTCCTGATCGGTGGTTCCCGGATGAGCCGCGATGAAGTAAGGGATCAGGTACTGTTCCTTGCCGGCTTCGCGCGAGAACTTTTCGAACATCGCCCGGAACCGGTCGAAGGAAGCGATTCCCGGCTTCATCATGTGCGCCAGGGGACCGTCTTCGCTGTGTTCCGGAGCGATCTTCAGGTAGCCGCCGACGTGGTGCCTGACCAGTTCGCGCACGTAGTCCGGGTCGGTAAGCGCGAGGTCGTAGCGCAGACCTGAACTGATCAACACCTTCTTCACGCCGGGCGCACTGCGCGCCTGGCGGTAGAGCTCGACGAGCGGCGCATGGTCGGTGTTGAGGTTCTCGCAGATGCGCGGAAAAACGCACGACAGGCGCCGGCAGGCGGCTTCGATGCGTTCATCCCGGCAACCCAGGCGGTACATGTTGGCGGTCGGCCCGCCGAGATCGGAAATGACTCCGGTGAAACCGGGCGTGCGCTCGCGGATCTCGCCGATCTCGCGCAGGATCGATTCCGGCGAACGGCTCTGCATGATGCGTCCCTCGTGCTCGGTGATCGAGCAGAAGGTGCAGCCACCGAAGCAGCCGCGCATGATGTTGACCGAAAAGCGGATCATTTCGAAAGCGGGAATCCTCGCCGCGCCATACGCCGGATGCGGCCGGCGCTGAAACGGTGCGGCAAAGACGCCGTCCAGTTCGTCCGTGCGCAAGGGAATCGGCGGCGGGTTGAGCCAGACGTCGCGCTCGCCGTGCGCCTGCACGAGCGCCCGCGCATTGCCCGGATTCGATTCCAAATGGAGGATGCGCGAGGCGTGCGCATAGAGCACCGGGTCTGCCGCAACTTGTTCGCAGGCGGGCAGACGAATCACCGTGCGTGCGCGCTCCGCCTGGCGAGCGCGCACGAACTCGATGCGGCGCACCGGGTCCACCGGCCGCTCGCCCTTGCCCGGCTGCGCGTTGCCGGCTGCGCAGGCGGCGCGCTGGTCGTCCGCAGGGGAAGGCGTCGCGTAGGGATCGGGCAGGCAAGCCGGCGGACCGGGCGTATCGACCTCGCTCGAATCGAGCTCGCGCCAGTCGGCGCCCGGTCGCCAAGCGCGGGCAACGACAAACGCGCTGCCGCGCAGGTCGCGAATCTCGCCGATCTTCTCGCCGGCGGCCAGCCGATGCGCCAGTTCGACGACGGCGCGCTCGGCGTTACCGAAGATCAGCAGGTCGGCCTTGGCGTCGAGCAGCACCGAGCGGCGTACCTTGTCCGACCAGTAGTCGTAATGCGCGATCCGCCGCAGGCTGGCTTCGATCGATCCGATGACGACATTGACGCCGGGAAAGGCTTCGCGGCAACGCTGCGCATAAACGATGACGGCGCGATCCGGACGCCTGCCCGGCGCGCCGTTCGGCGTGTAGGCGTCGTCCGAGCGCAGCTTGCGGTCGGCCGTGTAGCGGTTGATCATGGAATCCATGTTGCCCGCGGTCACCCCGAAGAAGAGGTTCGGCCGGCCGAGCGCACGAAAGGCTTCGGCCGACTGCCAATCGGGCTGACTGATGATGCCGACGCGAAAACCCTGCGCCTCGAGCAGGCGCCCGATCAGCGCCATGCCGAAGCTGGGATGGTCAACGTAGGCGTCGCCAGTGACCAGAATCACGTCGCACGAATCCCAGCCGAGTTCCTCGACTTCGTCGCGCGACATCGGCAGGAACGGCGCCGGTCCGAAACGCGCGGCCCAGAACTTGCGATAGGAAAAGAGCGCGCGCGGCTCGCCCGCGCTGGCGAAAGCGGGCGCAGTCAATGTGCCTCGTCCCAGTTGCGCCCGACGCCGACCTCGACGACCAGCGGAACGCGCAGGCTGGCGAGTTCGCTCATCAGCCGCGGCAGTTCGCCGCGCAGCGCGGGCAACTCGTCTTCCGGCACTTCCAGAACGAGTTCGTCATGCACCTGCAGTAGCAGGCGCGTCTGCAGATGTTCGGCGTCGAGCCAGCCTTGCACGGCGATCATCGCCGCCTTGATCAGGTCGGCCGCCGTTCCCTGCATCGGCGCGTTGATCGCGGCGCGCTCGGCGGCCTGCCGACGGGCCGCTACGGAAGAGTGGATTTCCGGCAGCCAGAGCCGTCGGCCAAAGACCGTTTCGACGTAGCCGCGCGCTTTCGCCGTCTCGCGCGTCGTCGCCATGTAACGGGCAACGCCGGGATAGCGCGCGAAGTAGCGCTCGATATACGCCTTGGCTGCGCCACGTTCGAGATCGAGCTGGCGCGCCAGGCCGAAGGCACTCATGCCGTAGATCAGTCCGAAGTTGATTACCTTGGCGACGCGCCGCTGCTGCGCACCGACCTCGGCCGGCGGTACGCCGAAAATCTCCGCCGCCGTCGCCCGATGGACGTCCTCACCCTGGGCAAACGCGTCGAGCAGGCGCTGGTCTTCCGACAGATGCGCCATGATCCGCAGCTCGATCTGCGAATAGTCGGCCGAAACGATGACGCTGCCCGGCGGAGCGACGAAAGCCGCGCGGATGCGCCGCCCTTCCGCCGTGCGCACGGGAATGTTCTGCAGGTTCGGGTCGTTCGAGGCAAGGCGGCCGGTGACCGCTACTGCCTGCGCGTAGCTCGTATGCACACGGCCGGTCGTCGCCTCGACCATTTGCGGCAGCTTGTCGGTGTAGGTCCCCTTGAGCTTGGCCAGTTGACGCGCTTCGAGCAGAATCTTCGGCAAGGGATAGTCGAGCGCCAGCTCCGAGAGCACTTCCTCATCGGTCGACGGCGTTCCCGTCGGCGTCTTCTTCTTCACCGGCAGGCCCAGCCGGTCAAACAGAATCTCGGCCAACTGCTTGGGTGAATTGACGTTGAACGGCTGCCCGGCGGCGGCGTGCGCCTTGCCCTCCAGATCGAGCAGCCGGCGACCGATTTCGTGGCTCTGCCCGGTCAACAGCTCGCCATCGATCAGTACGCCGCAGCGCTCCATGCGGAAGAGAACGTCGCGCACCGGGATTTCGATCTCGTCATAGACGTGGCGCAAGCCGCTCTCGGCAGCAATCAGCGGATACATCACGGCGTGCAGGCGCAGGCACAGATCGGCGTCCTC
>ERZ761607.4497-NODE-4497-length-12275-cov-14.847136_pt1 | contig 12275 bp, 5 predicted proteins | sample MGYA00511164_ERZ761607 | MGnify/ENA primary metagenome ERZ761607 (study PRJEB28899, sample SAMN02445080) | bioreactor sludge metagenome | biome: EBPR sludge | place: Australia: Brisbane, Thorneside Wastewater Treatment Plant | collected 2011-06-22 ...
GACAGGCACATGATAATATATGGATGAAGAATTGTGAACGGGATTAGGATAGACATTGATGCTTGGTGTTGCTTCTGTATATTCTTCGACTAATTCTTCCTCTATTTCTTTTAACAAAGGATTACTCAATGCGCCGATAGCATATTTTTGATTTAATTCATTAAAAATGGCACTTCTTTGTGTAAAATTCGCACTATTAAGTACCACCGCTTCGGCGATTTGACCCAAAAACGGATCACCAAATTCAACAAAAGAATATCCATTGTGATAGCGGGTTTGTTGGGACACAGCACCAAGACCGCTTAATTGACTACCGCCTTGTATATCAGGGTCACGGAAATTAACTGCCACGGTACCTGCTTCAATAATTGAACCGGGCGAGTTGAGTGATAAGCGATTGCGATTACCATCATAGACATATTGCACCAAATACACACGATTAGGCAATACTTGGCGATGAAGATGCCATGCACGTAATTGATCCCAAGCACCCGCATATAAGCGGAAACCGTCTATGTACATATTAAAGCCGCCTGAAATACCGCCTAATTCCATAATCATTTGGCGATTGGTGACATTCGCCCCTGTACGAATTACGGCAAACATCGTTTTGCTTGTGCCGCCGGATAATTCAGGACGCGTCACAATCTGCATACCGCGACCCACACCGAATTGCACTACAGGATGACTATTGATAAGAAAAGCGGCACTATTACGTAAAACAGGACGACGTGCCATGACTGTTTGCTCGGCATTGTCATCATTACCGGCAACATCATCCCAAAGATTAAGCGGTGTATTATCAGGACCTACATTACTGCCGGCATGAAAATGGACTATTCTATTGTCTATGGCACTTGGATCTTTGATCGCAAACGATGCACTCAATCCCGGTTGATACCCCGGTGATGAAGCAGTCAGTTGCTCAAAAGGGGAAGCAGCAGCAAAAGTCAGCGTACCATAATGAGCTACACCTCCGGCATCGAGTAATGCAGCCACAGGAGAGTCCTTGAGCATACGATTCATGATAAAGACTTCACGTCCTTCCACATCAAGATCACGATTATTCAATTCATCAATTGCTTCAACACTCACATCAGGTTGCATCATCACATCAATATCTACTGATGAAGGTTGATCTACAAAGCGTAAACGATCGGCGGTTACTTCCACACGATTATTATCGCCGGCAGTGGAACTTGCAGCACCGCCGCCATTCGACAAAGCAAAGCCGGAATTAGCACTCAAAGAAGATACCGATGTGACTATAATACCAATTTGTTCATTATCATCAACATTGGAAGCAAAACTTGCACGTACTGTGATATTTTTACTGCTATTATCGGCAACAGAGAGAGTTAAACCCGTAAATGTCACTGTGGAACTCGCATCAACTTCTGCCAACTTTGTATCGCCGTCGAATAATGCTACTCTCCTTAATAATTGTGCATTGCTCAAGGAAAGTGTCAGCGAGGTAAGAATGGTCGGGTACTCATCATCATCACCCGATACACCGCCATCGCGGATGGTAAGACCCATCATAGCAACTGAATTTGATGCTGTTAAGGATGCTGATTGATACAAATGATATGGTATATTGTCCGTAAAGACAAAGCCGGGAGTAGCAATAATATCACTTAAAGAATTTGGCGGTACTATTTGTGAGAACTTGGCGATAAAGGCATCGCTTGTGCCTCCGCCATACGTTGTTTGATGGGCACCGCTTGTAGCAAAACCGGACGTACTTGCGGTACTGCCAACAAGATAAAAATGGGCTTGATTATCCGAAGTAATTGCTAATCCTTGGTCAGCTAAAGCCCCCCCATAATATGAACCGAAACGTCGTGCACCATTTGATGTGAAACTTGCCACAAAAGCATCGTCTGTGCCTCCGCCATACGTTGTTTGATGCGAATCAGTACTAGAAATTAGCGTTTGACTTGATGTCGTTCCGCAGACTAAGATATTACTATTAACATCAACGGTAACACTCTGTAATATATCTGATTGTGTACCACCATAGTAGGTACCCCACAATAAAATACCATTGGTATTAAATTTTGCTAAAAAGCCATCCTGCGTACCACCGCCTTGTGATACTTGATGTGCATTTGTTGTGGATATTCCACTTGCACTGACAGTACTTCCTACAAAATAGATATTACCTGCATTATCAGTTGTTACACCATTAGCCATATCACCATTTGTACCGCCATAATATGTACCCCATTGGCGTACACCGCTACTATTGAATTTCACAAGAAAAGCATCTGCACCACCAGGAGAAGTCTTATGAGCGCCCGATGAGGCAATACCTGAACCGCTACTTGCTTGACCCACTATATACACATTTTCATTTTGGTCAGTTGCAACACCAATACCATAATCACGCCCTAAACCACCATAATATGTGCCCCACACACGATTACCATTATCATTAAACTTTACTAAAAAAGCATCTTCATTAAAATTACCACTGTATGAAGGTAGATGTGAACCGGATGTAGCAATACCATTCACGCTTAATGTTGTTCCGACAATATAAATAGTACCGCTTGCACCAAAAGCTATTGCATTACCAAAATCATTGTCATTACCTCCGCAATATGTTGACCAAATTCTATTGCCATTACTATTGAATTTAACGACAAAGGCATCTGATCCACCACTTTTTATTTCTTGAAATGCTCCTACCGAAGCAATGCCAGTAGAACTAAAGCTATATCCAACGATATAAACATTATTGAATGGATCGGTGATGATACCGGTACCGACATCAACACTTGATCCTCCCATATAGGTTGCCCATAGTCTCGCACCATCATTTGAAAATTTAGCGACAAACATATCGGTCGCTGATCCAAAAGTAGTTTGATGTGCACCCGAACTTGCTATAGTAGCAGAACTATTTGTTTCGCCCGTTACATAAATGTTATTCTGGGAATCTGTGGAAATTGAACGAGCTAAATCATAACTTAATCCCCCATAATATGTGCCCCAGCTTAGTTGAGGCATAGGGTCAATCACTAATGTTTCTGTCGCTGAATATGACGGTGCTTCACAACCAAATTCATTCGTTCCTATTTGTTTATACCGTACTGTCACTTCTTCTTTCGACTGCGATAAATAACTTAACGGAATATGCTCGGCTATACTACCATGCGCTACGTCCATCATAATTTTACCACCCGATAAATAGGTCTTTAAAGCTCCATTATAACGCAAACGTATATTCTTTGCATCACCGCCCGGACGTACATAAAATTGATATTCCGGTTTGCCTTCTGTGGAAATAAAAAATTCTAAATCTATCGAAGGGTAAATATTAGTATATATCACTCGCTCATAACTGCGTACATTTTCAATGTTTTTATCACCTGTATAATAATTATTCATCGAAGGAAGCGCAGATAATGCTGTCATTATAGGATGTGCATTTGCACCCACAAGTTCTATATCCACACGATGAATATGACGCTTGATGTCTTTATGCTCTATGCTTACTTCTCGATTACTATGAGGAATATCACGCTGCATCGAAAGAGAAGATTCATCCTTCCCATTATCTTGTATCTCATCACGATAGCTGTCATAGCTGAAGCCATTATTGCGTAATTGGACATTTAAACCCGGTGAACGGAATAAATAATGCACATCAGCATTAGGTTGATGATACTGATCTACTATCTGACCTTTATTTTCTTCAAAACCACGCATAGATTTTGACAATAATTGTTGTGCTTTTGCTGCATCCTGTTGTTTCACTGCCGCAAAAACGGAATTCGTGCTTAACAGCATAATACATACTGCTAATAAGCGATTTATAAAAGAAAATCTTTCCATAAAGAAAACTCCTGTAATATTAAAAAAAAAGAAATAGTATTACAATTAAAAATTTGTATCGAATTAAAAAAATTATTCACGAATAACACCAATAATGATATTTTCAGCACCTAAATTAACGGGCGATGCTGTCGGATTATAGACACGTATTGTTACTTGATTATTCGTATTGACATAAGCGGATGCAACTATTAAATTACCAAATCCGCCCACACGGTGCAATGAAATTACATCTGTGGTAGTGACACCATTTGCCGTGACGGTAAAATTTGCAAAGGATGTCGCATTTACTTCATCAGGATCGAAATTATTAACCGTGATTTTTAATGATTTTGTTGCCCAGCTCATCGTGCCGCCTGTTGATGCTGTCAGCACTTGCCCATTGCTTATGGGTGCAGATGACGGCAAGGTATATGTATAACTCGAATCCTGTGCTTGAGCTTTAAATGCGGTGTAAAAAACGCCTGTGGCAGGAAATGTTCCTGTGGCAGAATTGGGTTCATAAAAACGTATTTCTCGAGCATTGCCATCATTATTAGCTAACCATAAATTAACATTACCCAAGACACCCGTATTCGCTGCCGCGATAGTCATATTATTATTTCCGGCATTGGCGCCTAGGAATCCAAAGGAATTACTGGCTGCACCATTGAGTGTCATGCCTGTTCCGCCCAAAACAACACTATAACTCGATTGGGAACGATTATTATATCCACCAAGGACTGATGAACGCGCTCCCGTCGCTTGATTACCAACGCCACCACCAACAAAGGAATATTCGGCGGAGGCAAGATTACTTTCTCCACCGGCTACTGTCGAAGCCATACCCGAAGCTGTATTCGAACGACCACCCGAAATAACTGCATCAAGAGAACTCGCCGTATTCCATAGACCACCGGAAACTGCACTATTGCTGCCTGATGCGATATTTGCATAACCGCCACCAACACGTGAATAGCCGCCACTCGCAGTATTCTGTTCGCCACCGCCAATGGAAGAACGGCTGCCCGAGGCAACCTGCGTTGCCGCACTGCGAACGGTCTGAAAATCTACGGCATATTGACCGCGTTTATTTCCACCGCTTAGAGCATTATTCGCACTATGAGCTGTTAAGGCACCTTCACCTTTGGGACTTAATGCCATATCAATATTGGCTTCACTGCCGACTACACTTAATTGATGAACAGGACGCGTTTCATTCGGGGCACTGACAGTGCGTGTTTCACTGAAATTTACCATGCCACTGTTATCACCCGACGGTGACCATGCACTGCCATTCCATTTTAATACTTGTCCATTAGTGGCACCCGATTGGGATATTTTTGATAAAGTAATATTACCATCGGCTATTTTACTTGTTAGTATGGCATTATCAGATATTTCTGCACTGCCAACAGCATTTGCTACGATTTGTAAATTTGAAAATGTGCCGCTCACATCACCACCCATCGTTACTGTGTCGCCACCCGAGGGAGTTATCCAACTCAATACACCCGCTGTAGTACTGGATAATACTTGACCATTACTTGTCGGTGCAGATGCGGGTAAAGTATATGTGATATCTGCACTTATATTATTCGGTGCGCGGAAACCGACATAATTTGTACCATTCGGAAAATTACCCTCTGCATTATATTGTTCATAAAAACGCAAAGAACGGGGACTATTATCATTATTGGCAAGCCAAAAATCAACATTACCAAATACAGCAGTATTTGCTGCGCTGATAGTCATATTGCGGTAGCCAAAAAAATTGTTACCTAAATACCCAACGCTTCCATCATTGTGTAAAGTTAATCCTCTGCCACCTATAATTGATGAATAATAGCCGGTGACTGTATTATTCTCACCACCGGAAATACTTGCAAACTCACCATTTGCTATATTCTCAGAACCACCACTAATGACCGAAGCCCAAGAACCGGCAGTATTATTATAGCCACCACTAATACTTGAACAATGACCCGAAGTAGTATTTTGCTCTCCTCCATCAATAGTTGAGTTATATCCATCTGCATTGTTAAGGAATCCACCACCTACCGTTGCACCTAAACCGCCGGCTCTATTACTTCCTCCTCCCATAATCACTGAAGATGCCCCACTTGCAACTTGATTTGCATTGACTCTTGACATCTGCCAATCCACTGCATTAGTTCCCCTTTTATTACCTCCTGTGCTTGTCCCATCAGGCATATCAGCCATAATTGCTCCATCACCTTTGGAACTTATCGCTATATCAATACTTATTTCTCCTCCGCTTGCCGAAAGTTGATGGACGGGAACTATAGCATTCGGAACACCAGTATTACGATTAGATGTAAAATTGATAATACCGTCATGTGCCCAACTCAATACACCCTCTGTAGTACTGGATAATACTTGACCATTATTCGTCGGTGCTGATACGGGTAAAGTATAGGTGATATCGGCACTTACATTATTCGGCGCGCGGAAACCGACATAATTTGTACCATTCGGAAAATTACCCGCTGCATTATATTGCTCATAAAAACGCAAGGAACGAGGACTATTATCATTATTAGCAAGCCAAAAATCAACATTACCAAATACAGCAGTATTTGCTGCACTGATGGTCATATTGCGTGTTCCATCAACATTATTAGCATGAAAACCAAAAGAACGATTAGCATTCGCATCAAGAATCAATCCTCTACCTCCCGGTATAACAGATAAATCACCGCTCGCTGTATTTCCATAACCGCCACCTACAAAGGAATACCAACCGCTTGCTGTGTTCTCTTTACCGCCACCTACAAAGGAATACCAATCGCCGCTTGCTGTGTTCTCTTTACCGCCACCTACAAAGGAATACCAACCGCTTGCTGTGTTATCTTCACCGCCACCTACAAATGAATGACCACCGCTCGCTGTGTTCACTGAACCGCCACCTACAAAGGAAATTAAACCGAACGCAGTGTTATCTGCACCGCCACCTACAAAGGAATACCAATCGCCGCTTGCTGTGTTGTCTTTACCGCCACCTACAAAGGAATACCAACCGCTTGCTGTGTTATCTTCACCGCCACCTACAAAGGAAGTTAAACCGCTCGCAGTGTTATCTGCACCGCCACCTACAAAGGAATACGGACTGCTTGCTGTGTTTTCCAAACCACCACCTACAAAAGAACGATGATTACTTGCTGTGTTATCTGCACCGCCACCTACAAAGGAATAATCACCGCTCGCTCTGTTACCACTACCACCACCAATCGTGGAATAATCACCGCTTGCAACTTGGTTTGGATTTTCTCTTGACATCTGCCAATCCACTGCATTAGTTCCCCTTTTATTACCACCTATGGCTAAGCCATTAGGTTCATCTGCCATAATTGCGCCGGTGCCCTTGGGACTTAAGACAAAATCAATATTTTCTTCAGTTCCAAATGGTCGAATAAGATGCACAGGCACGGCAGCATTGGGCGCATAATAAGTAGTACGTATTTCGCCAAAGTAATCCAACCCACCTCCTCCTCCTCCACTGCCGCCTGCATCAGCCCATGTCAGCACACCCGAGCCATTGGTGCGTAAAAATTGACCATTATTGCCATCATTGGGTGGTAAAGTATAAACAATATTGGCACTTTGATTTGTTGTTTTTAATATTGTACTCGTCGTATTATTCGGCGCTTCTATTTTTATTTCCGGTGTGCCGCCCGTATTGGTAATAAAGAGTGATTGAGCCACAGTAAGTTTGCTGGATGTTGTCTCATCGCCGATTGCCACATTTCCCGTTGTGCCGATACTCATGCGCTCGGCATTATTTGTACGAAAACTTAATGGCTGGGCATTAAGTGTACCGATAAATTTACCCGCACCGACCACATTACCCGATAGTCCCCAACCATCAACACTTTGCCATGACAGTACCCCGCTGCCATCACTCGTGAGAACATCACCATTACTTCCGTCATTTATCGGTAAAGTGTAAATAACATTGTTGCTTAATTGCGGTGACTTAAATGCCGTATATTGTGTGCCGCCATTTTCAAGAATACGTAATTCACCGGAAGTGCTCGATGTAGGTTTAATGACAATATTTCCATCCACTTGTGCATTCCCGACAATATGCAAACGTTCCGCCGGCGATGTCGTTCCCATACCGATATTGCCGTTCGATGAAAGTATTCTCATACGTTCGGTATTATTTGTTCGTATAACCAGAGGAAAATTATTGCTTGTACCCAACCAACTGCTTGCATTAGCATTCGTATTTCCCGCCAAAAGCCATTCCGTGCCCTGATTGAGAATACCCTCATAGCGTTTTTCATTGGATAGCCCGACAATCAAACCACCTTCTTCATCGGTACGTATTTCCAATCCATCGCTTGCTTTCATCAAGACATTGCCCTGTATGCCATTGATACTGCTGACAACGCCGCCTTCAAGTTCTCCTGCTTTTTCGGCATACATCGCCTTTTCGGCAATACCTGCTTGCATTGCATAAGGAACAGCGGTTAATTTGGTACGGGTAAATTCGCCCGAACCTTGAAATGATATTCCTATCCATGCATCTTCAGGCAAACGCTCCGGCAAAGGAAATTCAGCACCGAGCATCACATTAAATAAACCATGCTGAAAATATACGCGCTGTTCTTCCTGCCATAAGGGTACGGAAGACCCCACAGAACCGTAAAGAGCAAAGGTCAGCGAATACCAACCATCACTGATTTTCGCATCACCCTGCGTGACAACACCTTGATAAGAAATCTGACGCGATGATTGCGCCTGAGTAAAATTTGCGGAGCTAAATGTAATAATTCCCGCAATAAAACACACACGAAATACTGTTGCAATCTGCATATTTTGTCCTCAATGAGTTAATTCAACAGATGCAAGTTAAACACTAAAAAATGCGATTTGGGTACGAAAAAGGTACGAAAGCAAAAATAAATTTTCATCACACATCACTGTCAAGTAAGGTCTTTGCGGCATAGAATACAGACCAATAATGCTTTTCCTGCCTACGCTACTGTCTATTCACCCATACACTAAACCTTAGCCGCTTTCTGTCAATGTTTTCTTTCAAATACGACTCTTGAAAGGGTAACTTTTTATACAATGGCACAAGTTCATGTCGCACATCTTTCTAAATCTTTTCCGGCTGAGAATCATTCAAAGCAATCCGCACCTGTTATTCACGATATGAATTTCAGCATTGCCGAAGGCGAGTTTGTTTCCATTTTTGGTCCCAATGGCAGTGGTAAAAGCACCTTACTTTCTCTTATTGCCGGTTTAGAAACACCCGATAGCGGCGAGATACGTATTCTATCGGCGCATTCAGAATATACTACCCCGAAAATTGGTTTTGTTTTTCAGAATTACAATGAAAGTATGTTACCATGGCGCACGGTGCGCGGGAATGTGGAGCTTGCTCTTGAGCACACAGTGTCATCATCATCGGAACGGAAAGCTATTGCGATGTCCTTCCTTGATAAAGTGGGGCTTGCCCATGTTGCGGAGCGATATTTTTATGATTTATCCGGCGGTATGAAACAACTTGTTGCCATCTGTCGAGCTTTTGCCTATGAACCTGATGTTCTCTTGCTTGATGAACCATTCAGTGCTTTGGATTTTGCCACCACACGCAAAGTAGAAATGGATTTATTGTCAGTATGGAGTGAAAAGAAAAAAACAGCATTATGTATAAGTCATGATGTGGATGATGCGGTGTTCCTTGCTGATAAAGTGATGGTATTATCACCACGTCCGGCGCAAATTAAGGGAATTATTACGATTGATTTACCAAGACCACGCACCATGGCAATGTTCACATCGCCCGAATTTTTTGCACTTCGCTCACAAGTCTTGGAGTTATTTTCTTTATGAAATGGATATATCGTATTTCCGGTATTGTGAGTATTGTGACACTATGGGGATTATTGCATTATTTTCACATCGTTTCGGCATTAGTATTACCCTCACCAACAGAAGTACTATTTTCTTTAATGACTGCATACCAAGACATTGTATTTTGGCAAGATATTTTTTATACGATTCTGCGTACTCTCACAGGTTTTTCGATTGGGACAATAGCCGGAATATTTATCGGTTTAATCATGGGTTATTCCGAAAAAATGTATGATATGTTAGAATTTATTGTTGATTTTTTTCGCAGCATTCCCGCCACTGCATTATTTCCATTATTTATGATTGCGTTCGGCATTGAAGACGCTTCAAAAATTGCTCTTGCGGCATGGACTTGTGCTTTAGTGATGACGGTAAATACTATGTCAGGTGTACATTCCGCAAAACAATTACGCATAAAAGCAGCAAGAACACTTCATATCCGCGGCATGACTTTATTACGAAAAATAATTGTTCCCGAAGCATTACCCCATATTGCTGCCGGTGCACGCATTGCTTTATCCTTAGCATTAATTGTTATCATAGTCACGGAAATGTTTATTGGCACTAATGAAGGTCTGGGAAAAAGAATTACGGAAAAACAACAAATTTTTGCTATTGCCGATATTTATGTAGCAATTATCACCACAGGATTGATTGGCTATGCCCTCAATCGCTGCGCACTTGCCATCGAAAAACGCGCTCTTCATTGGCATGGCAAGTAAGCCATTCTTACTTTTTCCCGCCTTGCATACATCAAAAGTGTATCAATCTGTCATATTATGTAGTACTTTTGCGCTTTATTTACAATCCAACGGAGGTTAGACGTATATTTTTCCCCGTATCTGCTACGCACAATATCAGATCGGTCTTTGTTTTTCAAGACACTACTGTTGTATCACCTTATACTCAAGACACAACATTTTTCAATATGAGAGGTAGTATGAAAGCGTTAACAGACTTTTTCCTAATGTTTCAAGGCGTAAGCAGATACATTACAGCAGTTTTCTTCCTTTGTTTCCTTTTTCCGACATACTCGTATGCCCAGACGTCCCCGTCAACGCAAGCGAGTTCCTTTTCCTTTTCTTCCCAAATCCGCTATAGAGGCGAGATAGACGGACGTTTTTTCAACCTTGACGCTAAACCATTGTTTTTTAATCTTCTGCGTGCCCGTTTTGGCGCAACGATGATTGCAAATGAGGATGTTTCAGCGTTTATACAGATACAACATTCACAGAATTTTGGTGAAAACAATGAGCAAGCCTGGAATGGGACTCTCGATGGTATGTCAAAAAATTTGACGTTTAGGGAAGCGTATTTGTTATGGAATAATGCCCTTATTGATCATGTGACACTGAAACTGGGCCGTATGGCTTTTTCAACAAACTCAGAACGGCTTATTGGTGCATTGGAATGGCATAATATAGCCCGAATGTATGATGGTGCGGTTATAAAATATGCTCCTTCGAATGATGTGCATATCCGTGGTTTTGGTTTTATTCTTGGCAACAATGAATTGATGATGACAGCAGCAAGTCAGCAATCACCCCAAGCTCTTACTGGCATTGATGTCACCTTACCAACAATGTATAATCTTAATGCATATTTGTATCACGATCGTAAAAACATACAACAAACAACAGCCGCTTTTCAAAATGATGCAGCTACTTTCAGACGTTTCACAACAGGATTGTTTACGCAACAATATCTCAAAGAATCAAGTATAGAATATGAATTGGAATTTGCCTATCAATTCGGAACAAAAGATATTCTTCCTACTCAATCAGCAGATATAAAAGCGATGATGGCGGCGGCGTATGTCGGCTACAAAAATTCTGATTGGACAGCAGGTGTAGGTTTTGATTATCTTACCGGTGAAGACGCCTCCACAACAAATACAACCGAACGATTTAATAATCTTACTTTTACCATCCATAAATTTTATGGATATATGGATTTTTTTCCATTTACGGTACTGCCTAATAATAATACAAGACAAGCACCTCCGGCAATTACCGCCAATGGTCTGGTATCACCTTATATAAAATCAACATATAAACCTAATGATAAGACCTCATTATATTTGGCAGGACATTATTTTCAATCACAGCAAGAAGTAAAAACTCAAACAGGGACATTATTAGGAAATAATTTGGGAATTGAAATAGATGCTGTTATTGACCATAAAGTATCACAACAACTTTCTGCACAACTTGGTGCTTCGATATTTCTTCCCGGAGAAACAATCAAAAAAACTAATACTGGTATTTTAGGCGACGATATATCCTATTGGGCATATTCCATGCTCACATTTACACTATAACAATTATTTTTTCGGAGATATACATGAAATTTTTAGAGAACCTTTCTATAAAAGGAAAAATTCGCCTCATTACTTTACCGCTTATAGGTATCGCAGTTGTTGCATTGGGTCTTTTATTATATGAAAGTGTTAGTAATTATATATATACAGCCCAGCTTAACAATGCAAATAAAGTATTCGATTATATACTGAACTTGTCTAAACAAAAGTCGGGAAGTTGAATGTTTGTATATTTGCAAAAACA
>ERZ761607.4498-NODE-4498-length-12273-cov-5.502619_pt1 | contig 12273 bp, 10 predicted proteins | sample MGYA00511164_ERZ761607 | MGnify/ENA primary metagenome ERZ761607 (study PRJEB28899, sample SAMN02445080) | bioreactor sludge metagenome | biome: EBPR sludge | place: Australia: Brisbane, Thorneside Wastewater Treatment Plant | collected 2011-06-22 ...
CGCACCGGCTTCGGACGGCCGGCGCCGAAGGTCGCGGCGGGCGTCACGAGCTGGGCGTCGCTGCCGCATCGACGCTGCCGCTCCCGCACGCTCGACGCAGCGGGGGCGCGCGGAGATTGCGATCACGCAACCCCTGCGCGCCCCCGAGCGCGAGACGTTCGTTCAGTCGTTCGCGTCCTGGCGGGCCTTGCCCTTGGCTTCGTTCGTGCGGCCCGACTTCTCCATCGCTTCGCTGTCGACCGCGTCGCCGACCCCCTGCTGGAGCTTGCCGGCGAGCTCTTGGGCCTTTCCCGCGACCTTTCCGGCCGCGCCCGCGACGACTTCCTTCGTCTTGCCCGCGATCTGCTGCATCTTTCCGCGATTCTCCAAGGATTTGTTGCCGGTGACCTTCCCGGCAACCTCCTTCACTTTGCCTGTGACCTTCTCGACCTTGCCTTCTTGATGCTTGTTCATCGACATATGCAGTTCCCCCGCGTGGATGGTTTGAATCCACGACTCCGAGAGAAAGCAGGATTCGAGCCGCGTCGGGATCACGTCCGGTCCGGTTCGTGCTGAGTCTCGCGCCGGGTGACGCGCCGACGCGCGCAGGGCGCATCGGTGAAGGGGGTTCTCATGCTTCGCTGGGCCATCGTGTTCTTCGTTCTCGCATTGATCGCTGCGGTTCTGGGTTTCACCGGGATCGCTTCTTCCGCGGCTTGGATCGCCAAGATCTTCTTCATCGGATTCATCATCGTCGCATTGGTCACGCTGGTCTTCGGTTTGGTGCGCCGCACACCGGCCTCCTGAGGTCGCTCGGAGTCCTCCGAGCTCGGGGCGCGGCTGGAGGTCTCGCGCGAGGTTGGACGTTTTCTGGACCTCGACCGCGCGCGTGATCTACCCGACCAGGGTGGCTCTTCGTCGCACGCTCGCGCTCGCGCTCGGCGTCGCGCTCCTCGGCTCGGTCGAGGCGCGCGCCGATCGCGTCGTGTGGCGCGTGCAGGCGGGCGACATGCTCAGCGCGCTCGCGATTCGCTTCGGCGTGACGGTCGACGAGCTGCGTGCGTGGAACGGGCTCGAGGGCGATCGCATCCTCGTGGGGCAAGAGCTCGTGGTGGCCCGCGATGGGTCGACGAGCTCGGCGCCGAGCGTGCCGTCTTCGGCGAGCGATTCGACCAGCGCATCGGAACGCGTGGCGGCGGCGGAGGCGACGCGGCCGCCGAGGGATCGGGCCGAGCGCGCGCGCCGCGCTCAGGAGCCGACGCCTGCGGAGCCGGCGAGCGAGCCGACGATCGCGAGCGACGCCACGAGCGCCGCGGCCGACGCGCCGGACGATGCGCCGTCGACACGCGAGGCCGCGCGCCCGGCCGAGACGCGCACGCGCGCTCGATCCACGGAGACCGCCCGAACTGCGGAGCCTCGAACCGAGGTCCGCACTGATCTACCGACCTACGTGCTCCAGCGCGGCGACACCCTCAGCCACGTCGCGCGCCGTCACGACACCACGGTGGAGCAGCTCCTCGCGATCAACCCTGGCCTGCGCGCGGATCGGGTCGCCGCGGGCCGTCGTGTCCACGTGCCGGTCCCCGAAGGCACGCTGCGCATCGAGCACGTCGCGCGCAGCGGTGAGACCCTAGCGCGTCTGGCCGAGCGGCATCGCGTGTCGGTGCGCGACCTCGTGCGCTGGAACCCGGGGATTCGTCGTGGTCTGCGCGCGGGCCGCACCGTCGTGATCTGGTCGACCGTGCCCGCGAGCGTGTCGGCGTCGGTGGGCGCACCCAACCGCGGACGTCTGCTCGAAGCGGAGCCGATGCCGCCGCATCCGGGCTACTACGTGCGCGATCCCTCGCGCTCGTTCGGCACCCTCGAGACGGTGCTCTGGATGCAGGACGCGGTGCAGGAGGTCCTCGACCGGCACCCGCGCAGCCCACGCCTTCGCGTGCACGACGTGAGCCTCCGCGAGGGCGGCTTCATGAACGGGCACCGCAGCCACCAGAGCGGCCGCGACGTCGACATCTCGCTCTACCAACGTCGCTGCGCCGATCGCCTCTGCCCGATGCGGAACATGCAGCCCGACGAGCTCGACGTGGAGCGCACCTTCACGCTGCTCGAGCATTGGCTGAAGAACGATCGTCTCGAGGCGGTCTTCCTCGACTACTCGCTGCAAGCGCCGCTCTACGAAGAGGGCCGTCGGCGCGGCTATTCGCGCGCGCAGCTCTCACGCTGGTTCCAGTACCCGCACGGGCCCGCGTACCCGCTCGGGGTGGTGCGCCACTACCCGCGCCACCGCGACCACGCGCACGTGCGCTTCGTCTGCCCCGACACCGACGACGGGTGTCGCTGAGCGAGGCGCTGTCGCAGACGTCGCGCGGCTCAATCCACGATCGCGCCGAGGCGAACCGGCAGCTCCAGGCGCTGACCTTCCCGGATCACCGTCACCTGCACCACGTCGTTCACCTCGCGTCGATCGAGGATGCGGTAGAGATCGAGCGAGTCGGCGACCGGCTCGGCGTCGATCGCCACGATCACGTCCCCGAGGATCAGCGAGCCCGTCATCGGATCGCGCCGCGACGGAATCAGCCCCGCCTGCGCGGCGCCGCTCCCCTCGATCACGCCGAGCACCAGGAGCCCCCGCAGCCCGAGCCGCCGCGCCAACGTGCCCTCGTCGAGCTGCACCCCGAGCCCCGCGCGCTCCACCCGTCCGGTGCTCACGAGCTGCGTCACCACGCGACGCACGGTGTCGACCGGCACCGCGAAGCCCACGCCCGCGCTCGCGCCGCTCGGGCTGTAGATCGCGGTGTTGACGCCGATCAACCTTCCGGCACTGTCGAGCAGCGGACCACCCGAGTTTCCGGGATTGATCGCGGCGTCGGTCTGGATCACGCCTTGGATCGGGCGCTGCCCGATGCTCATGATCTCACGCCCGAGCCCGCTGATCACCCCCGACGAGAGCGTGTGATCGAGCCCGAAGGGGTTCCCGATCGCGAACACGTGTTGGCCGACCTGGAGGTCCGCGCTCGTCCCGACCGGGAGCGGCCGGAGCTGATCGGCGGGCGCGCGGATCCGGAGCACCGCGATGTCCTTCTCGGGATAAGCGCCGACGAGCGAGGCGTCCCACACGCTCGCGTCGCCGAGCGTCACTCGCGCCGCGTCGGCGCCCGCGATCACATGGTAGTTCGTGACGACGTGGCCGCTCGCGTCCCAGACGAAGCCCGAGCCGGTGCCCTCCGGGAAGGCCATCGCGTTGCGGCGGAACGGATCGACGCGCACCGCGAGCTTCGTGATGAACACGACGGAGGGCGACGCGTTCGCGAAGAGCTCGACCGTCGAGCGCTCGGCCTCCGAGAGATCGCCGCGCGGCGTGACGAGGACGGGCGCGGGCGGTGGGCTCGGCGGAGCGACGACCGCTGGCGCGCTCGTGAGGAAGAGAAACGCGAGCACGCCGCCGAGCGCCGCCGACAGCAGCACGACGAGGCCCACGAGGAGCGGGATGGCGTTCCGACGCATCGTGGCCTGGCATAGCACCCGCGGGCGCGGCGTGCGCCAGGGCCGCCCTTCGAACGAGCTCGCACGATCGTTCGACGCGCTCGTGCGCCGCGCTGATACGCTGGCGCCGTGCAGCTCACCCTGCCGCTCCCCGAGCTCGCTCAGCTCTCCTTCGGCGCCGCGCCGAGCCCGAGCCACCGCGTCTACTGCAACCGAAGCCTGCGCCTCGATCAGATCGAGTGGGTCGGCTTCGACATGGACTACACGCTGGCGATCTACGACCAGCGCGAGATGGACCGCCTGAGCATCGAGGCGACGCTCGCGAAGCTCACCCAGCGCGGGTACCCCGAGTCGCTCCAGACCGCGAGCTATCGGACGGACTTCCCGATCCGCGGGCTCCTCGTCGATCGCAAGCTCGGCAACGTCCTGAAGATGGACCGCTACAAGTACGTGAAGCGGGCCTACCACGGGCTCACCGAGCTCACGAAGGAGGAGCGGCGCCACACCTACCACACGCGCCGCCTGCGCGCGGACAGCGCGCGCTACCACTGGGTCGACACGCTCTACGCGCTCAGCGAGGTCGCGGTGTACGCGGCTGCGATCGATCACCTCGAGCGCCTCGGGGTGGAGGTCGATCCGGATCGCCTCTTCGGCGACGTGCGTGAGTGCATCGACCTCTCGCACCAAGACGGATCGATCCTCGATCACATCCTCGCGGACCTCCCGCGCTACGTGCAGCGCGATCCGCTCCTGGCGCGCACCCTCCATCAGCTCCGCTCAGCCGGCAAGAAGCTCTTCTTGCTCACCAACTCCCACGGTCCGTACTCGGATCGGATGATGAGCTTCCTGCTCGGCGACGGGCTCCCTCAGTACCGCGGCTGGCGCGGCTACTTCGATCTCGTCGTGTGCGCCTCACGCAAGCCGCGTTTCTTCACCGGCGACGCCGAGTTCGAAGAGCTGCTGCCCGACGGAACCCGCCGCGCGCTCCCGAACGGGATCCCACGCGTCGAGCGTGGGCGCATGTACCTCGGCGGCAACATCGAGAGCTTGCAGACCGCGCTCGGCACCACGCCCGATCGTGTGCTCTACGTGGGCGATCACATCTACGGCGACGTGCTGCGCGCGAAGAAGGAGACCGCGTGGCGCACGATGATGGTCGTGCAGGAGATGAGCGACGAGCTCGTGGCGCACGGCGAGGTCGAGCACAGCCTCGCGCGCCTCGACTCGCTGGAGGATCTGCGCCTGCGCCTGCTCGAAGAGCTCCGCGATCACCAGGTCGTGCTCAAGGCGCTCGAACGAAAGCGCGCGGCGAAGAAGGAGCTCACGCCCACCGAAGACGCGGAGCGCGTTCGGCATCGTCACGCCGTCGATCGCCTCAAGCAGCGCGTGCGCCTCGCGGAGCGGGAGCACGACGAGCTCGAGCGCGGCGTCGATCGCCGCTTCCACCGCTACTGGGGATCGCTCTTCAAAGCGGGCGGCGAGGTGTCGAGCTTCGGCGCCCAAGTGGAGACCTACGCCTGCCTCTACACGTCCCGCGTCTCGAACCTGCTCCGCTACTCACCCATGCACTTCTTCACGAGCCCCCGCGACCGGATGCCTCACGAGCTGCCGTGAGCCGCGATCCGCAGCAGCTCGCGCCCATCGAGGCCTTCCGCGAGCCCCGGATGCGATGCCTCCGAGTGCCACCAAGAGCACGTCCGGACTCGCTCTTCGAAGCTTCCTCCGGTTCACGAGACGCGCGAGAAGCCGAACAAGGAGGCGAGGGGATGTGTGGTGCCTTCGATGTCGGCTCTCGACAATCCTGCGCCGATCATGCTGTAGCTGATGCCGTTGCCGCCGTACGCCATCGCGAACAGAACCCGGGGTCCATGCTGCGGGTGAGCGCCGAAGAACGGCAGCCCGTCTTCGGTCTCGGCGAAGGTGCCCGCCCAGGAGAACGCCGGGCGAACTGGCAGCTCGGGGAACAGCTTCGCGACCTTCTTCCGCAAGCGCTCGGCCTTGCGCTCCACCTTCCGGTCGCGGCGCGCAGGGATGTCGAGGCCGTCGTCTTCCCCTCCGACGAGGAGCCGGCCGTCGCCCGTGGTGCGCACGTACAGGTAGGGTCTCGCCGACTCCCAGATCATCGTCGAAGCCAGCGGACCCAAGTCGGACTCCTCGATGGGGTCCGTGATGAACGCGTAGCTGCTGCGGTTCTTGGCGACGGAGGGCTTCAGCCACTTCTGGGAGGCGTATCCGGCGGCCATCACGACATGCCTCGCGACCAACCGATGACCTTCCGAGGTGCGCAGCGTCACGCGCTCCTCCGAAGTCTCCAGGGTGTCGATCGTGGTGCGGTCGAAGACTCTGCCGCCCCGCTCCGCCACGCCGAGCAGAAGCTTCGAGGCCATGCGGTAAGGGTCCACCCGAGCCGCCAGAGGGGTCAGGATCGCGCCGTGAGCGTCGAAGCCGAAGCGTGCTTTCACGTCGTCCGCGTCGAGCCATCGCGCGTCGAAACCGTGCTTGATTCGGAGCGCGTGCTCCTCACGCAAAGACGTCTGATCTCTCCGGCGACTCGCGTAGTACAGGCTCTCTTGCATCGCGAAGTCCACGTCGCCGATCTCCTGGGCGAGGTCGCGCAGATCTGTGATCGCATTCGCGCAGGCGCGGTAGGCCAACGCGGCCTGATCCTCGCCGAACGTTCGCGCCAGATCGGTCATGTGTGTGTCGATCTCGTACTGCAGCAGCGCCGTGCTCGCGGAGGTGCTGCCCCACGCGACGTCCCGCTGCTCGACGACCACGACGTCGAGACCGTTCTTGCTCAGCTCGTCGGCGATCAGCGCGCCGGTGATTCCACCACCCACGACCACCACGTCACAGTCGGAATCCGACTTCAGCCGAGGAAACGAGCAGAGAAGACCGTTCTTGACGGCCCAAAACGGGTAACCGCTCTTGAGATCCATGTCCGAGCCCCTCTCGATCGCCCGTCGGCGCTCGCTGCGCGCCGTCCAGTAGGGCGGCTTGCGAAATCGGCCGAGCTTCACTTCGGATGCTTCGAACGGCAGCCGCTCTGCAGAATGCGCGTAGCCGAGCGCGAGCGCTACCGTTCGCGCGACGATGCGCGAGCGTCGTCGACGCACGTGGGATTCGAAGCGGATTCGTTCGAAGCGAAGCGGAGATGCCCCGCGAAGGTGAACCATCCCCAGCTCGCGGGCCGTGACCTCTTTCTTCGGGTCCTTTGGCCTGACCCACTACGTGGGGCGTCTCGCGCCGCGGTCGGTCAGCTCACGAACGCGATCGCCCGTTCGAGCTCGACGAACGGGCGCATCGTCTGGCCCGACGCCAACGCCATCGTCCGCACGATCATGTGCCAGAGCGTGTTGGTCGTGACGATGCCGACCGCGTGGATGCGCTCGCGGTTCGCGCGGTGCCACTCGACGAAGAGCGCGCGCGCCTCGGGCGTGTAGGCGGTCATCGCGGTACAGTCGACGACCAGACCGATTCGCGTCTGCTGTTGGCTCAGGAAGCGCTCGAGCGCTTCGAACTGCGCCCTCAGCGCGGGCTCGGTCAGGGTGTCCGTGAACGTCAGGACGTGGTGGGGTCGAGGCACCCTGAAGTGTGACCGAACGGCGATCGCGCGCCGTCAGGGCTCCCACGACGAGGAGGGCCCGAGGCAGACGCTTCACGCAGGAGCGGCCTCGCCCGAGGAGGGAACGGAAATGCCTTGACGGTCCCCAGGGCCTAAGTCACACCTCCGGTCCCGCGAAACGCGGGAAGTTCTCGGGGCGGTAGCTCAGCTGGGAGAGCGTCGCACTGGCAGTGCGAAGGTCAGGGGTTCGATCCCCCTTCGCTCCACCCGAGCTTTGGAGGCGAGAGGAGCGATCCTCTCGCCTCTTTCTTTTGGCGTCGCTGCGAACGGTCCGCTTCAATTTTGACCCGCGGACGCCTGGCGGCGACGTTCGGGGCGATGTTCGCGCGTTCGCGAGGGATGGTGCTCGGCTTGGTCCTCGCGGCGTGCTCGCCGTCCCCCAGCAGCGACCTCTTGGTCGTGAGCGCGGTGGGCCCCGCGCGCCTCGACGACGGGAGCACGCTCACCGTGCTCGGCGAGGGATTCCCGCTCGGTCGCGCAGGGACGCTCGTGCTTCGTGGCACCCACCAACGCCCTGGCGAAGCGCCGCGCGCGATCGAAGAGACGCTCGCGGTGCGCGTGACCTCGGCCGACCGCGCCGAGCACACGATCGACGCCGCGACGCTCGCCTCGCTCGGCGGGCGTGGCACCTTCGTCGGTCGCGCGGAGCTCGCGTTCGACGCCGCGCAGGGCGGCCGGGTGCTCGGTCGCGTCGACACCACGCTCGATCTCGGCGGCGCGTCCTCGGTCGACACGGAGGCGAGCGCGGCGTTCCTCGCGCGGCTCGGCGCGAGTCTGGACGAAGAGTTGCCGATCGAAGGCGGCGTCGTGCTGAGCGAGGTGCGGGCGGGTGGGCTCGCGGCGAGCCACGGCTTGGCGGAAGGCGACCGCATCGTCGCGATCGGCCAGCTCCGCGTCCGCGATCCGAACGAGCTGCGTGCGCCCCGCGGGGCGGAGTCGATCGTGCTCCACGTCGCGCGACCCGGCCTCGAAGGCACACGCGAGGTCGTGCTCTCGAATCGCGCGCCCACGTCGCACGGCGATCCGATCGTCGCGATCCTCCTCGCGCTCTTCGCGGCGGTGGTGGTGCTCTTCGGTCCCGGTGGTCGCGCGCTCGCGTCGCTGCGGCGGCCTGGCGTGGCGCTCGTGCCCCGGCTCGTGGCGCCAGCGCTCGTGACGGCCTCCGTCGCGGCGGCGCTCGTCGTGTTTCTCCGACTCGACCTCGTGCCGGTGGCGGCCTTCGTCGCGCTCCCGGTGCTCGTCGACGCGTGGATCACGCACCGACTGCGCGCGCTCCCCGCCACACTCTTCGCGCTCGGGGCCGCGCTCGTGGTGGGGACCTTCGTGCACGTCGACGGAGGCGCCGCATCGACGGTCGCGCTTCGTCATCCGCTCGCGCTGGTCAGCTTGATGTCCCCCGGCCGGAAGGGCCGGCGCCCTTCGCGCGCGCCCACGACGCGTCCGCTCGTCGCGCTCGCCCAGGGCGTCGGGGCGGTCTGGCTCGCGAGCCTCTTCGCAGGCTCGCCCTGGCTCGGGCTGCCGCTCGCGATCGCGATCGTCGCGCTCCCTCGCGTCCCGAGCGCCCGCATCGCCGCGCTCGCGCTCGTCGCGGGGGTGGGCGCGCTCGCGCTGGCCTTCGCGACCGACCTCTCGCGGCCCGTCCCGCTCACGCCCGAAGAGCCCCGTGTCGCGTGGCTGATCGGCGCCGCGCTCGCCGCCCTCGCGCTCGTGGTGCGACGCCGTGATCCCGAGCGGCGTGCGCACGTGTTCCTTTGAGCAGCTTCTCCGAGGGTCCGCGTGGCCGGACAGTCTCGTCGAATCGTGCGACTGCGTGGACTTGCCTCCACTTCGCTCCGCACGATTCCACGTCGAACCGCTGGGCGCCGTCCGGTAGGGCGGCTTGCGAGATCGGCCAGCAGCTTCGTTTCCGCGGCTCGACTCCTCGGCGTCGCGTGACAGAAGCGAGCACGATGGCGGAGCCCGACGCGCCCAAACGCAAACGAGATCTCCCGCGCGCCGAGCGGCGAGCCCTCGCGCGTGCGCGACGCGAGGCAGAGCGCATGAGCCTCTTCGTCGGTGCCGCGCCGGGGCTCGAGCCGCTGCTCGCGGACGAGGCGCGCGCGCTCGGTCTCGCGGGGTCGGAGCCACGCGTGGTCGCGGGAGGCATCGAGCTCGACGGCGATCGCACCACGCTCTACCGCGCGAACCTGGAGCTCGGGCTCGCGACGCAGGTGCGGCTGCGGCTCGGCCGTTTCCACGCCGCGCACTTCTCGGAGCTCGTGCGTCGCGCGTCGGAGCTCCCGTGGGAGCGTTGGCTGTCGCCCGGTGCGCGCGTGCGTTTTCGTTCCACCGCGCAGCGCTCGCGCCTGCACCACACGGGCGCGATCGACGAGCGGGTGGCGGAGGCGATCGCGGCGCGGCTCGGCGGCCCGGTGATCGCGGCCGACGGCGAGGAAGACGTCGGCCTCGTGCACGCGCGCTTCGAGCGCGACGAGGTCACGCTCTCCCTCGACACCTCGGGCGCGCCGTTGCATCGACGGGGCTACCGGCTCGCGACCGCGAAGGCGCCGCTGCGCGAGGACCTCGCGCGCGCGTTGGTGATCACGAGCGGCTGGGATCACCGCAGCCCGCTGGTCGATCCGATGGCGGGCTCGGGCACGATCGCGATCGAAGCGGCGATGCTCGCGCGAGGGATCGCGCCCGGTCGCGCGCGTCGCTTCGCGTTCGAGGACGCGCCGACCCACGACGCGGCGCTGCTCGCGCGTCTGCGGGACGAAGCGGACGAGCGCGCGGGCTTCGGTACCCACTCCGGGCGGTCGTCGGACGCGAGCCCACGAATCCTCGCGCGCGATCGCGACGAGGGCGCGGTGACGGCGGCTCGCGCGAACGCGGAGCGCGCGGGCGTGACCCTCGAGCACGCCGTGGCGCCGCTCTCGGAGCCCTTCGCGATCGACACCGACGAAGGCGCGCTCGTGACGAACCCACCGTGGGGCGTGCGCGTCGCGCGCGATCGGGATCTGCGTCCGCTCTACGATCGGCTCGGCGCGCTGATCGACGCGCTGCCGCCCCGCTGGGAGGCCGGGGTCGTGGCGGCGGACGCGGAGCTCGTGCGGCGCGCGCACATGCCGCTGCGGAGCGCGCTGCTGACCGACGCGGGGGGCACGAAGGTGCGCTTCTACCGTCGCGCACGTGCGGAGTGAGTCGCGACGCCGGTGACCGTCGACGTGGTCGTACGCGGTCGTGATCGTCGACGTGGTCGTACGAGTTTCACGCGACGGCGACCGTCGACGTGATCGTGCGCGGTCGTCGTCGTGCGCGGTCGTCGACGTGGTCGTCCGAGTGAGCGCGCGACGGCGACGGTCGACGCGTCGCAGTGGTGTCGACGCGGTCGTTCGTGGTCGCTGCGACGGAAACGACGAGCGGGGAACGAGCACGGCCCGATCCCCGCCCGAAGGTGGTGGGTGCTCGCCGATGCGGCACGCGAAGAAGGCGCGGCGACGGCGAGCGGCTCGTCAGGCCACGAAGGCCCGGAGCGAATCGCTCTGCGTCGCCTGCCGCAGCTTGCGGAGGGCGAGCGCCTGGAGCTGTCGGATGCGCTCGCGGCTGAGCCCGAACTCGCGGCCGATCTCGGCCAGCGTGCGGGCTTCTTCGTCGCCGAGGCCGAAGCGCATGCGGAGGATCTGCTGCTCGCGCTCGCTGAGCGTCTCGAGCGCGCTCATCACGGTGCTCGCGAGGTCGTCGTCGACCAGGCTGTCCATCGGCGAGGCCACCGACTCGTCCGCGATCAGATCGCCGAGCTCGCTCGATCCGTCGTTGCCGACCGGGGTCTCCAGGGAGACGGTGTCGCGCGCGATCGCGAGCAGGCTGCGGACCTTCTCGACCGGCACGTGCATCGCCTCGGCGATCTCGTTCGGGTTCGGCTCGCGGCCGAGCTGTCCGGTCAGGCGGCGGCTCGTGCTGAGGAGCTTCGTGAGCAGCTCGTGGGCGTGCACGGGCACGCGAATGGTGCGGCCCTGATCGGTCGCGGCGCGCGCCATCGACTGCCGGATCCACCACGACGCGTAGGTCGAGAGCTTGTAGCCGCGCCGGTAGTCGAATTTGTCGATCGCGCGCATCAAACCCATGTTCCCCTCCTGGATCAGATCCAGGAGCGGGAGCCCGCGCTTGAGGTACTTCTTCGCGGTCGCGACGACCAGGCGAAGGTTCGCTTCGACCATCTCGGCCTTCGCGCGCTCGACCTCGCGGTCCGCCGCTTCGATCGTCTCGAGGGTGTCCTTGAGGGTCTTGGCCTTCGCGCCCGACGCCTTCTCCACCGCGTCGCGGTCGGCCTTCTTTCGAGAATCCAGGCGCGCGTTCCACGCCCGAAGCGCTTCGCGCACTGCGAGGAACTCTTCGGTGATGACCGCGTCTTGGGGGCGAATCTCGGCGGCCTTCACCTGACGACGGACCTCGTCGAGGGTCGGGGCCTTGATGCGCGACGCGACGAAACACTCCCAGATCAGGTTGCGACCGACCTCGATCTGACGCGCGAGCTCGACCTCGCCCTCGCGGGTCAGGAGGCTCACGGTGCCGATCCAGTCGAGGTACGACTGGATCGTCTCGTTGGCGCCCGCCTTCTCCTTCACGACCTTGCGCGGGAGCGCTTCGCCGTCGTCGTCGACGAGCGCGATGCCCGACGCGTCGAGGCGGCGCAGGACGCGCTGGATGGTGCTGGCGTCGGTGGCCTTCTCGGCGGCCAACGCGTTGCTGACCTCGACGTAGGTCAGCGCTCCGTGCTCTCGGCCCCGGGCGATCAGTTCTTCGATGTGTCGCGCGTCGGTCAAGGTGGTCCGCCTTTCCTTCATTGAGCCAGCATCCGAGAGGACGGGAAGCGAGGGGTGCGACCCCGAAGCTCGAGGGCTTCGTGGGTGCACACCGCGCGAAAGTTCATGGGTCGAGCGCTCGTCGAGCGAAAGCCCGGGGAAACCTCTACGACGCGCGAGCCGCCGAGACGTTGCAGCGATCGCCCGCGCGAAGGCGGGAACGACGGGGAAGAGTCTCGGTGGGCGCGGGTGGGATTCATCGGCAGAGGGCGTTTGCGTGAGACGAGCCTGAAAGAAGCTGGTGGCCGATTTCCGCAAGCCGCCCTACCGGACGGCGCGCAGCGAACGAAGTGAGTGGAGGCTCGTGGGAGGGGGCCCCTCGGGGCTTCATGCCCCGTGGGGGAG
>ERZ761607.4499-NODE-4499-length-12272-cov-4.640337_pt1 | contig 12272 bp, 9 predicted proteins | sample MGYA00511164_ERZ761607 | MGnify/ENA primary metagenome ERZ761607 (study PRJEB28899, sample SAMN02445080) | bioreactor sludge metagenome | biome: EBPR sludge | place: Australia: Brisbane, Thorneside Wastewater Treatment Plant | collected 2011-06-22 ...
ATCCACAACTTCGCCCTATGGAAGCGGGCGATCAGCGGCGGCTTAAATCTGTTGGGATATATGGTGGACTTGCTCAAGAAGTTGCTGGCCGGAAAGGTCGATGTCATCCATATGACGACTTCGGGGGGGCTGGGTGTTGTTCGGGATCTCCTCGTAATGATCATTGCTAAAATATTTGGCACTCCTGTGATCTACCACATTCGATTCGGGCGCGTGCCGTTGCTGGCGCAGCGCGGCGGGGGCGAATGGGCTTTGTTGTCGACCGCAATGCGATTGGCCGCGACAGTGGTTGCGATAGACGCGGCGACGTATTTTGCATTGCGGCAGCACTTGCCTTGCATCGCCGTGGCCCTGGTCCCCAATTGCATCAATCTAAAAAGCATTCCGCAACAACGGAAATCTGAGTCCGAGCAGAAGACGGTTTTGTTTGCCGGTTGGGTCATACCAGCGAAGGGGGTCGAGGAGCTGCTAGGCGCGTGGGCACGGATTCGCAGGGACGGTTGGCAGTTGAATATTGTGGGTCCGGTTGATCCCGCCTACTTAATTGATCTGATGGAACGACATGCCGCAGAGGCGGTTCACTTCCTGGGGGAACGAACTCATGAGGAGACGGTGTCTTTGATCGGTGCTAGCGACCTGTTCGTGCTGCCTAGCTACTCCGAAGGCTTCCCAAATGCCGTGCTGGAGGCGATGGTTCAAGGCAAGGCTATCGTCGCGTCGAGCGTTGGCGCGATCCCGGAAATGCTCGCGGAAGGGGCAGGTCTACTGGTTTCGGCCAAGGACGTCGATAGTCTGGCCAGTGCTCTGCAACAGGCAATGATCGATGAGCCGGCCAGGCATAGCATGGGGGAAAAGGCAAGAGTCCGGGCGATGGCAAGTTACTCTATTGAGTCCGTTTTTGGACAGTATATGAAGATCTGGCGCGATTTCTCGCCCCGAGTGCGTCATGGTGCGTAACAGATTGCTTGCTATTTCTCCGTGGATCGAGGTTCTTGTAAAGAGCCTCTACTGGCGCTCGAACACGATATATCGGGTGCTTGCGGCGCGTGCACGGCACCGGTCGAACCAACCAGAGGAGCGTCGGGAAGCAGTCGCTGCTATTGAGTGGGAAGACATCGTTTCAGGACTTGATCGCCTTGGCGTTCCGCACTCAGGGATGATGATCGTTCACTCCTCGATGGCAGCTCTCGCTCCGACAGGGTTGACGCCAAGGGAAGTCTGCCAAAGGCTCCTGGGGTACTTGGGGCCGGATGGCACCCTGGCCATGCCGGCCATTCCTCTGTATCGCGAGGAGCCCACAGGCCCGGCACGTCTGGGTGACGAGATTTGCGCAAAGCGACTTACCTACGATGTCCTCAGGACACCGCCATGGACCGGTGCACTACCCAAGGCCTTGATGGGTCTCCCGGGCGCGGTGCGCAGCCGCCACCCGCTTAACACCATGGTCGCCGTGGGGCCGCAGGCCGCCGCGATGATGGCCCACAATATTGATGGCCCGCGGCCCATGCCCTGCGGGCCGCAGTCTTCCTGGAAATTCTGCGCGGACCGCGATGCGACCGTTGTCTGCCTAGGTGTCGATACGTCGCATAGCCTGACCATGATCCACGTCGCCGAGGATTGCTGGAGCGAGCAGTGGCCCGTGCCAAATTGGTACCGGGAGCGCCAGTTTCACGTGAAGGACGGTGAGTTCGAAACCGATCTCACTGTGCTGGAGCGGCGGCCGAAGTGGGCCATCAATTACGGGGAGCGTACCCTGCAGAAGGATCTGCTCAAGCTGGGGATTATCAGGGTCCAGACAGTGGGTGGGATCCGGATCGAAGTGTGCAGCTCGGCGGCGCTGATCGAGTATCTAGGCAGCGGAAGAAGGCGTGCCTATCCCTATTGGATTCCGTTTTGGGACAAGATCAAGAGATGACGCACTGGAAGCTCAGTCACATTTTGAAGGATATGCGCCCGCTGGCCGTTTTGCCGGACTGGCTGTTATTTTATGGCAATGGTGCGATATATAAGGTTGGGCATGACCTACAGCACCCGTTATTGCTTTGCCGGTTGCCGGCAGCAGACTTTGTTGCCCAATTGGCAAAATATTTTCGGATCATTGATCGAGTCTTGCGTTCATCTCCAAGTCACGCTGTCGTTTTCGACGACGCCCTATTTGTTGCACGGCGTTCAGAGATCTGGCGTTGTGACCTTAATAATGGCCATTTGAGTTTTGATTTCCTGATTCCGGATGGCCGACGCTCACTGGGCTTTGGCCAAGTGTCAAATAGCGATGGCACGAAGGAACTCGTGTTTGGTGAATACTTTTCCAACCCAACAAGGCTCCCTGTGCGAATCTGGGGGCGCAAGGCGGGAACCGCCAAGTGGTTGCAGCGTGCCGAGTTTGGTGCGGGTGAGATAGAGCATGTGCACGCCGTATCCTGTGCAAACGGACAGGTTAATATGCTGACGGGTGACTTTGGCGAAGCAGCAGGAATTTGGATCAGCGATACGGAGTATTCATCCTTACGCCCCCTGGCACGGGGTCAGCAGGCGTTTCGCGCAGCTTGGATGGAGTCCATAGATGATCGCGTATTTATGGCAACTGATACCCAATTGGAATCTAATCGCCTGTACGAGTTTCGTATGGGAAATGGCGCGGGCGTAGCGCTTCAACCGCTCGCAGAACTTGGCGGCAGTTCAATTTATGCTGGCCGGGGGCCCAAAGAAATATTCTTTTCTACAACTGTTGAATGTGGTGAGCCGACAGGTAATTTTGTTCGTGACCTGTTAGAGACACGACCTGGCCCAGGCATGCTTTCGTCTAAAGCATTTTTGATGACTGTAGATGGCCATGGTCTTGTGTCAGAACTGTATTCTGCTGAAAAAGATTTTTGGCCATTTAGGCTTGCACAGTTCGGGACTTTCATTTTTCCATCTGGTACCATGCCGCCCGATACGCTATACACCTACGGGGTCGCTCTAAAGGGTGTAGATGGCTGTTGCTTGGTGTTTCATCGTTCAACGCAAAATTAGGGCTGATCTCCAAAATTGAAGCCCATTTAACTAAACCGCTGACCATGCATTTTTTGATTAATTGGAGATTTTGAATGAAGGGTGTGCTTTTAATTACAGGTGGTACAGGCTCCTTCGGTAACGCTGTCCTCCGTCGCTTTCTCGATTCCGACTTGCGCGAAATTCGCATTCTCAGTCGCGATGAGAAGAAACAAGACGACATGCGCAAGAAGTACAAAAATCCCATGCTCAAATTTTACATTGGGGATGTGCGCGACTACCAATCTGTGCTCAATGCCATGCGTGGTGTGAACTACGTCTACCACGCCGCTGCGCTCAAGCAAGTGCCTTCCTGCGAGTTTCACCCTGTCGAAGCGGTTAAGACCAACGTATTGGGCACCGAGAATGTGTTGGAAGCGGCCATTACATGCGGCGTTAAGCGTGTTGTGTGTTTGAGCACCGATAAGGCGGTCTACCCGATAAACGCTATGGGTATCAGCAAGGCGATGATGGAAAAGGTGATTGTTGCAAAGTCGCGTTCGTCTACCGATACCGTCATTTGTGCCACGCGCTACGGCAATGTGATGGCCTCGCGGGGGTCCGTGATTCCCCTGTTCGTCAATCAGATCCGTGCGGGGCAGCCTATCACGATCACCGACCCGGCCATGACGCGCTTCATGATGACGCTGGATGATGCGGTTGACTTGGTCCTATATGCCTTTGAACACGGATCCCCGGGCGATATATTTGTGCAGAAGGCTCCCGCTGCCTCCATCGAAATCCTGGCGAAGGCGCTTACTGATTTGCTTGGGGTGCCTGAACACCCCATCAACATAATCGGCACCCGCCACGGGGAAAAGCTGTTTGAGGCTTTGCTGAGCCGTGAAGAAATGGTCGCCGCGCAGGATTTTGGGAGATACTACCGTGTGCTACCAGACCTGCGTGACTTGAATTACGGAAAGTTTGTCGAGCAGGGTGAGGTGAAAATTTCCGAAGCGGTGGAGTACAACTCCCATAATACAGATCGTCTGGATGTGGCGGGGATGCAAGCCTTGTTGATGAAATTGCGTTTCATGCAGGGCATTGTGAGTGGCGAGCATGTAGAGCCGGAGGAGTGATGCCATGACACAAGCTGCGTTCCGCGTATTAGTCACAGGGGCCAATGGCTTTATTGGCAAGAACCTTCAAGTGCGCCTTACCGAGTTGCCGGGCTTTGCGGTCAGTACCTTTGTGCGTGGTGATGACGCGGCCAAGCTACATGAACTTGTGGGACAGGCCGACGCAGTAGTGCACCTGGCTGGCGAAAATCGGCCCGCAGACGAAAGTGCGTATGCCCAGGTCAACACCGGGCTGACGCAGGCGCTGTGCAACGCACTGCGCAATGAGGCTGCGGCATCCGGGCGCAAGCTGCCTTTACTGCTTGCGTCGAGCACGCAGGCTGAGCGCGACAATCCCTATGGCCGCAGCAAGCTGGCCGCAGAGCGGGCGGTGCAGGCGCTGGTGCGAGAGGTGAACAACCCGGTGGCGGTGTTCCGTTTGCCGGGGGTATTTGGCAAGTGGTGCAAGCCTAATTACAACTCCGTGGTCGCCACGTTTTGCCACAACCTGGCACGGGGTTTACCTATACAAATTAACGATTCGGCAGCCAGCGTGCAGCTGGTGTATGTGGACGATGTGGTGTCGACATTGCTCAACACGCTGCAGGCACCGCAAATCGGTTTTGGCTATATACAGGTGCAGCCGCAATACGCCATCACGCTTGGCGAGCTGGCCGAGCAGATCAAGGCTTTTGACGCTTGCCGTGGCCTGAGTCTGCAGACCGAGCGGGTGGGTACAGGGCTGGTGCGGGCCTTGTACGCCACCTATGTGAGTTATCTGCCCAAAGAGCGATTTAGCTACGAGGTGCCGCAATACGGCGATGCGCGTGGAGTGTTTGTAGAAATGCTCAAAACGCCCGACTGCGGCCAGTTCAGTTGCTTTACGGCGCACCCCGGCATTACCCGTGGCGGACACTACCACCATACCAAGACCGAAAAGTTTTTGGTGATGAAGGGGCAGGCACTATTCCGCTTTCGGCATTTGCTGACCAACGATCTGGTGGAGTTGCACACCAGTGGAGATAAGCCGCAGGTGGTGGACACCATACCGGGTTGGGCGCACGACATTACCAACGTCGGCGAAGACGAAATGGTGGTCATGCTTTGGGCCAACGAAAATTTCGACCGACAAAAGCCCGATACCGTTGCCAGCAAGGTTTAAAAAAATGAAAAAACTCAAAGTCATGTCGGTCTTGGGCACAAGGCCAGAGATAATTCGCCTTTCGCGTGTGCTGGTGGCTCTGGACGTCTATTGCGACCATGTGCTGGTGCACACTGGGCAGAACTACGACTACGAACTGAACCAGGTGTTCTTTGACGACCTGGGCATACGAAAGCCTGACTTCTTTCTGAACAGTGCGGACGGTAGTACCGGGGCGGCCAACACCATTGGCAACCTCATTACGGCCGTGGATAGTGTCTTAGCCCAGGTGCAGCCCGAGGCCATGCTGGTGCTAGGCGACACTAACAGTTGTTTGTCAGTGATTCCGGCCAAGCGGCGCAAGGTCCCGATCTTTCACATGGAAGCTGGCAACCGTTGCTTTGACCAGCGTGTGCCCGAAGAAACCAACCGCCGCATTGTGGACCATACGGCAGACATTAACCTGACCTACAGCTCAATTGCGCGGGACTATCTGCTGCGAGAAGGGTTGCCACCCGACCAGGTCATCAAGACGGGCAGCCCTATGTACGAGGTGTTGCACCATTTCATGCCGCAAATTCAGGCGTCTGACGCGCTGGGGCGCATGGGGTTGTCGGCGGGGCAGTACTTTATCGTGAGTGCGCACCGTGAAGAAAACATTGAGTCTGACCGCAACTTCGGGAAACTGGTGCAAGTGCTCAATGCCGTGGCGGAAGATCATGCACTGCCTGTCGTAGTGTCTACCCATCCCCGCACGCAAAAGCGGGTGGATGCAACAGGTGCAAGGTTCAACCCGCTGGTACGCGTGATGAAGCCCTTGGGTTTTCACGATTATGTCAACCTGCAAATGCAGGCCAAGGCTGTACTTTCAGACAGCGGCACCGTCAACGAAGAATCGTCGATTCTAAATTTCCCTGCGCTGAATCTTCGGGAGGCCCACGAGCGGCCAGAAGGCATGGAGGAAGCGGCCGTGATGATGGTCGGCTTGGATGTGGAACGCGTCCGCCAAGGCCTGACCATTTTGGAAGGGCAATTGCGTGGTGAACATCGTAGCCTTCAACTGGTGTCCGATTATAGCATGCCCAACGTGAGCGACAAGGTGGTGCGGATCATTCACAGCTACACCGATTATGTCAATCGGGTGGTGTGGAAGAAGTATTAAAACTGCCAGTATCAGAGCCCGTGCGCGTTTTATTACTGACCCAGTGGTTTGACCCCGAGCCCACCTTCAAGGGCTTGGTTTTTGCTCGTGAACTGGTGCGGCAAGGTTTTGAAATAGAAGTGGTCACCGGTTTTCCGAATTACCCCGGGGGCAAGGTGTACCCGGGGTACAAAATAAAGTGGCTGCAACGTGAATTGATTGATGGTGTTCACATAACACGGGTGCCTTTGTATCCGAATCATGATCAATCGGCTTTCAAGCGTGTTCTTAACTACCTGAGTTTTGCCACAACAACCTTGATTTATGGTTTGTTCATGGCCAAGCGGGCGGATGTGATCTATGCCTACCACCCGCCCTTGACGGTAGGCGTTGCGGCCAGCCTGATTCGCCTATTTCGTCGCATTCCTGTGGTATACGACATTCAGGACATGTGGCCCGACACCTTGCGTGCGACCGGGATGATCAATAACCCGCGTGCGCTTTCAGTCGTGGCGGCGGCTTGTCAGTGGGTCTATGGACGGGTTGACCGATTGACGGTGTTGTCGCCGGGGTTTAAGCGCGTGCTGATTCAAAGAGGCGTGCCCGAAGGCAGGATTGAAGTTATTTACAACTGGGCTGATGAATCTTCATTAGCTACGCCCCGGGGTAGCTTGCCATCCGGTTTTCCTGGTAAAGATCGCTTTCGGATTCTATTTGCCGGTAATATGGGCAAAGCGCAGTCCTTGGATGCCGTGCTGGGGGCCGCCAAGCGACTGCAATTGTGGACTCCGCAGGTTTGTTTTGTGCTGCTTGGGGGCGGCGTTGAGGTGGCTCGCTTGCAGCAAAAAGCAGCTGAGATGCAGCTTGATAATGTACTTTTCTTTCCGCCAGTACCCATGTCCGAAGCGGGTATTTATCTGAATGCGGCGGATGTACTGTTGGTTCATTTGCGTAAAGACCCGTTGTTTAAAATCACCATTCCCTCTAAAACCCAAGCTTATATGGCAGCGGGGAAACCGCTGTTGATGGCCGTAGAGGGGGATGCCGCTATGCTGATTCGTGAAGCCGATTGTGGCAGGGTAGCCAAGCCTGAGGATGCAGAAGACTTGGCCCATGTAGCCGCAGCGCTTTCCCGTATGAGCCAGTGTGAGCGGGATGCGCTGGCCGAGAATGCGAAACGCTACTACCAGGCGCATCTTTCATTACAGGTAGGTGTGCGGCACTTTGCCGAAACCTTCGCTCGGCTGACGGCAAAATGAGCGCAAAATGCCTGAGGAAGGTCTGAAAAAGTCAGCCCATGCCGGTGCGATCTGAGACAGTTGAGCCATGGAACAAATGAGCCTTGCCAGCACCGGATTCGAGTTGGTCACCAAACGCACGCGCAAGCGTGAGTTCCTTGATGAGATGAACCTGGTGATACCCCGAGCTGCTGGCCCTGATAGCGCCGCATGCGCCGGCAGGCAAGACGGGGCGCCCGCCGTTTGCCGCCGAAGTGATGCTGCGCATTCACCTGCTGCAACAGTTCTTCGGTCATTCCGACCCGGCCATGGAAGAGGCCCTGCACGACATCCCGCTGTACCGGGAGTTTGCCCGGCTCGATGCTGGCATCACAAGACTGCCGGACGAAAGCACCATCCTGCGCTTTCGGCACCTGCTCGAAGAACACCAGCTCGCTCAGCAGATACTGGCCACGGTGAATGCCGGATTGATCGAGCGAGGCCTGATGCTCAAGACCGGCACGGTGGTCGATGCCACCTTGATTGCGGCGCCCAGTTCGACCAAGAATCAGGACGGGCAACGAGACCCCGAGATGCACCAGACCAAGAAGGGCAACCAGTGGCACTTTGGCATGAAGGCCCACATTGGCGTGGACGCCGACTCGGGCCTGGTGCACACGGTCACCACCACGCCGGCCAATGCCCACGACATCACCCAGGTTGCTGCATTGCTGCACGGGCAAGAACAAGAGGTCTTTGCCGACTCGGGCTACCGGGGTGTTCACAAACGCGAGGAGGTTCAGGCCCAGCATCCACACGTCAACTGGCACATCGCCATGATGCCGGGCCAGCGCCGGGCGATGGACAAGAGCCGGCCGAGCAACGCGCTCAAGGAAAAACTGGAGAAGATCAAGGCCCGCATCCGCGCCAAGGTCGAGCATCCGTTTCGGGTCATCAAGTGCCAGTTCGGGCATCGCAAGGCGCGCAATCGGGGCCTGGCCGAGAACACCAGCCAGTTGCTGGTGATGTTTGCGCTGTCCAACCTGTGGATGGTGCGCAAGCGATTTGTGCAGGGCTCGCAGGCATGAGTGCGCCTGCAGCGGGGGCGAAAGCCCGAAAACAAGGCCCATCGGGTCAAAAATGCGGGAAATCGACGGCACATTCAGTGCTGGTTTCGCCAAGTGAACGTTCACGCATCAACTCGCGCTTGGGCGGGGGTTGTGCAGACCTTCCCTAAATTTTTTGGTGGCTGTCAGTGGTGTGCTATCGATTTTTTTAAATGGTGCGGGCTAAATTGAAAACATCACACGATTTGGGCATGATTGGGATAAGAGCAATCGTTTTGCTGTGGAATTAAGCCCGACAGACTTGCATAAATTGATTGCACGCATTCCAGATGCCGTAATAGATGAAATCAAGCTAGGACCCTTTGGCCCCGATGCAGTGAAGGAATATGCCTCATGGGCACCTGAGGAAAACTCATCGGCTGCCTTGGCCTAATTTTCGTGTTTACGCAATCGTGTAAACGCCTCATTTTATGATTGATTTCTCAGAGCGAAATGACATGACGGATATTCAACTTGCATCCATCGTTGACTTTGTACGAGGAATGTTCGGGGAGGCATACATCCCCCTCCACCGCCCTGTTTTTCAAGGCAACGAACGCCAATACATAGTGGACTGTATCGATTCGAATTTTGTGTCGTCCGTCGGCGCCAAGGTGACCGAGTTTGAGCAACAGGTCGCGTCGTTCACCGGTGCCCGTTTCGCCATAGCAACCGTCAACGGTACTGCCGCCTTGCATGTGGCATTGCAGCTGGCCGGAGTGCGACGCGACGACGAAGTGCTTTCGCAGGCCTTGACATTTATTGCCACCTGCAATGCGCTTAGTTACACGGGGGCTCATCCGGTCTTTGTGGACGTGGACCGCGACACGATGGGCATGAGCCCTGACGCCCTACAGGCGTTTCTTGTTGCAAATGCGGAGAGGCGCGACGGCGGGGCATGGAACAAGGGCTCGGGTCGACGCATTGCGGCCTGTGTACCCATGCACACGTTCGGATTGCCCTGCCGCATTGAAGAGATTGCTGCAATCTGCCAGCAATGGGGTATCGCCCTGGTTGAAGACGCAGCCGAGTCCTTGGGCAGCTATGTCGGAGGCCGCCACACGGGGACCTTTGGTCAATTCGGTACGCTCAGTTTCAACGGAAACAAGATCATCACAACCGGTGGTGGCGGGATGATCATCACCAATGACGAGGTCTTGGCCAAACGGGCCAAGCACATTACCACGACCGCAAAAATTCCCCACCCCTACGAGTTTGTCCACGATGAAGTCGGCTACAACTACCGGCTGCCCAACCTGAATGCGGCTCTGGGTTGCGCTCAGATGGAGCGCCTGCCATGGATGCTGGACGTAAAACGCGATGTTGCCGAAAGTTACCGTGCCTTCTTTGCCGGTGTGGGGATCCCGTTCGCGGCGCCGGTAGCCGGGTGCGTCGTCAATCATTGGCTCAACGCGATTGTTCTGGCGGATAAAACCGAACGTGATGCGTTCCTTGCCTACACGAACGAACGTGGCGTCATGACCCGGCCGATATGGCGCCTGATGACCGAACTGGAGATGTTCAAGCATTGCCAACACGACGGGTTACCCAACTCGCGTTGGCTGGAGGAGCGGGTGGTGAATGTTCCTTCCAGTGTGCCGGACGGCGCACAGCAACATTAAGTGAGGGTGAAATGCGACTGGTTTTTGACGACAAGATGCTGGCGCATATCAACCAGTCAGCCATCAAGGAGCGTGGCCGAGCATCTGCGGCTATGGTGCTCGCGCAAAGGCTTCTTGCTTTCAAACCTTTGGCATACCTATTGGGATTCTTTGAGCTGGTATTAAGTACATTGCTTACATTGCCGATTCCGATTTATTCGTCGTTGGTTTATTCTTGGATAACCCAGTCGCGTGGGCTGCCGCATATGGGAGGTATGTATCTTAGAGGACTCTATTATAGGCGGAAGCTAGGATACATGGCTTCCAACGTTTTTATTGATCAGGGTGTTTTTTTTGCCTACCCGAAGAATGTACACCTGAAAGAGTTTTCATATATTGATAAAAGTGTGACGATTATGTCTCGCACCGCCAAGGTTGGTCGACGAGTACACATTGCGCCAAACGTATTCGTGAGTGGCGGTGGTGAGTTCGAGATTGAGGATTACGCCTGTATCGCTACAAAATCCTCAATTATTACTTCAACCGAGGTGTTGAAAGATGGTGCGAGGTGCTCCGGGCCTATGGTCAGCGCAGATCAGCGCAATGTGCTCAGGGGGCGCGTGGTGATTAGAAAGGATGCCTTCATCGGTGCTGGCGTAACCATATTGCCAAACGTCGATGTCGCTCCTGGTTCGGTCATTGCGGCGGGTGTGACGCTGGCAAAATCAACCGACCCATGGGGTATTTATGTCGGTGCGAAAGTTCAAAAAATTTCAAACAGAGATCCGGTTATCCATCCGGACAACTAGAACACCATGAATATATTGTCATTGATCGGCAGGGAGTCCGCCTTATTTGAAGCGGATATTGGAAAGTTGGAGTCCGTACTCGCAAGTCTGGTACGCGGCGCCCGCTTTCTTGTCATCGGCGGCGCGGGCTCCATTGGTCAGGCGGTGACACGCGAGATTTTCAAGCGAGATCCTGCGGTTTTGCATGTGGTGGATATCAGCGAGAACAATATGGTCGAGCTGGTGCGCGATATTCGGAGCACTTTGGGTTATGGTTCCGGCGATTTCCGCACCTTTGCGATTGATTGCGGCGGTCGCGAATTCGAGGTGCTGTTTGCCGCGGAGGGTCCATATGACTATGTGCTGAACCTCTCGGCGCTCAAACATGTTCGCAGCGAAAAAGACCCGTACACCCTGATGCGCATGGTGGACGTCAATGTCTTCAATACCGTCAAGACCCTCGCATTGGCCCGCGCATGTGGGGCGCGCAAATACTTTTGTGTTTCCACCGACAAGGCGGCCAACCCGGTGAACATGATGGGTGCCAGCAAACGGATCATGGAGCTGTTCCTGATGCGGGAAAGCCTGACGCAGACCATTTCGATGGCGCGTTTTGCGAATGTGGCTTTTTCCGATGGTTCGCTCCTGCACGGTTTCAACCAGCGGTTTGCCAAACGACAGCCCATTTCAGCACCCAATGATGTGCGCCGGTATTTCGTGACGCCCCAGGAATCCGGCGAGCTGTGTCTGCTGTCGTGTCTGCTGGGCGAGAACCGCGACATCTTCTTCCCGAAACTCAGCGAAAAGCTCCACCTGATCACATTCTCGGAAATTGCTGTGCGCTACCTGCGGCAACTGGGATTTGAACCGTACGAGTGCGCCAGTGAGGATGAAGCCCGTGACCGCGCGGATGAACTGATCGCCCGCAAGCAGTGGCCCTGTTATTTCTTTGCGAGTGACACCACCGGCGAGAAGGACTTCGAGGAGTTCTTCACCGACAAGGAAGATTTGGACATGGCCCGCTTTGACAGCGTGGGGGTCATTCGCAATCAACCGGATTTTGACGGCGCGCAACTGGATCGATTCCACGATGGCATGGCGGCATTGCGGGCGCGTCCGAATTGGTCCAAGCAGGACATTGTGGACCTGTACTTCGAGATGCTGCCGGACTTTGCCCACATGGAAAC
>ERZ761607.4504-NODE-4504-length-12261-cov-9.173931_pt1 | contig 12261 bp, 11 predicted proteins | sample MGYA00511164_ERZ761607 | MGnify/ENA primary metagenome ERZ761607 (study PRJEB28899, sample SAMN02445080) | bioreactor sludge metagenome | biome: EBPR sludge | place: Australia: Brisbane, Thorneside Wastewater Treatment Plant | collected 2011-06-22 ...
GAACCCGGAGGAACAAAACTCTCAGAAAAAATCAGAAAGTTATTACTTGATAAAAAAAATGATAATATGACTTATGTATCGGAGTTTTTATTATTTTCCGCATCCAGAAATCAACTGACAAACGAAGTAATAATTCCACATTTAAAAAAAGGATACATAGTTATCTGTGACAGATATTTTGATTCATCAACTGCATATCAGGGATATGGCGGTAAAATTGAACTAAAATCTTTAATTTTAGTTAATAAATTAGCATCTGCAAGTTTAACACCTGAGCGAACATATCTGTTGAACATCTCTTATAAAGATTCAGTTAAGAGAAAATCAAAAACAGGAACTGATGACAGAATTGAAAAAAGAAAAGAAGAATATTACAATAAAGTAGTAAAAGGTTATCTTGAAATCGCTAAATTAAATAAAAAAAGATTCAGAGTGTTAAATGCAACAGAAACAAAAGAAAAAATTTTTAATAAAATTTTGCAAGATTTAAATATATGAAACTTAAAAATTTAAAATTCATTTCCCTAAGTATTTTATTCCTTGTCTTCACAGGTTCAGTTTTTAAAGGTGAAGATGATATTTACGATAAGATAAATAAAAATCTTGATGTGATTGGGAAAGTTTACAGAGAAGTAACTTTAAATTATGTTGATGAGATAGATGCGGATAAGTTTATAAAAGCCGGCATAGACGGGATGTTAAACACTCTTGATCCATATACTTCGTATTTTGATGAAAACAGCAGAGATCAAATTGATTTAATTACACTCGGAAAATATGGCGGAGTAGGTATAACGGTCGGATTCAGAGACAGTATAGTTACGATTACAGAAATTATGAACGGATATGAAGCACAGAGAAAAGGTTTGAGAAGAGGTGATAAAATAATAGAACTTGACGGAGTTCCCGTTTCATCAATGAAAATTGAAGAATTGAGAAAAAAAGTGAGAGGTTCTGTCGGCTCACCTATCAGAATGAAAATTCTTAGAGATGATGAGACGATTGATTTTGATTTAACACGCGAAGAAATCATTCTTAAAAATATTTCTTACACCGGATATATTGATGATAAGAGCAAAGGAATTGGATATATAAAACTTGAGAGGTTCACACAAAACTCAGATACTGAATTTGAAAACTCTCTTAAAACATTACTTGCAACCGGTCCTTTAAACGGGTTAATAATTGATTTACGTGGAAACGGCGGAGGATTGCTGGATGCGGCTGTTGGAATTCTGAATAATTTGGTTGATAAAAATTCTTTACTGGTTATAATTAAAGGAAGAAATATAAATTCAGAAAAAAAATATTTTTCAAATAAAGAGCCATTATTACCAAAGAATGTTCCGCTCGCAGTTTTAATTGACAGCAATACCGCCTCAGCATCTGAAATAGTTGCCGGAGCAATTCAGGATTTGGACAGAGGAGTTGTAATTGGCAATACATCATTTGGCAAAGGATTAGTTCAGCAATTTAAAGATTTAAATCCTGAGTCACAGTTAAAGATTACTTTGTCAAGATATTTTACACCTTCAGGCAGATGGATACAGGAAAAAAATTATTTCAAAGAGAATAAGAGCGGAGTATTTTTAAATAAAGATTTATTTTCAATTACTGAATTTAAAACACTGAACGGAAGAAAAGTCACTGCGTTTGGCGGAATAACTCCAGATGTTAAATTTGGTGTTACGGTTGAAAGCGATATTCACAAAGATTTGCTTGATAAAGATATATTTTTCAGATTTGCAAATAATTACCTGCTTACAAATCAAGTGAATGGATTATTCAGAGCAGACGAAAGAACCTTTGAAGAATTTAAATCATATCTAAACTCGACCGGATACAACTATAATTCACCTTCAGATAAAAAAATTAATGATTTAAGAAAAATTGCCGCAGGAAAAAATTTCGGAGACAATTACAATCAATTACTGGATCAGTTATCTGCACAAGTGGCTTCAGAAGAATCAAATGAACTGAACGCTGCAAAAGATGAAATAATGAAAAGTATTGAAGTAGAAATTAATAAAAGGCAGGTATCAGAATCTGAGCAGATTGAAGCGAGATTTCCGGCAGACTTAGTCCTGATGGAAGCAGTAAGAATTATTACTGACAGAAGTTTATACGATTCATATTTAAAACCATTCTGATTTAATTTATGAAAATAGGAATACTTGGCGGCGGACAACTTGCGAGAATGCTTATAGGAAGTTCATACCGGTATGGATTTACATTTAAGGTTTTAACTGATGATATCAATTCATCCGCAGCAAAAATTACGAATGAAATTTACAAAGGTGATTTTAATAATCAGGAAGATGTTCTGAAGTTTTCAGAAGATTGCGATGTGATTACGCTTGAGAATGAGTTTATTGATTATAAAATTCTTGAAGTTTTAGAAAAATCAGGAAAAAAACTTTATCCCGCATCTGATTGTATCAAAATGATACAGGACAAATTTTATCAGAAAGAAAATTTAGTTAAAACAGAGATTCCGGTTGCGGCTTATAAAAAAATTGAAACAGAAAAAGATGTTGAAATTTTTGCAGAGGAATACGGATATCCCGTTGTTTTAAAATCCCGGACTATGGGTTATGACGGAAAGGGAAATTTTCTGATTAACTCAAAAGTAGAAATTAAATCCGGAGTAGAAGAATTATCAAAAAGAGGTAAACTGATGTGTGAACAGTTTATAAATTTTGAAAAAGAAATAGCAATTCAAATTACAAGAAGTAATTCCGGTGAAATAAAAATTTATCCGCTTGTAGAGACGATTCAAAAAAATCATATCTGCCATATTGTAAAATATTCGGAAGATTTATTTGACAATGAATTGTCAGAAAAAGCGAAAAAGATAGCGGAAAAAATTGTAACTTCTATTGATTATACAGGCACGATGGGAATTGAAATGTTTTTAAATCCAAACAATGAAATAATCGTAAATGAACTCGCTCCGAGAGTTCATAATACAGGACATTATACAATAGAAGCATCTAAAACTTCTCAGTTTGAAAATCATATAAGAGCAATTACAGGTTTACCTTTAGGTGATGTATCAATGAATTCAAAATCCGCTGTTATGATAAATATACTCGGTGAAAGAAACGGTGAAGCGGAATTGCAGGGTTTGTATAATTTATTAAAAAATAAAAATATTTTTCTTTACGATTATTCTAAAAATATGGTTAAGACCGGCAGAAAAATGGGGCATATCACAGTATTGAATGAAGACTTAAACACAGCACTTGACGTTGCTAATAAATCACTTTCAGAAATTTCTATATAAGCAGTGAATTCTTTTTTTGACATATCAATTTTAACTTTAATTTTTAAAATTAGCATAATGATTTCAGGTCAAAGTGCAGGAGAAAATCCTGAATTTATTATACCTGAAAAAATAAATGACACATTAAATAAAACACAGTTGGAAAAAAATTATATCAAAACACATTTTGATGCAATCGTAGTTGATACTCATAATGATTTTATTTGGCAAGTTCATAATAAGGGTGCAGATTTAGGAGCGGATAACAGTTTCACACATTCCGATATACCGAAATTTAAAAAGGGAGGTGTTGATGTTCAGGTTTTTGCAGTTTGGATTCCGATGAAAGAAGTAAAGAGGTCTTTAAGTTTTACCAAAAAACAAATTAACAGATTAAATGCATATCAAGATAAATATTATAATGATTTTGAAATTGCAAAAACTTATGACGATATTATAAGAATTACAAACGCCGGAAAACTATGCGGGATTATTGGTGTTGAAGGAGGAACGGCAATAGAAAATTCAGTTGATAACGTAAATGTGCTTTGGGATTTAGGCGTAAGATATATCGGATTAACATGGAATAATTCAAATCTGATAGCGGTATCGGCAAAGGATGAAACAGAAAAAGGTAAACGCGGTGGTTTAACTCCATTCGGTATTGATGTAATAAAAAGAATGGATGATACTGGAATGCTGATTGATGTTTCACATTTAGGTGAATCGAGTTTTTGGGATGTAATGAAAACAACAAGAAACCCTGTTATCGCATCACACTCAAATGCATATTCTATCAATCCGCATTTCAGAAATTTAACAGACGATCAGATAATAGCGATAGCAAAAACCGGAGGAGTGATTCACGTAAATTTTTATGATGAGTTTTTGGATAAAGATGCAAAATTAAAAAGGACACAGAATGCCTATCAAATGTTTTCTGATGAACTAAATGAACTGAATGATAAATACGGGGATGATCTGATAGAATACAATAAAAGACGGGATGCGTTTCTCAGGGAAAAAAATTTAACGTCAGGAACTACGATAGAAATATTACTTGATCATATAGACCATATAAAAAAACTTGTCGGAGTTGATCATATAGGTATCGGTTCAGATTTTGACGGCGGTATAACCCCACCTGTAGAACTATATGATGCTACAACTTATCCGATACTTACAAAAAGATTATTTGAAAGAGGGTATTCTGAAGAAGAAGTGAAAAAAATTCTCGGAGGAAATTTTTTAAGATTGTTTAAACAAGTTTGCGGATAATTTAATTTAAGAATATGAAAGAAGAAGAAAAAATCATTAACAACATTGAAGACAAATCGAAAGACATAACAGTTTCAGATATTGATAAAGTTTTATCTGAGCAGGATAAAATAAACACAAAAGAAGAGAGACTAAAAAAAGACAAGTTATTCAAATTATTCGATCAGGTAAAACTTGTTATGGAAATGCTGAAAGATTTCCGGGCAAAAAAGTATACTGATATACCATGGAGAACGATAGGGCTTTTAACAGCGGCTTTATTATATTTTTTAAATCCTTTTGATATTATTCCGGATTTTCTGCCATTACTTGGATATACCGAAGATGCGGTGGCGTTTCTTGCGATATTTAAATCATTGCAGACTGATTTAAAAAATTATTGTTTATGGAAAGGTTATGATCCTGATAAATATTTTTAATTATGGAAGAAAAAGAGATTAAAATTTTATATATAGGTGATGTTATAGGAGAACCGGGATATAAATTTCTTAAAGATAATTTTGAGTTACTAAAAGAAAAATATAAACCGGATTTTATAATAGCAAACGCTGAAAATATAACGGAAGGACAGGGAACACTTGAAAGGGATGCTGTAAAACTTCTCGGATTAGGAATAGATGTTTTAACAGGAGGCAATCATTCACTTGATAAAATACAGTCACATAAATTTTTTCAGGCATCAGAAAATACATTAAGACCATTAAATTATCCGAGAGGAGTATATGGCAGAGGTTTTGGAATTTATGAAATTAAGGGAACAAATTTGAGTATTGGGGTTATAAATCTAATAGGCAGAGTATATATGAAACCTCTGGAGTGTCCATTCAGAGCGTTTGATTATGCCTATGATGTAATATCAAAGAAAACTCCACTTATGTTTGTGGATTTTCATGCTGAAGCTACAGCGGAAAAGATTGCATTTTATCATTATGCAACAGGGAAATGCGGTGCGATAGTGGGAACACATACGCATATACAAACTGCAGATGAAAGAATATCACCTGAAGGGACTGCATATATAACTGATGTTGGAATGACAGGAGCATACGATTCCGTAATTGGAGCAAAAAAAGAGGGTTCAATACATAAATTTATTTATGGAACCCCACACAGAAACGAAGTGGCTGAAAATGACTTACATATCAGCGGTATTTTCTGCATTTTATCTGAAAATGGTAAGGCGAAAAGCATCGAGAGGATTTTTTATCCACCTTTCTGAAAAATTAAAAAACTAAAAATAAAAAAATGAACAAAAACTTTTTACTACTTTTATTGGCTTGTGTTGTAGGATATATTGCCACAACAGGAAGCGGATGTGAAAATACGACAAACAATCCTGTAGTTATAACTGATACAAACGTATTGGTATTTGACGGAAGAATACTGACTGAAAGATTTACAGATGCAGATTCATGTGCAATCAATCTTTTAACAGGTCAGGTTGTAACCGGAGCAAATATCACAAAAGATATTCAACTTGGTGATTCAAACGGAACAAGTGCAAACTTCTTTTTAAGATCAGGTGATAAACTTGATAATTCAATTCCCGGATTTGAAACAGATTTCAAAATGTTCAGAGAATATGATAACATTACAAAAGCACAGTTTGACACAATATCAAAAATTAAAAATGTTGGAACTTCATCCGGCATTGATCCAACAAATTATGACGTTGCAAGAACAGATAACTACGGAGATGTATCAACAGCATTGAAATATTTCAATACAGGAACTCCATTTAATCAAAGAGTTTATTCTTTCTATTTAAGAGAAAAATATAATTCAGGTATAACTACCGTAAGAACATTTGGAATTTTACATGTAGAGAGTTTAACAATCGGTACAGACGGTAAAAAGAAATTGAAAATTAACGTAAGAATAAACAAAGCCGGTGATAATCAGTTTTTAAGACAATATACTACAACAACAACGAATTAATTCTTAAAAACAGGAAATAACAATCTTTGAATTTTTTTAAAAAAGGGCTGACAAACAGCCCTTTTTTATTTTATCTAAATAAGAATTTTGATATTTTGATAAATCTACAATATGTCAGACTGGAAGAAGTATTTAGTTTTTTCAAAAAATGAAAAGATTGCGGTAATTTTCGTTTTAATTGTTATTCTTTCGGGAACGGTTATAAAATTATATTTAGAAGTATGGAGCAAACCTGAAAAAGAAATTTATAATTTTGATGAATTTAAAAATCAGTTAAAAGTTCAGATTACAGAAGATAGCATCAGATTGTTTTCTGATACTTTGCAAAAAAATAGCGACAGTTCATTTTCAGAATTTGTAACAATAGATATAAATGAAGCAGGGATATCAGAGTTTGAAAAATTACCGGGCATTGGAGAAGGTATTGCATCGAGAATAATTGAATTCAGAAATAAAGAAGGCAAGTTTAAAAAGACAGAAGATTTAAAAAAGGTGAAGGGAATTGGTGAAAAAAAATTTCAAAATATTCAAAAATATATAAAGGTAAAATAATTTGATTAACACTACGATAAATTTCACGAATAAAAAAATAAGAGTTTTATGTATTGATAATAAAAACGAACTTGTATATTTAAACGAAGAAGATTCGCCGATTGATTTCAGTGAAGATATTTCGGTGTATGACGGTAATGAGAATCTGATTAATGAATTATCTGAAATTATTCTTGATATTTTTAAAGAAGGTAATGTATCACCTTTGAGTGCCAAAATAATTCTTGATGTAAATCAGTTTTTTATTAATTCAATTCCTGTTGAGACATTTGAACCTGATTCAGTTAAGTCATATATAGTATGGGATTTATCAAATTTTTATCCAGATACATATAAAAATTATATAATCAATTATCACAAAGTATTAACACAGGAAAATCCGTTTTCTGAATTTAAACTCCTGACATTTGCAGTTAAGTCGAACACAGTTAAATTCATAAATGATATAATAAATAAATGTAATTTTAAAACTGAAAGACTTGATATAGATTTGTTTTCATCTTTCAATGTCGTTAAAGTAAAAAATTCTTCGGGAAGATATTTAATTTTAAACTGTTATAAAAACCGGATTGATTATATTATTTGTAATAACAACGATATTCTCTGTTATGAATATCTTTATTTCAAAGAAAATAATTTTGATATTGAACTTGAAACCAATATAAAACTCTTAAACATAAATAAATATTTTCCGGAAGTAAAAAATATTTATATAACGGGTGAAGAATATTCTGAATATGTAGTAAATGAAATAAAAAGTTATTACCCTGATTTGAATGTGAATCTTTTAAATTTTGATGAAACACTCAAACTCTCCAATACATTTTCAAATACAGATTTAATTAATAAATACGGATATAAATTTATTTCACTTGCAGGGGCAGTAATTTAAATGAGAATAATTTCCGGTATCTACGGAAGAAGAGTTTTGAAATCACCTTCTAAAGGAGATGTAAGACCGACTACAGACCGAGCGAAGGAAACTTTATTTAATATACTTTCAAATAAAATTGATTTTGAAAATTTAGTTGTCGGGGATTTATTCTGCGGGTCGGGAAGTTTAGGATTGGAGTGTTTATCGAGAGGTTCGGCAGAGATTTTTTTTGTTGATAAAAAAACGGATAACGTAAAAAAAAACATTGAAATGCTGGGGATAAGTTCAGGTGTGGTTATTAAATCAGAAGACGTTTTAAGTTTTATAAAAAAAAATCTGGAAGTTAAATTTGATTTAATTTTTGCCGATCCACCCTACAGTTATAATAATTATGAAGAACTTATTCAATCAGTAATGAATTTTAAATGTTTATTTATACTTGAACACGAGTATAAAAAAATTTTGCCAGAAAGATTTTCTGAATATATAGATACAGAAAAAAAGTTGGGAATTTCCAAATTTACAATTTTTAATTTTTCAAAATGAAAAAGATAACAGCAATTTATCCCGGAACATTTGATCCGGTAACAAACGGACATATTGATATAATAAAACGTGCTTCAGGACTATTTGACAAAGTAATTGTAACTATTGCAATCAATTCGAATAAAAAACCTTTGTTCACAAAAGATGAGAGGATTGATATGTTAAAAAAATCACTCAAATCATTTAAAAATGTCAGTGTTGATTATTTTGAAGGATTGATTGTGAATTATGCAAAAAAGAAAAATGCGAAAGTATTGATAAGAGGACTTAGAGCCGTTTCAGATTTTGAATATGAATTTCAAATGTCTCTAATAAACAGAAAACTTGCATCAGATCTAACTACAATATTTTTAATGCCGAATGAAAAATATACATATTTGAATTCTTCTATTGTTAGAGAACTAGCGTCATTAAACGGAAAGATAGATGATTTTATTCCGGTATATGTAAAACAAAAATTGATTAAGAAATTAAAAGAGAATAAAATAGGAAAGATGCCGTAAAGTTATTTACGGCATCCGTTCGGATTACAAAATTGTAGAAAGGTCAACTGAAGAATATTTTCCATCACGGAAATATTCCAAAACATTTTTAAAATCTTCAGCATCTATATATCCCGGTACACTTACAGATTTATTACCGTTATACATAAAGGAAATTACTGTTCCGTCAGGATTTAAAAATACATGTGTCGGATAACTCATCGTCTCGAACAGTTTTGAAATTTCTGAACAAGTCATATCTTTACCGTTATAATTATATTTATCGTTTGAATTTCCATTCAGTCTCACAAATATAAAATTGGAATTCATTAATGCCGTTACATCCTGATTTTTATAAGTATCATTCATTTTATCAACCCAAGTGTTTCCGTCAACATAAATTTCGATAATAATTTTTTTGTTCTGAGATTTACCCTGTGCTAATCCGTCAGAAAAATTGTAAATAGTCTGAGACAGTGAAATGCCGGATACTGCGAAAATAAATAAGACTAATATTGTTAATTTTGTTTTCATTTTTTAAGTTTTTGAAATACCGGAAAATAGCCGGTATTTCATTCACTCTTAGATTAAACTTAAAATAAAAATAAATGTTTCAATTTGCAATAAACAACAGAAATCAATTAGAAATATTACCGGATTGCCTCAAAAGAGTAAGATATTTCGCTATTAAAATTTCATAATCCTCATTGAACCCTGATTTCTGAAGTTTTAAAAATTCTTCTTTCAGAGCATTGAATGAATTTGGCCCGCTTAAGACTATTTCGGGTGGAGAATTTCTTGTTATATTTTCACCCGGTTTTGATTCTCTTTTTTGTTCAAAATCTTTTTCTCGCTGCGAAAGTTGTGCATCAAGCATTCTTGATAAAATCTTATTTTGTTTTTCAATCAACTTATCATCAATTTTATAGTCGCCCATCTGTTTTACAACTTCTTCCATTTGTTTTTTTATTTCATCAAGATTTCCAAGTAGTTTTTCACCGGTCTTTTTTTGTTCTTCTTCAAACTCTTTTGATAATTGTTCGAGTGATTTTGCGAGTTGCTGTTGCTCCATTCTTAATTTATCAACTTGATCTTTTTGTTCCTGACTCATATTTCCGTCTTTACCCGTTCCGTCTTTACCTTCTTTTCCGTTTTCTCCCTGTTTCTGTTGCTGGCCGAACTGTCCCATCTGACCGGCAAGTCCCTGTTGCTGTGCAATCATATTTGCGAGTTGCTCCATTAGCTGTTCCATATTTCCTTTTCCTGATTTGCCACTTTTCCCTTCCTGTTCCATTTTGGAAATCATATCGCTTAACATATTTGCTGATTTATCAAGAGATTCTTTTGCTTTTCCTTGATTGCCTAAAGCATCCTGTTTATTACTCTTATCAAGATTTTGTTTTGAGTTTTCCATTTTGTTATATGAATTACCCAATTCTTTACCAAGTTCGGGAGTGATGTTCATTCCTTCTTTTGACATATTCATCAGGTCATCAATATTTTTTGACAAGTCCTGTTGTAAATTGTTTTGTTCCTGTTTGTTTTTGGAAAAATTATTTTTATCCTCAGGAGTCAATTGTTTTGTTTTATCAATTAAATCATTTTGTTTTTTACTTAAATTTTCAAGATTGCTTTTTATATCTTTTAGTTTATCCATCATCTTATTCATTTGATTCTGACTATTAAGCATATTTTCTAAAGCGTTCTGCATATCTTCATTCATTTCATTCAGGTCATTCATAATGTCTTCCTGAGTTTGCTCTGACTGTTCTTTATCTGATTTCATCTGCTCGGAAGATTTATTCATTTTATCGCTTGTTTTTTTATTGTTCATCTTATTCAATAAATCTTTAAACTTTTGAGGATCCATATCGTCGTCACCTTTTTGTTTCATCTCATTCATTTTATCAATAAGATCCTGCAAGTCATTTTTAAAATTATCCGTATTTTGTTTTATATCTTTTTGTTTTTCAGATAATTCAGAAAGTTTATTGTTGTCGTTACTGTTTGACTGTTCAGTTTCTTTTTTAAGTTCTTCCTGCCTGTTTTTAATTTCGTCAAGTTTCTGAGTTAGTTCACCTATCTTTTGCAGATTTTCAATTTTTTTCATAATGTCCAGTATCTTCTCCATATTTTTCTTAAACATTTCTTCATCAAAATTAAAATTTTTCATTGCATCTCTTAATTCATCCGGATTTTTTTTCTTAAGAGCATCCTGAATTTTTTTCAGCATCTCTTGAAGTTCGGGTGTATTTATTTTATTAAACAATTCCTGCATTTTCATATACTGTTCAAGAGTCTGATCGTTTAGCATATTATTCTTTTTCATTTCATCGAGTGACTGTTCAATTTTATTCTGCGTTTCATTCAATGTCTGCTGAAGATTTTCAACTTTATCTTTAATCTCATTTTGTTTGTTCGGATCATTCAGTCCAAGTTCTTCGTTTGTTTTATTATAGTTTTTTGATTGAAGAGATTGCTGTGATAAATTCTGAACATTTTCAAAAATTGATTTTAAATCTGCTTTTAATTCTTTTGTTAATTTTTCAGTTGCTTTGAGTAATTCGGCAGCAGAGAAATAACTTAACGATTTAATTTCGCTTTTGCCTGTTTTTCCTGAGTTATCTGTTACTTCAAAGTAATATTCAATCTTTTGATTTTTACCCGGTTTAATATTTCTTAAATCCCACAGGTAAGGCACTTCAACTGATGTAGCGTTAAGATTAATTACCGGAATATTTATTGAATTAAATTTTGCGGATGCCGATGAGTTTCCCGAAACTAATCTGTAGTTTAATTTCAAATTCATAAATCCCAAGTCATCACTTATTCTCGCCCTGAGCAGAATATCATTTTCGTTTTTCAAACTGTAATTAGATTCCTGTGGTTGAGTGATAATTACAACGGGTGGTTTATTTTCTGAAACCGAAATATCATATTCATTGTAATTTTTACCCTGAGAACCGTCCACATCTGTCAGTTTGAAAGTATATTTTCCGCTTACATCAGGTTTTAACTGACCTGTGGCGGTGTTTGAATTTATTTCAAAGGAATAATAATTATTATTAAAATTTATTCCTGCGTCTTTAAGATTTTTATTCGATTCGATATAAAAATAAAGACTGCTTCCTTCGGGAATATTCACATTACCTTCGTTTTCAGAAAGTTTCTTATCAGGTAAATTATATAATTCAGGATATTTAATTGTAACGAATAATTTTTTTACTACGGGATAATCTGAAACTGAAATTTTATATTTTTGAGATTTAACTTCTTCAAGTTCCGCATAATAAACCAGATCGTTATTGATTTCATTCAGAGTTGTT
>ERZ761607.4505-NODE-4505-length-12261-cov-5.640669_pt1 | contig 12261 bp, 8 predicted proteins | sample MGYA00511164_ERZ761607 | MGnify/ENA primary metagenome ERZ761607 (study PRJEB28899, sample SAMN02445080) | bioreactor sludge metagenome | biome: EBPR sludge | place: Australia: Brisbane, Thorneside Wastewater Treatment Plant | collected 2011-06-22 ...
TACGAGATCTAGTACGGTCTCGTGGGCTCGGAGATGTGTATAAGAGACAGGACTGCTACCGTCAGCAACGTTTCCCCTATCCGGGATTTGGCAGTGACGCAACGATCGCGCTGGGTGTCTACCTCGGTGTCAACAGCAAGGGATCGGCGTCTGTGGCGCCGGCAATCAAGCGTTAAGAACCAGGAGCATTGCATGAAGACCATCGCCACCACGACCGCTGCCTTGCTGGGCGCCGCCGCCATTGTTGCCGGCTGTGCCAGCACACCGGCAACCCCCGACTATGACAAGCTGACCGACGAGATCGTCAAGGCGTCGTTCCGCGACGAAGGCATTGTCAAAGTGACCACCTTGACCCAGACCGACGAGACCAACCGCCTGTGCAGCGCCGCCGACGTTGCAGGCAAGCCGCTGGACGAGAAAACCGCCAAACGAATCGAGGCGGAAAACCTCAAGGCGGTCAAATGGCCGACCGATGGCAAGTTTCTCGGTGACTGGCGAGAAGGCGAGCGCATTGCCCAAAGTGGCCGAGGCTTGACCTACACCGACGACGCGACCGTGGTCAACGGCGGCAATTGTTACAACTGCCACCAGATCGACAAGAAAGAAATCTCCTTTGGCACCATCGGCCCGAGCCTGTACAACTACGGCAAGATCCGCGGCGTGGCCGACCCCAGCAGCCCGGCTTCCAAGGCGATCGTCGAATACACCTGGGGCAAGATCTGGAACGCCAAGGCCTACAACGCCTGCTCCAACATGCCACGCGCCGGTCACACCGGAATTCTTACCGAAGCGCAGGTGCGTCACGTGGTGGCCTTGCTGCTCGACCCCAAGTCCCCGGTGAACCAGTAAACCGTGTTCCACAGACCCGGCCTGGCCGGGTCTTTTCTTCTTCCTTACTTCAGTAGTTGCTTACATGTTGAATTTGTCCAAACGCGAATTTCTTCAGGTCCTGGGCGCAGGATCAGTGGCTGGAATGGGTCTGGGTACCTGGGCCGAGGCCGATGCGGCAACCGCCGCCAATGCGCTGTATGACATTCCTCGATTCGGGCAGGTCTCCTTTCTGCACATGACCGATTGCCACGCGCAGCTCAAGCCGATCCACTTTCGCGAGCCTTCGATCAATCTTGGCATTGGCTCCATGAAAGGCAACCTGCCGCACCTCGTCGGCGAGCACCTTCTGAAGTTTGCCAAGATTCGCCCGGGCACGGCCGAGGCGCATGCGCTGACTTACCTGGATTATGAAAAAGCGGCCCGCCGCTACGGCAAGGTCGGCGGCTTCGCCCATCTGTCTACCCTGGTCAAACGACTCAAGGGCAGCCGTCCCGGCGCGCTGCTGCTGGACGGCGGAGACACCTGGCAAGGCTCGGGCACCTGCCTGTGGACCAACGGTCAGGACATGGTCGACGCCTGCAAGCTGCTGGGTGTGGACGTGATGACCGGCCATTGGGAATTCACCCTGGGCATGGAACGCGTGAAGGAAATCGTCGAGAAGGACTTTGCCGGCAAGGTCGATTTTGTCGCCCAGAACGTCAAGACCAACGACTTTGGCGACCCGGTGTTCAAGCCGTATGTCATCCGCGAGATCAACGGCGTGCCCTGCGCCATCATCGGCCAGGCCTTCCCGTACACCCCGATCGCGAACCCGCGCTACATGGTGGCCGACTGGGCCTTCGGCATCCAGGACGACAACATGCAGAAGATGGTCGACGAAGCCCGCGGCAAAGGTGCCCAGGTGGTCGTCGTCATCAGCCACAACGGCATGGACGTGGACCTGAAAATGGCCAGCCGTGTCAGCGGCATCGACGCCATCATGGGCGGCCACACCCACGACGGCATGCCGGTGGCGACGCTGGTGTCCAACAAGGGCGGCAAGACCATCGTCACCAACGCCGGCTCCAACGGCAAGTTCCTGGGGGTGCTGGACTTTGAGGTCAAGGACAAGAAAGTCACCGACTTCCGCTACAAGCTGCTGCCCGTCTTCTCCAACATGCTGCCGGCCGACAAGGAGATGGACGCCCTGATCACGAAGATCCGAGCGCCGTACGAAGCCAAACTCAGCGAGAAACTGGCGGTCACCGAAGGCCTGCTGTACCGCCGGGGCAACTTCAATGGCACCGGTGACCAGTTGCTGGTCGATGCGCTGATGGAAGTGCAGGGCGCCGAGATTGCCTTCTCGCCCGGCTTCCGCTGGGGCACCACCTTGCTGCCCGGTCAGGCGATCACCCGCGAATGGCTGCTGGACATGACGGCGACCACCTACTCCTACGCCACCGTGACGGAAATGACGGGCGAGACCATCAAGACCGTGATGGAGGACGTCTGCGACAACCTGTTCAACGCCGACCCCTATTACCAGCAAGGTGGCGATATGGTGCGGGTCGGCGGGATGAGCTACGCCTGCGATCCGACCGGGACCATGGGCAAGCGCATTACCGACATGCGTCTGGGCGACAAGCCGATTGAAGCAGGCAAGAAATACAAGGTGGCTGGCTGGGCGCCGGTGGCCGAGGAGGCCAAGACGGCCGGCAACAAGATGGTCTGGGATGTGGTCGAGACCTGGCTCAAGGCCCGCGGGGGCAAGGTCAGCGCGCGCAAACTGAACGCGCCCAAGATCACCGGCGGTCTGCCCAATCCGGGCTACGCTGCCTGAGGTGCCAACGGGCCGGAAAGGGGGCAGATGCCCCCTTTTTTTGTGTCCGGCTGCCGCCCGGGGTGCCACGGCGTCGTCGTTCACCGGAAATGTGGCTTAATAAGGCAATACCCAGCGTAAAAAGGTGCTCTTTAGCTATAAATAAGATATCGAAAAAGGAAAAGCCGGAAGGCGTGGGACCGTTCCGGCTTTGAATTTGGCGCCCCCGACAGGAATCGAACCTGTATCTAGCGCTTAGGAGGCGCTCGTTCTATCCATTGAACTACGGCGGCAGTTGCGGGCGCGATTGTAAGGGCCGTCAGTCGAACGGTACGGTCCACACCAGGTCCACCGCACTTTGCTCACCAGTCTGGGCGCGCAACGTCAGGCGCCGCGACAGGTCATAGAAGATGAACAGCGTGCCCAGGGCGCCGGTCAGGCTGCGCTCGTAGCTGACGTAGAAGTTGCGGGACAGCCGCTTCCCCACGGTGACGGTGGCACCGCTGAGGTCGGCCAGATTGGTCTGGCTCGCACCCCGTACTGAAAACTCGTCCAGCCCGAAAGCCTGGGCAACGCTGCCAGGCAAGCCCGCGCCTTTGCTCCCCAGAAGGGCCAAAGCGGCCTGTTGCAGCACGGCCGATTCCGTGCCCCCTTGGGCGGCGCCGCGTCCCAATACCAGCCAAGCCAGTTTGTCGGGGTCCGGCATGTCGGGCTCAGCCCACAGGCGAACCAGCGGAGCCTGCGCATTGCCCCGGATCTGAACACCGACCTTCTGTTCCAGATTCGGTCGTACCGCCAGAATGTCCAGCGCCGGGTTGTCCCACGCACCGGAGAACCGCAGACGGCCCGTGGTGATCTCCAGCACCTGTCCGTAGGCGCGGTAGCTGCCTGCCACGGTCCGCAACTCGCCCGTGAGCTGGGGCTGGAGGCGGGGCCCCGGCTCATTGCGCAGGCGCAGCGACCCGGCCAGGCGGGTGGTCAGACCCTTGCCTTCGACGCGGAAGTCGGCGCCCAGGTCCAGCGTCACGTCGACCACAACGGCCAGTGGCACCCGCCGGGGGGGTGGCGCCGCCGTCGCCGCGAGGCCACCGGCCGGGTTCACCGGGTCGCCCCGTCCGCGCACGCGCACATCGGCACCAAGGGCCGGCGCGTCGTCCTCGGGCAGCACAAACAGCGCCTGGTCTGCGCGCAGTGATCCGCTCAGCGCCAGACGGTTCGAGTCGAGGCTGGCCTGCAACTGACCGGAAACCGCCAAGCGCCGATCCGCACGCGCGCTGACACGCAGCGCCTGGGCCCGGGCTGCGAGGTGCACCTCGATGCGGGTGCCCAGGGGCAGGGTGCTGGCCTGGTCTGCCGGACGTGGCAGCCACAAGGCACGCCCGGTCAGGTCGAGCTGACCACCACGGGCACCGGCGCCACGAAAGCTCAGGCTGGTGATGTCGACCCGGTTGTCGGCCAGACTGGCCCGCAACTGGCCCTGGCTGAACTCGATGCCCTCCGCAGCCGAACGCACGGCCAGGTCATCGGCGTGCAGGTAACCTTGCCAGGCCGGGGCGGCCCGGGTGCCCGTCAGAACGGCCTGTGCGTCGAGTGTCCCCCGCACCCGCCAGCCCGGCGGCGCGAGCACGGCCCAGACACCCAGCCGGGGCAATCGCACCTGGGCCTGACCGTTCAGCGGGGCACGGCTGGGCCATTGCCAGCCGGCGGCCGGCTGGTAGGACAGTTCGGTGCTGACCGTCGCGGTGGCTTCGCCCGCTCGCTCGCTGTCCCAGCGCAGCTGGGCGCTGGCGCGGCTGTTGTTGACAGTCAGCGTCAGGCGCGCCTGCCGGATTCCGGCGGCTATGGTGGAGCCGCTGTCATCCGCCTCGGTGGCCACCAGCAGGTCGCCCCGGCTGCGGGCCAGTTCCGCCTGGATCGCCAACTGCCCGGGCGCAACCCGTACCGACCAGTCGCCCGCCAGCTCCAGGTCACCGCGCAGACCCGCTGTACGACCGTCCAGCGCATCGATGCCGTCGATCCAGCTCAGCGGCAAGCCCTCGACGCGGCCATTGCCTTGCCATTGGCCGGTGGAGCCACGCCAAAGAAGTTCAGTCCAGCGCAGTCGACCCGGCTGCGCTCCGGGGCCGGCGACGAAGACCTGCCCGGCTCCGACCGCCAGTGTGGCGCTTCCGGCTTGCCAATCCACCGGTACCGGGGCTGCCAGTCGCGCCGAAACCGTGCCCAAGGGACCGCTGTCCTGCCGTTCGAGCACCGCGCTTTCCAGCCGGCCGCGCCAGTCTCCGGTCGCCGTGACTGCGACCGTGGCACTACCGTGCAGCCGCACGCTCAGACCATCGCCTTCCCCGCGTCCCTGTCCTGTCACGGCGAAGCCGCTCCGTGAACCCTGTACATGCATGGACAGGTCGCGAACGAGCCAAGGCGCGGTTCCACCATCGCGTGTCAAAGTCAGAAGCGGCGCGGCCAGTCGGGCGTCAATCTGCAGGTCACGTCCCTGGTTCTGCCAGCCGCCGAGCCACTTTGCCTGCAGCGTGAGGCGGCCGCCGGTGTGCTGTCCGCCCAGAGCCCGGGCCAACGCCGGCCAGCGCTGGAGCCATTGACCCGCCCGCAGCGCATCGGTCACCTGCAGGTTCAAGGTGCCCGTGCCAGCGGTGGCGGCCAGGTGGCCCTGGGTTTCGATCACCGCGCCGGGCCAGGTGGCGCGCAATGCGCCGGCAACGGTTCGGGCCGGCCAGTCGATCTGTCCGCTGGCCTGAAGGGTGGCGTCAGCCGTTTGCACGTCGAGCTGGCGCACCTCCCACAACGGACCCCGTCGCACCGTTTGCCACTGGGCTCGCTGGAGCGCAACCGCGCCCGGCACGGCGCGCGCACCGATGCTGGTTCGCAGGTCCCCCGCAACCGTCAGAGTGCCGCCGGCCAGACCTGCACGCAGCTGGCCGTCCAGCATGGTGGCGGGCAGGCTGGTGTGGACACGGGCCGGGTCGACCCGCTCAATACGCACCGTCGCGGTCCCGCCGAAGGGCTGGCCCGCGGTGGTGTTCCACCGCGCTTCGTCCAGCCAGATTCGCCCACCCGCGCCCTGGGCAATGCCGGAGTGAAGCTCCCAGCGACCGTGCCCGGCCAGGTGTCCTTTTGCCGCAATCTGCTCGAATGGCAGGCGCTGCTGGTCCCAGGGCCCGGAAAGGCGGTTGCTCAGGCTCAGGTCGGCTGCCCAGCCGCTCTTGTCAGGTTGGATGCGGGCTTCGCCGTCGAGCAAAGTCGCCGGCAGCCCGGGCCAGAGATTGGCCAGGTCCAGCGCCCGGGCCTGCACCCGGGCAGCGGCAATCGGTTGATCTGCCCAGGGGCGGACCGTCGCTGTCACCGTAGCGTGCTGGGCCGCAGCAGAGCGCCCCAGCGGTTGCAGGTGCGCGGCCAGTGCCAGGTGGGGGTTCGGGCCGCCCAGCGGCCCGTTGAGGTGCGCGCGGGCGTGCAAGGGCAGGTCTTGGGATCGTCCAGCCACGGCGACCGAGACGGTTCCCGCCGCCTGGACGGAAACCGCCCAGGGTTGCCGGGCTGACAGCGATGCGTCGCCCGTGTAGCGACCTGCGGCAACACGCGCCCGTGCACCCTGAAGTCGATGACTTTGCCCGTCGTAGACGTAGAGGCCGGCGAGTTCCGTGGCGATCAGGTTGACCGCGCCGCTCCAGGTCAGGGTCTGCACGGCGACGCTGGCCTGCACCGGCCAGGGCAGCGTCAGGTTTTCCGGTGGCGTGGCCGGTTTGGGGGGACGCTGGTCATGCACGGTGATGGCGGCGGCTTCGACCGTGGCGAATTCCAGGCGTCCTTGCCACAGCGCCGGCCACGACCAGCGGAGCGAAACCCCGCTGGCGCGCACGGTAAGGTGGGGCTCGGCCCACTGCAGGCTTTCCAGTCGGGCGGTGCCGTCACGCAAGGAGCCGTGGGCCTGCTGCCATTGCAAGCCGTGCAGCTGTGGCACGAATCGCTGCGCCAGCTGCAGTGCATCGCCGACCGAATCGCTGTGTCCCGACCATGCCCACAGGCCCGCGGCCGCTGCTGCCGTGGCCAGTGTGGCCAGGGCCAGCAAACCGCCCATACCGCGGCCAAGAAGAGACAGGAGGGCTCTCAGAACACAAACCCCACGTTCAGGTGCAGCCGCAGCTTGCGCGTTTCGCTGCCCCAGGCCAGATCCATCTGCAGCGGCCCGACCGGACTGCGCCAGCGCACACCCGCACCGGTGCCGGTGTGTGCCTTGAGCTCGGATGCCCGGTTGGCCACCGCACCGGCATCGACAAACAGCACCCATTCCCAGGGGCTGAGGCGACCGTTCGTGAGGATGGGCCGCTGCAATTCGACACTGCCCACCGCGAGGAAGCGGCCGGCCGCGACACTCCCATCGGATTGCCGGACACCAATTTCGTTGAGACCGTAACCGCGGACGCTCGCGTCGCCGCCGGCCAGAAACAATTGCGTCGCCGGCAGCCCGGCGTCGCCGCGGGCCAGTACCCCCCCCAGTTGCAGTCGGCTGACCACGCGACCGGCAAGGCTCTCGGCCCTTCCGCTGCGGGGGTGGCGCGCCAGAGGCCAATAATGGGTCCAACGGCTCATGGCACGGGCGAAGGGGGTGCGCTGGCCATCCAGTGTCCACCCTCCGCCCAGCTCCAGGGCCATCCCGTCGCCGTCGGCCGGAAATGGCAGGCTGTCGAAGCGGCGCCGGGTCAACGCCAGGTTGACGCTGACGGCATTGGCGCTTTGGGAATTCAGCACCGCAGTCGGTGCGCCTTCCGTGCGGGCCCGTTCGATCTGCAAGAAGTAATTGCGATCGGTCTCGCGGCTGGACAGTGTTCGGCCCAGACGCAGGTGGCGCGCGTCGATCCGGTAGCTGGCGGCCGCCTCGCGACGCAGCTCGCCCGCGACCGCCCAGCGCCAGCCGCCGTCATCCGGGGGGCTGAGCCATTCGCTGCCGAACTGGCGCTGCTCCCTGTCTGTGGACAGCTTGGTGACCGCGCGCCAGCCCACAAGGGGCACCATATGGTGTGTATGGACGGCAGACAGGCGGGCACCGCTGTCGGTGCTGGCGCCGACACCCAGGACCAGTTTCTGACGGCGCGCTTCGCGCAACTCGACCCTGACCGGGACCGCCTGCGGATCGCCCTGATGGTCGACCGTCACGAAGGCGGAATCGAAATAGCCGCTCTCCACCAACCGCTGCTGGGCGGCCAGAACCTCGTTGCGGTCGTACTCCATGCCGGGTCGCAAACGGGTCAGGCGGCGGATCAGGTCCGCATCGATGCGCTGGTTGCCGGTGACAGCGAGTTCACCCAGGCTTACGGCAGGACCGGGATCTCCCGTGACGTGCAGTACGACGCGGTGGCTTTGCGGGTCCACGTCGGCCAGGGTATCGGCCAGACGGGCACGCGGATAGCGGCGCGCGCTCACCGCGAGCAGCAGCGCGGTCTTGGCTTCGTCCCAGGCAACCTGGCTGAAGGGGGTTCCGGGCGGCAGGTTCCAGCTTTCGCGCAGCGCGGCGCGACGGCTGGTCTCGGCACCTTCGCTGGAGACGGGGCCCGCCCAGTCGATGCCGACCCGCTCCACCACGGCAACCGGACCGGGTTCGACCCGCAACCACAGGTGCACGGGAGCCTGGTTCGTGCCGTTTGGCTGAGTGGTGCCACCCACCGGTGGGCCGTATTTCTGGCCCGACGTGACCCGTGGCGCGAAATGCCCGCGCGTTGCCAGCAGTTCCCGGGTCTGGACTTCAGCCGCTGCCAGCAGAGCCTGCCGCTCGCGCAGGTCGAGGTCCGGCACGCTGCGGTAACGCAGCAGTTCAAGGTGGCGGCGCAGGAAATCGGCCAGCTCGCCCGGGGCGTCGATATCAAGCTCGAAAGCGGCACCGGGGCCCGATTCGGGGGCGCGGGGTCCCTCGGACCTGGCGGCTGAATCCGGCATTGAGTCTGGACCGGCCGCTCGTGCAGGCACCCCCCCGAGCAGGGCAGAAAGAATGATCAAGGCGGCAATCGGAGCGCCGCCGGGCGGGGCAGCGCACGGGCTGCCGCGTCTGGGGGGTGGCCCGTTCGGCTTCGCGGGTCGATGCAGGAACCCCGTCAACAGCGTGAGCAGGGCAGATGGGAACGTTGGGGGCATTCGTAGCGAAGTCAACAGCGTTGCCACTGTACCAGCCGGAGCACAATCGGGATGCCAACCAAGCCCCCCATGAACACCTCACCGTTTCCCGGTTTCGTCAGCCCGGCTGCTGGCTTTGACCAGCCTTTTGAACTGCTCATGGCCTGCCATGACCGTGTCCGCCGCAGCCTGGCCTTGCTGGGCCGGATCATCACGCACGTCAAAATCCACGGACATGACGCGCAGTCGCGCTCGGCCGTGGCCGACGTGCTGCGGTACTTCGATATCGCGGCGCCGCTGCACCACGAGGACGAGGAATTGCATGTGTTTGCGGCGCTGGCGGACTGCGGTGACCCTGCAGTTGTGCAGGCCGTGCGCGACCTGCAGGACGACCACCTGGCGATGGCCACTCGCTGGACCGAGGCTCGCGCGATTTTGCTCACCTGGCGCGACCATCCGGCACCATCGCCGCTCGATGCCGCAACCCACGCGGTGTTGGATACGTTCAGACACGGCTACGATGCCCACATCGCCACCGAGGAAAACCTTGTCTACCCGGCGGCACGGGCGCGCCTGGACGCGGATCGCCTGGCCCGCATCGGTGCCGAAATGCAGGCCCGCCGGCGGGGCTGAGGCGCCTATTTGGTCAGCATCCGCATCGCATCCTCCAGCCCCTTGAGGGTCAGCGGGTACATGCGCTGGCTCATCAGTTGCTGCACCACGGCGATGCTCTGGCGGTATTGCCACACGCCCTGCGGTTCGGGATTGATCCACGCAAATTTTGGAAACGCGTGGGTCAGGCGCTGCAGCCACTCGGCGCCAGCCTCTTCGTTGTTGTATTCCACGCTGCCGCCAGGCTGCAGGATCTCGTACGGGCTCATCGTTGCGTCGCCGACGAAAATGAGTTTGTAGTCCTTGTTGTATTTGCGGATGATGTCCCAGGTCGGGAATTTCTCCGCGAAGCGGCGGCGGTTGTTCTTCCACATGAAGTCGTAGACGCAGTTGTGGAAGTAGTAGAACTCCAGGTGCTTGAATTCGCTCTTGACGGCGGAAAACAGTTCTTCGACGCGCTGGATGTGCTCGTCCATTGTGCCGCCGACGTCCATCAGCAGCAGCACCTTCACGTTGTTGTGGCGCTCGGGCACCATGCGGATGTCCAGCCAGCCGGCGTTGGCGGCGGTGGAGCGGATGGTGTCGGGCAGGTCGAGTTCGAGCTCATGCCCCTCGCGCGCAAAGCGGCGCAGGCGCCGCAAGGCGACCTTGATGTTGCGGGTGCCCAGCTCCTGCGTGTCGTCGTAGTCACGGTAGGCGCGCTGGTCCCAGACTTTGACGGCCGACTTGTTGCCGCCTTTGCCGCCGATGCGGATGCCCTGAGGGTTGTAGCCGCCGTGCCCGAATGGGCTGGTGCCGCCGGTGCCGATCCATTTGTTGCCACCTTCGTGGCGTTCCTTTTGCTCCTCCAGCCGCTTCTTCAGCGTCTCCATCAGCTCGTCCCAACCCATCTTCTCGATGGCGGCCTTTTCCTCGGGGGTCAGCTCCCGCTCCAGCACCTTGCGCAACCAGTCCTGGGGAATTTCCTTGGTGAAGTCGGCCAGCATGTCGACGCCCTTGAAGTAGGCGGCAAAGGCCCGGTCGAATTTGTCGAAGTGCTTCTCGTCTTTCACCAGCGCGGTGCGCGAGAGAAAGTAGAAGTCGTCGATCGTGCAGGCGTCCGAGCGTGGTCCGACCACGTCTGCCTCCAGGGCCTCCAGCAAGGTGAGGAATTCCTTGACGGAAACCGGCAGTTTGGCGGCGCGCAGGGTGTAGAAGAAGTCGATCAGCATGGCGGGTTCCTCACGCCGGGTGCCGGTCCAGCAGGTACAGCAGCTGCGCCTTCGCCTCGGGCCATTCGCCGGCGCGCATGCTGTACATCACGGTGTCGCGGATGGTGCCGTCGCGGCGCAGCGCGTGGCCGCGAATCACGCCGTCCTTGCGGGCGCCCAGACGTTCTATCGCGCGCTGGGAGGCAAAGTTGAAGTTGTCGGTGCGCCAGCCCACCACGTGGTAACCCAGGGTCTCGAAGGCATGGGTCATCAGCAGCAGCTTGGCCGTGGTGTTGACGTGGGTGCGCTGCACGCTGCGGGCGTACCAGGTGTAGCCGATTTCCACCCGTTTTACGGCCGGCAGGATGTCGTGGTAACTGCTGCTGCCGAGCACGCGCCCGCTGGCCTCATCGATCACTGCGAAGGCGAAACGATGCCCCTCGCTGCGCATCTGCAAGGCGGTCTCGATGTAGGCGCGGGTGTTCTCCGGTTCGGGTACCGACGTGACGCGCAAGTTCCACAGTTGGCCATCGGCCGCAGCCTCGCGCAGCCCCGTTTCATGGTCGACCGCCAGCGGTTCAAGCCGCAGGCCCCGACCGCGCAGAGTGACACTGGAGACAAACATCAGCGGTTGCGCTGGTTCATGAACACCAGCTTCTCAAACAAGGTCACATCCTGCTCGTTCTTGAGCAGCGCGCCGACCAGCGGCGGCACCGACACCTTGCTGTCGGTGCTTTGCAGGGCTTCCAGCGGAATGTCCTCGGCCACCAGCAGCTTGAGCCAGTCGAGCAACTCGCTGGTCGAAGGCTTTTTCTTCAGGCCGGGCAGGTTGCGCACGTCGTAGAAGGTTTTCATCGCAACCGCGAGCAAGTCCCGTTTGAGGGTCGGGAAATGCACATCGACGATCTGGCGCATCGTGTCGGCGTCAGGGAACTTGATGTAGTGGAAAAAGCAGCGGCGCAGGAAGGCGTCGGGCAGCTCTTTTTCGTTGTTGGACGTGATGAACACCAGCGGCCGGTTTTTTGCACGGACGAGTTCGCGGGTTTCGTAGCAGTAGAACTCCATGCGGTCGAGTTCGCGCAGCAGGTCGTTGGGAAACTCGATGTCGGCCTTGTCGATTTCGTCGATCAGCAGCGCCACCGGCTGGTCGGCCGTGAAGGCCTGCCACAGTACGCCCTTGACGATGTAGTTGTGGATGTCCTTGACCTTCTCGTCACCGAGCTGGGAGTCGCGCAGGCGGCTGACCGCGTCGTATTCGTACAGGCCCTGCTGCGCCTTGGTGGTGGACTTGATGTGCCACTGCAGCAGCGGCATGTCGAGCGCCTGGGCCACTTCTTCGGCCAGCATGGTCTTGCCGGTGCCCGGCTCGCCCTTGACGAGCAGCGGGCGCTTGAGGGTGATGGAGGCGTTGACCGCCAGCATCAGGTCCTGGGTGGCAACGTAGTTCTGGGAGCCTTTGAATTTCATGAGGACGTCTTTATGGAAAACACGAGGCCGGGAGACGGGAAAGGCCTCTATATAATTTTGGTTTGATATTTATCAAACCTCGACCAATTTCACCAACGATTGTGCGCGCAAAATGAACCAGCTGATGTCCCGTGTCCTGACCATTGCTGTCGCTTCTGTGACCTCCTTTGCCGCACAGGCCCAGGAAGTCAAGGGGGACTTCAAGGCCGGTGAGAAAAAGATTGCCATGTGTATCGGCTGCCATGG
>ERZ761607.4507-NODE-4507-length-12258-cov-5.491928_pt1 | contig 12258 bp, 9 predicted proteins | sample MGYA00511164_ERZ761607 | MGnify/ENA primary metagenome ERZ761607 (study PRJEB28899, sample SAMN02445080) | bioreactor sludge metagenome | biome: EBPR sludge | place: Australia: Brisbane, Thorneside Wastewater Treatment Plant | collected 2011-06-22 ...
ATCTTTAACGGCCCGGAAAGAACCGTAGAAAACGTGCATGTTGCGGGCTTCAACGGCCAGGTTGCCGTTGGCAAAGCCGGTCACGGTTGAACTCATGTTAAGCTCTCCTTGCATAGCGGTTGCGCAGTAAGATGGCGGAAGCGTTCAGGCTGAGCAGCAGCACCAGCAGCACCAAGATGGCGGCGGCGGCAATGTTGCGGAATTCGGCCTGTGGGCGGGCGGTCCACTGGTAAATTTGAATGGGCAGGGTGGTGAATTTAGCGAAGGGGCCGTCGGGGTCGACAAAGATGAGCGTTGAAGCGCCGACCACCACCAGCGGGGCTGTTTCGCCAATGGCGCGTGAGATGGCCAGGATGGTGCCGGTGAGAATGCCCGGCAGGGCGCTGGGCAGCACGTGGGCCCAGATGGTTTGCCATTTGGTGGCCCCCAAGGCCATGCCCGCCTGCCGCAGTGATTGGGGCACGGCGCGAATGGCTTCCTGGGCGGCAATGATGATGACGGGCAGAATGAGCAGCCCCAGGGTGAGACCGGCGGAGAGGATGGTACGGCCGTTTGCCGTCGTCCCATCCCCAATACCAAAAAGTGCCCCGCTGGTCAGCGGTTCCAGCGTCCGCACAAAAATGGCCAGCCCCAGCATCCCGTAAATGATCGATGGTACCCCGGCCAGGTTGTTGATGTTGGTTTGGATGGTGCGGTTGATGAACGAGGGCGAGGCGTACTCTTCCAGGTAGATCGCCGCGCCCACACCGATGGGGAAAGAAACCAGCACGGTGATGGCCACCACCCACAGCGACCCCATAATGGCCGTGCGCACCCCGGCAAATTCTGGCGTGCTGGACTGGGGGCTGGTGATGAAATCAAGCGTCAGCCAGGAGCGGAAGGTCAGCTCGGCGTTGGGATATTCGGTGGCGACAAAGGTTTCCACCTCGTCGCGGGCAAAGAGCGAATCCATCAGCGACCAGGCGGAGACGACATCGGGGGCTACCACTTCTTGCAGCAGCAGCTCGTACACGTTTTCCTGGTCGCGGGCGGGCATGGTGCAGCCCGCCGCCGGTTCATCGCTGGCGCACGCTTCGGCAAACAGGTCAGGATCATCGAAGACCAACCGATCGTCGTAGAAACGCTGCTCACGTTCCAGGCGGCGGCCCAGCCCGACGGAAATATTGGCCGCCAAAAGCTCCACCAGGGTGTCTTTAGGCAGGTCGGCCAGATCGATGGGAAAGACGGTTGCGGCGAAGAAGTCCAGCGTGCCGCTGTCGGCACCGGGGATGTAGCGGGCCACCGGGCTGGCGGGCCACGCTTCGTTGGCGTCGGCCCAGGTGGTGGCGGTGTCGAAGAGGGTGCGCAGCTCTTGCGGGGTCACGTTGGTTGTGAAGCTGTTTTCCGGGCTGGTGACGATGGCCAGGGCATCGGTGCCGATCTGGATTTCAATAGGAAGACGGCCGTTTTCCCGACACGCTTCAAATTCAGCCGAGGTAATGGAGCGGCTGGCGGCGGCAATATCGGCCGTGCCCTCTTCACAAAAGGCGCGCAGCCCGGCCGTGCTGCCCACGCTTTCCAGGTTCACCGTGGCGGCAAAACCAGCAGTTGCCAGGCGCTCGGCGATGCGTTCATTAACGGGGAAAAGGGTAGAGCTGCCCACCACGCTCAGCTGGCCGCTGATGCCTTCTGGGTTGATGGCCGCCCACTGCCCCGGCTGAAGGTCCAGGCCGCTGGCGGTAATCCAGGCGGTGCGGGCGGCGCTGAGCTGGGTGTCAGTGGCGGCAAAATAGCCCACGTCGGCGATTTCTTCGTTGACGTGGGTCAGGTAGTAGTTGAGAAAGACGTTGGCCGCCTGGTTTTGCGCCAGAACGTCGGCGGTGGTGTAGAGGTACAACGGCCGTACCAACCCATACGTTTCATTTTGCACGGATTCGGCCGTGGGGGCGATGCCGTCTACCGTCAGCAGCTTCAACTGGTCGCTGTTTTGCTGGTAGTAGGCATAGCCAAAAAAGCCGATGGCGCTGGCATCGCTGGCGATACCCGCCACCAGCTCGTTGTCATCTTCGCTGGTCACCGTGTTTTCGGCCGACAGCAGCCGCTCTTCTTCGATGGCCAGCACCAGGCTGGAAGGCTCTACCTTGTTCTGAATGGCTACCAGGCCAAATGCCTGGTTGGTGATGTTGTACAGCAGGGCAATCAGGGCAATGATGCCGATGATGGTGGAAACCTGAAAGGCAAGCTGCCAGGCGCTGCCCCGGCGGTGTCGGCTGACAATCTGACCTTTGAGGTCGCTGCCTTCAGGATAGCTGATCTGTTGGCTCATTCGTACACCTCACGGAAGCGCGCCACAAAACGTTGGCTGAGGATGTTCAGGCCCAGCGTCATCAGAAACAGCACAAGGCCAATGGCAAAGATGCTGTTGTAATCAATCGAGTTGTAGCTCAGGTCGCCGCCGCTGATACGGACAATATGCCCGGTCATTGTTTCAGCGGCCATAAATGGATTGAGGATGGTGCCAAAGAGCGAATCCTGGCCCAAATCGAAGTTTTTGGGGCCAGCTCCGGCCGCAATGGCCACCACCATCGTTTCTCCGATGGCCCGAGAGATGGCGATAACAAAAGCGGCCGTAATTCCCGAAAGCGCCGCAGGCAGCACAATTTTTAGCGAGGTCTCCAACTTGGTGGCGCCCAGCGCGTAGGCCGCCTGCCGCAGCCCGATGGGTACAGCGTGCAGCGCATCTTCGCTGAGCGAACTGACCAGCGGAATGATGAGAATCCCCACCACGATGCCAGCCGAAGCGGTGTTAAAAATTTGCACATTGTCGGCCCCCAGAAGGCTGCGCAGCAGGGGGGTCATGAAGGTGAGCGCAAAGTAGCCGTAAACCACCGTAGGAATCCCGGCCAGCACTTCCAAAATGGGTTTGAGAATGTTGCGGGCGCGTTCGCTGGCGTATTCGCTGAGGTAAATGGCCGTAGCCAGCCCCAGCGGCAGAGCCACCAGCATGGCAATGACGCTGGTGAAAATGGTCCCCAATACCAGGGGCCAGATGCCAAAGTCCAAAATAGCGGGCTGCCAGTGGGTGGAGGTGAAAAATTCCACCAGGGTCACGTCCGGTGAGCGAAAGAAGAGCAGCGCTTCTTTGCCCAACTCATACAAAATGCCCACGGTGGTGAGGATTGAGATAGCCCCACAAATGAACAAAAACCCTTGAATCAGCGTCTCGCCGACACGCGGCCGTTTTGCCAATTCTTCACGTGACACCTGAGTCCCAATCATCGGCTGGGCAGGGTTCCGTGTTGCCATAACTTTTCTCCTTCTGAAATCCATTGCTTCGCTGTCTTCATGACGCCAAAACGAGGAGTGGCTGCCCATCTCCTCATTTGGTCAGTTTGGGACCAGGTCCCGTTTTGTAACTGCGAAATGGGTAATTGGGTAAATGACACATTAAATTACCCAATTACCCAATTACTCAATCTACCCGGTTATCGTTGAATCGGTGAACCGTGATTTACGGGCTGGGAACCGCGTTCAGCCAGTTAACTTTCGCCTGGTTAATGGCGGCCGTGCTGGCCGGGAAGTAACCCACTTCAACAATCACCTCATTCACGTTGCTGAGGAAGAAGTTGACGTAAGCAGCCACCTGCGGTTTTTCCTGCATGATGGTGGCATCGCTGTAGATGAACAACGGCCGTGCCAGCGCATAGCTGCCATCTTCCACGGAAGCTCCGCTGGGAACCACCCCTTCGATGCTGAGGATGTGCAGCAGGTCGGCATTTTCCTGGTAGTAGGCATAGCCAAAGAAACCAACGGCATACGGGCTGCCTTCAATGCCCTGAACCAGAACGTTGTCGTCCTCGGAGAGCTGGAGGTTGGCGGCGGCCAGGATGGGGGCCTCGTCCTCGTCGAAGATTTCTTCAACGAAGTAGTCAAACGTACCGGAATCGGTGCCGGGGATGAAGCGCTGGATGGGTTCAGCGGGCCATTCGGGGCGGACATCGGCCCAGGTTTCGGCGGTAGAGAAGATGAGGGCCACTTCTTCGAGGGTCACGTCGGTGACGAAGTCATTCTCGGCGCTGACGGTGATAGCCAGGGCATCGGTACCGACGCGGAACTCGATGGGGGTACGGCCGATTGCTTCACAAGAGGCGATTTCTTCTTCGTTGATCGGACGGCTGGCGTTGGCCACGTCGGTTTCACCGGCAACGCAGAAGCGTTCCAGCCCAGCGCCAGAGCCGATGGAGTCGATGGTGATGTTGCCCGCGTAACCTTCGTTGCGGAACAATTCGGCCACGGCTTCAGCCAGGGGGAAGACGGTGGAGCTGCCAGCAGAGACCACATCGCCTTCAACGGCCAGCGGGTCAACGGCGGGCAGAGTCACGCCAGCGGTCTGGCCTGCATCAATGGCAACATTTTGCGCATCGGCCCACGCCTGCTTGGCGGCGTTGATGGCGGCGGTGCTGGCCGGGAAGTAACCAACCTCGCCAATGACCTCATTCACGTTGCTGAGGAAGAAGTTGACGTAAGCAGCCACCTGCGGTTTTTCCTGCATGATGGTGGCATCGCTGTAGATGAACAACGGCCGTGCCAGCGCATAGCTGCCATCTTCCACGGAAGCTCCGCTGGGAACCACCCCTTCGATGCTGAGGATGTGCAGCAGGTCGGCATTTTCCTGGTAGTAGGCATAGCCAAAGAAACCAACGGCATACGGGCTGCCTTCAATGCCCTGAACCAGAACGTTGTCGTCCTCGGAGAGCTGGAGGTTGGCGGCGGCCAGGATGGGGGCCTCGTCCTCGTCGAAGATTTCTTCAACGAAGTAGTCAAACGTACCGGAATCGGTGCCGGGGATGAAGCGCTGGATGGGTTCAGCGGGCCATTCGGGGCGGACATCGGCCCAGGTTTCGGCGGTAGAGAAGATGAGGGCCACTTCTTCGAGGGTCACGTCGGTGACGAAGTCATTCTCGGCGCTGACGGTGATAGCCAGGGCATCGGTACCGACGCGGAACTCGATGGGGGTACGGCCGATTGCTTCACAAGAGGCGATTTCTTCTTCGTTGATCGGACGGCTGGCGTTGGCCACGTCGGTTTCACCGGCAACGCAGAAGCGTTCCAGCCCAGCGCCAGAGCCGATGGAGTCGATGGTGATGTTGCCCGCGTAACCTTCGTTGCGGAACAGCTCTGCCACGGCTTCGGCCAGGGGGAAGACGGTGGAGCTACCAGCAGAGACCACATCGCCTTCAACGGCCAACGGGTCAACGGCGGGCAGGGCCAAAACTTCAACCGTTTCCACCACGGTTTCAGTTTCGGTAACGGTTTCGACAACCGTTTCGGTCTGGGTTTCAGTTACAACGCGGGTGACTTCGACCTGGACAGTTTCGGTGATGACTTCTGGTTCGGTGTCGGCCGCGCCGCCACAGGCAACCAGCAAAGCAATGATGAGGGCCGAAAGGGCCAAAAGTTTAAAACGCATTTTCTTCTCCTATCCTTACTTATCGAATGTTTTAATTAGCAAAAAGGAAGCGCAAACTGTCGGGGTCGCGCTTCAGGTATCGGTTTTTAATCGATTTTGGTCGAGTTTAGCCCGCGCTTATTAACAATCAGGACAATTTTGGTTAAGGGTAGGCTATGGTTTTGTAAACGGCCGTTTAATAAAAAGCCGCAAAAAAGGGGTTGTTAACAATTTGTTAACACAGTTCGGTTGTTGGGGTGTTTTACGGCAAGTACAATCGCGGCTGACTATAGAGGAAAATTCCGCCCAACCTTATGAAAAAGAGATTTTTTGTTTTGCCGACGGTGGTTCCACAGAACGGCCGTTGCCTGCTTTTGCTTGCAAGTTTGCTGATTTTGGTGCCACTTCTGCTGTCTGGCTGCCGCCAGACGGCAGCCGCTACGGCCGAAACGCTCGCTGCCACCGACTCCATCCAGAACAAAGGGTCCGATACCCTGGTAAATATTGCCCTGGCCTGGGCCGAGGCGTACCGTGAAGTTGCCCCAGAACTCTCCATTGCCGTCACAGGCGGCGGCTCGGGCACGGGCATTGCTGCGCTTATCAACGGCACGGTGGACATTGCCAACGCCTCCCGCGCCATGAAAGACGAAGAGATTGCCGAAGCACAGGCCAACGGCTTTGACCCGGTGGAGCACGTGGTGGCTATTGATGCCCTGGCAGTGATTGTGCATCCCGATAACCCCGTCAGTGAGCTCACGATCCAGCAGCTGGCCGATATTTACACGGGCAAAATCACCAATTGGCAGGCAGTAGGCGGCGATGATCGGCCTATCGTCCTGCTGTCACGCGAGACCAATTCGGGCACACACGTTTATTTCCTGGAGGAAGTCGTGCGCCAGGGGGACGACGAGAGCGAGGAAATTTTTGCCCCGCAAACCCTGCTGATGCCTTCTTCAGTCGGCATTACCAGCGAGCTGCGGCGTAATCCCAATGCCATTGGCTATGACGGGCTGGGCTATGTTGACCCCGCGCATGAGAAGATTGTTGCCGTGGCCCGTTCGGCTGATGAACCATTTGTGATGCCCACGGTGGAAACGGCCGCTTCTGGCGACTACCCCCTCTCGCGTAACCTGTTCATGTACACCGCAGGCGAGCCCCAAGGCATCATCGCCGACTACCTGGACTGGATTCTGGGGCCAACGGGCCAGGCCATCGTGGCCCAGCTGGGTTTTGTCCCCCTGACCGCCGAAGAGTAACCGTTTAGACCTGACAGGTTTCTCCCAGAGTAATTGCCTGGCAGATACGCCTCAAAAACCTGTCAGGTCTTGAAAACTAGCTTACTTATTGGAGGATGTAACTTGACGACAAATGTACCCGCGCCGCCCAAAGCGCAGCTGCCGGGCTGGCGTGAAAAAGTAATCGAGAGCCTCATCCGCATTTCTGGTCTGTCGGCCGTGGTAATCATGGCCCTCATTTTTTTCTTTTTGCTGCGCGAGGGGCTGCCCACCCTGGGTGAAGTGTCGCCGAGCCAACTGCTCAACCGCCGCTGGTACCCCATCGAAGAGCTGTATGGCATCTTGCCGCTGCTGGCCGGCTCCTTTTTGGTAACCGTGGGGGCGGTGGTGATTGCGGTGCCGCTGGGGTTGGTAACGGCCGTTTACCTCGGCGAAATTGCCCCCACCTGGCTGCGCGAAATTCTTAAACCGATCATCGAAGTGTTGGCTGGGATTCCCTCCATCGTGCTGGGCTTTTTGGGCTGGGTTGCCCTGGCCCCCTTCATCCAAAACATGGGCGCGGCCACCGGTCTGACCGCCTTTTCTGGCTCACTCATCCTGGCCTACATGTCCTTGCCCACCATCATCAGCATCACCGAGGATGCGCTGTACGTGGTGCCCAAGGAGTACCGCGACGGCGCGCTGGCGCTGGGGGCGACCAAATGGCAAACGATCTGGCGGGTGGTGCTGCCTGCGGCCCGCTCCGGCATCGTCATCGCTATCATGCTGGGCATTGGCCGGGCCATTGGTGAAACGATGGCCGTGCTGCTGGTGACGGGTAATGCCGCCAACCTGCCGGACCTCAACGCGGGCATCTTTTTCCAGCCGGTGCGCACCCTCACGGCTACCATTGCCGCCGAAATGGGGGAGGTGGCCCAGGGCAGCGTCCATTACCACGTCTTGTTTAGCCTGGGCATCATCCTCTTCCTCATCACCTTTGCCATCAATTCGCTGGCGACCTGGCTGGTGGGCCGCAGTGGCCACAGCGGCGGTGGCCGCAACAGCGGTGGCCGCAACAGCGGTGGCCGGGAGAGGAGGCGCTGATGCCCCGCCAACAAACGCAAAAGATTGCCATGACGGTGATTACGGCCGTTGCCTTCCTCGTCATCCTGCCCATCATTTTTGTGATTGGTTTCCTGATTTACAACGGCATTGGTGCGCTTAGCTGGGAATTTCTATCGCAGCCGCCGCGCAACGGCATGACGGAGGGTGGGCTGCTGCCCGCCATTTTGGGCACGATATTTTTGACGCTGGGAACGGCCGTTGCCGCCATTCCCCTCGGCATTGGCGCGGCGATTTACCTGTCCGAATACGCCGGGAATAACCGCCTGACGCGCACGATCCGCCTGGCTATCGTCAACCTGGCTGGCATTCCCTCCATCGTCTACGGCCTGTTTGGCCTGGGCGCGTTTGTGCTGTTCCTCAACTTTGGCACCTCCATCCTGGCCGGATCGCTCACCCTGGGCTTGATGACCCTGCCCGTGCTCATCAGCACCGCCGAAGAAGCTATCCGCTCGGTGCCCGCCGACTTTCGCACGGTGAGCCTGAGTTTGGGGGCGACACGCTGGCAAACGATTCGCCACCAGGTGCTGCCGCATGCCCTGCCGGGCATCATCACCGGCATCATTTTGGGGCTCAGCCGTGCCGCCGGGGAAACCGCCCCAATTTTGTTTACCGTGGCCGCCTTCTACCTGCCCGAACTGCCCAACTCTGTCTTCGACCAGGCGATGGCCCTGCCGTATCACCTCTTTGTCATCTCGACACAGGTGCCCGGCATGCCGCTGCAAATTCAGTACGGCACAGCGCTGGTGCTGCTGCTCATCGTTTTGTCGCTCACCCTGGTGGCGACGGTGTTCCGCACCATCATGCGGCGGCGCAGGGAGTGGTAAGGCCATCATGACAGCAAAACTTTCTATCCAAAACCTCTCGTTTACCTACCCGGACGGCATTCGGGCGCTGAACGGCGTGAACCTGGACATCAAGCCGCGTGAGCTGTTTGTGCTGATGGGGCCGTCGCGCAGCGGCAAAAGCACGCTGCTGCGCCTGATGAACCGCCTGTCGGACCTGGTGGACGGTGGCCAGCGCGAGGGCACCATTTTGGTGGACGGCCAGGACATTTTTACGCCGGAAACCGATGTGTTTGCCCTGCGGCGGCGCATCAGCATGGTGTTTGCCATTCCCACGCCGCTGCCTGGCACCATTTACGACAATCTCACCTATGGCCTGAAGATGGCCGGGCTGCGCGACCGGGCCACGTTGGACGAGCGGGTCGAGCGCTCGCTGCACCAGGCGGCGCTGTGGGACGAGGGGAAGGATCGCCTGGGTGACTCGGCGTTTGCCCTGTCTGGCGGGCAAAAGCAGCGGCTGTGCCTGGCGCGCAGCCTGGCGCTGGAGCCGGAAGTGATCCTGCTGGATAATCCCACCTCGGGTCTCGACCCGATTTCCACCTCGCTGGTGGAGGCGTCTTTGTTTGAGCTGAAGCAGCAGTACACGGTGGTGATGGTGCCGCACAGCGTGCAGCAGGCGGCCCGCGTCGCCGACCGGATTGCTTTTGTGCTGGACGGGCAGGTGATCGAGGTAGGTGGCAACTCGCAAATTTTTGTGAATCCGACCGACAAACGAACGGAGGATTACGTGACGGGCCGGTTTGGGTAACGGCCGTATTCCCCCCAACACACTCATGAAAGACAAACTCACAGTCAACAACTTCAGCTTTTACTACGGCGGTTTCCAGGCGCTCAAAGCGCTCAACCTGCCGGTGAAAGAACACCAGATCACCGCCCTCATTGGCCCGTCGGGCTGCGGCAAGTCGACCTTTTTGCGCTCGATCAACCGGATGAACGACACCATCGGCGGCACGCGGGTGGAAGGCGAAATTTTGTTGGACGGCAAAAACGTGTATGCGCCCGACGTGGATGTGGTGGAGCTGCGCCAGCGGGTGGGCATGGTGTTCCAACGGCCGAATCCCTTCCCGCAAAGCATTTACGACAACGTGGCTTTTGGCCCGCGTGTGCTGGGCATGACCCGCGATCACAATGTGGATGAAATCGTTGAGGAAAGTTTGCGGGACGTGCTGCTGTGGGACGAGGTGAAGGACAATCTTAACGGCCCAGCGCAGAACCTGAACCCGGGGCAGCAGCAGCGGCTGTGCATTGCCCGCACCATCGCCGTGCGCCCGGAAGTGATCCTGATGGACGAACCGTGCTCGGCGCTGGACCCTGTGGCCACGCTCAACGTGGAAGATTTGATGCGCCAGCTGGCCGCCGAGTACACCATCGTCATTGTGACGCACAACATGCAGCAGGCGGCCCGCGCTTCCAACTGGACTGGCTTTTTCTGGCTGGGCAAGCTGGTGGAATTTGGCGAAACGGCCGAACTCTTCACCAATCCCCGCGAAGAGCTGACCGAACTGTACATCACCGGCCGTCAGGGGTAGCGGTCGGTAATGTGAAAAAGAAGCTGCTGCCCTTGTTTTCTTTGCTGGTGACCCAGATACGGCCGTTGTGCAGCTGCACCATGTGGCGGGAGATGGCCAGGCCCAACCCGGTTCCCCCCAACCCGCGCGTCCGCGCCCGATCCGACTTGTAAAACCGCTCAAAAATTCGGCCCACGTCTTCTTTGGGGATGCCCACGCCCGTATCGTGCACGGCAATGACCACGGCGTCGTCGGCACCGTCTTTGTACGCTTGCAGGGTAATTTTGCCGCCTTCGGGGGTGAACTTGATGGCGTTGTGCAGCAGGTTGGTCACGATCTGGTGTACTCGGTCGGGGTCGGCCAGCACTTTGGGCAGGGCGGCGGGCAGGTCCAGGATGAGCTCAATGCTGGCCCGTTCGGCCTGAGGTTTGAGGCGGTCCAGCGGTTGCAACAGCAGGTCGGCAACGGCCGTCGTTTGCAACTTTAGCGGCACCTGGCCCGACTCAATGCGCGACAGCTCCAGCAGCTCCTCCACCATTTGTGTCAGCACATCCACCTCGGTGGCGGCGCGGTCGAGGAAGCGAACGGCCGTTTCTGGGTCATCGGCGGCGCTGTCTTGCAAGGTTTCGATGATGACCCGCAGCGAGGCCAGCGGCGTGCGCAGCTCGTGCGACACGTTGCTGACAAAGTCGCGCCGCACCGTTTGCAGGTGGCGCACCGTGGTCAAATCTTGCAGGATGACCAGGTAACCCTGCGCGGAACGCTCGTCAAACGGGGTGACGATGGCCTGCAGAAACAGCTCGCGGCCAATTTCCACGGCAGCGGTGACTTCGCGCCGCTCGTCCTGGCAGCGCTGCCACAAATCGATCAGCTGGTGGTGGCGGGCCACTTCGGCAAAAGAGCGCCCCAGCGCTGATTTTTCCGTCAAACTGAGCAGTTTGGACGAGGCCGGATTGATCAGGCGCACGTTGCCCTGTCGGTCGGTGATGATGACGCCGTCGGCCATGTAGTTGAGGATGGTGTTGAACTGGCCGTTTTCTTCCAGCAGCGTCGTGTGCTGGTGGCGCAGCTCGTCGATCATGTCGTTGAAGGCGAGGGTGAGCACACCCATCTCGTCGCGGGTTTGCGGCAGCACCCGGGCGTTCCACTCCCCGGCAGCAATGCGTTGGATCACCTGGGTGAGCTGGCGCACGGGCCGGGTGGTGCGGGCCGCGACAGGGAAGGCGAGAACGGCCGTGGTAATGATGAGCAAAACGGCCGCTGTGGAAACCGCCTGCCGCACACACACCGGGTTGCCCAAACAGCCTGGCCGCGACAAAAACGCCGCCAGCCCCATCATGACGATGGTGACCAGAATGAAATAAGACATGGCGATGCGCCAACGGATTTGGGGGAACATGGCGGGGGTCGTGAACGGTAAGAAGTGAAAAGTGAAAAGAAATGTATTACCGGAAACAGATTACCGGTTCAGCCGTCGAAGCGGTAGCCGATGCCGCGCACGGTGAGGATGCGGCTGGCATTGCCGGGATCTTCCTCGATTTTTTCGCGCAGCCAGCGCACGTGCACATCTACAGTGCGGCTGTTGCCGTCGTAGGTCCAGCCCCAGACGCGCTCCAGGATGAGATCGCGCGAGAGGGCGATGCCCTGGTGGCGGGCCAAAAACAGGATCAGGTCAAACTCCTTCGGCTTGAGGCGCAGCGGCTCGCCGTTGAGCCGCACCTCGCGCCGGTTTTGGTCAATTTCCAGGTTGTCAAAGGTGAGCAGCGGCAGCGATTCGGCCAGCTCCGGGCCTGCGCCGCCGTTGGCCTGACTGTGCAGCGCCTCACGAATGAGATCGACGCGGCGCAGCAGCGCCTTGACGCGGGCCATCAGCTCGCGCATGCTGAACGGTTTGGTCAGGTAGTCGTCTGCACCCATTTCCAGGCCGACAATTTTGTCCACTTCTTCGGTGCGGGCGGTGAGCATGAGGATGGGGAAGCTGAACTCCTTGCGCAAAATGCGGCACACTTCAAAGCCATCAATGCCGGGCAGCATCACGTCCAGCACGATGAGATCGGGTTTTTCCTGGCGGGCAAAGGTGAGGGCGGCACGGCCGTCTTTGGCAGTGACAACCTGGTACCCCTGGCGGGCCAGGTTGTATT
>ERZ761607.4508-NODE-4508-length-12256-cov-5.191460_pt1 | contig 12256 bp, 12 predicted proteins | sample MGYA00511164_ERZ761607 | MGnify/ENA primary metagenome ERZ761607 (study PRJEB28899, sample SAMN02445080) | bioreactor sludge metagenome | biome: EBPR sludge | place: Australia: Brisbane, Thorneside Wastewater Treatment Plant | collected 2011-06-22 ...
GTTTACGACGACCGCGCGGCCTTCCAGGGCCTGGCCGTTCATGCCGTTGATGGCGGCCTGCGCCTCGGCGTCGGAACCCATCTCGACGAAGCCGAAGCCCTTCGAGCGGCCCGTTTCGCGGTCCATCATGACCTTGGCCGAATTGACGGTGCCGAATTGCGAGAAGGCCTGCTGCAGCGAATCGTCGCGCACGGAATAGGCCAGGTTACCGACGTACAGTTTGTTTCCCACGGGGAGCCCTCTACAAATACCAATCAAACCATGTGGAGCTCAACCCTGCGTGAACCATTCAGGCAATGGCGCGGCTGCCAGACACAGACTCCGTATTATGGAGTTCGTGAAGCCTTGCCTGTAAAGCGGCGCGGCGTCAAGTGTTGTTTTTCTAGGCTCCGGATTAACCCTCGGTGGTTGCCGCGCCGGCCCGCGGCGCCCCGCCACGGTGCAGCGCCTACCATCGCGCCATGGAGCTGCTCAAGCCGCTGGTGGCGTTGCTGGCCATCGTCAACCCGGTCGGCGTGCTGCCCTTCTTCCTGAGCTTCACGCAGAATTTCAGCCGCGAGCAGCGCCGGCGCACGATCCGCATCAGCGCCTTCAGCGCCGGCGTCGTGATCGCCGTCAGCGCGCTGGCCGGGCTGCGCATCATCGAGTTCTTCGGCATCTCGCTGGCCTCGTTCCAGGTCGGCGGCGGCACGCTGCTGCTGCTGTCGGCGATCAGCATGCTGCAGGCGCAGCCGGCGGAGACGCGGCCCGACGACGTGACCGAGGGCCGCGAGAGGGTCGACGCTGGCGCCAGCATCGCGGTGGTGCCGCTGACGATCCCGCTGCTGACCGGACCGGCGACCATCTCCACCGTCGTGATCTACGCCGAGAAGACCCGCCAGTGGTGGGAGCTCGCGGTGCTGGTGGGCTACGGCCTCGTGATCGCGCTCGTGACCTTCGTCGTCTTCACCGCCTCCGGGCGCATCGCGCGGGTGCTGGGCCGCACCGGTATCAACGTGATGACGCGGCTGATGGGGTTGATCCTGGCCGCGATGGCGGTCGAGCTGCTCGCCGACGGGCTGGTCAAGCTGTTCCCGGTGCTCGGCGGCCCGCTGCCCTGATGCGATCCTGAGCAAACACCGACACCGATGCCCGAGACCTTCGACCATGTCATCGTCGGCGCCGGCACCGCCGGCTGCCTGCTCGCCAACCGGCTGTCGGCCGACCCGGCGCGCCGCGTGCTGCTGCTGGAGGCCGGCGGCCGCGACGACTACCTGTGGATCCACATCCCGGTCGGCTACCTGTACTGCATCGGCAACCCGCGCACCGACTGGCTGTATTTCACCGAGCCCGATCCGGGGCTCAACGGCCGCCAGCTGCGCTACCCGCGCGGCAAGGTGCTGGGCGGCAGCTCCAGCATCAACGGCATGATCTACATGCGTGGCCAGGCGCGCGACTACGACGGCTGGGCGGCCGCCGCGGGCGACGAGGCCTGGAGCTGGGCGCACTGCCTGCCGGTCTTCCGCCGCCACGAGGACCACTGGCGCGCCGGCGAACCCGGCTGGGCCGAGCACCATGGCGCCGGCGGCGAGTGGCGCGTCGAGCGCCAGCGCCTGCGCTGGGAGATCCTGGACGCCTTCGCCGCCGCGGCGCGCGAGGCCGGCCTGCCGGCCAGCGAGGACTTCAACCGCGGCGACAACGAAGGCGTCGGCTACTTCGAGGTCAACCAGCGGCGCGGCGTGCGCTGGAATGCCAGCAAGGCCTTCCTGCGCCCGGTGCTGTCGCGGCCCAACCTGGTCGTGCGCACCGGGCAGGAGGTGACGCGGCTGCTGCTCGAGCCCGGCCAGGACACGCCCTGGCGCGCCGGCGGCGTCGAGCTGCGGCCGGCCGGCGGCGGCGCGCCGCACGAGGTGCGCGCCACGCGCGGCGTCGTGCTGGCGGCCGGCGCGGTGGGCACGCCGGCGCTGCTGCAGCGCTCGGGCATCGGCGCCGGCGCGCTGCTGCACGGGCTGGGCGTGACGCCGCGCCACGAGCTGCCGGGCGTCGGCGAGAACCTGCAGGACCACCTGCAGATCCGCGCCGTCTTCTCGGTGCAGGGCGTGCGCACGCTCAACACGCTGGCCAACTCCTGGCTCGGCAAGGCGCGCATCGGCCTGCAGTACCTGCTGACGCAGAGCGGGCCGATGAGCATGTCGCCGTCGCAACTGGGCGCCTTCACGCGCAGCTCGCCGCAGCAGCGCTGGCCGAATGTCGAATACCACGTGCAGCCGCTGTCGCTGGACGCCTTCGGCGAGCCGCTGCACCGCTTCGACGCCTTCACCGCCAGCGTCTGCAACCTCAACCCGACATCGCGCGGCCACGTGCGCATCCGCTCGCCAAGGCCCGAGGACGCGCCGCAGATCCAGGCCCACTACCTGAGCACGCCCGAGGACCGCCAGGTCGCCGCCGACTCGCTGCGCCTGACGCGGCGCATCGCCGCGATGCCGGCGCTGGCGCGCTACCGGCCGCAGGAGGTCCGGCCCGGCGTGCAGTTCCAGAGCGACGACGAACTCGCGCGCCTGGCCGGCGACATCGGCACCACCATCTTCCACCCGGTGGGCACCTGCCGCATGGGGCGCGCCGACGACGCGCAGGCGGTGGTCGACACCCGGCTGCGCGTGCGCGGCGTCGCGGCGCTGCACGTCGCCGATGCCAGCGTGATGCCGACCATCACCAGCGGCAACACCAATGCGCCGACGCTGATGATCGCCGAGCGCGCCGCGCAGTGGATCGCCGCGGGCGGCTGAGCGGGCGGTGCCGGCCCCGCGACCGGGCGGCGGGTTAGTCCGGATCCCCCACGTGGCACGCGCGGTTACAGTGCGCCCACTTCCGGTGCAGCGCCCGTCCGCGGGCGCCGCGTGCCGGGGTGGGGGCCTGAGGAGACGACAAAGCACTTGCGACGAACCGGCCGCGGCGCCCGGGAACCCTCCCGGAGGCCGCGGAGCCGACGAGACCGGTTCCTTGAAAGCGCCGCTTAGCCGGCGCTTTTTCATGCCCGGGTGTCGCCGCGGCGGCCTACGATGGGGTCCGATTTCCCCTCGCCGCGTCCGCCGCCCCATGTCCGTGAACCCCGAACTGCGCAAGCTCGAGATCGACATCCCCTCGCAGCCGCAGGCGCTGGTGCAGCTGTCGCTGCTGCTGGCCGAGGAGGACATCAACCTGGCTGCCGCCGCGTCGCTGATCGAGACCGACATGGCGCTGGCCGCCGCGGTGATGAAGGCGGTCAACTCGTCGCTGTACGGCCTGAAGGGGCGCGTGCAGAGCGTGCAGCAGGCCATCACCTACCTGGGCATGCGCGAGGTCGCGGCGATCACCTTCGAGATGGGCCTGCGCGCCGCCTTCCCGCCGGCGGTGGAGCTGGAGCCGCTGTGGTCGCGCGCCGGCCGCCGCGGCCTGCTGATGGGCCGCCTGGGCCAGCGCCTGGGCCTGGACGGCTGGGCGGCGCATTCGGCCGGGCTGTTCGAGGAATGCGGCAAGGCGGTGCTGTTCCGCCATGCCCCCGACCACTACCGCGCGATGCTGCGCGCCGCCGGCCACTACCCGGCCGGCGACGTCGAGCTGGTGACGCTGGAACATGCCGGCTTCGGCGTCAGCCACGACGCGCTGGGCGCCGCGCTGTGCGAGAGCTGGGGCCTGGGCCCCGCCGCCGTCACCGCGGTGCGCTACCACGTCCACGCCCAGGCCACGCGGCAGCTGCCCGAGCTGCCGGCGCAGGCGCAGCCGGCCCAGGCCGCCGGCCGGCGCGCGATCCTGGCACTGTCGGTGCTGGTGCACGTGCTGATGAACGATGCCCAGGCGCTGGACGAGGTGGCCGCGGCGATCGCGCCGCAGGCCGACCTGGACCCGGTGCTGGTGCGGCGCGCCGCCCGCCAGGTGCAGGAACAGCTCGACGAAGCGGCGCGCAACGGGCGCGATTGATCGCGCGCAAGCGCGCGCGGCACCCCGGGTGCGCCCGGCTGTCGGCGCCGGTCGGAGTTCGCTAGGCTGCGCGCCATCGAAGGACATGACCGGCGGCCGGAGGGGATCGCCGGCGACGAGCACCGATGAGCACCCCCGTCGCGCCCGAAGCGCTGGCGCTGCAGCGCCTGTACCACTGGGAGACCAGCGCACCGGAGCGCGTCGTGTTGACCCAGCCCATGGGCGGCGACGTCGTGCGCGACTTCACCTGGCGCGAGGTGCTGGACCAGGCGCGCCGCCTGGCCGCCCACCTGCAGGCGCAGGGCCTCGCGCGCGGCGACCGCGTCGCGCTGCTGTCCAAGAATACGGCGCACTGGCTGATCTGCGACTTCGCGATCTGGCTCGCCGGCGGCGTCTCGGTGCCGCTGTACCCGACGCTGGCGGCCGGCACCATCCGCCAGATCCTGGAGCACAGCGGCGCGAAGCTGCTGTTCGTCGGCAAGCTCGACGGCTGGGACGCGATGCGGCCGGGCATCCCCGACGGGCTGCCGTGCATCTCGCACCCGCTGGCGCCTGCCGACGCGCAGCAGCGCTATCCGCGCTGGGACGACATCGTCGCCAGGACGGTGCCGCTCGCCGGCCAGCCGCTGCGCGACGCCGACGAGCTGGCCACCATCATGTACACCTCGGGCACCACCGGCGCGCCCAAGGGCGTGATGCACAGCTTCGGCACCTTCGCGTGGAGCGTGCAGTCTGGTCTGAAGCGCGTGCCCGAGGTCGACGTGAATGCGCGCATGCTCAGCTACCTGCCGCTGGCCCATGTCGCCGAGCGCACGCTGGTCGAGCATGGCCAGCTCGCGACCGGCATGCACCTGTATTTCGCCGAGAGCCTGGACACCTTCACGAAGGACCTGCAGCGCGCGCGGCCGACGGTCTTCTTCAGCGTGCCGCGGCTGTGGGTCAAGTTCCAGCAGGGCGTCAGCGCCAGGATGCCGCCGGCCAAGCTGGCGCGGCTGCTGAAGACCCCGATCCTGAAGGGCATCGTCAGGAAGAAGATCCTCACCGCGCTGGGCCTGCAGGAGTGCCGCTTCGCCGCCGGCGGCGCGGCGCCGATGCCGCCGGAGCTGATGCGCTGGTATGCGCAGCTGGGCCTGAACCTGGTCGAGGTCTACGGCATGACCGAGAACTGCGGCGTCAGCCACGCCACGCTGCCGGGCCGGCAGCGGCCGGGCACCGTGGGCCTGCCCTACGAAGGGGTGCAAAGCCGCATCGACCCCGCGACCGGCGAGATCCAGGTCAGGAGCCCCGGCCTGATGCTGGGCTATTACCGCGAACCTGAACTGACACGGGCCGCCTTCACCGCCGACGGCTGGCTGAAGACCGGCGACAAGGGCGAGGTCGACGACCAGGGCTACCTGCGCATCACCGGCCGCGTGAAGGACCTGTTCAAGACCAGCAAGGGCAAGTACGTGGCGCCGGCGCCGATCGAGGACAAGCTGGTCATGCACACCTCGGTCGAGGCCTGCTGCGTGACCGGCGCCAACCTCGGCCAGCCGCTGGCGCTGGTGATGCTCAACATCGACGCCGTCAAGCAGGCCGGCGACAGCGCCGGGCGCAGCGAGCTCGAGGCCTCGCTGGCCACCCACCTGGACGAGGTCAACACCACGCTGGACCCGCACGAGCAGCTGGACTGCCTGGTCGTGATGACCGAGCCGTGGACGGTGGACAACGACCTGATCACGCCGACCTTCAAGGTCAAGCGCAACCGCATCGAGGACCTGTTCGCGAAGAACTACGAGCGCTGGACCGGGATGCGCAAGAAGGTGATCTGGCACCAGTAGGGCCGCGCCGCGGCCGGCCGGCGGCCCGCCCTAGCGCGAAGCGGCCGGCGCGGTGGCCGAGGCCGCCGACGCCGGCCGCGACGGCACCATCACGCCGGCGGCCAGCGGGATCTCCTCGCTGACGCTCACGCGCGTCACGAAGTGGCGCGTCTCGCCGAAGCAGCTCGTCGGCAGGCCGACCTTCTCGTCGTAGTGCAGCGTCACGCGCTTGCCCATCACGCGGCTGACCTGCTCGGCGACGACGTCGTCGCGGATCGTGAAGAAGAACTTCTCCGGCGCCGTGCCGGGCAGCGAGACCATCGCCATCTCGCCTTCCCAGGTCTTGCACAGCCAGCCCTTCTTCGACAGCTTCTGCACCCAGCCGGCGCGGTCGCCGGTGGAGTAGTTCCAGCTCAGCGCGGCCCAGAAGTACAGCGCCACCAGCAGCGCGGCGGCGACCAGGGGCAGGACGAGCTTCTTGAACATCGGCGGCTTCTCGCGGCGCCCGGGCCGGGCGGCGCGCGGATTATCGCGGGCCGCTCAGGGCCGCTCAGGGCCGGTTCAGGCCGCGTCGGCCACCCGTTCGGCCGCCGCCAGGTCGGCCAGCGCGGTGCCGACCGACTTGAACAGCGTGCGCTCGGCGGCATCCCGGCGCCCGGCCGCCTCGCCGCGGCACAGCTGCGCCAGCGTGCCCTGCAGCGCCGCCGTCTCCCAGGCGCCCTCGGCGACCGCCTGCAGCAGGTCGCCGCTCTTGGCCAGCGCCTCGTCGGTGTCGACGAAGACGCGGCAGCGCGCGAAGGCCGCGCCGTCGGCCTCGCGCATGGCCGGTGCGAAGCTGCCGATGAGGTCCAGGTGCGTGCCTTCGGCCAACCAGGCGCCTTGCACCAGCGCGGCTTCGCTGAGCGTCGCGCAGCTCACGATGTCGGCGCGCGGCACGGCGGCCGCCAGGTCGGCCGTGGCCCGTGCCACGAAGCCCTGGTCGCGCAGCCGCGCGGCCAGCACTTCGGCCGCGGCCGGCGTGCGGTTCCACACCGTCACGTCGCGCAGCGCGGGGCGCACCGCGCGCATCGCTTCCGGAATGATCGAGCCCACGCGGCCGGCGCCCACCACCAGCAGCGTGCGGGCGTCCGCACGCGCCAGGAAGTCCGCCGCCAGCGCGGCGACCGCCGCGGTGCGCCGCGCCGTCAGCTCGCTGCCGTCCAGCACCGCCAGCGGCACGCCGGTGCTGGCTTCGAACAGCGCATAGACGCCGTGGATACCGGGCAGGCCGCGTGCGGCATTGCCGGGGAAGACGTTGACGATCTTGACGCCGTAGCGCGCCGGCGTGGCGGGCGCCGCGCGCCAGGCCGGCATCAGCAGCGAGACGCCGGCGTCGCCGATCGTGTGCACATGGCGCGGCGGCACCTCGGCGCCGGCCGCGAAGGCGCGGCGCAGCGCGGCGACGAGCGCCGGGAACGGCAGCGCCGCGCGCACCGCCGCGGCGTCGAGGCTGCGCACCGCGCCGGCCCGCGCGGACTCAGCGCCGGTTGGCCTTGAAGTCGGTGAAGACGCGCGTCTGCACGCGGCGCGCCTCGTTGCTCAGCGGCTGCGGCACCGCGAGCTTCTTGATCTCTTCCGCGCTCGGGAAGATCGTCGGGTTCGATGCCAGCTCGGGCTTAACGAAGGGCTTGCTCGCCGCATTCGGGTTGCCGAAGAAGACCTCGTTGGTCAGCTCGGCGTGCACCTGCGGGCGCAGGATGTAGTTGATGAACAGGTGCGCATTCTTCGGGTGCTTGGCGTCCTTGGGGATCGCCATCGTGTCGAAGAACATCGTCGCGCCGCGCGGCGGGATCAGGGCCTGGATGTTCTGCCCGGTCTTGCCCTCGGCGGCGCGGTCGCGCGCGATGTTGAAGTCGCCCGAGTAGCCCAGCGAGACGCAGATCTGCCCGGCCGCCAGGTCGTTGATCGGGCCCGGCGAGAAGATGCGCGTGATGTTCGGGCGCGCGTCCAGCAGCACCTTGCGCGCCGCGTCGTAGTCCTTGGCGTTGTTGCTGTAGCCGTTCATGCCGGCGTAGATCATCGCCACCGGGACCACCTCGCTGGCCGAGTCCAGCACGTGGATGCCGCAGCTCTTGAGCTTGCTCGAGTACTCCGGCTTGAAGATCAGGTCCAGCGGGTTCTCGGGCATCGGCGTCGCGCCCAGCGCGGCCTTGACCTTGTCGACGTTGATGCCGACGGTGACGAAGCCCCACATCCAGGTCACCAAGTGCTTGTTGCCGGCGTCGGCCTCGGCCAGCTCGGCCAGCAGCGCCTCGTCCAGGTTCTTCCAGTTGGGCAGCTGGCTGCGGTCCAGCGGCTGGAACAGCCCGGCCTCGATCTGGCGCTTGGCGAAGTGCGCGCTCGGCACCACGATGTCGTAGCCGGTGCGGCCGGCGACCAGGCGCGCGTGCAGCGTCTCGTTGCTCTCGATCGCCGCGTCGTAGCGCACCTTGATGCCGGTTTCCTTCTCGAAATTCTTGATCGTCTCCGGCCCGATGTAGTCGGCCCAGTTCAGGACATTCAGCACCTTCGGTTCGGCGGCCTGCGCGAAGGCGCCGGCGGCCAGGGTGGCCAGGCCCAGGGCCAGGCCGGCGGCCCGCAGCACGCGGGCGAGGCGGAAGGGAGTCGTCGACATGGCGGAGCTTTCCTTGGCTAGCGTGGAACGGGACGGGAGCTGACCGCGGCCGGCGGCCGCGCTGGGGCGCGATTGTGGGCCAGCAAGGCCCGTGCCGGAAAAACCCCGGGGGGGCTCAGGACTGGGCGCCGGCCGGCGCCGCCCCGGCCGCCGCCGCGCGCTGGCGGAACATGCCCCAGCCCTGCATCGTCATCACCGGCTGCCTCTGCTGGTTGCGCACGGTCCACTTCAGCTGCACCAGCCCGACCCCGGGCCGGCTGGCCATCGGCCGCGCGGCGACGACCTCGAAGCCGGTGGACAGCGTGTCGCCCGGATAGACCGGCGCCAGCCAGCGCAGCTCGTCGATGCCCGGCGAGCCCAGGCTGGCCGAGTCCAGCAGGTAGCCGTCGCACATCATGCGCATCGCCATCGCGGCGGTGTGCCAGCCGCTGGCGCACAGGCGGCCGAACAGGCTGGCGCCGGCGGCCTCGTCGTCCAGGTGGAAGGGCTGCGGGTCGAATTCGCGCGCGAAGGCGAGCACGGCCTCGCGCGTGACCGGCATGGCGCCGAATTCCATCGTGCGGCCGACCGGGAAGTCCTCCCACCACCAGCGCGGCGCCGTCTGCGGGGTCATCGTTTCCGTCATCGGTGCCGAGCATAGCCGCGGCGACAATCGCAGGACCGTCACCGACCCGACACTGCCATGACGCTGCTGATCCTCGGCCTCGTGATCTTCCTCGGCGTGCACTCGCTGCGCATCGTGTCGGAGGACCTGCGCACGCGGCTGCGCGCCAGGCTCGGCGAAGGGCCGTTCAAGGGCCTGTACTCGGTGCTGTCGATCGTCGGCTTCGTGCTCGTGATCTACGGCTACGGCCAGGCCCGCCAGGACCCGACGCTGCTGTGGGCGACGCCGGTGTGGACGCGTCACCTGGCTTCGCTGCTCACGCTGCCGGCCTTCGTGCTGCTGGTCGCGGCCTACGTGCCGGGCAATGCGATCAAGGCGAAGCTGCACCACCCGATGGTGCTGGGCGTGAAGCTCTGGGCGCTGGCCCACCTGGTGGCCAACAACACGCTGGCCGACCTGCTGCTGTTCGGCGGCTTCCTGCTGTGGGCCGTGTTCAGCTTCCGCGCCGCGCGCGCGCGCGACCGCGCGGGCCGCGTCGCCTACGCGCCGGGCCGCGCCGGGCCGCGCCGGGCCGACCGTGGCGGCGGTGGTCGTCGGCCTCGCGGCCTGGGCGGGCTTCGCGTTCTGGGCGCACGCGGCCTGGATCGGCGTGCGGCCTTTCGGTTGATTCGCTGACCGGTTGACCGGCGGGCCGGCCTTCAGACCACTGTCTCGCCCACCGGCACGACCAAGGCCTCGCCCTCGGCATGGCCGGGGCTGACCGCGCGGGACACCGGCCAGGCCTGCAGCACGCCGGCCGGCGCCGGCACCAGCAGCGGCGCGACCGCGGCCGGCTCCTGCAGCTCGCGCGAGAGCCAGCGCGCCCAGTGCTCGCGCGGCACCAGCACCGGCATGCGGTCGTGGATGGGCGCCATCAGCGCATTGGCGTCGGTCGTCACGACGCAGCAGGTCATGCGCCAGGGCGCGCTCTCGTCGGGCCGCCAGGCCTCGAACAAGCCGGCCATCGCGAGCAGGCTGCCGTCGCGCGCGCTGATGTACCAGGGCTGCTTGCCTGCCGGCGTGGCCTGCCATTCGTAGAAGCCGCTGGCCGGCAGCAGGCAGCGCCGGCGGCGCGCCGCCTGGCGGAACGAGGGCTTCTCGAACAGGCCCTCGGCGCGCGCGTTGTTGAGCTTGTGTGCCAGCCGCTCGTCGCGCGCCCAGTGCGGCAGCAGGCCCCAGCGCATGGTCTCGGCGATGCGCTCGCCCTCGCGCGTCTCGTAGACCACCGGCACCTCGGACTGCGGCGCGACGTTCCAGCGCCGCGGAAAGGGCGTCACGCGGGTCAGGCTGAAGCCGGCGACCAGCGTCTGCGGGTCGTAGGCGACGACATAGCGGCCACACATGGGCGTCGATCGTAGCCGGGCCCCCCTGCGGGGGGTGTGCGGCACCACCCCCGCCCGAGCCCCCCGCCGGTTCCGACCTCGTGGCGATGGCCCGCCGGCGCGTGGCGCCCGAGCATGCGGACCACCAGATGCCCACCCGCCACGCCGCCGACCGGGAGCCCGCCATGAGCCTGCTCGAACCGCTGCTGTCCCTGCTGACCGCCCCGCGCGCGACGCCGCGCCGCGGCCGCCGCGCCCCGGACTGGGCCGACGCGCCGACCGCGGCCGCGCCCGCGCCGGCCGCCGACGAACGTCCGCTGGGCTGCGGCTGGTTCGACTCCAGCCACGACCTCGAGCGCGGGCTGCTCGTGCGCGAGCATGCGAGCCCCGACGCCCTGGCGGCGCAGCTGCCGCTGGGCTTCTGGCTGCAGCTGCACCTGGCCGAGCCGCCGCGCGCCACGGCGCGCGGGTGAGGCGGCGCGCTTGCGGGCATCATCGCGGCACGGCCCGCTTCCCGCCCGAGGCCGCAGAGGATGCCGACGATGCACCGGTCCCCGCCCCGGTTCTGCTCTATCCGCTCGCCGTCGCGCTGGCCCGGCCCGCTGCTGCTGGCTGCCGTGCTGGCGCTGGGCATGCTGCTGGCCGGCTGCGGCGACGCCGGCGTCGACCGCAGCAAGGCCCAGCTGCGCGTGGTCAACGCCAGCGGCTATGCCGAGCTGGACCTGCGCGTCGACGACGGACTGCGCCAGGGCCGCATCGCCTACGGCGAAGCGGCCGGCTACCTGCAACTGGACCCGGGCACGCCCACGCTGCAGCTGACGCGTGCCGGATCGGCGACGCCGCTGCTTTCGGTCGCGGCCGCACTGGCGCGCAACCGCTACACGACGCTGCTGGCCTGGGGCCGCGAAGGCGCGCTGCAGGCCGCGCTGCTGGACGAGAACGCCGCCCAGCCCGACAGCGGGCGTGCGCTGCTGCGTGTCTTCAACGCCGCGCCGGAGGCCGGCGCGCTGGACGTCTACCTGACGGCACCGGGCGACGATCTCGCCACCGCGGTGCCGCTGCAGGCCGGCGCGGCGGCCGGCGTGCTGGGCAATGCGCTCGCGGTGGACAGCCGCGGCTGGCGGCTGCGCGTGACGGCCGCCGGCAGCAAGACCGACCTGCGGCTGGATCTGCCGGCGCTGACGCTGGCCAGCCGCGAGGTCGCGACGCTGGTGCTGACGCCGTCGCGCGGCGGTGCGCTGGTCCATGCGCTGCTGCTGTCGCAGCAGGCCGGCGTCGCGCGGCTGGACGGCACGGCGGCCCGCGTGCGCGTGGTCGCCGGTCTCGCCGACGGCGCCACGGTCGGCGTCACGGTCGGCGGCGTGGCGCTGATGAATGCGGTCGGCTCGCCGGCGGTCGGGCTGTATGCGCTGGTGCCGGCCGGCACCCAGGCCGTGGCGCTCGCCGTCGACGGCACGCCGCTGGCCGCGGCCGACGTGGTGCTGGCCGCCGGCGGCGACTTCACGCTGCTCGTGCGCGGCCGGCCTGCGACGGCGGCCGCGAGCTGGCTGGAGGACGACAACCGCCCGGCGCTCGACGCCGCGCAGGCGCGCGTGCGGCTGGTGCACGGCGTCGCCGACCTCGCGGCGCCGCTGGCGCTGACGGTGGACTTCGTGCCCGCCGCCGACGGCGTGCTGCCCGGCGACGGCTCCGGCTATGCGTCGTTCGCTGCGACGACGACGGCGCGGCTGGCCGTCACCGCATCGGGCCAGCCGGCACCGCTGTTCACCGCGATCGACCAGCGGCTGGACGGCGGCGGCGTCTACAGCGTCTTCGTCGTCGGCCCGCTCGCCGCACCCACCGGCATCCTGCGCCGGGATCGCTGAGCCCGGACGCATGACCGTCCCTGCGGACGGGCATGCGC
>ERZ761607.4509-NODE-4509-length-12256-cov-3.423408_pt1 | contig 12256 bp, 16 predicted proteins | sample MGYA00511164_ERZ761607 | MGnify/ENA primary metagenome ERZ761607 (study PRJEB28899, sample SAMN02445080) | bioreactor sludge metagenome | biome: EBPR sludge | place: Australia: Brisbane, Thorneside Wastewater Treatment Plant | collected 2011-06-22 ...
GCATCGATCAGCGCATGAACGACACATAGCCAGGGCAGGATCCCGGGGCGACGCTTCACTGCAAACCCCAGGAGCAGCGCGAAGGGCAGGAACATCCCGAACCGCCAGGCGACGAAGCGGGCGTCGAGGAGCAGCGGAAACGTCATGTGCTGGGCTGCGAGCGCTGTGGCGCACACCGCCGCGGCCACCCGAGGGGAGGTGGGCAGCCGCGGCATCAGGTAGCCGAAGTACAGCGGGAGCTCGGCAAACGCGATGGTCAGCGGGAATCCAATGAGGGCGACCCACACCCCCCAGGGGGGAAGGGGCTGCATCATCGCGCGCGACCCGGCCAGCGCGTCACCCCACAGGAGCCAGCCGAGGGCCGGTCCGGGCAGGGCTCCAATGGGACCCGCCACAACCATCACCAGCAGCACCAAGAGCAGGTCGCCGCCGACCTTCGAGCGCTGCATCGAGAAGAGGTCGGCGAACCGGAGGCCCTCGCGACGCAGAGTCGTGATCAGCAACCCCACCGTCGCCACGTTGGTGAGCATCGCGGCGAGCGGCCACCACGCCGCAGCGGCGGTCCACGGCGCGGCGTGGTCGCGGGTGGCCATGTACAGCGCAATCCCCGCTTGCACCACGAGGAACCCGACCGTTCGGAACCCGAGGAGCGCAGCGAGCCCAGCTTGACTCCGTTTCATCAACAGACCACCCACCGATCGGGGCCGTCCAACCTCATTCGCAGCTCGGTGCCATCGCCAAAGCAGACCTCGACCAGATCTTCCCGCAGGGACACCCGGCAGGCCGCGTCCTCGAACACCCGCCGAACGAGGCCTCGACCGCCGGAGATCGGCCCCTCGTAGCTCAGGTAGGCGGGTCGATGGTCCGCCGCGCGCACCGCGAAGTCCCCCGGGGCCACAGGCCAGCGCGGCACGCGCCAGGAGGCCAGCGCCGAGCCGGGCGAGGTCTCGAACAGCAGGTCATGGTGCGGGGCGGCGACGCCCTCGTGGCGGAGGACGACGCAGCGGAGAGGCAGGTCTGGCATCGTGTGGGGCACTCGACCGCGTAGCGCGACCGTGGTGGAGCGCCCATGGAGGGGCGCCAAGGGGCCGACCCCCTGGGTGGATGGGGTCGATCCGAGAGGATGGCTCCCCCGCCCCGCTGGGCCATGGCGGTGCAGGGTGGCTTGAGGGTGAGCGGTGAAGCGCGGGCCCCATCAACAGCCCCGGCGCTGCGACAATCGTGGCGGGGCGAGGTCCGCAGCTTCTACGGTGGCCATGCAGAGGTGGGGGGGCGCCACGACGCGGGAGCCACGTTCCACGGCGAATCCGGGGACGACTCCGCCAACAGGGTAGCGGGTTGCTCGGACCGCGACGGGGACCGACTCGACGACCTGTTGATTGCCGCCAGCTACGAGTTCACGACCGGCAACAGGAGGTGGCGTGGGCGCGGCGGTCCCCGGATGCGCGAGGACGGTGCCCAGCCTTACATCTCCGCGGCGACGCCTCGATCCAAACGGGGGGAGATCCCGAACTTCCGTGAGAACTCGCGGCTGAACTGGCTCGGGCTCTCGTACCCGACCTCGTAGGCGGCCGAAGAGACCGTGTGCCCGCCCTCGGAAAGGAGGCGCCGGGCCTCCAGCAGGCGCAGGTCTTTGAGGTACTGGAGGGGCGTCGTCGACGTCACCGCCTTGAAGTGCTTGTACAACGACGACGGGCTCATGCCCACGCGACTCGCGAGCTCGGGAATGTTGACCGGCCCGCGGAAGTCCTCCCGCAGGTGCGCAATGGCGCGCGCGATCTGGCTGGCGTGGCTTCCGTGTCGCAGGAGCTGGCGGAGCATGCCGCCGTTGGGCGCCATGAGCAGGCGAAAGTGCACCTCCTTGCGGATCAGGGGAAGCAGGACCCTGGCCTCGACCGGGTTGGAGGCAAGCGCGAGGTACCGAGAGAGGGCCTCGACCAGGTCCGGGTCGGCTCGATGGGCGGCGAGCGCGTGCAGGTCCGTGTCTGCGAAGGGCACAGCGCCCACCTCGTCGTAGAGTCTTCTCAGCAAGGAGGTGTCGAGGGCGACGATCATCGCGAGGTAGGGCCGTCCCGGCTCGGCCTGCGTGATGCGCGCGACGACCGGCAGGTCGTGGCTGACCACCAGGGCCTCGCCGGCCGACAGGACGATGCTCCGGTCTCGCACCGCAGTTTCCTTCTGTCCCTGGAGGATCAGGCAGGCCACGGGGTCGTAGATGGTGGCCGTCCAAGAGGTGGGCTTCTGGTGACGAAGCAGCACCATTCCCTCCACCGGCTCCACGAGGACCGGATCGAACGAGGTTCCTTCGAGATAGGTCATCGCTCGGGCTGCGAGTGCGTCCGTGCTCATCTGCGGGTCCTCCGGATTGGCCAGGGTTCCAGATTGCACCATGCTACCCGAAATCCCCGTGGGAGAGAGGATCGGGCACGTCTTGTGGAGGATGCGGCAGGACGCAGGCGAGAGCGGTCCGTAGTCTGGCCGGCATCGAGAACCACCCCGGAGACCCGATGACCACCACCAGCTCCCAGCCCGCGCCCAAGCGCATCCTCGTCACCGGCGCCAGCGGCGCCGTCGGCCACGCCACCTGTCTGGCGCTCGTGGCGCGCGTGCACCGCGTCGCCGGGACGATGCGCACCCCAGTAAGCAAGAACACCGACGTCGCCCGATCCCTCGAGACCCACGGCGTGACCGTCGAGAGGATGGATGTCACCGATGACACCAGCGTCGAGGCAGGCGTCGCGGCGACCCTCGAAGCCCTCGGCGGACTCGACGTCGTGTTCAACAACGCCGGCATCGGCTCCTACGGCGTACAGGAGCTCTTCACTGCCGACGGTGTTCGACGTCAACGTGTTCGGCGTCCAGCGCGTGATGCGCGCCGTGCTCCCCCACCTGCGGGCCCGCGGTGCGGGCACCGTCGTGTACACCTCGAGCCTGATTGGCCGCGTCGCCATCCCCTTCTACGGGACGTACTGCGCGTCCAAGTGGGCGCTCGAGGCCATCGCCCAGTCCTACCGCGCCGAGCTCGCCCGCTTCGGTATCGACTCGTTCATCGTCGAGCCGGGCGCCCTGCCGACCGCCTTCCTCGACGGCATGCTCCAGCCGGCCGCGCGCGACGAAGCCTACGCGCCCGAGGCCAATCTCCTCGGACCCTCGCTCGACGGCATGGTGCAGCTGCTCCAGTCCAACCCGGCGCAGCGACCCGAGCTGGTGGCCACGCTCGTCGCCGACCTCCTCGACGCGCCCGTCGGGACCAGGCCGTTCCGCGTCGTCGCCGACCGGACGGGAATGGGCGAGCCCATCGATCAGTACAACGCGCACCTCGCCCGGGTGACCCACGGCTTGTACGCTGCCTTTGGTAACGGCGAGATGCTCCGCCTCAACGCCGAGGGGACCTGACCCATGCGCCAGACCATCCTGATCACGGGCGCGTCGAGCGGCATCGGACGCGCCACCGCCAGGCACTTCCAGGCCCGCGGCTGGAACGTCGTCGCAAGCATGCGCAACCCGGACGCGGCGGGCGATCTGTCTACGCTCGACCACGTCCTCGTCGTCCGGCTGGACGTGCTCGACGAAGGCAGCATCGATGCGGCGCGGGACGCAGCGCTGGCGCGCTTCGGGGGCGTCGACGTCCTGCTGAACAACGCGGGCTATGGCGCGTACGGGCCGCTCGAGGCCTTCTCCATGGACCGTATCCGGAGGCAGTTCGACACCAACGTCATCGGTCTGCTCGGGGTGACCAAGGCCTTCCTGCCCCACCTCCGCGAGCGTCGTAGCGGGACCGTGGTCAACATCTCGTCCATCGGCGGCCAGATGACATTTCCGCTGGGGACGCTCTACCACGGCACCAAGTTCGCAGTGGAGGGTCTGTCCGAGGCGCTGCACTACGAGCGGGAGGCCTTCGGTGTGCGGGTCCGCATCGTGGAGCCCGGCATGATCGCCACCGACTTCGGAGGTCGGTCTTTCGAGTTCTGCAACGACGCGTCCCTCGTGGAGTACCAGGGCACCGTCGGCAAGCTGTTCGCCCACTGGAGCCGGGTGGCGTCCAGCCCCTCGCCGCCTGGCCTCGTCGCGGAGGTGATCTGGACCGTCGTCCATGACGAGACCGACCGTCTGCGGTTCCGCGCGGGTGGCGACGCCGAGGCGCTGTTGAGCGCGCGCGCGGAGCAGGACGATGCGGCCTTCATAGGTGGGATCAAGCGGGAGATCGGGCTGGGTGAGGAGGGCTGAGGCCCACTCCCGCGGCCCGGACGATCGTCCCGAAGCCCTTGCCGTCCGCCCGTCATGCGGAGGCCCCCTCCGGAGGAGGTTCGAACTTCCAGAATGGAGAAAGCCACTCGGCAACCAGCGGTTCCCGATGGGTCGTCCAATAGGGTCGGGCTGCCCGACCGCTTCATGATCTACTCCTACGACTGCCGCCAGCATCGTCCGGTCGAGGCTCGATGCGCTTGCGTCGAGCGTGTGTGGAGCCGGACGGCGCTCGTGCCGTTCAGCCAGGGATAACGGCTGCTTCAACGTAGCTCGAGGAGCAACACCCGGCCGTCGTTGGCTCCCACGGCGATGCGGTGGCCTTCCGCAGCGAGGCACATCGGCTCAACTGCCGTTCCCGCGGCGAGCTGTATGGTCGCGAGCAACTCTCCCGTGCGGTGATCGAGCGCCGCGAGTCGGCCGTCGAGCGTGGCCACCAGGACTGCGTCCACCGCCGGCACGGCGGCGAGCGCCACCGGTGCGAAAGGCCATTCGACGCGCCAGGAGACCCGTCCGCTCCCGTGACTGCGACGCTCGATCCACCGCTCTCCCTTTCCGGGATGTGGATCGTACAGGCGGTAGCCAGCGACGAGTTCATCCCCGCGGACCGCAGTCGCGCAGGGCTCCATTCGATGGGAGGGAGGCTCGTCCCATCGGAACAGCGGGTCGACCGTGCCATCGTCCATCGCACGGCAGAGCGTCTTCGCCTGGTAGGAGGTCGGAGGCGAGCCCCGGAGGAACAACAGCGCCGGCGCGTGGTCGACCCGGAGAGAGTGGTTGAAGCAATCGAAATGGCCGATGACGCCCACCCATGCGTCCCGACCGTGCGGATCCAGGATGCGGTCCGCCCGTCGGCTCAGTTCGCGGGTCGTGTCCCGCGCAAGGAGGCGCCCGTCGAGGTCGATCGAAAACAGGTAGACCCGATCGAATCCGCGGAGCAGCTGAGTTCCGTCCGCCACGAGCCTGTGCAACTCGGAGATGGGTTGGCCCTTTGGCCCCGCCAGCGCGTGGACCAGGACCTCGCCGCCGTGCGTGAGGAGCTGGACGCACGGAACGTCGGGGAGGCTCGTGCCCAGTGGGTGCAACTCGGAGGTGTACGCGGCGACCCCCCTGTCGCCGCACGTGATCAGGCGGGCGCCGCCGCGGGTGAAGGCGACGTCCCACACGCGGTCCGGCGGAGACGGCGGGTCACGGTCGAACCAGCTCCGATCCACGACCGCCTGTGGACCGTCGAAGCCCGCAGAGCGCGGATCGCAGGGTTGAGCTTCGATGGCGCCGGCGTCGGCGAACGTACCCGCGTAGAGGTCGTCCGGTTCGCCGAACTCATCGTTCGGCGGACGCGCCAGCACCACGACCGTACGCGCATCTGCCCAGCGGACGCGGGTCACATACCGGCAGTCGCGCATGGGCCGCCGCGCCCTGTTGGGCTCGAACTCCCAGATGACGAGCTCTCCTTCGTAGAACCAACCTCCGTCGTACTCCCCGCACGCGAGGGCGAGGGCGCCTCCGTCCGGCCTCCAGGCCATCTCATGGACGGGGAAACGAAGATCATCGAACACGTGGCGGATGGCTCGGCTCGCCTCGTCGTAGACGACGACCCGATGGCGAAGCGCGTGGCCGTCGTAGTGGGCGCGACCGGGCCAATAGGGGAACGAGTAGTCGCACGACACAGCGACGAGCCCCTCGCCGACGGACGCGGTCCGGACGCGACCCAGACCCGCGCTCCAGTGCGTGCTCGTGGAGCCGACGAGCGCGAACTCGACCCGCCTCACGCCCGCCCCAACACGACGTCAATCCCGCGAAGCACGAGATCCAGCTTCGCCGCCGGTACCTTCGCGACCCGCTCGACGAATACCGCGCGGTCGAGCGCCATGACCTGCGACACGTTCGCCACCGACTCCTTCGGCAGCCCGGAGTCCCGCGGCTTGAGCGGGACGTTGCCCGGCGCTCCCGCCCACTTGACGTTGCTGGTGAGCGGCACGCAGACCACCGTGGCGATCGCGCTGCGGTTGAAAGCGTCGCCCTGCACTACGAGCACGGGGCGGCGGTACCCCGGGCCCGAGCCCAACGGCTCTCCCAGGTCCGCCCACCAGACCTCGCCCTGGGCGACCGCTACCACTCGTCGCGCTCCAGCACCTGACGCGCGGCTCGCGCGAACTCGGGCGCGAGGCGGGAGTCGACCTCGGCGCAGACCGCGTCGAGCTGCGCGGTCACGCGGTCCTGGTCGTGGCGCTCGAGGTACTCGCGCAGGGCGCGCGCGTAGAGCTCGCTGCGGGAGAGGGCCGCGCGCTCGGCGTACGCGTCCGCCGAGGCGAAGAGGTCGTCAGGGAGCGAGATGGCGGTCTTCATACCGGAAGTATAACCGTCGTGTCGCTCGGCGTGAACCTCGACTGGATTCGAACCACAGAAACCAAGGGTCAAAGGCACCAGAGACTCGAACGCCCGCTCCGGGGTCAACCGAAAGCGGGCGTTCTACCTTACCATTCTATGTGGTCGGGCTGGTTGGACGACTTTCGAACTGGATCGCGGGGTTGAGCGAGGAGGAGGTGGGGTGGGCGAAGCGGGGGTTGACATCAGCGCCTCCGCGCTCTACGATTTCGTAGAGGTGAGTTCATGGGCCAGCAGAACCAGGTCTCCGCGTACATCTCCCCCGAGACGCGCCGTGAGCTCGAGCGCTTCGTCGAGGCCCACGGCGTCAAGAAGGGACACTTGATCGAGATGGCGCTGCTGCATCACCTGCAAGCGCTCCGGGAACTACCGGCGGACGCGATCGTGCCGCCTCGGCTGGTGGTCTCCCCGAAGACGGGGGAGTGGCTGCTGGACCTCGTCGCTCACCCACAGGCACCCACCGAGGCGATGCTGGAACTCTACGCGCGAGTGAGGGCGGTCCGTGGCTGAGGTCCGGCTGCTCCGCCCAGAAGACGACCGCTCGCGCTTCTGTTCGGGCGACATCGACCTGGACCGCTTCTTCATTCGGTTCGCGGGCCAGAACCAGTTCCGCCATCACATCGGTGCCACCTACGTTGCCGTCGAGGATGAGCGTGTGCTCGGCTTCGCCACGGTCGCGCCGAGCGAGGTCGAGGTCGCCGACCTGCCGGAGGGCTCTCGGGGACGCTTTCCTCGGTACCCGCTTCCCGTTCTCCGCCTCGCGAGGCTCGCCGTGGACCGAGAGGCGCAGGGGCGCGGAATCGGCAGCTTGCTGCTCGTGACGGTGTTCGAGCTCGCGCACGAGCTTGCGCGTACGGTGGGGTGTGTGGGGGTGGTGGTCGACGCGAAGGCCGGTGCGGTGCCGTTCTACGCTCGTCTCGGCTTTCGCTCGATGGACGTTCGTAGTGGTGCCTTGGAGGACCGCCCGGTGCCGACCCCGATGTACCTCCACCTGTCCGCCATCCCGAACCTGCAGGAAGAGCGGCGATGACCGTTCAAGAGACCGCGAACGCGACCTACCGCGAGTTCATCGACGGGCTTGTGCAGGCAGCCCCGTAACTCTCCGCGCGGCTGGTCCGGGAGGAGGGTGTCGCCTCGAAGGCGCCAGCGGCCTTGGCTGCCAACGAGCTCGTCTCGCGGCTGTCCCGGTCCGATCGGGAGCTGCTCGCGTCGATGCTCGAGGTCGAGCGGTCGGGGGCCATCCACGACGTGCTCGCAAACCTGACGTGGTGGCTGGACATCGGCAGAGTCAGGTGGTCCGCAGGCCAGCAGCCCATGCCCGCCGGGCTGGAGGGCGGATTGCACTGCGACTTCATCGGGCGCCTGGAGGGCTGGGAGTGGCCCCACCCGGCGGCGGCTGTTCGAACTCACAGAACGTAGAAAGCCCCTCGGAAACCAGCGGTTCCCGAGGGGCCGTCCAAGATGGTCGGGCTGGTCGAACGACTTTCTAACTGGCTGGCGATGCTGACCGAGGAGGAGGTGGCGTGGGCGCGGCGGGGGTTGAGGGCGGCTTGACGGGCTGATGCCCGCGTGCCGATGAGGGCTCGAGGCCCCCCCCTACGTCAACGTGAACGTGACGGTTAGGCGGTTGGCCCTTGTTTCGGCAAGCGTAGCGATCTTCTTCCCACGCGACGTCGAGACGTCCACCGATCGGTCGTAGGTCCCCGTCGGGATCTGAAGCCTCACCTCCACGCTCTGGTTCACAGCGAGCAACGTGGCGCCCACGACAGCTGCCCCGTACGGCGGGCGAGGCTTGTACTTGATCTGCGTGTTCTTCTCGCGATTCGGCGGGGTGAAGGAGAAGGCGAGGTGGCTTGGCGAGCCGGGAAAGTAGTGAGAGAACGGGAGGTCGCGGACACTTTGACGCCAGTAGGCGACGGTACATCTTCCCGACGCATCCGGCGCGCTGACGTAGACCACCGCAATCTCGTCGGTCGGTAGGACCCCCCCGAACAGCTCGTTGCTTCCTGCGGGTTGCTCCCCCGCCCAGTGCCGGACCAATGCGCCATCTGCGCATCGGACGACCGAGCACTGATCGTGGTCCTCCTCCATCCGGTAGGCGACTCCCTGGACGGCCTGCACCCAGTGTGTCATCGCCCACCCCTCTCGCATCCGGATGTCGGCCATCGTCATCCCGTAGAGACGGCACATCGTGATGTAGTCGGGCAACGAGCGTGGGCGAAAGGTGAGTAAGATCCACATTAGTGCCGCTTCGGTGGTCAGGTGAGCGACACCAGCGTTGGCATGGGACGGCCTGCGAGCAACGTTGCACCGACGACACCGAAGCACGATATTGTCGAGATTGTCCGCGACGTAGGACAGCTTCTTCGGATCCCGTTCCCCACCTACAATCTTCGCGACCAAGTCGGCCACGAGTCCATCCTTGAGAACCGTAGGGATGCTGGCCGCGTCCGCGAGCAGCAGCAACAAAGCATCGAGTGCGGTCCTTACCGCTGCCTCAACGACCGTCGCGTCCGTCAAGTCACCTGGTCCGCTGACCACGGACTCTGAGGCGTCCCGTACGAACTCCTTGGGGATTACGTGGTCGGCCTGCAACTCCAGGCGCGAACTGCACGTCCGACAGCAGCCGTCCTGCTGGTACGCCCAAGGCCAGACCTGGGCCATGGTCGTCCCCTTCCCGTAGCGCTCCTGGAAGCCCTCGTGCGCGAGGCTCGTTCCCATCTGCGGCGGATTCAGGTGGCCAAGGGTCAGTGCACCTACATCTCGCCAGCGGAGAAGGCCGGCGCCGACCAGTCGGTGAAGGATGTTCAGCCAGCCCGCCTCGTCGATGGCCGCATCGTTCACCGGCAGACCCGGAACGAGACCAACTACGTCCACCGCCATCCCGCACTCCCCGTCGAAGCCGGGGAAGAGTCACCGCGAGTCATCGGTATGCCAAAACCGGCTATCGGGGGAGCCGAGAGTCATCGGCGGTGTATCTGCGTTCTACCCCGCCTCGACCCCGCACTCTCCCAGCGCCCCGAGCGGCACGCTCGCCCGCATCCCCGGCCGCAGCCGGACCCACGCCTCCGCGACCCGGGCCGAGCCGTCCATCGACGGCCCAGCCTCCGGCCCGCGCACGATCGCGTCGCCGAGGCGCTGCCGCAGCCAGCCGGCCATGCTCCACGGCACGGTGAGCACGAGGAGCCCGTCGTGGTTCGCGAAGCCGACCTCGCCCCACTGGCCGAGCGGGATCGATGCGCCCTCACCGTCGGGGAGCGCGAGCGGGTAGACCTCGATCGCGGCCCCGGCCTCGGACGGGCGGCGCGTGACCGGCCCGACCATCAGCGGCTCCAGCAGGTCGGCGAGCTTCGCGCCGATCATCTGCTCCAGCGGGTCGAACGAGAACGGCCCGAAGCCGATGCGGGTGACGGGCACGGTGACGTTGACGCGGATGGCCCGCGCGGTCGCGGGCGGCTTCAGTGCGGGCTGCATCACGCCACCTCGCGCTCGGCGTCGTCGCCGTCGGCGCTCTCGGGCTCGTCGCCGTCGGCCGGGTGGTCGTCGCCGTCCTCGAACTCGGCGTCCACCGGGAACCCGTCGGGGTCCCGGTCGTCGTCGGCCGCGAAGTCCGCGTCGGGCGCGGCGGGCGGCTCGTCGTCCTCCTCGGCCTCGTCGGGCAGACTGGCCTCGATGGCGGTGGTCAGGCTCTCGGCCACCTCGTCGAGCAGGTCGCGGACCTGGGTGACGAGGCGCTGGCCGGCGGCCTGGGCCTGGAGGTTCAGGTACAGCAGGTGCGCGACGGCGAAGGACTGCTCGTCCTCGTCCATCTCGGACCACTCGGCGATGGAGCGCGCGAGGTCGCGCTTCTTCTTGTGCTCGAACGCCTCGGCGTAGAACGCGCGGGCGGTGTCGAGGAACGCGGGCTGGGGGCTCTGCTTCGGCATGACGGTCTCCAACGCCACGGCGCACGGGCGCCGTGGACGGGTTGCGGGGATGGGGCTCAGGCGGCCTGGTTGGCGGCCGGGGCGTCTCGGAGGGCACGGGCCTGCTGGGCGGCCTGCTTGAGCATCCCGGCGAGCATCCGAAGGTTGTTCGGGTCGTGCATCAGCACGCGCACGTCGGGGTCGTTGAGCGTCTGGACGAGCTCGGGGCTCTGGCCGATGGCGCCCAGCGCGTCGGCGAGCTCGGGCGTCACGCCGCGCGCAGCCAGGAACGCCTTGGCCGCCTCGCCGAGCTGCTGGAGCGCCTGCTGCGCGAGGATGGTCCGGGTGTCCTCGGACTTCTCCGACGCCCGCCGCTGCTCGGCGAGCTCGGCCTCGGCCGCGCGGTGCGTCAGGATCGCGGCGACGAGCTGGTCCACTTGGTCGCGGCTCTGCTGGAGCTGCGTGTGCATCCGGGCGAGCATGGCGTTGTTGACGCCCTGGAGCTGGCCCACCGAGCCGAGCACGATCTGGCCCCACTGGGCGTAGTAGTCGCCGAGCGCGCGCATCCCGCGCACGGTGGCGCTCGCCTCGACGGTCTCGAAGCTCGGCGGCGGGATGCGGAGGTCCGGCTGGGCGTGGACCACCTCGGCCTGCGACGCGAGCACCGGCAGCGCGTCCTCGGCGTCGTCGTCGCGCACGGTGAACGAGGCGGTCTCGACCGTCCGCATCCCCTTCGGCGCGTAGGCGCGCACGCGGAAGCGGCGGGCCTCGTCGCCGCCCATGTTGCGGGAGGAGATGTCGCGGACCCAGCGCAGCGCGGCCACGGCGAAGTCCGCCGGCCCCGGCGTGCGCCCGAGCAGCCGCTCGGCGCGGGTCGCGAGCGTGCGCTCGTCCGGTTCGTCCTCCTCGACGGCGGCGGCCATGCCGAACGGGTCGTGCCCGTCGGGGTCGGTGTCGTCGTCGTCCTCCTCGTCGTCCTCGTCCCGGTCGACGAGCTCGTCGGCGTCCTCCAGGTACGGGAACGCGTCGCGCAGCGTCAGCTCGAAGCGGCCGAGCGTGTCCTCCTGCCGTCGATCCGTGCGGTCCCAGACGACCAGGTAGCCCACGTCCTTCGCCACCCGGCGAAGCCGCTTCTCGAACCTGTCCAGACCCTCGAAGGTGTAGCGCTCAACGGTCACCTTCCTCCTTTCGCTGTCGCACTTTCCACCTTGCCCACCCGGGATCTCGACCGCAAGGGCGTGGGAAGTAGTCGCGCGGACCCCCTGTTTCGAGCTTTCCGCAGGGGGAAGCGTGCTTCCCGGTGGGGCGTGGAAGCGCTTCCCGATGCTTCCCCATGCGCTTCCCCGCCGGAAGCGCTTCCCAGGGCGCTTCCGCATGGGTGGTCGTGGGAAGTGGAAGCCGTGGTCGGAGGGGGATCGTCGGCCGTAGAACCCTTGTGACGACGCGGTGCGACCCGCACCCGTTCCATCCCCACCACCCGAGGGACCCGAGCATGGCTGGCAAGACCGCAAGCACGGCGCTCCAGACCGCGATCCAGGGCGGCAAGGTCAGCGACAAGGCTGCCCAGTCCGCGCTGAGCCAGGCGGTCGGACGCATCGCGAACCTGACGAAGAAGGCGAACACCTCCAAGGAGGCGATGATGGAGACGGGCACGCTCGTCCTCCACACCGCCGAGACCCAGGGCTCGCTGTTCCTGGCCTCGATGGCCGAGGGCTACC
>ERZ761607.4512-NODE-4512-length-12250-cov-4.902993_pt1 | contig 12250 bp, 11 predicted proteins | sample MGYA00511164_ERZ761607 | MGnify/ENA primary metagenome ERZ761607 (study PRJEB28899, sample SAMN02445080) | bioreactor sludge metagenome | biome: EBPR sludge | place: Australia: Brisbane, Thorneside Wastewater Treatment Plant | collected 2011-06-22 ...
GGCGTGCGCGAGGTGCTGGTCGTCGAGCAGAACCACGGCGGCCAGCTGCTGCGCTACCTGCGCGGCCGTGCCGACCTGCCCGGCCGGCCGCGCGGCCTGCACCGCCCGGGCCCGCTGCCGCTGCGCCCGGGTGAACTCGCCGCCGCGTTCGCCGACTGGAGCGCCGCGGTCGCGACGACGCACGCTGCACCGGAGGTGACGGCATGAACGACATGTGCCCGCCGCCGGTGTTGGGTGCCGGCGACTACAAGTCCGACTACAAGCCGATCTGGTGCCCGGGCTGCGGCGACTACACGGTGCTGGGCTCGCTGACCAAGGCGCTGGCGATGCTCCAGCGGCCGCCGCACGAGGTGGCGGTCGTCTCGGGCATCGGCTGCAGCTCGCGCATCCCGGCCTACACCACCTGCTACGGCTTCCACGGCGTGCACGGCCGCGCGCTGGCCGCCGCCACCGGGCTGAAGGTGGCACGCCCGGACCTCACGGTCATCGTCGCCGGCGGCGACGGCGACGGCTATTCGATCGGCGGCAACCACTTCCTGCACGCCTGCCGGCGCAACGTGGACCTCACCTACCTGGTGATGGACAACCACGTCTACGGCATGACCAAGGGCCAGGCCTCGCCGACCACCGAACCGGACTGGGACAACAAGCTCGCACCCGGCGGCACCGGGCTGCGCGCCTTCCATCCGCTGGTCATCGCGCTCGCCTCGGGCGCCAACTTCGTTGCGCGCGCCTTCTCCGGCGACCCCGGCGGCACCGCCGAGGTCATCGCGCAGGCGATCCGCCACCCGGGCTTCTCGTTCGTCGAGATCCTGAGCCCCTGCGTGACCTTCCGGCCCGAGCAGCGCCAGTGGCGCAACGCGGTGCACCGCGCCCCGGTGGCCGAGACCGACGACCCGGCACGCGCGGCGCGCCGCATCATGACCGACGACGGCTTCAACGTCGGCGTGCTCTACGCCGGCAGCCGGCCGGTCTACGACCGGCCGCGCGCCACCAGCGCGACGCTGGCCGACCTGGAACAGGAGTTCGCGCTGTGAACGGCAGCCTGCCCACGGCGGCGACGCCGCAGACCATCGAGGAGCTGATGCTGCAGGCACTGGCCATCGAGCGCGAGGCGGTCGCGCGCTACGAGGAACTGGCCGACATGATGGCCACGCACAACAACCGCGAGGTCGCCGAGCTGTTCCGCCAGATGGCCGGCTACGAGCGCCACCATGTCGAGCACATCCTGGCCGAGATGGGCTGGGCCGAGGACATGGTGACGCCGCGCCAGGGCGGCATGTGGACCACGCCCGAGTCGCCGGAGGCGGTGCCGATCGAGGAGATGCACTACCTGATGCAGCCCTGGCATGCGCTGCAGCTCGCGCTGGCCGCCGAGCGGCGGGCCCAGGGCTTCTTCGCGATGCTGGCCGCCGGGGCGCGCAGCGAGGGCGTGCGCCGCGCCGCCGAGCAGATGCGCGACGAGGAGGCCGAGCACGTGGCGCTGGTCGAGTCCTGGCTCGGCCGCGTGCAGCGGCCGGCCGACGACTGGGCGCTCGACCCCGACCCGCCGCGCTACATCGACTGAACGGAGGACGACGCCATGCAGCTGCTGATGCCCGAAGGCTGGAAGCCGCCCATCGGCTATGCGAACGGCATCGCGGTCGACGCCGGCCGCATCGTCTTCGTCGCCGGCCAGGTGGGCTGGAATGCCGAGCAGGTGTTCGAGTCGGCCGACCTGGTGCCGCAGTTCGACCAGGCGCTGGCCAACGTGCTGGCCGTGCTGGCGGCGGCCGGCGGCCGGCCCGAGCACATCTGCCGCATGACCGCCTACTGCTGCGACAAGCCGGCCTACCTGGCCGCACGTCGCGAGCTGGGCGCGGTCTGGCAGCGGCGCATGGGGCGCCACTATCCGGCGATGAGCATGATCTTCGTCGCCGACCTGCTGGACCACCCGGGCAGGATCGAGCTCGAGGCCACCGCGGTGCTGCCGGCCGCCCCCCGCTGAGCGGAGCCAGACGATGGACTACGAGGACATCCGGGTCGAGCGGCGCGCTGCCGCCGAGTGGATCTTCATCGACCGCCCGGCGCGCCTGAACGCGTTCCGCGGCCGCACCTGCGACGAACTGATCCACGCGCTGCAGCGCGCGGCCTGGGACCGCGCCGTGGCGGCGATCGTGCTCGCCGGGTCCGGGGACAAGGCCTTCTGCACCGGCGGCGACCAGTCGGCGCACGAGGGCCAGTACGACGGCCGCGGCACCATCGGGCTGCCGATGGAGGAACTGCACGCGGCGATCCGCGACGCGCCCAAGCCCGTCATCGCGCGCGTCCAGGGCTATGCGATCGGCGGCGGCAACGTGCTGGCCACGCTGTGCGACCTGACGATCGCCTCCGAGCGCGCCGTCTTCGGCCAGGTCGGCCCCAAGGTCGGCTCGGTCGACCCCGGCTACGGCACCGCGCTGCTGGCGCGCGTGGTCGGCGAGAAGAAGGCGCGCGAGATGTGGTACCTGTGCCGCCGCTACGGCGCCGCGGAGGCGCTGGCGATGGGCCTGGCCAATGCGGTCGTGCCGCACGAGCAGCTCGACGCCGAGGTCCAGCGCTGGTGCGACGAGATCGCCGAGCGCAGCCCGACCGCGATCGCGATCGCCAAGCGCTCGTTCAACATGGACACCGCTCACCAGGCCGGGATCGCGGGCCTGGGGCTGTACGCGCTGAAGCTGTTCTACGACACCGAGGAGTCGCGCGAGGGCGTGCGCGCCTTCCAGGACAAGCGCGCGCCCGACTTCCGGCGCCACGCGAAGTAGCCGGCACGGGCGGGGGGCGCATGCTGCAGATCGTGATCCAGGGCCGCGGCGGCCAGGGCGCGCAGACCGCGGGCCACCTGCTGGCCGCGGCCTGCTTCGCCGGCGGGCGGCAGGTGCAGTGCTTCGCCAGCTACGGCGGCGCCCGGCGCGGTACGCCGGTCAGCTCGTTCCTGCGCGTCGACGAGCGGCCGATCCGGCTGCGCTGCGACATCGAGCGCGCCGACGCGCTGCTGTGCTTCGACGCCAGCCTGCTGACGCCGGCGCTGCTGGCCTGCGCCGACGCGGCCACGCTGGTCGTCGTCAATTCCGCGCACGACCGCGCGCACTTCGCCGCCCTGCTGCCCGGCCATCACGTGCTGCCGGTCGACGGGCTGGCGATCGCGCGCCGCCACGGTCTCGGCCGCATCGTCAATTCGGCGCTGATCGGCGCGCTCGCGCGCGCCACCGGCATGCCGGCACTGGCGACGCTGCGGCGCACGATGGCCCAGGGCTCGCCCCGGCAGGCGGCCGAGAACCTGGCCGCCTGCGAGGACGGCTGGCAGGCCGTCGACGCGCTGCTGCACGAGGGGGCCCCACGATGAGCGCGATGCGCGCCGGCCCCCAGCCACCATCCGCCGATGCGGTGCCCACCACCTGGACCACCGGCAGCACCGAGGTCTTCCGCACCGGCACCTGGCGCAGCGCGCTGCCGCGCCACCTGCAGGCGCCTTCGCCCTGCCGCGAGGCCTGCCCGGTGAACGGCGACATCGCCGAGTGGATCGCCCTCGCGCGCGCGGGCGACTGGCGCGGTGCCTGGACGGTGCTGACACGCCACAACCCCTTCCCTGCCGTCGCCGGGCGCATCTGCCACCACCCCTGCGAGAGCGCGTGCAACCGCGCCGCCTACGACGAGGCACTGTCGATCTGCGGGCTCGAGCGCTTCGTCGGCGACGAGGCGCTCGCGCAGGGCTGGACCTTCGACGCGCCGCCGGCGGCCCGCGCCAGTCATGTCGCGGTCGTCGGCGGCGGCCCGGCCGGGCTGTCGGCGGCCTTCCAGCTGCGCCGCCGCGGCTGGCGCGTCTCGCTGTACGAGGCCGCCAGCGCGCTCGGCGGGCTGATGCGCCACGGCATTCCGTCCTACCGGCTGGCGCGCACGGTGCTGGACGCCGAGATCGCGCGCATCGTCGCGCTCGGGGTCGAGGTGCACCTGCAGGCGCCGCTCGCCGGCCCGGCGGCCCTGCAGTCGCTGCGGCAGGCGCACGATGCGGTGTTCCTGGCCACCGGCGCGGCCCGGCCGCGCAGGCTGCACGGCGTGCCGGGGCTGCGCTACGACGGGCGCCGCGTGCTCGACGGTGCGGCCTTCCTGGCCGCCGCCACGGCGGGCCGGCCGCCGCCGCTGGGGCACGCCGTGGTCGTGATCGGCGGCGGCAGCGCGGCGCTGGACGCCGCGCGCAGCGCCCGCCGCGCCGGGCACGCGGTGCATGTCGTCGCGCTCGAGGCGCGCGCGCAGATGCCGGCGCAGCGCGAGGAGGTCGAGGAAGCGCTGGAGGAAGGCATCACGCTGGTCGACGCGGCGCAGCTCGTGCGCGTCGACGCCGCCGGCGATCGGCTGCTGCTGCAGGTCCGCCGCGTGGACTTCGTGCCCGCGCCGGGCACCGGGGCCGGGCAGGTGCAAGCGCGGGCCGATGGCGGCTTCGCGCTCGAAGCCGATGCGGTGCTGGTCAGCATCGGCCAGGACCCCGACCTCGCGCCTTTCGAAGGCATCGTCGCCTGCACTGACACGCTGCTCGACTGCGGCCGCGACGGCACGACGACGACCCCCGGCCTGTGGGCCGGTGGCGACCTGGCCAGCCGCGCCCGCTTCGTCACCGAGGCCGTCGGCATGGGCAAGCGCGCCGCGCTGGCCATCCACCACACGCTGCTGGGCAGCACCCCGGCACTGGCGCCGTTCGAGGAAGTGGTGGCCGCGCAGGCCATCGCGACCTGGTACCACCCGCCGGCCGCGCGCCGCCGCGCGGCGCGGCTGGACGCGGCGGCGCGCCTGGCCGACGGCGCCGAGGTGCAGCTCGGCCTGGACGGTACGCAGGTGCGGGCCGAGGCCGCCCGCTGCTTCTCCTGCGGCACCTGCATCGCCTGCGACAACTGCGTGATCGTCTGTCCCGACCTCGCCGTGCTGCGCACCGCGACCGGCGGTTATGCGGTGCTCACCGACTACTGCAAGGGCTGCGGCCTGTGCGTGCGCGAGTGCCCCACGGGCGCGATGCGCATGGAGGAGGAGACGGCATGAACGTGCGCGACGCCGGCGCCACCGGCGATGTCCCGGCCGGCGCACCGGTGCTGCTGACCGGCAACCATGCGGTGGCCTGGGCGGCCCGGCTGGCAAGGCCGCGGGTGGTGCCGGTCTACCCGATCACGCCGCAGACGCCGGTGCTGGAGCTGCTGACCGAGTTCCAGGCCGCCGGCACCTTCGACGCCGAGATCCTGACCGTGGAGTCCGAGCACTCGGTGATGTCCGCCTGCATCCCGGCCTCGCTGGCCGGCGTGCGTGTCTTCACCGCCACCGCGTCGCAGGGCCTGCTGCTGATGCACGAGCTGCTGCACTACGCCGCCGGCGCGCGTGCGCCCATCGTGATGGCCAACGTCAACCGCACCGTGGCCTCGCCCTGGGCCTTCTGGCCCGACCAGACCGACAGCCTCGCGCAGCGCGACACCGGCTGGATCCAGTACTACGTGGAGAGTGCGCAGGAGGCGCTGGACACCGTGCTGCAGGCCTTCCGCGTGGCCGAGCAGGCGCTGCTGCCGGCGCTGGTCAACCTGGACGCCTTCTACGTCTCGCATGCGCTGGAGCCGGTGCGCGTGCCGGCCCAGGACCTCGTCGACGCCTGGCTGCCGCCCTTCGACCCGCCGCAGCGCCTGGACCCGGCGCACCCGTCGTCGTGGGGCAACGTCGTGACGCAGGCGATGTACCAGCGCCACCGGCGGGCGCTGGAGGACACGATGGCGCGCGTGCCGGCGCTGGCCGCCGCGGCCGACCGCGAATGGGCGGCGCTGACCGGCCGCGCCTGGGGGGTCGTCGAGCGCTACCGCTGCGACGGTGCACGCAGCGTGGTGCTCGCGCTGGGCAGCCTGTGCGGCACGGCGCGCGAGGCGGTCGACCTGCTGCGTGCCGAAGGCCAGGCGGTCGGGCTGGTCAAGCTGCGCCTGTTCCGGCCGCTGCCAGTGGCCGCGCTGCGCGCCGCGCTGGCCGGCGTGCACGACGTGCTGGTGCTGGACCGCGACCATTCGCCCGGCCTGGGCGGCGTGCTGCACCAGGAGATCCGCGGTGCGCTGTACGGACTGCCGGACGCGCCTCGCGTGCACGGCCTGCTGGCCGGTGTCGGCGGCGTCGACGTGCCGGTGCGGCACCTCGCCGAGGCGCTGCGCGGCGTCGCGCAGGCCAAGCCGCGCAACGAGCCGGCCTGGCTCTGAGCAACCCGGGAGACCCTGCATGACCGCCCTGCCGAACGACGAGCCGGCGATGCTGTGCGCGGGCCACGCCGCCTGCCCCGGCTGCATCGACGCGCTGTCGGCGCGCCACGTGCTGGCCGCGCTGGGCCCCGACACGGTGGCAGTGATCCCGCCCTCGTGCATGGCCATCATCGCCGGGCCCCAGCCCTACAGCTCGCTGAAGATCCCCGTCTACCAGCCCACGCTGGAGGCCAGCGCGGCGGCCGCCAGCGGCCTGCGCCGCGCGCTCGACGCGCAGGGCCGGCGCGAGACGCAGGTCGTCGTGCTGGCCGGCGACGGCGGCACCTACGACATCGGGCTGCAGTGCCTGTCCTCGGCCGCCGAACGCAACGAGGACTTCCTCTACGTCTGCCTGGACAACGAGGGCTACATGAATACCGGGGCGCAGAAGTCGTCGTCGACCCCGCAGCACGCCTGGACCGGCTCGACGCCGGCCGGCAAGGCCTCGCGCAAGAAGAGCCTGGTGGACATCATGGCCGCGCACCGCGTGCCCTGGATCGCCACCGCCAGCGCCGGCCACCTGGGCGACCTGCAGCGCAAGGTGCGGCGGGCGCGTGCGCTGCGCGGCACGCGGCTGCTGCTGCTGCTGATCCCCTGCCTGGACGGCTGGGGCCTGGCCGAGGACGCCGGGCTCGCGACCGCGCGGCTGGCGGTCGAGAGCGGCGCCTTTCCGCTGCTGGAGGTCGAGGACGGCGAACGCTGGTCGCTGCAGTCGGCGAAGACGCGCCCGCTCGCCGACTACCTGGCGGTGCAGCGCCGCTACCGCCACCTGACGCCGGCGCAGGTGGCCGCGCTGCAGGACGAGGTCGACACCGGCTGGCAGCGCCTGCAGCGGCTGGTGGTGATGTCGCCGCCGCCCTTGGCCCCCGCCACGGCCTGAGCGGCGGCGCCTTCAGGCGGCCGGCGGTGGCATGCCGGCCGCGGCGGGCACGAAGACGTCGGAGTGGCAGAAGTTCTCGTCCAGCCCGCGCGCGACGAAGGACGGCACCGCGGTCTCGATCATCTGCACCGAGCCGCAGGCATACAGCTCGTAGCCCTGCAGGCTGGGGAAGTCGGCCAGCATCGCCTCGTGCACCAGGCCGCGGCGGCCGGGCCAGGGGTCGTCCGGCGCCAGCGCCGAGAGCACGGGCACGAAGCGGAAGTGCGCATGCTCGCGCGCCCAGCGCTCGGCCAGCTCGGCCATGTACAGGTCCGCGCGCGTGCGCACGCCCCAGTACAGCCACATCGGCCGCTGCACGCCGCGCCGGAAGGCGTCCTCGACGATGCTCTTGATCGGCGCGAAGCCGGTGGCGCCGGCGACGAAGAGGATGGGCCGCGTGCCCTCCTGCAGCGTGAAGCGGCCCAGCGGTCCCTCGAAGTCCAGCCGGTCGCCTTCGCGCAGCTGCTCGAAGACCCGGGTCGTGAAGCGTCCGCCGGGCACGCGGCGCACGTGCAGTTCGATGCGCTCGTCGGCGCCCGGTGCGCCGGCGAACGAATAGGCGCGCCGGCTGCCGTCCTCGAGCACGATGTTGAGGTACTGGCCGGCCCGGAAGTCCAGGCGCTCACCGGGCGGCAGCGCCAGCCACAGGCGGATCACGTCGGGCGCCAGCCGCTCGATGCGCTCGACGACGGCGCTCAGCTGCCCCGGCGTCGCCGCGGCGCCGACAGCGCCCAGCGAGGGCACGTCGACTTCCAGCTCGACGTCCTCGAGCGCGGTCGCGCAGCACATCAGCGTCTGGCCGCGCGTGCGCATCGCGTCGGTCAGCGCCGCCGGCTGGTAGGCGCCGTGGTCCACGCGGCCGTTGAGCACGCTGCACACGCAGATGCCGCAACCGCCGGCGCGGCAGTCGTAGGGCAGCGCCAGGCCGGCACGCAGGCCGGCTTCCAGCAGCGTCTCGCCGGCCCTGGCCTGCACCACCTGCGGCCCCGGGTGCACGGTCAGGCGGTGGCCGGCGCCGGCACGGCGCGGCGGCAGCCAGGGGGCGGCCAGCAGCAGCCCGGTCGCGCCCAGCACCAGCAGCCAGACGCCGCCGGCGGGCCACAGGTAGACCAGCGGGTACAGCGCGAGCAGGAACCAGTCGAAGGACAGCACCGCCGGCGCCTGGGCCATCTGCGCCGGCCCGCCCTGGCTGAGCACCGGCTGCACCAGCGCCATCGCGACCAGCATCGCGGCCACCGCGAGCGCGATGGGCCGTGGCGGCTGCGTCGTCGCCTTGGGCACGCGCTGCACATGCACCCACAGCAGCAGCAGCGTCAGCAGCGGCACGCCGATGTGGATGAAGACGAGCAGCGAGAACAGCCGGTCGCTGACACTGGCGTCGTACATGAAGTTGCGCACCAGCGTGCCGCCGAAGCCAGGCAGCCAGTCCAGCCACTCGAAGCTGGCCTGGGGGACCAACTGCACCAGCCGGTCCCAGAGCAGCATGAAGCCATTGACGCCGGCGATGTAGACCAGCCACAGCAGCACGACGCCGGTGACCCACGAGAACCAGCGGAAGCCGCGCAGGCGGTCGAAGGCCCAGTGGCGCAGCAGGTGCAGCAGCATCGTGACGACCATCGCGTCGGAGGCATAGCGGTGCACGCTGCGCACGACGCCGCCGGCCCACCACTGGTCGTGCGTCAGCGCCTGCACCGAGCGGTAGGCGCCCTCGACGCTGGTATCGAAGAAGGCATACAGGTACAGGCCGGTGCCGCAGACGACCCAGAACAGGAAGAAGGCGAGCGCACCCAGGTGGTACAGCGGGTTGAGGCGGTCACCGAAGGCGCGGTTGAACAGCGCTTCCGCCTGCATGAAGGCGGCACGCAGCCACCAGCGCGGCGACCCCTGCTGCAGCCCGCGCGACGTGCTCATCCGTCGCCTGCCGCGCGCGCGGTCACGCCGCCGCCGGCGCACGCCAGGCGCGCCACACGACGACGACGAAGAGCAGCCCGCCGACGATGGCCAGCAGCCCGCCCAGCCCCATCAGGCCCATGCCCATGACCTCGCCGGGACTGCGCAGCACCTGCTCGGCGCCGGCCACCTTGCGCTGCACGCCATAGCCACCGGACCAGACCAGCCCGGCGATGTGCAGCAACTGCCCCAGGCCGTACAGCAGCGGCTGCGCGACCGCCAGGCGGCCGCGCGGCGCACGGCCGCCCAGGCGCGGCAGCAGGTGGTAGACCAGCCCCATCAGGGCCAGCGTGACGCCGACGATGCAGCCGTGGTAATGCGCCGGCACGCGCACGTTGCTGCCGTTGATGACCACGCCGATCAGGCCGCCGGCGGCGAACAGCACGATGGACGCGACCAGCGCCGCGCGCAGCGGCCGTGCCTCGGCAGTGACGCCGCCGCGGCGCGCCTGGCGCAGCAGCGCCACCGTGACGGCCAGCGCGACCGGAAGGATGGCCAGTCCGCCACCCACGCGCATGCCCCAGGTGTGCAGTTCGCGGTGCTCCACCGTCAGCACGTGCCAGGCCAGGTAGGCGTAGGGCGTGACGAGCAGCCCGGCCAGCGCGAGCATGAACAGCCCCAGCGTCACGCGCGCGCTCAGCGGCACGCTCGCGCCGGCGGCCTGGGCCAGCCACAGCCAGGCCACCAGCATCAGCAGCGTCCAGGTGAACTGCAGCGCATGACCGCCGCCCCAGAACAGGATCTCCCAGTAGGTCTTGCTGTCCAGCGTGGCCGGCACCTCGAGCAGCGACCACAGCAGCGCGCCCATCGCGACCGCCGCCGACAGCGCCGCCCCCCAGAGCCCGAAGCGCAGCGCCGCCGGTCCGTCCAGCGCGCGCAGCGACGGCCAGTGGACCAGCGTGCGGCCGACCAGCAGCGCGACACCGAGGCCGAAGGCGACCAGGCCGCCGAGGAAGGTGCGCGACTCCAGCACCGGCACGTAGTTGGCCATCACCGGCAGGCCGGGGTCGGCGAAGGGCGCGGCCACCATCAGCAGCGTGCCCGCGGCGGCGGCGCCGAGCGCGGCCCAGCCCCAGTCTTCGCCGCGGCGGCCGGCCTGCAGCGTCCACAGCAGCCCGGCGACCGCGAAGAACCAGACCAGCACCGAAAGGTCCACGTGCACGACCAACGCGGTGCGGAAGAAGTCCACGCCCGGCAACCAGGCATTGACGCCGGGCGTGCGAGCCAGCACCAGCAGCACCGAGAAGAGACCGGAGCCGACCAGGGCTGCCATCGCCAGCCACAGCCAGCCGCGCGCCAGCGCCTGTCCGCTGGCGGCCACCGGCAGCAGGTACTGCGCGGGCTGGCTCGGGCCGCCCGCGCGGCCGGTGGCTTCGAGGCCGGGATTGGCGAGGATGTTCATTGCACGGTGATGCCGCCCTTCCCGGCGTCGAAGTCGATGACCAGCACCTGCGCCGGCGCCAGCGTGACGCGGCGCTCCAGCGTGTAGGCGAAGCCGTCGGCGCGCACGTCGTCGCGCAGCCGCACCTGCAGCAGCCGCTCGCCGGCAGGGACCGGCAGACGCTGGTAGACGGCACTGGCGCCGTCGCGCGACAGGCCCGACGGCGCGGCGACGGTGCGCACCGCCGCCGCGCCGTCGATGTCGAGCTCCACGGTCACCGGCGAGCGCTCGCGCGGGCACTGCGTCGGCGCGCGCATGTTGGGGGGCAGCTTCGCCAGCTCCGTGGCGGTGAGCTGCCGGCAGTCGGCGACCGGCTTGCCGACATGGACCAAGCTCAGCTTGACCAGCGCGGTGTCGGGTGCCAGGTGGCGGTACGGCGGCCAATGCGAGAAGACGCCGATGACGAGCGCGAACAGGCCGTACAGCACGCCCTGCAGCAGCCAGGCCGCGGGGCCGCGTGGCCCGGCGCCCTGCGCATGCACCGGCGCACTGTCGCTTGAAGATTCAGCCATGATGTATCTTCGGCGCTGGGCCGGCGCTGGCATTGATCTGGGGCAAGCGCACCCGCATCTGGGCCACCGCGCGCGCCAGGCCGGCCTCGTCGCCGGCATCGGCCTCGACCAGGCAGACCCGTTCGGCCGGCACGTCGGCACGCAGGTGCGGCTCGCGCCGGCCGTCCAGCCGCTCGGCGGTCCAGCGTGCACCCAGCCGCCAGGCGCAGCCGCCGTCGCGGCACGCGGCGACGACGACGCCGGCCGCGCCGTCGCGCAAGGCATATTCGACGAACGACGGCGGCAGCTGCCCGGCGCAGATCAGCGGCAGCACCAGCAGGTCCGGCGTCGCAAGCGACGCGGTCGCTGCCCCCTCCGCGCAGGCGAAGACGACGATGGGGTGCGGCGCCTGCTGCCGCGGCAGCGCCTGCAGTCCGTCCTGCAGCGCGCGCCGCAGCGCGGCGACGGGCTGCTGCGGCATGTCGATCCCGGTCACCAGATCGGCCACGCTGCGAAACGGCGTCGACGACGGGCAGGCGCCGGCGCAGACGCCGCAGCTGGCGCACAGGTCGGCGTCGACGACCGCGATCTGGCGGCCGGTGCGGCCGCTCGGGTGCGGTGCCATCGTGATCGCCGCATAGGGGCAGTCGGCGAAGCAGCGCCGGCAGCCGTTGCAGTTGGCCGCGTCGACCACCGCCACCGCCGTGCGCGGCCCGCGCACCGGCAGCAGCGGCAGGGCCAGCAGCGCCAGCCAGCCGCCGCCCACCAGCGCCCAGGTCCAGGCGGCGGAGCCGGCATACATCAGCGGGTGCACGAAGAGGATGAACCAGTCCAGCGCCAGCACCGGGGCCACCTGCGCCAGGTCGGCCGGCCCCTGCCCGGCCACCGGTGCGACGACCGCCAGCCCCAGCAGCGCGGCCGTCGTGCCCAGCGCCAGCGCGCGCGTCGGGAAGACCGCGGCGCGCGTGAGGCGCTGGACGTGGAACCACAGGCCGAAGAGCATCAGCAGCGGCACGCCCAGGTGCACGAAGACGAAGAGCGAGAACAGCCGGTCGCTGACCGCGCCGGCGCCGAGGAAGTTGCGTGCCAGCGGACTGGCCAGCCCGGGCAGCGCGTCCAGCCACTCGGCGGTGGCGATGGCCGAGAACTGGCCCAGGCGGTCCCAGTTCAGCCAGAAGCC
>ERZ761607.4515-NODE-4515-length-12244-cov-5.288129_pt1 | contig 12244 bp, 10 predicted proteins | sample MGYA00511164_ERZ761607 | MGnify/ENA primary metagenome ERZ761607 (study PRJEB28899, sample SAMN02445080) | bioreactor sludge metagenome | biome: EBPR sludge | place: Australia: Brisbane, Thorneside Wastewater Treatment Plant | collected 2011-06-22 ...
AGCCCAGTGGCCGGGCCAGAGTCCGCAGGACATGGACCAGCAGGTCACCACCCGCCTCGCCCGCGAACTGCAGGGACTCCCCGGCGTGCAAACCGTGCGCGGCATGTCCTTGTACGGGGCCAGCTACCTCTACATCATCTTCGAGGAAAGCCGTGACCTGTATGACTCCCGCACCCGGGTGCTGGAACGACTGGCGCAAGTCGAGGGCATCCTGCCGACGGGGGTGCGACCGCGACTCGGACCCGACGCCACGGCCATGGGACAGGTATTCGCCTTTACGCTGCAAGGTCCGCGCGACATCGAAAGCAAGCGCTACGTGCTCGACCAGGTCGTGGTACCCGCCCTCCAGTCGGTTCCGGGCGTGGCGGAAGTCGCGCCGGCTGGCGGCGTGGTGCGCGAATACCAGATCGAGGTCGATCCGTTGCGCCTCGAGGAGCAGGGCCTCACGCTCGACATGCTGATGATGGCCGTCCAGCAGGGCGGACGCGACGTCGGGGCGATGAGCGTCGAGCAATCGGGCGTCGAGACCATGATCCGCGGCGCCGGCTTCATCCGTTCGGTCAAGGACGTCGAGGACATCGTGCTGCGCGGGAACCTGAAGCGGAGCGCCGGCGTGCGCGTGGGTGACATCGCCCACGTCCAGCTCGGCGGCCAGTTCCGCCAGGGCCTGCTGGCCGATGAGCACCAGGAACACGTGGGTGCGATCATCGGTATGCGCGTGGGCGAGGATCCGATGACGGTGATCCGCACCGTGAAGCAGCGCCTCGCCGCGCTGACTCCGGCCCTGGCCGGGGAGTCGCTCACCGTTGTGCCGTTTTACGACCGCTCGCAGTTGATCCGCGAAACAACGGAAACCCTGACCGCGACGCTGAAGGAGGCGGTGATCACCACGGTCTTCGTCGTGGTCGTGTTCCTGCTCCACGCCCGCGCCAGCTTCGCCGTCGCGATCAGTCTCCCCCTCGGCATGATCTTCTCGTTCCTCGTGATGCACCTGTTCGGCGTCGGCGCGAACATTATGAGCCTGGCCGGCATTGCCATCGCCATCGGCGTGATGGTCGATTTCGGCATCATCATGACCGAGAACATAACGCAGCATCTCGTGGACCTGCAGGAGCGCTGCAAACGCGAGGGGCGTCCGATGCCGACCTCGCCGTTCAACGGGGAAATCACCGACACGGTGGTCACCGCCGCGCGCGAAGTCACGCGACCGCTCGTGACCTCGGCCGCGACCACGATCATCGGGTTCCTGCCGATCTTCGCGCTGACCGACCAGGCCGGACGCCTGTTCGAGCCGCTGGCGCTGACCAAGTCGCTGGCCATCAGCGGCGCGGTCCTGTTCGGCACGTTGCTGGTGCCCCTGCTCTGCCGCCTGCTGCTGCCGCCATGGCATATCCGCAAACCGGCGCTGACCGTGCTCGCTGGATTGGCCGGCGGCCTTGGGTTCGGCTGGTTCATCCGCGACGGCTGGACCTTGCCGATGGATTACGGCCGCTGGGCGCTCACCGTTCCGGGCTGGCTGTTCGCGCCGGTCTTCGCGGCGCTGTGCGCGGGGGCGGTCTGGAAGATCGGCCGCGAGCGGCTGGTCAACTACGAGGAGAATCCGGTCAGCCACGGCATCCACGTCGCCTACGAGTGGGCCTACCGCCATATCCAGCGCCACCGCGTGTTGTTCACCCTGGCCATTGCGACCATGGCCACAACCGGTTACCTGCTCGGCGCGGGATGGAACACCTTGAGCTGGCCGTTGCAGAAACTGTTTACGGCGGCAGGCGCGGATTTCACCCAGACCCGCCTGCACGTTTCGCTGTCCCGCGCCTTCCCCGGCGTGGGATCAAGTTTCCTGCCGCCGCTCGACGAAGGCAGCCTCCTCTTCATGCCCTCGCTACCCGCCCACGGCGGACTGGGCGAAACGCTGCGGGTGATGAAGCGTCAGAACGAATTGATCCGCGAGGTGCCCGAGGTCGAATCGGTCATGGGCAAGCTCGGTCGCGCGGAAACGGCGCTGGATCCCGCGCCGCTCGGCATGATCGAGACCGTCGTGCTGCTCAAGCCCTACCGCGAGTGGCCGGTGCAGGAGATGACCCGGCCGGACGGCTCGACTGAACTCCGTCCACGCACCCTGGACGAGGTGCGTGATGCCCTCGCCGCGCAATCCGATATTCCCGGCGTGGCCCCGAGTTGGCTCCAGCCGATCGAGACCCGCGTGGTCATGCTGTCCACCGGTATCCGCAGCCTGCTCGCGCTACAGGTGCTGGGCGATGAAACGGCGGAGCTGGAGCGGTTTGCCGAGGCGGCTGAAAAGGTGATCCAGGGCGTGCCCGGTGCTGCCGATGTACAGATGCAGCGCGAGGGCGGAAAACCCTACGCGGAAATCCGCCTCGATCCGGCTAGGCTCGCCCGCTTCGGCCTGACCCGCGAACAGGTCATGCGCACGGTCGAGTCCGCCCTCGGCGGCATGGCCATCACTTACACCGTCGAGGGGACGCTTCGCTATCCGGTGCGCATCCGCTATTTCCGGGAGCGGCGCGACGATAGCGACGAATTGCCTCTGGTGCAGGTGCCGGTCGCCGAGGGGCACGGCGCCATCCCGCTCGCGCAGCTGTTGGCGGCGCCGTCGGTGTACACGCTGCGCTTCGATGGCACGACGGAACATGCACACGGCCTGCTCGCGCGCCTGCCGCTCGGCGACCAGCGCAACTACACCATCCTCGGCCACACGGAAGCGGAGCTCACCGTGGCGGCCGGGGATCCATTGCCCGAGGCAGCCCGACCTTTTGTTATCGGGCGAAAACCCTCGGAGGCAGGCCTCACCTACACCGTCGGACCGATGGCCATCCGTTCCGAGGGCGGGAAGAAAACCCAATACGTTCTGCTCAACACCCGCGGCCGCGGCGAGGTCGAGGTCGTGCGCGATGCCGATGCACGGTTGCGCGAGGCCCTGGCCGCGGGCACGCTGGATCTGCCGGCGGGAGCGACCTACCGGTGGGTCGGGCGCTACGAGCAGAAGTTGCGGGCCGACGCGATCCTGCGGGTGATCATCGCCTTGTCGATGGCCGTGATGGTCGTGCTGATCTACCTCGGCACGCGCTCCTGGCTGATCACCGCCATTATCATCCTCTGCAATGCGCTGGTGACCACTGCGGGGGGATTTTTCTTCGTCTGGTGGTGGGGCGCGGAAATGACCACGGCGGTCGTCGTCGGCTTCCTTGTGCTGCTCGGCGTGATGTTCAACGACGGCATCCTGCTCGGCACCTACATCCAGGAGCAGTTCAGGATCCCGCCAACCACGGTGGACGAGGTGCACCGGCGCGTCTTCCTTGCGGGGCTGCGCCGGCGCCGCCCCGCCATCATGACCAATACCACCACGATGTTGTCGTTGATCCCGGTGCTGTGGGCGACCGGCCGCGGCTCCGAACTGATGCAGCCTATGGTGCTGCCGGTCATCGGCGGCATGGTCTTCGACATCGTCTCGCTGTTCTCCGTCCCCGTGTTCTTCACCTGGTACTGGGAGCGGAAACTCGCGCGGGCAAAGAAACCATAGAAATCCAGCCTGAATTCAGAAAACGATTTGAACCACCCGCTCGCAAGGCTCGCTAGAGATCGGGTGGTTAATTAATTTTGATTGCGGCATTGAAGCGCTGGTGGAGCGCGTTTGCTTTACAACCACTTCGCCAGCGCTTCACGCAACTGCTGGCGCGCCCGGTACAGGCGGGTTTCCACCGCCTTGGCGCTGCAACCGGCAATGGCGGCGATCTCGGCATGGGACAGGTCATCGTACTCGAACAGGGTGACGGCCTCGCGCAGGTCCTCGGGCAGGGCGAGGACGGCCTCGCGCACCGCCCGCGCGCGTTCGGTCTGCAGGACATCGTGACCCGGGGTCCTTCCCTGCACCAGCGACGGATGTTCCTCCCGGTTCGCCTCGTGGTCCAATTCAAGCGCGACCTCCGGATGCCGTCGCCGCCAGCGAAGGCGTTGACGGGCCAGGTTGGTCGCAATGCCGAAGAGCCAGGTGGAGAACTTGGACTTGGGCCGATAATTCAATCGGGCACGGTAGACGCCGACGAACGTTTCCTGGGTCAGGTCCAATGCGTCCGATTCATTGCCCAGGTACCGGATCAGGTAGGAAGAGACACGCGGCGTCCAGCGGTCCATGATCTCGTTCAGGGCGAGGTCTTCGCCATGCCGCAACCGCAGCATGGCCTGGATGTCGGGATCATCTGGAGCATCCTGGGTCATGGATGATGGTGATCGTGCGACGCTTCCATGCGGTCGCCCTCGGTAATCAGCGGCAACACCAGCTGCATGTATTCCGACTGCTTTTCCTCATCCAGCAGCTTGGCGACTTCCATGAAATGGGTCAGCATGTTCCGTTTGCACTCGGCCCGCAGGATTTCGGCGCGCGAAAGCGCCGCGATGATGGCGGGGGTCATCTCGCTTTCGCTCATCACGTATTCAGCCAGTTCATCGTTCACCTCCTCGATGCGGAGGCACATCTCGGCGCAGGCGACGGCATACTCGTTGTGGGCGGCGGTAAATTCGGCAAGCCTGGCGCCTTCGAGTCCCAGCTTGCGGCCCAGCCACTCGGCCGGAGGCTGCTGGATGCGCATGCAGTAGGCGACCGCGCCGGCCACGACACAAGCCAGCAGGGTAATGATCAGGACGAGCGACAACCTTTTCATGGCAGCATTTGATAGGCGGCAACCGAAGCCAGGTAAGCCCTGGTCTGCGCGGCTTCCGAGGATACGGTTCCCACGGCAACTCCGGCCATGATCGCCAACGCCACCAATCCGGTCGCCAAGGCCGGCCGAGTCAGCAGGGCAAGCAGCGACTCCATGTTGGACCGCCATCCGGACGGCTCCGATCGTTCGATGCGTTGCCAGACACCAGCACGGATGTCCGAAGCGGCAGGCGTCCTCGGCGTCCATGTTCCCAGCACGTTGTTCAGGTCATTGTCCATATTCAATCCTCCCCCATGCTACATCACCTGGCCGGTTAAGCCAATGTCCGACCAAGGTTTTCCATCAGGTACATTGCCGTCCAAGCCCGATACCCTTGAACTTTGGCGGGGGTGGTCCCGCATAAACGGTAGTTATGGGGACGCCACGCTATACGGCCGGATTCCCGGAGGGGTAAGTCCATTGCTGGCAATATATCCTTCGTGAACAGGAGTCCGGGAGACGCCGTGTGGTGTCTCATGAGGATTCTGAAAGCAAACCAGGAAAGGACGAGATCATCATGAACGCGAAACACTCCGGAATACTGCTGGCCATGTCATTGCTCGTGCTGGCGCTCGCCGGAACCTCCATGGCCCTGCCTCCGGGCAAAGGAACCACGCACAAGAAACTGGCCACCGAGGCCGATTTCTCTGCGCTGAAGTCGGGAGATCGGATCGCATTGGTATGCAAGCAATGCGAAACGGTGTCGACTACTGAAGTCACCGATCCTGAACAGGCAATGGAAATCTGCAAGGAAGGCGCGGTCATACACTGCCCGGAATGCCAATTGGACTACAAAGTCACCCGCAGGGTGAATCCGGCCGGAAAAGTGATCGGCGCCGGCCTGAAGAAGGAAGTTGTCATAGTAAATGCCAATGGCGAGCCGTGCATGTTCTATGCCAAGATTCAATAACTCCGCGCCATTGGACCAGCATGATCCGGAGAGGCAGTCTGCCGCCTCTCCGGCTTTTTGTTGCTGCGCGAAATAAGGCGCTCATGCTCGATGAAAATCGGCGATTTGTTCGAGGGTTCTTTCGCTCCGGGGCAATATACTCGCAAGGTTACGAAGAATAGACCGCATCAATAAGGAATATACACCATGAAGATTCGTTTATACTTAACGGTTGCCGCTTGTGCGCTTTTGTTGGCGACCGTGCCGACCAACACGGTATTCGCCAACGCGGAACATCACGCTGCGGGCGAGGCCACCGCCGCCGTTGATTCGGCGGAAGCCGTGGCGGCTTATCCGTTGACCACCTGCGTGGTGTCAGGTGACGCGCTTGGCGGAGGGGACATGGGGCCGCCGGTCAATTATGTGCACAAGGAGGAGGGAAAACCCGACCGCCTCGTCCGCTTCTGCTGCAAATCGTGCATCCGGGATTTCAAGAAGGATCCCGCGACGTACCTGAAGAAAATCGACGACGCCGCGAACAAGTGAGGACCGGGAATGGACCTGCTCTTCGGGCGTCTCCATCCGCTGCTGGTCCACTTCCCCATCGCGCTGATCCTGCTGGCTGCCGCGATGGAGGTCGTGAGGATCAAATGGGATCGCCCCACCTTGGCCGTCCTGGTCTCCTTGCTGCTGGCGACTGGTGCGGCGGGATCGCTGGCGGCCAGCGTTACCGGATGGGTATTCGCGCACGACTATTATCCACCGCCATCGGAACAATGGATGCTGGAGCGACACCGCTGGCTGGGCGTGACCACCACGGTGCTGGCGGCAATCGCCGCCGCGGCCGCTTGCCGATGGAGCGAAACGCGCACCGGAAAAGAGCGATGGCTGCGCAGCGGTTTGATCTGGTCGGCCGCCATCGCCGTGACCGTCACCGCGCACTTCGGCGCGCTGATGGTCTGGGGCGCTGACTTTTTCGACGTTATCGCGCCCTAACCGCAGGTGCAGTCGAGGCATCCGTGCCTGCTGCACGCCCGGCAGGTTTTCTCCAGTTCGGCCCTCAGGGCCTTCCGCGCCCGGTGCAGGCGCACATGCAGGGCATTGACGGTAATTCCTAGCGATGACGCGACATCGGTCGCGGGTTCGCCATCCAGATCGATCCTTTCCAGCAACACGCGATGAATGTCGGGAATCGACGGCAGCAACCGTTTGTAACACCGGCAGACTGCGGCATGATCCGCGGGCGTTGGTTGTTCAGGAAGCGACCGTTCAAATTTTTCGATGAATCGCTTCCTGGTCTCGTTCCGCCGATATACGTCGATGATTGACCGCCGCAGGATCCGGTAGAACCAGACCATCGCTTCCGGTTCCGTTGCGGGTATCCTGGTGGCCTTCAACGCCTTCAGCATGCTGTCCTGCACCACATCCTCGGCGACCTCCGTATCGACCAGCCGTTTGCGGGCGAAGGCGACAAACAGTTTCACATTGGCTGTCAGGGCCTTTTCCATCTCGTTCATATCCGGATTATAATAGGGATGGCGGAGGGTAACAACCGGGATGGCGGAAAAACCGTGTAAGAGTCCGGCTCCATGTGCGTTTGCAGGGTTGGAAATGAAACTCAAACCCAAGGAGTAACCAATGAAAATAGACCCCGTTTGCGGAATGAACGTCGAGGAATCAACCCCCCACCAAGTGACACGGGATGGCGAAACCACCTATTTCTGCTCGGCTCATTGCCAGCACACGTTTGAATCCGGCATGGATCACTCCGGCCATGATCACCACCGGCATGGAAACCACGCGGCGCCGGTAGCAACCGCCGCGGCAACGCCGAACGGACCCGTCGTCTACACCTGTCCGATGCATCCGGAAGTGGAACAGGACCATCCCGGCGACTGCCCGAAATGCGGCATGGCGCTCGAGCCCAAGACGATCAGCGCCGACACCCCTGATGATGACTCCGAATACCGGGACATGAAGCGGCGCTTTCTTGTCGGCGCGGCCCTGACGCTTCCGGTCTTCCTTCTCGCCATGGCTCACCTGGTTCCCGGCTTGCATCACCACCCGGTCATTTCCGGCGAACTTTCGCGGTGGATCCAGTTCCTCCTCGCCACACCCGTGGTGGGTTGGGCGGGTTGGCCGTTTTTCGTGCGCGGATGGAAATCGCTCATGAACCGCAGCCTGAACATGTTCACCTTGATCGCCCTCGGCGTGGGCTCCGCTTACGTGTTCACCGCGGTGGCCATGCTGTTTCCCCAGGTGTTCCCGCCATCGTTCACCCGCCACGGCAAGGTCGACATCTATGCCGAATCGGCCGCGGTCATCGTCGTGCTGGTCTTGCTGGGGCAGGTCCTGGAATTGCGGGCCCGCCGGAACACCGGACAGGCAATCCGCGCCTTGCTGGGACTCAGCCCGCGGAATGCCTTGGTGATTCGCCATGGCGCCGAGATATCGGTTCCACTGGAGCAGGTGGTCGTCGATGACCTGATCCGCATCAAGCCCGGCGAGAAGGTTCCGGTAGATGGCGTGGTCAGCGAGGGATCGAGCCATGTCAACGAGTCGATGATCACCGGTGAATCCATGCCGATCGGAAAGAATCCCGGGGATCCTGTGATCGGCGGTACGGTCAACGGCAACGGCTCCTTGATCATGAAGGCGACGCGAATCGGGCGGGACACGGTGCTGGCGCAGATCGTGGAAATGGTTTCGCATGCCCAGCGGAGCCGCGCACCGGTTCAGGCCTTGGCCGACAAGGTATCCCGCATCTTTGTTCCAGCGGTCATCGTCACGGCCGTGCTCACCTTCATGATGTGGGCGCTATTCGGTCCCGAACCCCGCTTCGCCTATGCCATCGCCAATGCGGTGGCGGTGCTGATCATTGCCTGCCCCTGCGCCCTCGGCCTCGCCACGCCGATGTCCATCATGGTCGGGGTTGGCCGTGGCGCCCAAGCCGGGGTGCTGATTCGCGAGGCGTCCACCATCGAGGCCATGGAAAAGGTGGACACCCTCGTGGTGGACAAGACCGGAACATTGACGGAGGGTCGTCCCCAGGTGGTCCGTATCACTCCAGTGCCGGGAATTACGGAAGCGGAATTGCTGACGATCATCGCCTCCCTCGAGGTCGGCAGCGAGCATCCCCTCGCCGATGCCATCGTGCGATCAGCGCGCGAGCGTAATCTCGCCTTGAGGCCCGTCACCCGCTTTTCCGCGGTGCCGGGAAACGGAGTGTCAGGATATCTCGAAAACCGGCGTGTGATTGCCGGAAAAGGCCGGTTCCTGCAGGAACAAGGCGTCCGCGGACTGGAAGCCCTTGCCGCGGCCGAAGAGCAGATGGCCGATGCCGGTTGTTCGATCATCCACATCGCGGCGGATGACCGTGCCATCGGCCTGGTGGCCGTCGCCGATCCGGTCAAACCCAGCACGAAACCGGCTCTGGCGCGGCTGCACGCCTTGGGGATCCGCGTGATCATGCTTACCGGGGACCACCCCAAGACCGCGCACGCGATCGCCGGCCGGTTGAACATCCGCGAGGTCTTTGCCGGAGTGGAACCCAAGGACAAGTTCGATCATGTCCGCCGCCTGCGCAACGAGGGATACATTGTGGCCATGGCCGGTGATGGCATCAACGACGCTCCGGCCCTGGCCGCCGCGCACGTTGGCATCGCCATGGGTACCGGAACCGATGTGGCCATGGAAAGCGCGGGCATCACGCTGGTGAAGGGAGACCTGAACGGGATTGCGCGGGGGATCAGTCTCAGCCGCCGCATGATGCGGAACATCCGTCAGAATCTGCTGTTCGCCTTCGGTTACAACATCATCGGGATTCCGGTGGCGGCCGGGCTGCTATATCCCGCGTTCGGACTGCTGCTCAGCCCGATGATCGCGGGGGCGGCCATGAGCTTCAGCTCGGTCTCGGTGATCGTCAATGCGCTGCGGCTCGCCCGTTTGAAACTGTAATCAACTGTGGGCGCGGCCGCTCGATTCGGTCAATTGGCGCATGCGGGCCTTGATGGCCGGCGTCACCTGATCCCAGGTGAAGCGCCAACGCCAGTTATCGCTCTTGGTACCGGGCACGTTCATGCGGGCCTCGGTGCCGAGACCGAGCAGGTCCTGCAACGGGAACACCGCGGTGTTGGCCTTGGAGCGGAGGGCGAGGCCGATCAGGTCCCAGTGGATCTCCTTGCCGTCGGTCCCGACGTAATCGAGGATCGTCTTGCGTTCCTTCTCGATGTCCTCCAGCGTGCGGGTCGATCCCTCGCCTGGTTCGCTGCGGAACCAGCCGACGGTCGTATCGTTGTCGTGCGTTCCGGTGTAGACGACGCAATTCGGAGGATAATTGTGCGGGCGGAAATTCTCGGCCTGCTCGTCGTTGCCGAAGGCGAACTGCAGGATGCGCATGCCCGGCAGGTTGAAACCGTCGCGCAACTGCTCGACATCCGGCGTGATGACGCCGAGGTCCTCGGCGATGATCGGCATGTCACCGAGCTGGCGCTTGAGGGAGTGGAACAAATCCGCGCCGGGGCCGGGCACCCACTTGCCGTTGATCGCGGTCTCGGCATCGCCGGGGATTTCCCAGTAGCCGGCGAAGCCGCGGAAGTGGTCGATGCGCACGATGTCGACCATCTCGAAGATCTTGCGCAGGCGGCGCACCCACCAGTGGTAGTCGGTCGCCTTGTGGGCATCCCAGCGGTACAGCGGATTGCCCCAGAGCTGGCCGGTGGCGCTGAAGTAGTCGGGCGGCACGCCGGCGACCACGGTGCACTTGCCACTGGAGTCGAGATAGAACAATTCCGGACTCGCCCAGGCGTCGGCGCTGTCGTGGGCGACGAAGATCGGGATGTCGCCGACGATCTTGATGCCGCGTTCGCGGCAATGGCGGCGCAGGCGGTTCCACTGGTCGTCGAAGAAGTACTGCTGCAGCTTCACGTTGCGGATGACCGCCTTGTTGCGCTGGCGGGCCTCCTTCAGGGCCTCGGTTTCGCGGCCGATCAGCTCGGGCGACCAGGTGGTCCACGGTTCGAGGTTGTATTCGTACTTCAGGGCCATGAACAGGGCGAAGTCCTCGAGCCAGTCGTGGTTCCGCTCGCAGAAGGCGCGGAAGTCCTCGCGTTGCTTCGGGGTCGCCTTGCGCTCGAAATTGCGGCAGGCGATGTTCAGGACGTTTTCCTTCGCCTTGATCACCGGGCCGTAATCAACAGTGTGCTCGGGAAAGCTCGGATACTTCTCCAGGTGAGACGCGGTGAGCAGGCCATCCTGGGCGAGCAGCTCTGGACTGATGAACATCGGGTTGCCGGCGAAGGTGGAGAAGGACTGGTACGGGGAGTCGCCGTAGCCGGTCAAGCCGTGGGGAAGGATCTGCCAGAGGTGCTGGCCCATCGCAACCATTGCGTCGGCAAACCGGTAGGCGGCGGGGCCGATGTCGCCGATGCCGAAACGTCCCGGCAAGGAGGTGGGATGCAACAGGATGCCACTTTCGCGCTGAAAATTCATATCGAACCCTTCCGCTGTTGGTTAACTGGTTCGATACTGTTAATCAGCCGGTTGGCCGATGTCACGCAGATTGTTGCCTTTGTGTGAGCCGCCGGGGATTAGGCCGCTTGCCCGAACCACCGCTTCATCGTCTCGTGCCGGTAGGTGAAGATGCGGAAGACATCGGGCTGGACGAAGATGCGGTTGACCAGCGAACCGCCCGGTGGCCGGTAGTCCACGGTGTCGCCGCACCAGGTGCCGCCATCCATCGCGCGGAAGGTGTGTTCGTGGATCCATTCGCGGTAGGGACCCTTGCGTTGCTCATCGATGAACCGGACCCCGGGCTCCCAGGCGGTGATCTCGGTTTTCCAGGTAACCGGGATGCCGTGCAGGCGGATAACGTAGTCGATCCGTGCCCCGACCTTCATGGTGATCGGGAGCGGGGTGATGATCCGGAAGTTGACCCACGGAGGGGTAATCAGGTTGAGGTTCTCCGCCGCGGCGAAGAAGGCGAACACCTCGTCCACCGGACGCGGCAGCCACAGGCCGGCCGTAACCCGCCAGCGGGATCGTCCGGCGCGGTCGATACGGATGCCCTCGCGGCGCGGTTCAACTACGGGAGTTCGACTGGTTTCCATAGATCTTCTCCAATTCCCAATGGCCTTGGATCGCCCGGGCGGCGACCTGCACCTGTTCGACATGGTGCATCAAGGTGGACATTTCGCGGATGAGCAGCAGCAGGCGCTGGTCCTCGTCCGGCAATTCGAGCAACTCCTGTTTCGTGCCATGGCCAAGCCCGATGGTTGCGGCGAGCAGGAAGGACAACTGGGTCACGCCGGCGTAACGCGCCTCGGCCGGGGCCTTTCCGGTGACCACCTGGATCAGCGAACGGTGCAGGTTGAAGGCCTCGGTGGCCAACGTCTCGCTCCAGTCCTCTTTCGTGTCGGCAACCGGTTCGGGGCGCGCCAATCGGTAGGCGAATTCGCTTTCCACTTCCTCGATACGGCACCGGCGCCGTCCGACCACGACGATGTCCAGCCGTCCGTCGTCGTAGGTGCGCAACACCTTGACCAGGCGCACCACGGTTCCTGGCGAGGCCAACTGCTGGCCGAAGTACGCGATGATGAATTCCCCCGCCCCGCCCTGCTCCTGCTGGTCACGGCAGAAG
>ERZ761607.4516-NODE-4516-length-12244-cov-3.840430_pt1 | contig 12244 bp, 12 predicted proteins | sample MGYA00511164_ERZ761607 | MGnify/ENA primary metagenome ERZ761607 (study PRJEB28899, sample SAMN02445080) | bioreactor sludge metagenome | biome: EBPR sludge | place: Australia: Brisbane, Thorneside Wastewater Treatment Plant | collected 2011-06-22 ...
CGCGCTGGCGGGCTGGTGGGCACCCGCCGCGCCCAATGGCTATGACCGCAGTCACGGGATGTGACGCCGGCGAGACAGTGGCCAGTGTCGCAAGGGGCGTATTTGGGGCAGAATGAAGGGGCGGGGGCTTGGCTTTCGGTGACGGCAGGAATATGATCAAATTCCGTAACCGGGAGTATCCATGTCCTCTGATCCTTTGATGGCCGGGTTGAAGGCCGGGAAACTGTCGGCCTTTGCTGCGCGCGAGGCGGCGCGGTTTTCGGCGGTGCGCCAGGCATCGCGGGCGGCGCTCGAGGCGGGGGCGTCGGCCTGGCTGTCGGGCGTGCCGATGCACTGGATGCGCGACTGGCCATCGCCCTTTCCTCTGGTGGTGCGCTCTGCCAAGGGGGCGCGGCTGGTCGACGCGGACGGGTTCGAGATCGACGATTTCTGCCTGGGGGATACCGGGTCGATGTTCGGCCATTCGCCGGGGCCGGTGGCACGGGCGATCCGGGCGCAGGCGGGACGGGGGTTGACCTACATGCTGCCCTCCGAGGCGGCGATGCGGGTGGGGTTGCTGGTGCGCGACGTGTTTGGCCCGATGGTCTGGCAGGTTGCGACCACGGCAACCGACGCCAACCGGTTTGCGTTGCGGGTGGCGCGGGCGGTGACCGGGCGGCGCAAGGTGCTGGTATTCAACGGCTGTTACCATGGCACGGTCGATGACGCGATGGTGGCGCTGGACGGGGGGCAGACGGTCAACCGCCCCGGGCTGATGGGGCAGGTCGCGGATCTGGCGCTGGGCGCGGTTTGTGTCGAGTTCAACGATCTGGCTGGGGTCGAGGCGGCGCTGGCCTCGGGCGAGGTGGCGGCAGTGCTGACCGAACCCGTGATGACCAATTCCTGCATGGTACTGCCCCGGCCCGGTTTTCACGCCGGGTTGCGCGCTCTGACGCGCAAATATGGTGCGCTGTTGATGATCGACGAGACGCATACGCAATCCTCGGGGCGCGGGGGCTACAGCCGGGTGCACGGGTTGGAACCGGATATCCTTGTGGTCGGCAAATGTGTCGCGGGCGGGGTTCCGGCGGCGCTGTGGGGCATGACGCCCGCGGTGGCTATGCGCGCGCCGATGCGGCGCGACCCGCGGGTCATTCGGGGATGGGCACGACATTGTCGGCCAACCCGCTGCAATTCGCCGCCCTCGAAGCGACCCTTTCCGACGTGATGACCGAGGGGAATTTCGCCCGGATGGAGCGGGGTGCCGCGCGGCTGGAGGCCGGGCTTTCGGCGGTGATCGCGCGCCATGCTCTGCCCTGGCATGTGGTGCGGGTGGGCGCGCGGGTCGAGTTCATCTGCGCGCCGGGGCCGTTGCAGTCTGGCGCCGAGGCGGCAAAGGCGCATCAGCCGTTGGTCGAGGCCGCGTTGAATCTGGGCCTTTTGAACCGTGGCTGCCTGATTGCGCCCTTTCACAACATGATGCTGGTCTCGCCGGTGACGAAAAAGCGCCAGATCGACCGGCTGATCGCTGCCTTCGACGAAATCCTGACCGAGTTGACATCATGACCGAAACCTGCCCCTCGGGCGCTACCCCCGCCGAGGCCGAGGCCTTTCTTGCCGCGCATCCCGAGGTGCAGGCCATCGACATCCTGCTGCATGATTCCAACGGCATCGGGCGCGGCAAGATCATCCGTCGGCATGAATTGATGAGCGTGTTCAAGGGCGGGCGGCATCTGCCGATCTCGATCCTGGGGCTGGATATCGTCGGCGAGGATGTGCATGAAACCGGGCTGATCTGGGACGCGGGCGACGGCGACCTGCGCGCCTGGCCGGTGCCGGGCACGCTGAAGGCGCAGCATGGCACGGACCCTGTGCGCGCCGAGTTGTTCCTGGGGCAGTATCACCTCGACGGCACGCCGATGCTGTCCGATCCGCGCCATGCGCTGGCCCGCCAGAAAGCGGCGCTGGAGGAGATGGGGCTTTACCCCTCGGCGGCGTTCGAGCTGGAATTCTTCCTTCTTGATCCCGAGCGCGACGCCATGGGCCGCGTGCAGCCCGCACGCGACGTGCTGGACGGGCGGTTTTCAGCCAAGACCGAGGTGTATTCCGTCGACCAGCTGATCGGCATGCAACCCCTGTTCGACGACATCTATGCCGGGGCCGAAAAGGCCGGGATTACCGCCGAGACGCTTATTTCCGAATACGCTCCGGGTCAGTATGAACTGACCCTGCGCTACCGCGACGATGTGCTGATGGCGGCGGATGATCTGGTGCGGCTGAAGCGCATCGTGCGCGCGCAGGCGCGCCGTCACGGGGTGGTGGCCTGCTTCATGGCCAAGCCGATTGCCGATTATGCGGGGTCGGGGATGCATCTGCATGTCAGCTTGCGCGATGCTTCGGGGCGCAACGTTTTCTCCGAGGCGCCGGGTGCGGGCTGGACCGACACGATCCGTCACGCGATCGGCGGGCTGATCGAGACGATGGGCGAATCCATGCTGGTCTTTGCGCCGCATGCGAATTCCTGGCGGCGCTTTGCCAACCAGTCCTACGCGCCCGTCTCGCCGACCTGGGGGGTGAACAACCGATCCGTCGCGCTGCGCATTCCGGCGGGGGATGTGCGCGCGCGCCGGGTTGAACATCGGCCTGCCGGGGTCGATGCCAACCCCTATCTGGTGGCGGCGACCGTGCTGGCCGGGATCCGGCGCGGGATCGAGCGGCGCATCGACCCGGGACCCGAGACCACGGGCAATGGCTATGATGCGGGTGAGGGGGCTGGCATCCCGCGCGACTGGCGTTCCGCCATCGAGGCGGCGACGGGTTCGGCCTTCCTGAAGGAGGCGCTGGGCGAGGAGATGCACCGGACCTTTACCGCCGTGAAGGCGGCAGAATACGCGCGGGTGGCGCGCACGATTCCGGACGTGGATTTTGACTTGTATCTGCACCGCGTGTGATCTGGTGTGAACCGGGGGGCTGCTCGCCCACTGAACCCCCCGGGTAGCACGGTAGACAGAAGGAGCGCACCGATGCGGGGTCTGATGCTGGCGTTGCTTTTCGTCGCGGGCAAGGCGGGGGCCCAGGTTTGCGCGCCCCAGGCCGTGCCGCCTGTCAATGCCTGCGCACAGGGCGGACGGGTGACGCTGGCGGTGGCGGGCGATGTGCTGGTGCATCAGGCGCTGGCGGTGCGGGGCTATCGACGCGGGTTTTCCAGCCTCTGGGGCGTGGCCGAGCCGATCCTGCGTGCCGCCGATCTGGCACTGGTCAATCTGGAAGGGCCGGTGGCTGCCGGTTTCGCGCGGGGAGGGCGGCGGGTGGCCGATCCGGGGCCGGTCTTTGACGACGTGGTCTATACGGATTATCCGGCGTTCAATTATCATCCCATGCTGATCGACGCCCTGCGCGATGCCGGCGTCGATGCGGTGACGACGGCAAACAACCATAGCCTGGATCGCGGGCCTGCCGGTCTGGATGCGACGCTGGCCGCGCTGGACGCGGCGGGGATGCGGCATGTCGGCGCGGTGCGGGGGGGCGAGCCGGTCTGGCAACCCCTGCGGTTGCAGACGGCGGCAGGACTGCTGTCGATGGTCGCCTGCACCTATTCGACGAACGGTATCGCCGATCCGCGCAGGCAGGTGCCGATGTGCTACGCCGACCGTGCCGGGCTCTTGGCTCTGGTGCGCGCCGAGGCGGCGCGCGGCGCCGGGGTTCTGGTCCTGCCACATTGGGGGCAGGAGTACCAGCTTCAGCCCGACGCCAGCCAGCGGGCGCTGGCGCGCGATCTGGTTGCCGCAGGGGCAATTGCGGTGATCGGCACGCATCCGCATGTGCCTCAGCCATGGGAGATGCTGCCCGGCCCCTGGGGGACCGTGCCGGTGGTCTATTCGACCGGCAATTTCATTGCCGCGCAGCCGCCACTGGAGCGTGCGACCGGCATCATCGCCTGGGCCGAACTGTGCGGCGGGCCGCGCGGTCCGCAGGTGGCGGCGCTGGGCTATGTGCCGATCCAGATGGAGTTCGAGGGCGCCGACCCCTCGCTGACATTGTCGGATCAGGGCGCGCGCGGCGTGGCGGGACGGGCGCTGCTGGAACGGCTAATTCCCGGGCGCGCCCTTGACCTGTCCTGTGCGGCACCGCGTGCGCTCTCGCGGTCTGGGGTTCCGGCGGGCGCGCCCTTTGACCCGCACAGTCGCTAGGCGTGGCGCGCTGCGCCCATTTGCCACAACGCGTCACACTTGCCGCAATGGGCGGGCGGGCGCAGTCTGGGACGGCGCGGGCCCAATGTCCGTGCAACGCTGTGGATGCGTGTTTTCATGGCTGTCTCGATGTCTATCCTGCCCGGTGCCTGCCGTGGCCGCTCGATCCTGTTGGCCCTGCTGGCGGTTCTTGCCCTCGCGATGCCACTGCGTCCTGCGGTTGCGGACCAACCCTCGATCCTGCTGCTGGCGGTCGATCCCGGCGCGTTGAGCGCGGTGGTGCGCGACACACTGGGGCGCTCGGCGGCGCGCCAGATGCGCAGCGCGGTGCGCGAGACGCAGCGCGAGGTGCCCGAAATCGAGGACCTGTACGGGCCCGATTGGGTGGTGGTCGAGTCGCTGTTTCCGATCCTCACGGTGCTGCGCGACGCGGCGGGGACCCGGGCCGGACTGGAAACGGTTCTGGACGCGATCAATGACCGGGCTCCGCTGAGGGCACTGGCCCTGACGCCGACTTTCGCGGGGTGTGCCACGATGCGCCTGTCGGTTGACGGCCCGGAGAGCGTGCTGGTCGAACCCGTCGCGTCGGACCACCAGGACTGTGCCTCGGGTGATCCGGCGCGTCTGGGAAGCATGCGCTACGAGTTCTGACCCCCCAGGGTCGCCGGGCCCTGTCCGCGACTGCGGCGGGATGCGCGGCCTGTCGACGGCGCCGGGTTACCCCGGAACCCCGCCAAAGGCGAGGCTGGCGGCAACCAGTCCCAACCACAGCGCCGCGCCGCGCTGGATCAGCCGCAGACCGCCGGGATTGGCGCGCGAACCCGTCAGGGCGCCAAGGCCGCTCCAGGCCAGTGCCGCGCCCAGGGCCATGACACCAAAGCCCGCCAGATGCAGGGCAAAGGCGGGGTCCCGCGGGGCGGGCAGCAGGATCAGTGCAAAGATCAGCGCCTTGGGGTTCAGGAATGTGGTCAGGAACACCCGCCGCGACGTGATCGGCACCCCGGCGCCCCGGGTTCCCGGCAGGCGCCAGAGGCGCAATGCCAGCACCATCACCCAAACCGACGCCGCAAGTGTCAGGACATGGCCAAGCGCGGGAAGACGCGTCACGGCCTCGGCGCCGAGCAGCGACAGCGGCAGGATCGCCGCCAGATAGCCTGCCAGTTCGGCGGGCATCAGGCGCATCCCCTGCACCCAGCCGCCTCGCGCCGAGGCGATTGCAATCAGGGTGTTGGTAGGGCCGGGCGCCAGGAGCAGGGCAAGGCAGGCGGCGGCAAAGGCGGCAAAGGTCATCGGGCACTCGCGGTTGGCACCTGCCCCGTTTCGCCGGGCAAACCCGCGCGCTCCATGATCTGGGTCAATCCCCGGGTTGGGGTCCGTCCTTGCCGTCGCGCCGATGCGCCTCGTGATCGCGGGCGGCCTTTTCGGCCCGCGCCGCTTGCAGGTTTCGGGCCGCCTTGCTTTCACCGTGGCGCGCGGCGTTTGCCGAGGCCTGATCGCGCGCGCTGTCACGCGCGGCCTGTTTCCTGCGGGTACGCAGGTTGATGATTTCACTCATCGTTTCAGCGCCCGGACCAGACCGAACCCCACCCCCAGCACGAAACCGGGTGGGATCGCATAGAGTCCCAGCGCCGCCGCTCCCATCTCGCAGCCGCCCGAACTGCCCGGGCCGCAAGCCCCGGCCAGATGGCCCACACCCAGCGTGCCAAAGGCGGCAGCCAGAGGGATCAGGATGGCGCCCAACATGCCGGTGCCCAACGCTCCGGGGAGGGCGCGCAGCAGGCGGTTCGCGAAGGGATCGGTGCTCATGCCCGCAGTCTGGCAGCTTTGCGCGGACCATACCAGTACCAAAGCCGATAGGCCTCGAGTGCGGCGAGCGGGCCGAAATGCACAAGTGCCGCCGCAGGATGGCCCCAGTCATGCAGTGCCGCCCAGTGCAGCAAAGTCAGCACGGCGGCCGGATAAGTCCAGCGTTGCAGCGTCTTCCAGGCCGGACCCAGGACCCGCTGCGCCCAGTCAGCCGAGGTGACGGCGAGCGGAACGAAGATCGCCAACGCCAGCCAGCCGGTCCAGATGTCGAACCGGGCGATCTGGTCCAGAACGCGGTCCAATGTGCCGCGGTCGATCAGATAGAAGACCGTATGCAGCGCGGCATAGCCAAAGCTGGCGACGCCGAAATACCGCCGGTTCTGCCGCAGCCAGCGCGGGAACCGGGCCTTGCGAAACAGCAGCATCAGCGGTGAGGCGAGCATGGCGACGATGAGAAACCGTGCCGAGAACTCGCCGGTGGGGTGCAGCAATTCGTGCGCGATGCGCATGTCGGTGGAGGTGGCGAATTGCCACAGGAACCCGGCAGCGGGCAGCGAAAGCAGGGTCCAAAGCAAATAGGGCGAGAGGCGCGACATGAAAAAGCTCCTTGCGTGTCGGGGGTTACACGCCGAGGTTGGAACTCTCCGTCGCACGAAAAAGGGGGCGCGAAGCGGTGCCGCGCCCCCATCTTTTGTCAGCCTTTCGGGCTGATCATGTCCTCGGGCCGCACGACGCGGTCAAAGGTTTCGCCGTCGACATAGCCCAGCGCGATGGCTTCCTCGCGCAGGGTGGTGCCGTTCTTGTGCGCGGTCTTTGCCACCTTGGTCGCGGCATCATAGCCGATGGTCGGCGCCAGCGCCGTCACCAACATCAGCGATTCCTTCATCAGCTTGTCGATGCGCGCCACATTGGCCTGCGTGCCCACCACCATGTTGTCGGTGAAGGCGCTGGCGCTGTCGCCCAGAAGTTGCATGGATTGCAGCACGTTATAGGACATCATCGGGTTGTAGACGTTCAGTTCGAAATGACCCTGCGACCCGGCAAAGCCGACCGCGGCGTCATTGCCCATGACATGCGCGCAGACCATGGTCAGCGCCTCGGCCTGGGTCGGGTTCACCTTGCCGGGCATGATCGAGGAACCGGGTTCGTTTTCCGGCAGGATCAGTTCGCCCAGACCCGAGCGCGGCCCCGAACCCAGAAGCCGCAGGTCGTTGGCGATCTTGAACAGGCTCGCGGCGACGGTTTTCAGGGCGCCCGAGAACATCACCATGGCGTCATGGGCCGCCAGCGCCTCGAACTTGTTCGGGGCGGTGATGAAGGGAAGTCCCGTGATTTCAGCGATTTGCGCGGCAACCCTCACATCCCAGCCGACACGGGTGTTCAGGCCCGTGCCCACCGCCGTGCCGCCCTGCGCCAGTTCATAGATATGCGGCAGGCACATTTCGACGCGCGCGATCCCGCGTTCGACCTGCTTGGCATAGCCGCTGAATTCCTGCCCCAGCGTCAGGGGTGTTGCATCCTGCGTATGGGTGCGGCCGATCTTGATGATGTCCTTGAATTCATGCGCCTTGGCGTCCAATGCGGCGTGCAGCTTGCGCAGCCCCGGCAGCAGCACGTCGCGCGCCAGCATGCCGATGGCGACATGCATCGCGGTCGGGAAGGTGTCGTTCGACGACTGGCCCATGTTGACATGGTCATTGGGGTGCACGGGCTTCTTCGACCCCATCACCCCGCCCAGCATCTCGATCGCGCGGTTCGAGATCACCTCGTTCGCGTTCATGTTCGACTGTGTGCCCGAGCCGGTCTGCCAGACGACAAGGGGGAAGTTGTCGTCGAATTTCCCCTCGATCACCTCCTGGGCGGCGGCGGCGATGGCGTGGCCCAGTTCGGGCGCGATGTCGCCCTGCGCGATATTGACCAGCGCGCAGGCCTTCTTGATCACGCCCAGCGCGCGGATGATCGGAACCGGCTGGCGCTCCCAGCCGATGGGAAAGTTGATGATGCTGCGCTGGGTCTGTGCGCCCCAGTATCTGTTGGCGGGAACCTCGAGCGGGCCAAAGCTGTCGGTTTCGGTGCGGGTGGCGGTCATGGCGCGACTCCTGATGCGGGTTTGCGCCCTCTTAGCCAGCGGCGGCGGGAAAATCAATCGGTATGCCGATGTATGCAATGATCGGCGCGTCGGCGGACTTGCGCCGTCAAGGGGGAGCGGTTCAACAAAGCTTGAGACCCGGGACAAGCTGTCCGGGCGCTGTTGCCTGAATCGACCGATTGAGGCAGGGTGCCCCGAAGCCATTTGCGGCGCTGCGGCGCCACAGCCAGTTTGTTCGGGAGAATGAGAGTGCAGACCAAGGGTTACACGATGCGCCTTGCCTCGGCCGCCTGCGCCGCGGCACTGGGGGGCCTGTTTCTGACCACCCCGGCCAAGGCCGACACCATGGCCCCCTGGTTTTCACCGGCTTCCGCCAGGGCGGCGCAATTCGCCGCCTTCCGGGATGATTACCGCCGCTCGGTGGTCGAATTCCAGCCGTTTCGCGCCGAACTCGGCGGCACTGCGGCGGATGGCACGCCGCTGCGGCTGATCTCGCTCAATCCCTATGTGAATGCCTGGTTCGTGCTGGAAACCGGGCAGGGACGCTCGGCCCGGGTCTGGCATCTGGAAAACGCGGCGCCGGAACTGTTCACCGTCTCGCTGGGGCCCGATGGCTCGACGCTGACCATCGACAGTGCGGCGGGCAGCGTGACCTGCACGCCCTGGGATGGCGAACTGGAAAGCGCCCGCCAGGGTGCCTTGCCCTATGCGCCGATCTGCGAGCAGCGGCTGTTCCTGCGCAACCCCGGCTCGGGCAGCCGCACCACGCGTGAGGCGGTGACAGAGTTCCTGCGCGGATACGTCCCGTTTGGCGAAAGCCTCATCAACCTGATCAAGGACACGCTTTACGAGGACGCCTATCTCACCTCGGCCCAGACCATGAACGAGGCCGAGGCCGGCGAGGTGGTGGCGATTCTCGGTTCGGCCCTGTTGTCGCGCCAGCCGGTGATGCGTTCGAACCTGCGGGTCGATCTGGTCGGCGCGGAAAGCAACCAGATGCAGGCGGGAAGCTGGTACGCGGTGCAGAACGCGCCCGGCATCTATGCCAGCGTCGTGCAGCCCGGCATGGTGGCGCAGGACCTCTTGCGCGTGTCTGGCGCGAACGGGCTCGACGGGGTCGAGAACGGCTCGGATGTCCACCTCTGGGCCTTCGACATGTCGCGCTTTGATCTGCGCTATGAAATCGGCACCTCGCACCCCTCCGTCGGTTGGTCGCCGCGGCCCTCGGGCTCGGGTCGCAACTATAACCTGCCGGGGCCGGACGGATTCGACACGCTGGCACCGTTGAACATGACCGGGATGCTGAACCCGGTGTTCATGGATCGGCTGGCGGGCATCTTTGCGGGCGGGTTCAAGCGCGATCACGGCGCTTGGCGGCTGACCGACATGGCCTATACCAACCACGGCCACCATTACGGCTTTGTCGTCAACGGCGTGGTGCTGAGCCGCCTGCAACCGGGGCTGGCCACGCTCTATGTCTTGCAGGACGGCACCGTCAACATGGAGACCTGGAGCGACGATCTGAACACCTTGCTGCCGCATATCCGTTTCGCGCGCCAGAACGGCACCCCGCTGGTCGAGCTTGGCCCGGAAGGAACGCCGCGCCCGGGTCGGCAGGTGCAAAGCTGGATGGGCGGCAACTGGTCGGGCAGTGCCGAGGCGCAACTGAGGACGCTGCGGTCTGGCGTCTGTGTGCGCCGGGTCGAGGGGCGGCAGTTCCTGATCTATGCCGTGTTCATGTCGGTGACGCCGTCGGGCATGGCGCGCACGTTCCAGGCCTATCAATGCGACTACGGAATGCTGCTCGACATGAACTCGCTCGATCTGACCTATTCGGCAATCTACCCGCGCGAGCCGGGCTCGCCCGAGTTCTCGATCGTGCATCTCGATCGCCGCATGTCCGAAAGCGACTCGCGCCATCGCGACGGGCGGCCGATGGGACGATTCATCGAGTTTTCCGACAACCGCGATTTCTTCTACCTGCTGCGCCGCTGAGGGAGGATGGCATGAAAAGACTGGCTGGACTGGGTCTGGGACTGGGACTGGCGCTGATGCTGGCGCCGATGGTCGGCGGCGCGCAGACGCTGGCGCAGAACAACGAGGCGATGTTTCGCGACATGCAGGAATGGCGCGGGCTATCGGGCGCCACGATGGACCGCATCCGCGCGATCTTTGCCGGGGCGCCGCAGATGGGGCAGGGCAATCCCGCCATCACCCGCCACCCGATGACCCCGGCCGAGGCCGCAACGCGGCTCGGGGGCAGCGTCGAATCCGTGCGCCGGGGCTATCGCAACGCGCGCTTCGAGCGCATCTGCGGGCGCCCTTACGAGGTCCCGCTTTACGATCCTGCCACGCAGCGGCCCGAAGACGCCCGGGTTTGCGCCCATATGTTCGAATACCCCAACGTGCCGCTGACCTATCCCGTGGTCTGGGTTCGCGCCGATCAGGCGGTCGCGCTCTGTGCGGCCGAGGGTGCCCGCATCGGCGATGCGCATGAATGGGAGGGGGCAGCCGCCGGGGCGCTGCTGCCGCCCGATTACAATTTCTCGCTGGGCAGCCAGCAGGCCATGCGCGCGTGGCACAACCAGCGCTATGCCAGCCAGTCCAATGTCTATTCGATCGGAGAATGGCGTCGCGGGGTCTGCGCCACCGGCAGTTCGAAATCGCCCCAGTGCAATGGCGGGTCCTGGACCGGTTGCGGGTCGAACACCTATCCCACCGGATCCTTCCCGCAATGCCACTCGCCGCTCGGGGTCTATGACATCGACGGCAACGCGGCCGAGCACATGAACCTGCCACTGGCGGAAAACCAGATGGCCTCGCGCGGGTCGACGATCCTGGGCGTGACCGAGATGAAGGGGTCGTGGTTCATCTGGGATACGGTCCGCGCGCACGAGCATTGGGCGCGGTGGCGGGCGCCCTACTGGCATGGCTCGCGGGTGCTGTCGACGGGGAGCCATTCGAACTATCACCTCGGGTTCCGCTGCTTCCGCGACATCCGCTGAGACGGCTCAGGCCGCGCCTTTGGATGGTCGCCGAGAGGGTCGCCGCGCCGGAACGCTTTGCTTTCGGCGCGGGTTGCGTTTGCGAATTGGTGAGGACCCGTCCGGGACTTTGGGACCTGTCGGCGTCCCCGGCTCCCTCAAGGTGCGCCTGCTGCGATGGGTTCGGTGATGGCGAGCCGCAACGGCGCGGTCTTGCAGGCCCGGCTTCGCGCGCTGACCTCGTGTCTGTCAAAAGCGTGGAGGTGCGGCAGGTCACCCGCAGGATGGCCAAGGGTCCGCCGACAGGCTGCCCTTCCCGCAGGGTGTCCCTGTCGTGAAAACCCGGTCGTGCCCCGGTCCGGTTCCGGCCGTCAGCGCAGCGAGGCCAGCATCTGGCGATGGGTGATCGTGCCTTCGGAACTGACCAGTCCGGCCAGTCGGCTGTCGGCCAGCAGATCACGCAGATCCACCTCGCGCCCGTTGACATAGGCGCGGCGGCTGACCAGCCGGATCCCGTGGCTGTAATCGGCGTAAGAGGCGCCGTGCACCGTGCTCAGCGGCTGGATCGGTGCGCCGCCGGGGCGGTGCCAGCCATAGATCGCCACCCGTCCGGGATTGGCGTTCAGCCGGTTGGTCAGCACGAGGTCCTTCTTGTGGCCCGAGACCAGTTGCCCCAATCGCCCGCCCGCGCGGGCGCGCTGGCCTTCGACGGTGGCGTTGTGGCGCAGGAAATACCCGGTCGAGGCCATCTGCGCGCCGGGTTCCATCGGCGACGGCGACAGGCGCACACTGGCCTGAGCATAGATCGCATCGACCATCATTGTCGTCGGCAGGACCATGTCGAAACGCTCGGCCACCTGCATCGCGGCGGGCAGGCCCAGCGGGACGCGAACGAAGTCGCTGTCCGAGCCGACGGCAAGATAGTCGGGCGTCACGCAGATGGTGACGCGGGTGCGCTGGCCGTTGGCCCCGGTGCCCGAGAAGGTCACCGGCACAAGCGTGCGCAGGAAATCGGGCATGTTGCCGCCCAGAAGTTCGGCCGTGATGGCCCGGTCGCGCTCGTTTCCGCCAAGCGCGGTCAATCGTCCGATCACCGCGCTGCCGGTGCCTGCGCCCGAGGGGCGGCGGGGAACGGCGCGGGTCAGGGCGGGGGCGCAGCGGTCGGACGAGGCGACCGCCTCATTGAGTGCGGGCAC
>ERZ761607.4518-NODE-4518-length-12238-cov-5.863006_pt1 | contig 12238 bp, 7 predicted proteins | sample MGYA00511164_ERZ761607 | MGnify/ENA primary metagenome ERZ761607 (study PRJEB28899, sample SAMN02445080) | bioreactor sludge metagenome | biome: EBPR sludge | place: Australia: Brisbane, Thorneside Wastewater Treatment Plant | collected 2011-06-22 ...
ATCCGGGGCCCTGCGGCTCCCAGATCGGGCACGGGCACGGGCACGGGCACGGGCACGGGTCGGAAAGAGAGGTACGCTAGGGGCGTGCGTGGGCTCAGCGTGCTGCTCGTCGGGCTGATCGCGTGCGGTGATCGCGCGGTGCCGCCTGCGCCCAGCGGCGCGGCCCCCGGCAGCGCGGTCACGGTCGCGAGCGGCACGCCGGCGGCGAAGCCGGCGGATCCTGCGCCCACGCACGAGGGTCACGATCACGGCGCGCCGCTGGTGGGGACGTGCGCGGCGGCCGACGGCCCCGAGGTCGCCGCGGCCGAGACCGACGAGCGTCGGGTGGAGCTCTTGCTCGACGAGGCCGGCAAGAAGCTGGACGTGCAGGCCTGGGCGGATGCCTTCACCTGCGCCGACATGGCCGCCGATCTCGCGCCGCGGTCGATCGAGGCGCATCACCTGCGCGCGGCCTCGCTCGCCGGGGCCGGCCACGACGACAAGGCGGGCATCGCGTACGGCATCGCGCTGGCGCTCGATCCGGAAGACCCCGAGACGCTGCGCGCCGTGGCCGACTTCTATATCAACGTATCGAAGTCGCGCTCGCGCGACACGACGTCGCTCGGGCTCGAGCTTGCCCGCCGCGGGTTCGCGCGCGCCACGGCGCGGCGCCGCGGCCACGGCGAGCTGCGCGCCCGGCTCGCGTTGCTCGAGGCGCAGGCGTGGAACGACCTCGACCGCGCGGACGAGGCGATCGATCGCGCCGCCGACGCGCTGCGCATCCAGCCCGATCTCATCGACGCGGTGCACGAGAAGGGCGTCGCGCTGTTCAACCTCGGGCGCTTCGCCGACGCGCGCACGCAGTTCGAGAAGGTGCTCACCGCGCTGCCCGACGACGCGTACGCGCACCACCTGCTCGGGCTCACGCTCGAGCAGCTGGGTGAGCGCCAGCGCGCGGACGACCACTTCGCGCGGGCGCGCACGCTCTCTCCCGACGAGTTCCCGGCGCCGGTGGTGATCAGCGAGGCCGAGATGCGCGGCGAGATCGAGCGCGTGCTCGCGGCCCTGCCGCCGGAGCGGGCGACGCGTGTGCGTGAGGTCGTCATCCTGATCGCGGATCTGCCGGATCCCGCCGACCTGCGCGCCGTCTCGCCGCCGTTTCCGCCCACGATCCTCGGCCTCTTCCGCGGGCTGCCCCTGGGCGCGGTCGCCGCCCCCGGCGAGGAGGTTCCGCCGCGCGCGATCCTCCTCTATCGGCTGAACCTGGCCCGCGCCGTGCGCACGCGCCCGGAGCTCTCGCAGCAGATCGAACGTACGCTCCTCCACGAGATCGGGCACCTCGAGGGGCTGGACGAGGACGACCTGCGCCGCCACGACCTGGAGTAGGATCCGGGGGATGAAGCGCGCCGCGAGGAAGCGGTAGTGTCGGAGGGAGCGGCGCCGAGCCCGGCGGTGGCCACCACCGAGCCTGCCGACGTCCACGCCGAGCTCCTGCGCGAGCGGAAGAAGCTCGAGCTGGTGAGCGAGGTCGGGACCGCGCTGTCGAGCGCGCTGGTGCTGGAGGACCTGCTCGCGCTCCTGATGGAGAAGGTCACCCAGCTCATGGAGGCCGACCGCTCGACGCTCTACCTCCTCTCGGAGGACGGCGCGGAGCTCTGGTCCAAGGTGGTGCAGGGCGGCGAGACGCTCGAGATCCGCCTGCGGGTCGGCGAGGGCATCGCCGGGTGGGTCGCCAGCTCGGGAGAGATCGTGAACATCGCCGACGCGTACGACGACACGCGCTTCCAGCCGGCGGTCGATCTGCGCTCGGGCTATCGCACGCGCTCGGTGCTCACCGTGCCGATGCGCAGCTCGCTGGGCGCCATCGTCGGGGTGCTCCAGGTGCTCAACAAGCGGAACGCCGCCGGGGATCCGGCGCCGTTCTCGGAGGACGACGTCGAGCTCTTGCTCGCGCTGGGCAGCCAGGCCGCGGTCGCGATCGACAACTCCAAGCTGTACCTGTCGGTGCTCTCGGCCAAGGCCGAGCTCGAGCAGCGGAGCCACGAGCTCGAGGCGCTCTACGCGGTCGAGAAGGAGCTGTCGGCCGCGAGCGATCTCGACTCGCTGCTCGAGCGCATCCTCACCCGCGCGGCCGCGCTGCTCGGCGCCCAGGCCGGCAGCATCGCGCTCCTCACCGCCCCGGGCGACGCGCTCGAGCTGCGCACGGTCGTCGGGCCGGCGGCGGATCGGCTGCGCCACGAGCGGCTCGAGCTGGGGCAGGGCCTGCTCGGCTGGGCCGTCGCGCACCGCCAGGGTGTCATCGCGAACCGCGCCGCCTCCGATCCGCGTCACGCCACCGAGTTCGCGCGGAGTCACGGCGTGTCGCCGACGAGCCTCATCGCGGCGCCGGTCATCTCCGGCGACCGCGTCGTCGGTGGCATCGAGCTGGTCGATCGGCGGGGCGGCGGTGACTTCGACGACGCCGACCTCAAGCTGCTCACGCTCATCGCCGGCCGCGTCGGGCAGGCGATCGCGCTGGCGCAATCGCGCGAGGAGCACCGCGATCAGGATCGGCTGGCGTCGATCGGGCGGCTGATGGCCGGCGTGCTCCACGATCTCAAGACGCCGATGACGGTCATCTCCGGCTACGCGCAGCTCATGGCGCAGTGCGAGGACGCGGCCCAGCGCGAGCGCTACGTCGACAGCATCCTGCGCCAGTTCGACATCATGAGCGGCATGACGCGCGAGGTGCTGCAGTTCGCGCGCGGCGATCGCGAGCTGATGGTGCGCAAGGTCTACCTGCACCGGTTCGTCGAGGAGGTGGTGACCCAGCTGCGCCACGCCTTCGCCGGCCGCCCCATCGAGATCGAGGTCGAGCTCGGCTTCGACGGCGCCACGCACTTCGACGAGCAGAAGATGCTGCGCGTCCTCCACAACCTGGCGCGCAACGCCGCCGAGGCCATGCCCGGCGGCGGGCACTTCTGGCTGCGCACGCGCCTCGAGGGCGACCAGCTCGTCATCGAGGCGGCCGACGACGGCCCGGGCATCCCGCCGGCGGTGCGGTCGCGGCTGTTCGAGCTGTTCGCCTCCGGGACCAAGAGCGGCACCGGCCTCGGGCTGGCGATCGTGAAGAAGATCGTCGACGACCACGGCGGTTCGATCGCGTGTGACACCGGCGCCGGCGGCACGACGTTCACGATCCGCATCCCGCACCGGGCGACGCGCACCGGGGAGTTCTCGCCGATCCGCTGACGCGCTGACGAGCCGCGGACGATCCGATGATCACGGTCTCTGGTCTCACCCGGCGCTACGGCCGACGGACGGCGCTCGACGACGTGAGCTTCGCGGTCGGCAAGGGGACGCTGTGCGCGCTGTGCGGCGGTAACGGGGCGGGAAAGACGACGCTCCTGCGCGTGGTCGCCGGTTACCTCGACGCCGACGCCGGCCGGGTGGCGCTGGCCGACGGCGCGCGCCTCGGCTACCTGCCCGAGGGCGCCCCGCTGCCGCCGGAGCTGACCGTGGCGGAGTACGTGCGCCACCGCGCGGCGCTGGCGGGCGGAGGCGACGTCGTCACGGCGCTCCGCGACGTCGACCTCACCGACCGGGCGGGCGACGCGATCGGCAAGCTGTCCAAGGGGCTGCGCCAGCGGACGGCGCTCGCCGGGGTGCTGGTCGCGGCCCCTCGGGTGCTCGCGCTCGACGAGCCCGCGTCGGGTCTCGACGAGGTGCAGCGCACCGAGCTGCGCCAGCGCCTGCGCGCCCTGGTGTCCGGAGACCGGACGATCCTGTGGTCGACGCACGAGCTCTCCGACGTCGAGGCGGAGGCGGATCAGATCGTGGTGCTCGCGGGCGGGCGGGTCGTGGCCGAGGGAGACGTGGCGGCGATCAAGGCGGCCGCCGGGATGGCGGATGCGCCGCTGCGCGAGGCGGTCGCGGTGCTCGCCGCCCGGAGCGAGCGCTCGTGATCCGGCTCGCGCTCGCGGTCGCCCGGCGCGAGCTGACGATCTACCTGCGCTCCCCGATCGCGCTCACGGTCGTCGCCGCGTTCCTCGTGCTCGAGGGCGCGTCGTTCGCGGCGCTGGTCGGCGTCCTCGCCGATCCGGCGCGGCCGGCGCCGCTCGGCGCGGTGCTCGAGAGCCACTTCGGCGGCACGCTCGTGCACTGGATGCTCGAGCTGACGGTGCTGGCGGCGCTCGCGGCGCGGCTCGCCGAGGAGCGACGCACGGGGACGTGGGAGGCGCTGGTCACGGCGCCGGTTCCGGAGGGCGCGGCGCTGGTGGGGTCGTGGCTCGCGGCCGTCGCGTTGTGGGCGCTCCTGTGGCTGCTCTGCCTCGCGCACGTCGTCATCCTGGTCGCGCTGGCGCCGCCGGGCGCGAGCATCGACGCCGGTCCGGTCGCCGCCGCGTACGCCGGCGCGGTGCTCGTCGGCGCGACCGGGCTGGCGCTCGCGATGGCTGCCGGCGCGTGGTCGGCGCAGCCGCTGGTCGCGACCATGGCCGGCTTCGGCGCGCTGTGTCTCTGGCTGCTCGCCGGTGAGCTCGGCGAGCTGGCCCCGAGCGTCGTCGAGGGCGCGCCGGGGCTGGGCGCGGCGCTCGAGCGCCTCGGTCCGCGGCGCGCGCTGGCGGCGATGGCGCGGGGGGAGGTGCGGTGGGACGCGGTGATCACGATGGTCGCGCTCGCGGTCGCCGGCCTGCGCCTCGCGACGGCGCTCGTCGGCGTCGGCCGCCGGCGCGGCGCGACGATCGCGGCGGTGGCGACCGAGGCCGTCTTGCTCGGCGCCGGCCTCGCGCTGGTCGCGGTCCTGGTCGGTCGCGCGATCGCGCCGTGGGATGTCACCGCCGCGCGCCGCAACTCGCTCGAAACCGCGACCGCGGCGGTGCTCGCGCGGATGCACGAGCCCGTGGACGCGATCGTGCTCACCCCGAGCGTCGACGCGAACCGACCGCTCTTCGACGAGACCGCGCGCGTGCTCGCGCGCATGACGGCCGCCCAGCCGGCGCTGCGCGTGCGCACGTTCGACCCCGCCCGCGATCCATCGGCGGTCGCCGCGCTCGCGGCGTTCGCGGCCGTGGACGAGACCGAGCTCGTGCGTGGTGGCGCCGTCGTCCTGACCCGCGGGCCGCGGGCGCGCGCGATCGCCTTGCGTGACCTCGAAGGGGAGGGCGCGGTCGAGCTCGGCGTGCGGACGTTCGAGCACGTTCGCATCGAGGCGGCGATCGCGCAGGCGCTCGCCGAGCTCCTCGACGACGCGCCGGTGCGGGTGTGCGCGACCTTCAGCCACGGCGAGCTGCCGTCGGACGGCGGCAGCGCGAGCTGGTCGCCGGTGGCGACGCGCCTGGCCGCCGACGGGCTGGCCGTCGACAAGGTCGAGGTCGCGGCCGGCGTGCCCGCCACGTGCCGCGTGCTCGTCGTCGTTGGACCCACGGTGCCGTTCGCCGCGATCGAGGCCGAGGCGATCGCGGCGTTCCTCGATCGGGGCGGCCGACTCTTCCTCGCGCTCGGGCCGGCGCCGACCGGCCTCGAGACGCTGCTCGCGTCGTGGAACGTCGCGCTGCCGACCGGCGTCGTCGACGATCCCTCGCTCGCCTTCGATCTGGGGACGCTGCGTGTCGTGTCCGGCTACGGCGACCACGTGATCGTGCGCGGCTTCGCCGGCCGGCGCGCGACGGTCTGGCGCAAGCCGCGCGCGATCGTCGCGCCGGACGCGACGGCGCTGGTGACGACCCGCGACGCCGCGCTCGCGATCGCCACGGAGCGCGGGGACGCGCGCCTCGTCGTCACCGGCAGCGCGGCGGCGACCACGCTCGCCGAGGTCGAGCGCGGCTGGGGCGGCGACGTGCTCGCGGCCCGCGCCATCGCGTGGCTCGCCGGCCGGTTGCTCGAGCCCGCGGTGCCGGAGAAGGACGGCGATCGCGTGAAGCTCGTCCTGTCGGCGGGCGCACGCCGGGCCGTCGCCGCGCTCGCGATCGGCGGCGTGCCGGCGGTGGCCATCGCGCTCCTGTGGCTCGTCGGCCGGCGCCGACGCCCGCGCACCCCGCCGCCGGAGGCTCGGTCGTGACCCCGCCGTCGGCCGCGCGCCTGGTGACGCTGACCGCGATCGTGGTCGCGCTCGCGGCCGCCGTGGGCATCTTCGGCGGCGAGCGCGTCGTCGTCGAGCGCCCGCTGGTGGCACCCGGGCTGGCGGCCGCCGACGTCACCGGCATCGACATCGTGCGCGGAGATGCGCCGCCGATCGTCATCGCGATCGACCCCGCGGGGACGCGCGTCGAGGCGCCCGTCCCCGGTCCCGCCGAGGAGGCGACGGTGCGCGACCTGATCTCGGCCGTGGTCGCCGCGCGCGCCGATCGCGTCCTGGTAGGCGACGCCGCCCGCCGGACCGCGGGCCTCGACGCCACGACCCTGCGCGTGCGCCTCGAGCGTCGTGACGGTCCGCCGATCGAGCTCGTGCGCGGGACGGCGGTGCCGGCGAGCGGCCAGATCTGGCTCGGCGTCGACGGGCGCGCCGTCCTCGTGCCGGCGTGGGTCGGCGCCGCGCTCGATCGCGATCTCGCGGCGCTGCGCCGGCTCCAGGTGTTCCCGCCGGTGGCGCTCAGCGGCGTCGAGCTCCATGGCCGTGGCGTCGATCTCGTCCTCTCCGGCGGTCCGCTGCGACGCCGCGACGAGGGGACGAGCCTCCGGGTCTCGCGTGCGGCGGTCGCGCGCCTCGACGCCGCGCTGGCGGCCGTCGTCCTCGATGTCCTCGTCACCGGTGACACGTCGACGACCTCGCTGACCGTGCGCGTCCTCGGCGGCGCCGCGCCGCACGAGCTCGAGGTGCACGGCGAATGTCCGGGCCATCCCACGCACGTGCTGGTCACCGGGAGCGCCGGCGTCGGCTGCGTGGCCAGGGCCACGGTCGACGACGTCGTCGCCGCCGCCGCCGCGCTCGCCGGGCCCGCCGGCATGGAGGTCACGCTCGCGCCGGGCGCCGGCGCCGACATCGAGTCGATCCGCGCCGGGGCCGCCGCCGGCGACGGCGCGACGTCGCTCGCGCGCCGCGGCGCTGGCTGGCTGCTCGACCTCGGCGACGAGCGGGTCGACGCCGACGACGACGCCGTCGCCCAGTTCTTCGAGGCGCTCGCGCAGGCCGGCGAGTTGGTACCTCCGCCTTCGGGCGCGCCGGCGACGACGTGGACGGTCACGCTCACCGGCGGCGCGGTCGAGACCTGGCGCTGGTACACGCGCGGCGGTGTCGGCGCGCCGGTCGTGCGCCGCGACGACGAGCCGCACGCGCTCGCCCTCGACGCTCGGGCCGGCGCGGCCCTGCGTCGCTTCGGTCCGCGCCTGCGCAATCTCACGCTCCTCGTCGTCGACGCGTCGATGGTGAACGCCGTCCGCGCGACCGGCGTCCACCCGGCCACGCTCGTGCGCGGTCAGCTCGTCGGCGACTGGATCGTCGACGCCCCCCTGGGCGCGACCGCGACGCCTGCCGCGCCGGCGATGGGCGAGCTCCTCGCGGGGCTTCGCGGGACGGCGTGGCTCGACGCCGGGGACCTGGGCGCCGTCCGTCGCACGCTCACGTTCTCGATCGACGCGCCGCCGATCCCGGGCGGGCAGCCGAGCACGCACACGATCGTTGTCGGGGCCGCGCGCCCTGGCGACCGATGCGCCGCGCGCGTCGACGACTTCCCGCCGATCGAGCTCGCCGCGGCGACGTGCGCGGCGCTGCTCGCGCCGCTCGTCGCTCAGTGAGCGGGCGGGCGGATCGCCGGGTCCGCCAGCTGGACCGGCGCCGGCGACTGCCAGTTCTGGGTGACGTTGTTCATGCTCTGGTACACGAGCAGGCCGTCGGTGTTGCTCTCGCCGTGGGGCGACGCGTGCATCCACTGGCCACTGGCGATGACCTCGTCGCCGACCTTGTACGGCGGCACCGCCGGCCAGGTCTCGACCATCTCCTTGGGCAGGTTCTTCTTCTCCGCCTTGGTCATCGGGCGGGGGACCTCGACGACCCACACCGCGCGCTCGACGGGCGTGTCGGGGGTGTCGCCCAGGTAGAACGCCGGGCGGCGGCAGAGCGTGGGGTCTTCCTCGATACGCTTGGCGACCGCGGCGTCGTCCTCGTCGGGCGTGCGGATCGCGGTGGCGCAGTCGTACGCCCACACGATGTAGCCCTTGATGGAGATCGACTCCTTGATGTAGCGGTTGCCCTGGACGCGCATCTCCTTGACCGTGTGCGAGCCATCCGGGTACGGCTTGGGCACCTCGAAGGACGGCACCGTCGGCATCGTCACCTTGATCTTGTGCGGCTGGACCTCGGCCTGCGCACCCTTGAGCTGGTCACCCTTGCAGCCCCCGAGGGTGGCTGGCAGGATGCACGCGCCGAGAAGAAGCGAGACCGATGCGACGGACCCCGAGCGCTTCGACATGGCGCGGTGATAACACGGCGCTCCCGGGCCCTCAACTGGCCGGGGTTGTCCTCGTTTCGGTCGTTCTGACAGCCGGGCTGGCGGCGGGCTGCGACGGGACCCCGGCCCGGGTCAAGCCGTGGCGTCATGCCCCGGATCCGATGGCGATCGCCGACGTCGTGCCGCGGTCGGCGGCCCTGGTCCGCGAGGAAGACGACCTCGCGGTGCGCGCCCGCCGCAGCCACACCCTGCGCATCCACATGGACGCGGAGCCGCGGAGCCTGCATCCGCTGCTCGCGCCCTCGCAGTGGACGCGGCGCGCCGTCCTCGGGACGGTCTTCGAGCCGCTCATCCGCTACGCGCCGCCCGCGGGAGGCGCGGGCGCCGGCCCCGGCCGCTACCTGCCCGGGCTGGCGCGCTCGTGGCGGATCCAGGGGGGCGGCACGGAGATCATCTTGGAGCTCGATCCGGCGGCGCGCTTCCACGACGGCCGGCCCCTCACCGCCGTCGATGTCCAGTTCACCCTCGACACGGTGCGCGACCCGGCGAGGCGCATCGATCATCTGCGCGGCGCGCTCGCCGCGGTCACGGCGGTGGAGATGGTGACGCAGCGCAGCCTCCGCATCCGGCTGTCGCGCCCCGACGGCTGGGTGCTGCGCGCGCTCGCGGAGATCCCGATCCTCTCGTACGCGACGTACAAGGACGACCTGTCGGGCGGCGGCAAGCTGGTCGGCACCGGGCCGTACCGCGTGACCTCGCAGGACGGAGGCGTCATCCACCTGACGCGCTGGAGCGAGCACGCCACCGCGTCGCCGAAGATCGCCGACATCGAGCTCGTGTACCAGCCCGACGCGTCGGCGGCGCTGATGGCGGCCAAGCGCGGCGAGCTCGACATCGTGCCGGCGCTCATCCCCGAGCACTGGCCCGAGCAGGCGACGGCGCCGGGGCTGGCGCAGAGCTTCGTGGCGCTCGAGCTCGCGCCGCCGAGCTTCCGCTACATGCTCTTCGCGTCGCACGTCGCGCCCACCGACGACGCGCGCGTGCGCAAGGCGCTCTCGCTCCTGGTCGATCGCAAGAAGCTGGCGCAGGAGGTCGGGGACGGGCTGACGCGACCGATCGCGCTGCCGATCTGGCCGGGCGGTCCCGGCGACGGGCCGGCGCCGGCGGCGCCCGAGCTGGATCCGGGCGCGGCGGGACGCCTCCTGGACGAGGCCGGCTGGATCGACGCCGACGGCGACGGGCTGCGCGAGAAGGGCGGGCGCAAGCTGTCCGTCGACGTGCTCGTGCTCGAGCAGGGCAACGGCAAGCCCCACCCCGAGCAGCAGCGCATCCTCGACGGGCTGCGTCGCGCGGGTGTCGGGCTGGTCGTGCGCGTGGGCACCAAGGCCGTGCTCGAGAACCGGCTGCGCGACGGCGAGCTCAACCTCGCGTTCCTCGAGTGGAGCGGCGTGGTCGACAGCGATCTGACACCGCTGGTCGGCACCGGCGGCGAGGCCAACTACGGACGGTTCTCGTCGCGGCGCGTCGATCGCGCGCTCGGCGAGCTGCGCGCGGTGTGGGAGCCGGCGTCGCGCGCGCCGCTCATGGGCGAGCTGTCGGCGGCGCTGGCCGACGAGCTGCCGCTGGCCGGGCTGGTCGCGGCGGCGCCGCAGGGGCTGGTCCACCGGCGCGTGCAGGGCGTCGTCGTCTGGGACGGCTGGATCGATCTCCTCGCGCTGTCGCTCGAGCCATGAGGCGGCTCGCCGGGTGCCTGGCCGCGTGCGCGCTCGTCGCGTGCTTCGAGCGAGGCGGCAAGCAGCCGCCGGCCGGCAAGGACGCGGACGTCACGGCGGCGGCGCCGCCCAGCGCGCTCGCGGACGCCGTGGTGCCCGGCGACGGGGGCTGGCTCGTCCGGGAACCGGACGGCGTGGCCGACGAGGCGGCGACGGTCTCGGTCGCGCTCGAGGCCGAGCCCGCGACCCTCGACGTCTTCCGCGGCGCCGATCTCGCCTCGGCGCGCGTGCTCGGCGACGTCTACGAGGGGCTCCTGTGCGCGGCGCCGGGCGCGGCGCCCGAGCCTTGCCTCGCCACGCGCTACGAGGTGTCCGCCGACGAGCTCACCTGGCGCGTCTGGCTGCGGCCCGGCGTGCGCTTCCACGACGGCAGCGCGCTGGCGGCGAAGGACGTGATCGCGAGCTTCCACGCGCCGGGGAAGGGGGCGACGGCGACGGGGCCGCTCGCCGCCGTCCTCGACGATCTGGTCGCGGTGACGTCGCCGGCGCCGGGCGAGATCGAGCTCCGCTTCGCGACGGCGCGGAGCACGCGCGCGCGCGACCTGACGATGGTGCCGATCGCGCCGGCCGCCGCCATCCGCGGCGGGTCGCTGGCGACGACGCCGGTCGGCACCGGCCCGCTGCGCTTCGTCGCGTGGGCGCGGGGCGCGTCGATCACGCTCGAGCGCTGGGACGGCTACTGGGGCGCCAGGGCCAGGGCCGCCCGCGTCATCCACCGCGTGGTGGCCGATCGCGCCGAGGCGCTGCGCCTGGTCGCGGCCGGGGAGCTCGACGTCGCGCTGCAGATCCCGATCACGGAGGCGATCGCCGCGGCCAAGGGCGGCGTGGTGCGCTTCCGCTACGAGCAACCGGCGTTCCTCGCCGCGATCTACAACGCGCGGCGGCCGGCGCTGTCGTCGCCGTCGGTGCGGCGCGGGTTGACGGCGTTGCTCGATCGCCCGGGCATCGCGCGAGTCATCCTCGGCGGCGCGCGCGTGCCGTCGGGGCCGTGGCCGCCGGGGAGCGCCGAGGCCGATCCCGCGGTGCGGCCGGTGCCGTTCGATCGCGCGCTCGCCGCGAACCTGCTCGGCACGGCGCGCCCCGACGTGGAGCTGCTCGTGCCGCAGGGCTCGACCTCGTCGGCGCGCATCGCCGACGTCTGGGCGGCCGACGCGCGTGGGCTGGCCACGCTGCGCGTGGTCAGCGTGCCGTTCGCCGAGCTCCTCGGGCGGCTGGCGGCCGGCGACTTCGACGTCGCGATCACGTCGATGTCGGGCGGTCCCGACGTCGATCTGTGGTCGCGCCTCGCGTCGGGCGCGCCGCCGTCGGAGGCGTGGTGCGGGCTCGCCGATCCGGGCCTCGACGCGCTGCTCGACGTGCACCGCGGCATGTTGAAGCCGGAAGCGCGCGCCGCCGCGGCGCGCGCCGTCCACCGCCGCATCGACGAGCTCCAGCCGATGGCGTTCATCGCCGTCGACACGCGCGCGGGCGTGGCGCGCGCCGGGATCGGCGGCGTGGTCGGCGGCGTTCCGCCGCGCATGAGAGACCTGTCGAAGCGCGGCCCGTGATGGGCCTTCTCGGGTGAAGATCCAGCCATGCTCGTGCGCGGGCTAGGCCGCGTTGCTCTGGCGTGGGTGCTCACCTACGTGCTCGCGTGCGCGCTGTCGGAGCTGGCGCCCGGGCCGCCGGCCGAGCGCGCGGCGCGCGCGGCGGCACGCCTTCCCGACGAGGCGCGTGCGCCCGAGGCGCGGCGGGCGATCATCGCCGCGGTCGAGCGGGAGCTCGAGCTGGGCGGCGGCGCGGCGGCGCGGATCGCGCGCGCGACGGGTCGCGCGCTCACCCTCGACCTCGATCGATCGTGGCGCGACCGGCGGCCGGTGGGCGAGGTCATCGCCCCGGGCCTGGCGGCCACGGGCGGGCGGGCGCTGGCGGTGCTGGCGCTGGCGCTGGCGCTCGGCCTCGCCGCCGGGCTCGGCGCGGCGGCTGGCGGCGGCGTTCGCGCCGGGGCGCTCGGGCTCGCGGTCGCGCTCGCCCTGTCGCTGCCCACGGTGTGGGTGTGCCAGCTCTTCCTCGCGGCGACGCCGTCGGCCGCGGGCTCGAGCACGCTCGCCGTCCTGGCGCTCGCGCTCGCGCCCGCCGCCGTCG
>ERZ761607.4522-NODE-4522-length-12231-cov-14.411794_pt1 | contig 12231 bp, 6 predicted proteins | sample MGYA00511164_ERZ761607 | MGnify/ENA primary metagenome ERZ761607 (study PRJEB28899, sample SAMN02445080) | bioreactor sludge metagenome | biome: EBPR sludge | place: Australia: Brisbane, Thorneside Wastewater Treatment Plant | collected 2011-06-22 ...
GGATGGAGGGATGTATTCAGGAAAATGGTCAGAAAAAAGTTACAATGGAATCCAAGCTCCAGATGGAGAATATCAGTATTTTGTGCAAATTAATTCTTTAGATACAAATTCTAATACTATATTTAAATCATTTTCAAAAACTATTTTAATATATAATTAATATGTAAATTTTTTGGAATTTAAAAAAAAAAAGAATCTAATTTTTTACTTTGTATTCTCTCCCGCAGGAGTCTCCTTTAGGGACTCCTGCGTTCACCCTCAATATCCTAATTGATAATACCATCAAAATTCCATATTTTGACAAATTGTGTCAAAACAAATTTATACATAATATGAATACCTTAGGTTCAATCATAAGAAAATTACGTTTAGATAAAAATATTCCACTCAGAAAAGTATCAGCATTTATTGATATAGATCAAGCTATTCTTAGTAAAATAGAAAGAGGGCAGCGAAAAGCAAACAGAGAACAGGTAATTAAACTATCGGAATACTTTAATATTAAGGCAAATGATTTGCTTGTTTCCTGGCTTTCTGACAAGTTGGTGTATGAACTAGCGGATGAAGATGTGGCATTGAAAGCTTTGCAAGTTGCAGAGGAAAAAGTAAAATACAATAAGACCAAAAGAAAGTAATGGACGTATTAAATGAAATAGCAGAAGTTGAACAGCAAGTGGAAACACTTGAAACGGAAGTAAAGAAATTTGCTGACGGACTGCCCTATTGGGCAAAGTTTATTTGTTCTGAAATTCTATCAGGAAACGAATTAACAGAGGACAAATATGAATCTGCATTTTCATATCTTCTTGAAGAACTTGATCTAAAGGAAAAGAGCGAAAGACCCGAACTTTCTATTTCATACAACCCAAATGCTTCTGATGATTTTAAAGCAAACATAGTCTTTAACTCTTTATCAAATATTGAAGGCGTTAATGCTTTGGCTGAAAATCAATCTATTGAATTAACTGAAAACCTTACAATAATATACGGCTCAAATGGTGCAGGAAAATCAGGATATGTTAGACTTCTCAAGAATGTGTTCTATTCAAAAGACAGAGAACCAATTGAACCGAATATTCACCTTGATAATGGACACAAGCCGATAAAAGCTGATTTTCAATTTACAACTGATGAAGGTGGTTTACCTCTTAAATATCCTGATGATGTTGGCAATGGTGTATTTAACCAATTTGCTGTTTTTGATGGTGAAATTGGCAGACGACATTTGAAAAATAGAAATGACTTTAAATTCAGACCAGCAGGTTTAAGACTGTTCAATGATTTTAATACTGCACTTGAGAATTTGAATAATCGTTTGTTCACTGAAATAAGAACAAAGAATATCGCAAACCCTTTTGCAGATGAAGATATTTTTCAAGGAGAATCAGAAATTAAAACTTTTCTTTCTTCGCTTTCACACAACTCCAATCTTGAAGATTTAAAAAAGCAACTGCAATTTACTGAAGAAGAAAAAACGAAAAAAGCTGAAATTGAAAAGAAGTATGACGATTTAAAAATTTCTCTTTCACATAAAGATAAAGCGTTAAAAGAGCTGCGAAATATAAAAACTCAATTAGCAGCAAGAAAAAAGAATCTTGAAACTATAAACCTTTGGTTTACTCAAAATCAATTAAACACGGTTAAAAATTCCATAGCTGACTGTAATACCAAAGAAGAAACAGCCCAAAAAGAAGGAATTGAAAAATTCAAAACCGATAAGGTTAAAAACATTGGCTCTCCCGAATGGAAACAGTTTATTGAAGCCGCTGAAAAGTATGCAACAACGCAAAAAGAAAACGGTCTTGAATATCCTGAAATTGGTGACAGTTGTCTGTTGTGCCAACAATCAATTAATGATGATGTACCAAAAAAACTTATTGCCAGTTATTGGGCTTATATAAAAAGCGTTGCAGAACAGGAAGCAAAAACAGCAAAGGAAAATCTTGACAAAGTAAAAATAGGGTATGAAGATTTAGACCTCAATAAGTTTAGCGATACGGACACACTTACAGTTTGGTTGAATGAAAAATATGAAACTGATTTAACCCTATTAAAACAAGGTTTAGAGAAACAGAAAACACTTGCTGAAAAAATAGTTGCAAACATTATTGCAAGAGATTCGAAAGAAGAAATTGAGTTTCAGTTGGGTTTAACAGGTTTAGAAAAAATTGAAACTGAAATTGACAAAGACATTAAAGCCTTTGAGGAAGATGAACAAAACAAAGTTTTGGCAGAACTTCTAAAGCAAAAGACCTACTTAACACATAAAGAAAAGCTTTATCTAAGATTTAAAGATATTGAAAACTTGCACAAGAATCTGATTTGGGTAAACAAAGCAAAAAAGTTTAACAAACAAGGTTATAAAACCCAATCAACCAATACAGAAAAAAGATTGTCAAGACAGTATTTCAATGCCGATTACATAAAATCGTTTAATGAAGAATGTGAAAAACTAGAGGGGAAATTCGGAATTGAAATTGATGCAAGAAGTTCTGATGCACAGAGCAACAGACAATTATTTTTGAAAGGCAAAGACCCATCTTCAATACTTAGTGAAGGAGAACAAAAGGTAATTGCCCTTGCTGATTTTTTTGCTGAAACAAACATTACTACAATAAACAAAGGTATTGTTTTTGATGACCCTGTTACTTCTCTGGATGAAGAACGGAAAAAAGTTATTGCCAAAAGAATTTGTGAATTATCTCAAAGAAAACAAGTTTTGGTATTTACACACGATTTAGTTTTTGTGTCAGCACTAATAAATTACTGTACAGATTTTCAAATTCCATACAGATGCCATAGCATTGAGAATTTAGAAGAGCCAGGAAAGATTTATCCTGATAATACACCATCTCACGAAGCAAAATATAAAACATCAGCAGAAGCAAGGAGATATATCAAACTTGCTAAGGATGCAGAACCTGAAATAAGAGAAGCGTTTATAAAAAATGGTTTTGCTGCATTACGTTCTTCATACGAAGCATTTGTCATATTTGAATTGTTCTGTGGTGTTGTAAAAAGGTTTGATGATAGAGTAAGTATTGATTCCCTAAAAGGTTTACACGTTGAGGATTCGTTAGTTAATGAGATAATGGATAATTTCAAATTGTGTTGCCGATATATGGAAGGACATATTCACAGTGATAAATACTTGGCGGCAAAGCCACAATTAAAACATTTGCAAGAGGAAGCAGACAGATTTGATACTATGCGTCCAAAACTTGATAAGCTTAAAAAAGAACACGGAAAAAAATAGAAGATATGCCAACACTCCATTTCAAAGGAAAAACTTTTGTGCAGAACCACCATTTGGCGGTAAAGTATCACCAATTGGTGCCGAAAAAAGAACTGAGTTTAACCAACAAAGTTTCCTTGCACGATAACCTGATTATACAAGGCGATAACCTGAAAGCGTTGAAGGCATTACTTCCAACTTATGCAGGGAAAGTAAAATGTATTTATATTGACCCACCTTATAACACAGGGAGCGAAAAATGGGTGTACAACGACAATGTAAACAGTCCAATGATACAAGAGTGGCTTGGTAAAGTAGTAGATAAAGAAGATATGACAAAGCATGATAAATGGCTTTGTATGATGATGCCAAGATTAAAACTACTTCGTGATTTACTTAGTGAGGATGGGATTTTGTTCGTTTCTATTGGGGATGATGAAGTTGGTAACTTAACCGTTTTACTTGATGAAATTTTTGGATTAGAAAAACAAGTTTTAAAATTGACCTGGAAATCAAGAGCTAAACCTACAAATGCTGGAAATGCTAAGTTTAGACCTCAGAAAGTTGCAGAGTATGTTTTAGGATATACAAAATCAAATCCAGAGCAATTATTATTTAACCTTGTTTCAGGGAGCGAAAGGAGATATACAAATTCAGATAGTGAAGGTAATTATAGAACAACAACTATTTTAACTTCAAATCTTGGTATGTTTCAAAGAGAAACCATGAGGACAGAATTGCCAAATGGCTATAAACCGAATGATGAACAAAGATGGAAAGTCGGTGAAGATGAAATACTAAATTTATATGAAAAAGGTAGGATAGTATTCAATGATGGTAACCCTTTACTTAAAGTTTATGAAAATGATGAGGATGAACTCCTTTATCCTTTGTATACCTATGTTAACGAAGACTTGAGTTCAACAGCAGAAGCTGGTAAAACTGAACTTAATAAAATCTTAGGAAAATCTCATGGTTTCGACACTGTAAAGCCTGTAAATCTTTTGAAATATCTATTGTATATATCTACTAAAGAAGGTGATATTGTTTTAGACTCTTTTGCAGGTTCAGGAACCACCGCACACGCAGTATTAGAACTCAATAAAGAAGATGGTGGAAATCGAAAATTTATTTTGGTTGAAATGGAAGATTACGCCAATACCATTACTGCCGAAAGAGTTCGCAGGGTTATCAATGGCGTAAAAACTGCCAAAAGTGAATTACTCAAAAAAGGAACAGGCGGATCGTTCAGTTACTTTGAATTGGGTAACACTATTGAAATGGAAAGTTTGTTGAGAGGTAAAAATTTACCGACCTACACAGAATTTGCCCGATACCTTTTCTACACCGCCACAGGCGAAGAATTTAACGAAAAGGCAATCAATGATAAAATAGGCTTTATTGGAGAAAGTAAAAACTATGAATTGTATTTGTTTTACAAAGCCGAATTGGATTGGTTAAAGAAAAATGCTTTGACATTGGAACTTTGTAAATCGCTTCCAAAATTCAAAAACAAACAACGTTTGGTTTTTGCCCCTGCCAAATATGTGGACGACCATACTCTGTTGGATTTCCGAATTGATTTTTGTCAGTTGCCTTATGAAATTTATAGAATTCAAAAATGAGTGAGGTATTAAAATATACTGATACATTAGATGATTGGAAAAGCGAGTTTCTTCCTCGTTTACAGAAAAGTTATATCTATTCCTCACTAGAAAAAGACTGTAACACTACAGACAAAGAAATTACAGTTTTAATAGAAAGTGCAGTGGCTTTTTCAATTCAAAGAACAAAGTCAATAATAAGGCACATGGATGAATATACACTTCATGATGATATTCATTTATTCAGGGTACTTTATTTAATGGAGCGGTTACTTACAAAAGAAGTAATTGGAAATCTATCTGTTCCTGAACGAATGCTTTTAATTCTCAGTGCTTTTTTTCATGATATTGGCATGGCTCCTGACGAAAAGGAAATTATTGCATGGAAAAAAGTTTGGGATATTTCACCTGAATTTGAAAATGAAGATGAGAAGAAGTTATTTGACCGTTTCAAAAGATTTTATGATGCAAGACCCGACCAAAAAGAAATTATTGATAAGCTAATTATTGAAAGTAATCATTTCAAAGCATCAATAATCAAGTCTTATTTACTAACTGATTTTATCCGCCAAACTCATGCGGATCGTGCAAGAGAAATAATTGAAAAGTATTGGAATGAACAAATAAAGTATCGCGAAACTGATTTAACAGTAGAACTTGCGAATATATGCCATAGTCACAATGAAGACGCATTGAAACTTTTGGATTTTGACAAGAATTATCCATGTGGCAATAATTCATATGCTTGCCTCCCACTAATTGGTGTAATCTTACGATTAGCTGATATTCTCGATTTTGATGCTAAAAGAACGCCTATGGTTTTATATTCTCATTTGTATGTTAGAAATCCTGTGTCCGTAAAAGAGTGGGAAAAACATCGTGCAATAGAAAATTGGGAAATTAATCCTAGTATTATACAATTCAGTGCAAAATGCACACATCCAGCAATTGAGGCTTCTATTCATGAGTTATGTGATTTGATAGACAATGAATTAAGTATTTGCAACAATATCATTTCTTCATTGAACGAATTTAACCAAGCTAAATCAAGACTTATACAAGTTAAAATACCTTTTCAGGTAACAAGAGATAAAATAGAAACTAAAAAGAATATTCACAATCAACCACTTTATACATACAGAGACACCAAGTTTAACCTGAGTAAGAGGCAAGTAATTGACCTTTTAATGGGGACGAAATTATATGGGAATTCGGAGGTAGCTTTGCGTGAATTATTACAAAACTCAATAGACGCTTGCTTATTGAGAAATGCACAGGAGGTCAAATGGGGCTATTCCAAATATGAACCTGAAATAACTGTAAAATATTATTCGGAAAAAGGTGAAGATATATTGGAAGTTACCGACAACGGAACAGGAATGGATCAATATATCATTGACAATTATTATTCAAGGGTTGGTTCTTCCTTCTACAAATCAACTGATTTTTACAACCTAAAATCAGAATCAAATGCAGATTTTACGCCAACCTCAAGATTCGGTATTGGCATTTTATCGTGTTTCATGGTTGCAGATACGTTGATAGTGGATACAAAAAGGGTATTAGGCCCGCATAAATCAAGCGAAGCATTGAACGTAACTGTTGAAGGTCAGGAAAGTATATTTTGGATAAAATCAGGCGTGCGTGAAGTTCCAGGAACAACCACAAAACTTATTCTAAGAAAGGCAAGAAATCCTTGGGACAAAATGAGTGAGGACGAGTTTATTAAGTCTGTTGAAAGAGTAATTCCTAATCCTCCTTTTAAAATAAATATTGAAACAACTAAAACGAAAAAAACAAGAGATGAAAATAGTTTTAGTGAAGTAACTGCAGAATCGCTGAAAGATTATTCTTGGAGGGACAATGAAAATATTCGAACTTTTGAAATATCTCTTAATAAAAAAGAACTTGGATTTATTGGTTCTGCAATTGTCGCCATTCTGGAAAGTCACGATAAACCCGCAGAAAAAATTGAACTCAATTCTAGAAACATTGAAATTGAAGGTGAGACTTATACTTTAGAAAGAAGTTTAACAATATCTGAAAACTCGATAAAGGAGCAATCGAAGACAATCACAATTAATGATGAAGGTGAAATAAAAGAGGATAGTTCTTCAAGGGAATATTCGCGTTCGAGCTCACGAATTTCACTTCATGGTATCGAAATTCCAACATCATTATTTCCTGATTTATGGAGTAGAAAACCTAACCAAGTCAAAATTTCTTGGCCATTTCCATTAGTGCTTGTAATTGACATTTGTGGGAACAGAGATCTTGATCTAAATTCTCCTCGGACAGAAATAATAATGAGCGAGAAGTGGTTAAATTTTGAAGAAGAACTGGCATATCAAATTTGTAATTCAATTGCTGATAATGTGTCGGTAGAATATTGGACGGAATGGAAAAAAATAATTTCAGTTGTGAGTAAAAATGAGGCGTTTTTAAGAGGCCTATATAAAGTTGTAAAAAGATGAGATTAAAGCAATATCAGGAAAAGGTTTTAAAGGAACTCAAAGAATACTTGAGTGCTTTGGCTAATGCTAAAAAAGAGTTTGAGGAAATTGCCGAACTCAAACCGCATTTGGCAAAACATATCAATTTCCCGAAAGAGGCTTGGGAAAAGGCAACAGGACGTTTGGTTTACAGTTCTAAAACCAACGGTTTAGACGAGCCATTGCCCGACATTTATTTGAAAGTTCCCACAGGAGGCGGAAAAACTTTGGTGGCGTGCCACGCTATTGACAATATCCAAAAAACCTATCTCAACAAACAAACAGGATTGATTTTGTGGGTTGTGCCATCTACGCAAATTTACCGACAAACTATTTCGGCTCTTAAAAATCGGGAACATCCATACCGTCAGGTTTTGGATATTTCTAGCGGTGGCAGAACACTAATCAAGGAAAAAACAGAAATGTTTAATCGCCTTGATGTGGAAGAAAATTTGGTAGTGCTGATGTTAATGCTTCCGTCTGCCAATCGACAAAATAAAGAAACTCTAAAGGTTTTCAGAGACCAAGGAGGGTTTACAGACTTTTTTCCGAGAGAAGATGATTTTGAAGGGCATAAAAAGTTAAAAGAACTCATTCCAAATTTAGATTGCTTCACAACAGAAATGGAAGTGTTTGGAACGCAAATAAAAACTTCGCTTGGCAATACTTTAAAAGTTTTGCGTCCGCTTGTTGTAATTGATGAAGGACATAGAGCATACGGAGACTTGGCAAGAAACACGGTAAGAAATTTTAATCCTTCTTTTATACTTGAACTATCGGCTACTCCCCCACAAAACAGCAATGAGTTGGTAAAAATTACAGGGCGTGAATTGCACGAAGAAGAAATGATTAAGTTGGATATTCATTTAACCAACAAAACAAGTTTAGATTGGCAAGATACTTTATTGGCAAGCTATGAAAAACGAAACGAGTTAGAAAAGAAAGCCAAAGAATACGAAGGTAACACAGGTGAATATATCAGACCAATTTGTTTGATACAAGTTGAAAGAACAGGAAAAGACCAGAGAGATAATAAGTTTATTCACGCAGAAGATGCGAAAGAATATTTAATTAAAAAATGTAATGTTCCTGAAAGTTATATTGCCATTAAGAGTAGTGAAAAAGACGACATTGAAGGAATAAACTTATTTGCGAATGATTGCGATATACGCTACATCATAACCAAACAAGCCTTACAAGAAGGTTGGGATTGTTCATTTGCTTATATTCTTACAGTACTTACAAATCCATCATCAGCCACAGGAATTACACAATTGGTTGGTCGTATTTTAAGACAACCATTTGCACGAAAAACAAAAATTCGGGAATTGGACGAATGTTATGTTTATACTTTTCGTCAAAATGCAAGCACTTTGGTAAGGGAAATTAAATCAGGTTTGGAAGATGAAGGGTTGGGTGACATTGCAGGTAGAATTGTAAGTGATGATGGTGGCACAGACACAGGCGGTTTAAAGGAAAAAGAAATAAAATATCGTGATGGCTTCAAGAAATTTGAAGGTAAAATTTATCTTCCAAAATTCGTAATTCAAGAAAAGGAAAGTTGGCGAGATATGAATTTTGAGATAGATATTTTAAGTGCCATTGATTGGGAAAGCATCAACATTGATGAACTTAAAAATCTATCGTTACAAAACAAAATAAATAAAGAACAGGAAATTGTATTAGGACTTAGCAATGAAGAAAAGGAATTGTTAAAGGCAAGTTATGGTGATGAAAAATCAGGCACTTTAGAAATTGATGAAGTATTTTTGACAAGACAAATTACAGACATCGTTCCTAATCCTTGGCTTTGTTTCCAACTTGGAGAAAAGGCAATAAAAATACTTTTGAAAAAATATGAACGTGAAACAGTTGCAACAAATTTTGTTTTTGTAATTGAAGAACTTAAAAAGATTTTAGAGAAAGAACGCAACCGTTTAGCAGAGCAAGTTTTCAGACAAATGGTAGAGAAAAAGAAACTTTGTTTTTTCCTTATCTCAGACAAAGGCGGTTTTGTGTTGCCATCAAGAATTAAAGTAAAAAGTAACAAACAACTGGTTCGTGTAGACAATACACCAATTCAAAAATCTTTGTTCGACAATGTTCCCGAAGAGAACATTAACGACCTTGAAAAATCTGTTGCAATCTATCTTGACGAACAAGAAAAATTATTGTGGTGGTATCGCAATATGAGCAGACAGGACTATCACATTCAAGGTTGGAAACGGAATAAAATTTATCCTGATTTTCTTGCCGCTGATAAGCAAGAAAATAAAAACGATTACGGAACAGTGTATGTTTTGGAAACAAAAGGAATACACCTCAAAAATGAAGACACCAAATACAAACAAGATGTATTCTCTCTTTGTAACGAATTAGGAGCAAAAAAAGCTTGGAAAGAACTCTTTAACGAATTTCCAGACCACGACTTTGAATTTCAAGTAGTATTTGAAGATGAATGGGAAAACAAATTGAACAAGATTTTCTCAACTCCTCATATTTAAACCGATATTATCAAAAAAATTGATTAATTTACACATTAATCAATTTTTCAATTCTAAATACCTACATAATTAATGGCTAAAAAATTTCAGAACTTTATAAATGGTGAGTGGAGAGATTCTTCTACTCAGGAAACTTTTGAAAACAGAAATCCCGCGGACTGGGATAATGATTTAATCGGAACTTTCCCTTCTTCAAATGCTGATGATGTGGATGATGCTGTAATTGCTGCTCGTGCGGCTTTCAAAAAATGGAGACTCATTCCCGCTCCCAGAAGAGGCGATGTACTCAAAGTTGTCGGTGATAAAATGCTTAAACATAAAGATGAAATCGCTTTTGAAATGACTCGTGAAATGGGTAAAGTAATTGCGGAAACTAAAGGTGATGTGCAGGAAGGTATTGACACTGCTTATTATGCCGCCTCTGAAGGAAGAAGATTATTCGGATATAACGCTCCAAGTGAAATGCCAAATAAAATGAATTTAAGTTTCAGAGTTCCTATTGGTGTGGGTGGATTTATTACTCCATGGAATTTTCCAATGGCTATTCCAACCTGGAAACTTTTTCCTGCTTTGGTTTGCGGTAATACTTGTGTATTCAAACCTGCCGAATTAACTCCAAAAACTGCTACCGCTCTCGTCAAAATTATTGATGAAGCAATGAAAGAAGTTCTCGGTAAAGATTATATTCCGGGAGTTATAAATCTCGTTCACGGAAGCGGTGCGATAGTCGGAGAGGCAATGACTTCCCATCCTGAAATAGATTTTATTTCTTTTACAGGTTCAAGTGAAGTTGGGAAACGAATTAACACTGTTGCAGGCGGTGATTTAAAAAGAGTTTCGCTTGAACTCGGAGGTAAAAATGCTCAGATTGTTATGGACGATGCGGATATCGAACTCGCTCTCGACGCTGTTCTGTGGGGTGCTTTCGGAACTACCGGGCAAAGGTGTACCGCAACTTCAAGATTAATCCTTCAGAAAAAAATTCATGATAAATTTATAGATAAACTTATTAAAAGAGTTGATAAACTGAAACTCGGCTACGGAAATAATGAAGGTGTTGATATCGGTCCTTGCGTCAGTGAAAAACAAAGAGAGACTGTAAATAAATATGTGAATATTGGATTAGAAGAAGATAAAGCCACTCTCGCTTACGGTGGTGATTATGCTGTGAAAGGTGAATTATCAAACGGTTGGTTTTATAAACCTACAATATTTACAGGTGTAACTCCTTATATGCGAATTGCACAGGAAGAAATTTTCGGTCCAGTATTATCTGTGATTCAATGCAAAGATCTTGATGATGCTATTTCAATTTTAAACGGAACTCAATACGGTTTATCATCAAGTATTTTTACAAAAAATGTTAATGATGCTTTTAAAGCGGTTAGAGATATTGAAGCAGGAATAACTTATGTTAACGGTGCCACGATTGGTGCAGAAGCACATATGCCTTTTGGTGGTGTGAAAGCAACCGGAAATGGTCACAGAGAAGGCGGATGGACGGTTTTTGATTTTTATACTGAATGGAAAGCAGTTTATATTGATTATTCCGGAAAACTCCAACGAGCCCAAATAGATAATTATTAATTTTCAATATTAAAAAGGATTAATCTTATTTTAAGATTAATCCTTTTTCTCAACTTTATAAGTTAAAACCTATTTTTTAATTAATCCTTTCCTTATTTCCAATTCTATTTCCTTTCGATTTGTGTAATTCGAATAATTCGTGAAAATTCGTGGTGAAGTTTAATTGTTTTGCGGAATTCGTTGTGAGGATAATTTATTTCATCTATTAGCGGTAATGTATTTCACATTTTAAAATATTCCTTTCGATTTGTGTAATTCGAATAATTCGTGAAAATTCGTGGTGAAGATGTTTTTTTTGCGGAATTCGTAGAAAAATTAATTTTAATTAATCTAATTCTTACATCAGAATTTATTTAATTTGATTTATTTATTCTTTTGAGTGCTTCTCTCTTTGCAAGGTTTGACATTTCAGTTTCATTCACAAAATCTATCACAAACTTAGCATCCGTATATGAAACTTGTCTCAATGCCCAACCTATTCCTTTCTGTATAAAAATTTCTTTATTACCTGAATTTCTTTTTATCACCTCTGAAAGTAATTCCTTGTCGGTTTCTTTTCCATAACCTAACTGAAAAATTATTGATGTCCGTATATTCCAAATATTTTCATCTTTTGAAAGTTTTATAATTTCAGGTTTAAATTTTTTCGGATTTAATTTATATACAGCCGCAATATGATGTGATGAAATGAAATCAACAGTATCCCACCAGGATTTATCTGTTATCAAAAATTTAAAATAATCAAAAAAATTTTCTTCAAAATTTTTCATAGTTAAATCAAGTATATTTAATGCCAAATACTGAAATTC
>ERZ761607.4527-NODE-4527-length-12221-cov-7.138172_pt1 | contig 12221 bp, 13 predicted proteins | sample MGYA00511164_ERZ761607 | MGnify/ENA primary metagenome ERZ761607 (study PRJEB28899, sample SAMN02445080) | bioreactor sludge metagenome | biome: EBPR sludge | place: Australia: Brisbane, Thorneside Wastewater Treatment Plant | collected 2011-06-22 ...
ATATTATAAACAGGGAATAAATTAATTTAAACACTAAATCCCAAAAAGATGGCATTGGTTCTCCTGGCTCGGACACCCCTTCCGAATAGACTAATATTGCGTAACATCAGTTAATAAACATCTCATCTGCTTGACCGTGTTTTTTTTTTAAGTGTTATGATTCCTCATATGAGTGAAGAATTTAGCGAAGAAACAACCGAGAAGAAACAGAATAAAAGCAACCCGCTGCCGCGAAAGTCCATCTTTATGCGCTGGGCGGCAAACCTGCTCGATATTGGGTTGGGCGAGCCGCTGATCAAACTCGGGACGAACCTGCTTACGCTTACGCTTGTCGGGCTGGTTGTGGTCATGGCAAGGAATTTTTACCGTCAGGCGCAGGCAGCGCCCGAAGAGGCTGACCAGGCTCCGGTCCAGGTGGAGGCGGCCGCCCAGGCTAATTCAGATACAGCTGGGCAGAGTCCGATCGACGAAGGGGTTAATCGCTCGGCGCAGTTACACACCAACATCCCCAGCCGCCCGCGTGATGAAATGGAAAAATATACCGTCCAGGACGGCGATACGGTTTTCGGCATCGCGGAAAAATTCGGCTTGCAGCCAGAGACGATCCTGTGGGGGAACTACAACACTTTGCTGGATGATCCGCATTCGCTGCAGCCGGGGCAGGAGTTAATCATCCTGCCTGTGGACGGAGTTTATTGGGAATGGCTGGGCGGGATTCCATTTGGTGAGTGGGCGCGGTTTTACGGCGTTTCCGCAGCAGATGTGATCGAGTTCCCCGGAAACAATATCGACCCGAACACCGTCGGCGATTACGAGAATGCAAACGTTAAACCCGGTACATGGCTGATCATCCCTGGTGGGAAGCGCGACTTTGTTAGTTGGAGCGCACCTTTGGGTGTGACGCGCGAAAACCCCGCTTCGGCACGTGTGTTAGGGGAAGGCGCATGCGAACCGGTCAGCGGCGGCGCTGTTGGCTATGGGTATTTCATCTACCCGACCAATAAACATTATCTTTCTGGTTTCGATTTTTCGCCGCAGACCAATCATAATGGGCTGGATTTCGCGGGCGATACGGGGGAAGGTGTTTATGCCTCGGACGCGGGGGTAATCGTTTATTCCGGCTGGAACGATTACGGCTACGGCAACATGATCATGATCGACCACGGCAACGGCTTTCAATCCCTGTATGCGCATTTGAGCGGGATCAACGTGGGTTGTGGTCAGAGTGTGGGTCAGGGTGAGGTGATCGGGGCTGTTGGCTCGACAGGGCGGTCGTCCGGTTCGCATTTGCATTTTGAGATCATGGCAGGTGTAAAAGTTAACCCATGGGATTATCTGCCTCCCCCGTAGCCCATTCTGCCTGTTGACAATGCAATTCAAATTCGCTAAACTATACGCAAGACTGCGCGCAAGGGACTTCTCATGGCAAAAACATCTGCACCGGCACATATTGGTTCGAAAACCCTTCTCCCTGCCGCAATTAACGGCTGGGAGATGTTTCTCTACGACCAGGGGCGTTCTCCTAATACAGTTAAAGCCTTCCTCTCCGATGCACGCCTGCTGATCCAATTTCTGCCGCCTGACCAATCCATTGGTTCCGTAACGACGGATGAACTCAATAAGTTTTTCGAATGGATGGAGAAGGGGCGAGGCGTGGCGTGCAGTCCCAAAACGCTCTCACGGCGCATCACTTCAGTCAAATCTTTCTTCAGATGGCTGCATCAGCATGGGGCGTTGAGTATCGACCCGGCGGAAAAAGTCATGCAACGTTCTGCCATTAGTCCGCTCCCGCAGGTGCTGACAGAGGATGAATATGAGGCCGTCCTGCTTGCGGCTGACCGTCACCGCCGAGCCAAGAAGGCGGACGCACGTCCTTATGCGCTTGTTGCTCTACTTCTTCATACCGCAATCAAGAAAAGCGAGTGCCTCGGTATTCATATCAACCATATCGAACTGGGCGGCAAGGACGGTCCCTACCTCTTCGTGCGTTATGCCAGCCCAACCAATCGGTACAAGGAGCGCAAGATCGAATTGACGGAAGATTGGGTTGCTGCTTATAACGAATATCTCGCTCAATACAATCCAATCGATCAGGCTTTCCCCTGGTCGCCGCGCCGCTTGGAGTATCTACTGGAAGACATCGGTGGGGAAGCGGGTCTTAGCAAACACCTGTCCTTTGATATGTGCCGATGGACAAGCGCCTTGCGTGATTATCAAAGCGGCATTGAACCCGACAAGATCCGCCAGAAACTTGGCGTTTCCAAGATCCAATGGCGCGAATTATTTATCAAATTGAAGCAACTTAACGGGGAATTAAAATAAACGAACAACCCCGCACTTTATGAGCGGGGTTGTTCGTTTTTCTCGGGGTGCTGTAACGAAAAATACACCACGCGTTTTGTCGATTCTTTCAATCGATGACGGTGGGCAGGGCGAAAACCCGGCACCCAGATGATCTCATCTCCAACGCACAAAAGAGGCCAGCGGTCGCGCGCACGTTGTGGAAGTTTTTCATTTACAAAAAAGTCTGAAAGTTTTTGCGAATGCCCGTCCATGCCCAGCGGAGAAAATTGATCGCCCTGACGCCGCACCCTGATGTCGAACCTTTCCGGCAGTTCCTCTGCATCCAACCAGACCTGTAGCGGGTCTTCATTTTCCCCGGATTGTTCCATCGCCAGGGCAGGAAGCCGCCAAATTTCGCTTATTACGCGCCATCCTCCCGCCAGGGCTGTTTGTTCCCCGATACCAATTGAGATTGGGGCGTCACCAGGTAATTGAGGCCAGCGGTCGAAGGGCAATTCAGCATGAGGGGCGCAAACATGCAGGAGCTCTACTTCACGGTACAACCGCATCCCGGCTTTCAGGTCCAACCTGGGGCCCGGCACAGGCGCATGGATAAATTCCACGGCACGCCTCAAGGTGCGATAGCCTATATCGACCCCGGCATGGAGGGTATGCATCGCATGGCGGATCAGGTTGCGCTGAAGCCCAAGTGGAAGGGATGTGAGGCGATGCAGATCAAATGTGACGATCTCTTCATTTGCAGAAACAACCACTTCGCCCCAGGCTTGTTCGAGGGATTCCATCACAAAGGCAAAATCACCCTTCAACGAATAGGACATGCGGAGGATCGTTTTGCGAAATCTTGGATTGTACGTTTCGAGCTCGGGGATCAGCAAATGGCGGATTCGGTTGCGCTGAAAATTAATGGAATCGTTGGTCATATCATGGACTGGGCGGATTCCGTTCACTGCGCAAAACAACACAGTTTCCTCCCGCCATGTGTCGAGAAGTGGGCGCACAACAGGAATATCCGGGTCGAATGATTTAATGACAGAACGATGCGACATGCCCTTCAGACCCGAAATACCGCTGCCACGCAGGAAATGCATAAGAACAGTTTCCACCTGGTCGTCAGCTGTGTGCCCGACCGCCACCGCCTGCGCTTTTTGACGGCGGGCAAGGTCGAACAGGAATCGATAGCGCAGAGTACGCGCCGCCTCTTCTATGGACATTTTCTTCTCATCCGCGTACGTCCGCACATCAGCGCCATCGATCACGCAGGGGAGCATCAGACGCCCCGCGGTTTTTTCCACCTTTCGCGCATCGGAGACAGATTCGGGTCGGAGCTTGTGATCGAAATATCCGATCAGAAGAGGATACCCTGCTTTCCGCATTGCCTCCATCAGGCACAGGCTGTCTGGTCCGCCTGATACGCCAACAACGGTAAGACGGTCTTTCACAAGCCCGCACTCGCATTCCAGAATTGCTTCGAAATTTTCCAACATCTAGATCTGATATAACTCCACCAGCACGCCGCCTGTGGATTCAGGGTGGATGAACGCGTATTTCTTTCCATCTTCCGCAGTGCGCGGCTCTTCATTGATGAGGCGGATGTTTTTTTCTTTCAATTGCGCCATCATGCCCTCGATGTCATCTACTTCGAGGCAAAGATGGTGCATACCCTGCCCGCGTTTGGCGAGGTATTTGGCAATGCCAGAGTCATCGGTGGTTGGCATGACCAATTCGACTTCTGCGCCAGCAAGTGGAAGGAATGCCACCTGTGATTTTTCTGCAGGGACATCACGCAGTTCGTGTAAATTTATTCCAAGCGCATCGCGCCAGAACGCGAGCGATTTTTCCATATCCTCGACAACAACAGCAACATGATTGATGGCTTTGATCTGAGGCATTGGTTCTCCGTGGATGATTTATTAGAAGATTCTACTTCAATATGCTCAATGCTATTGGCAAAGCAGACTTTGCCCACTCTGCATACATTTTACCGGAGGGATGCAATCCGTCACCCGCGACCAGAGTTGGTTCATCTTTTACTTTGCGCGAAACAGGGGTCACATCGACATAATGCGCGCCTGCTTTTTGGCTTTCTTGTAAATTGACCTGATTGAACGCATCAATCTCACTGGCAATTTGGGCTGCGTCTCTGCCTGCCGCGAAAGGGGTTACGCCCCAATCGGGAATGGAGAAAACAATGACTCGATTAACGTCCCCGCCTGCGTATTCGATGGCTTTATTTAGCAAAAAGACAAAGCCTTCACGATATTCTTCGATATCCCGTCCGCGATATTGATTGTTTACACCGATCAATAACGAGACCATGTCATACGGCGGTGTGACATGGTCTGCCTGAATACCCTGCCAGAGTTCGTCCGTAGTCCAGCCGGTGCGGGCGATGATCTTCACGTCAACGGTCAAGCCTTCATTGGCAAGTAACATCGCAAGTTGATTCGGGAAGCGTTCCGCTTCTTCCACGCTTTCGCCAATCGTATAGGAATCGCCAAGGGCTAAATATCGGTGGTTCATTGAAGTCTCCGGCGTAAGGGCAGGTTTGATGGAACAGCTGACAAGAAATAGACAGAACAAGCTAGCGAGTTTCTTCACGGTGGCAAGTATATCAAATGGCGATAGACCATTGACCATGGTTAATGATCCATGATCCATGGTCAATAGTCTATTGTCTATTGTCCATCGTCTTAAAAAGGGGATATCTAGAGAATTAAAGCGAGCGGATCTTCATCCATAAAGCGGGCAATTTGGCAACTTTACCCATCGCACTGAGAGATGCACGGCGGGAGAAGACATCGTAATCATGCTTTTCAATATCATCCAAAATACCCTGATAGAAAATTGATGCGGCGCCGATTGCGAGCTGCCCTTCGCGTTCGAGCAATTTCACACCTTGCCATGAGGCTTCATAGAGGTGGCGGGTGCGTTCGATCTGGAATTTCATGAATTGACGCCAGTTATCTGTAATACGACCTTCTGCGATATCCTCTTCACGGATACCGTAGGTGATGAGCTCTTCGCGCGGCAGGTACAGGCGACCATTACGATAGTCCTCACCCACATCGCGCAGAATATTGGTCATTTGCAAAGCAACCCCAAGCTTGATGGCATAGGAAACTGCTTCATGGCTTTTAAAGCCGACAATATACATACTCATCAACCCAACCGTGGATGCAACGCCATAGCAATAGGTCGCGAGGTCGTCGAAAGTTTGGTAACGGGTTTGGGAAAGGTCACGGGCAACCCCATCGACCAACTGCAAGGCATAGTGACGTGGGATATGGTATCGGGTGAGGGTATCAGCCCAGGCGGCAGCGACCAGGTCATCGGTCGAAGCGGAGGCGGTGTTGACTACGTTACGCCAGTAATCCAACTCAAAGTCGCGGTCCTTCTTCATTTCCACTTCATCCACAATATCATCCACGGTGCGACAGAAGGCGTAAAGAGCACGTACGGCGGAACGTTTTTCTTCAGGGAGGAGACTAGAGGCAAAATGGAAAGATTTGCTATGCGCAGCAGTGATAATTTCTGCCTGTTTGTAGGCGGAACGGAGAGAAGCATCGCCTGCCCAGTAGGAAAAGAACGGGCGCGTAGATGGATGCGGAATATGCCCTGCGAGTGACAAGAGTTGATGCTCCCAATTTGCATGTGCTTGCATAGGTCTCTCTCCTTAGATTTCAGTTATGGGTGTATTTTACTGAAATTATCCAGTTTGTCAAGGTTTTGCAAATATATGTATAAAACCTTGACAAATACTAGACGGCGTGTACAATACAGGAGTTGACCCAAAAAGGAGATTTTCGATGAAACCTACTGCACTCGTGATCGGTGCTGGAATTGGCGGAATTGCCACCGCTGCCCGCCTCGCTAAAAATGGATATGACGTGACCGTGTTGGAAAAAGAGCCCACTCCTGGCGGACGTTGCAATCAGATCATCCGTGATGGACACCGCTTCGACATAGGTCCGACCCTGTTTCTGATGCCCGAAATTTGGGAAGAAACCTTTGCCTCGCTCGGCGAAAAAATGAGCGACCACCTCGAGTTGAAGCGCATCGACCCGACGTATAAAGTCCATTTCGACGACGGGCTGCGTCTCGAACTGACCTCAGATATCGGCAAAATGCAGACCCAGCTCGAAGCCGTGGACAAGACTGCTTTTACTGGTTTCCTCGGTTACATCGCCGAAGGTGCGAAGCATTACAAAATCTCGGTCGAAAAATTCGTGGGTCGCAACTTCTACAATATCTTTGAGTATTTCAGCCTCAAGAACCTGCCGCTTATTTTCAGCCTCAAAGCATTGGACAAGCACTACACCAACACCAGCCGCTTCTTCAAGGATGAGCGCCTGAAGGCTGCTTTCACCTTCCAAAACATGTATCTGGGACTCAGCCCCTATGATGCCCCTGCCACCTACTCCCTCTTGCAATACACCGAGTTGGCAGAAGGTGTTTGGTACCCGATGGGCGGCATGTATGCGGGGATTCAAGCTCTCGTCAAAGTGGCTGAAAAACTCGGTGTGAAGTTCGTCTACAACTCGCCGGTGAAGAAAATAAATACTGGAAAGTGGAAAGTGGAAAGTGTAACAGCGGCTGACGGCAAGACCTACTCTGCAGACATTTTCGTAGGCAATGCAGACCTGCCTTACATTTACAAAGAACTTTTGCCCGATACAAAAGAAGCCAAGAAGCTCGACGAAAAACTGTACACCTGCTCCACCATCATGTTCTACTGGGGTGTGGACAAGCAATACAAGCAGATCGCGCATCACAACGTCTTCCTCGGCGGCGATTACAAGGCTTCGTTCGACCAGATATTCGAAGACCACACCCTGCCCGAAGTACCCTCGTTCTACGTCCATGCCCCGGCTCGTACTGACGCCGCCGCTGCTCCCGAAGGACAGGAAACCCTTTACGTCCTTGTGCCAGTCGGTCACCTCGATGCCCGCAGTGAACAGGATTGGGATGCCTTGGTGAACCGCGCGCGCGAAACCGTCTTTACCCGTCTCGCCAAAGAAATGGGCGTCACCGACCTCAAAGAGCATATCAAGTTTGAGATCGTGTACCAGCCCAAAGTCTGGAAAGAGCGCTTCAACCTTGAAAGAGGAGCTGCGTTCGGGCTGAGTCACAACTTCTGGCAGGTCGGTTATCTCCGCCCGCAAAACCGTCACGCCACTTATAAGAACATGTACTTCGCTGGTGCATCCACCCACCCTGGCACTGGGCTGCCTATAGTGCTACTTTCGGCTCGTCTGACAACTGAGCGGATTCTTAAAGAAAAGGGTACAATAGCTGTGCAAAAGGTGGCTAAACCATCTTTAAACCCTGCATAACAACGAGGAAGAACCATGCTCAGCAAATCGCCTGCCTTTAACTTGAAAGCTGTACTACGCGAAACGGGACTTGCCGCAGATACCCTGCGCGCCTGGGAACGCCGCTATGGGCTACCCACCCCACAACGCACGGCAGGCGGTCATCGCTTGTACTCTCAGTACGATATTGAAACCATCAAATGGTTGATCGCACGGCAGGCAGAGGGGCTTTCCATTTCCCGCGCTGTGGATTTATGGAATGAACAAACCGCCTCCGGCTCGGACCCGTTGGCTGCTCTGGCGCCAATGAGCATAAGCCTCAACCAGACCATTCCTACCAACATTCCCGCCGACACTACACTGGATGCTATTCGCGCCGAGTGGATCAATGCCTGCATGAATTTCAGCGAAGTACAAGCTGAACAAGCTCTGAACAAAGCATTCTCGATCTTCCCAGTCGAATCCGTTTGTTTAGATGTCTTACAAAGGGGCATGTCTGAAATTGGAAGCATGTGGTACGAAAATCGCGCCAGTGTACAGCAGGAACACTTCGCTTCCGGTCTTGCCATGCGCCGCTTGGACGCTCTGCTCAGCGCATCGCCAGCTCCCACCCGCCCGCAAACGATCCTGATGGGCTGTCCATCCAGCGAGTGGCACACCTTTACTTCATTGTTGCTCGCCCTGCTCCTGCGCCGCCGCGGACTGAATGTCATTTATCTCGGCGCAAACGTTCCGATCGAACGCTTCTCAGAGACGGCACAAAAAGTGAATGCCAGCCTGGTCTTGCTCGTCGCACAGACATTAAGCAGCGCCGCGCACCTACAACACGCCGCACTCTCATTGAGCACACAAAAGATCAACGTCGGCTTTGGCGGGCGCATCTTCAACCAGCGCCCCGGCATCGTAGACTATATCCCTGGTCATTTCCTCGGCACATCACTCGACGGCTCCATCAATGAGATCGAAGCAGTCCTTCAGGGCATCTCCAAACCACGCAAGATCAAAGCCGCTGCGCAGGAATATGTTTCTGCATTGCAGGGCTTCATTGCCAAACGCGCCCACATCGAAAGCACGCTCAAAATGAACATCCCGCCGCTTTCTATCGGACCGGAAGAACTCGACGCCAGCATCCAACATCTTGGCAACAACGTTTCCGCTGCCCTGCAATTCGGCGATATGGAACACCTTTCTGAAGAAATGGAATGGTTGAAGACCCTGCTCCACACCCACAACCGTCCGCCCCAGGATTTGATTGACTTCATGGAAGCCTACTCCCACGCCGTTGACGATCACATCAACGGGCAGGGCGAACCGATCAAGAAGTGGCTGAGAGATAAGGTCGCCGGGTTGGCGTAACAAATAAAGGTTAACCATGAACATCCGCATCGCCACTGATAGCACCTGCGACCTGCCCGCGCCCATCGTGGAAAAGCACGGCATCACGGTCATTCCCCTGTACATCAATCAGGGCGATAAATCCTTCGTTGACGGCGTGGATATGAGTCGTGACGAATTCTACCGGCTGCTTCCCGCCTTCACTCCCGCTCCCAGCACCGCCACTCCCAGCATAGACGCCTTCGAGCAGGCATGGAACAAACTCGCCGACGCGGGTGCGGACGCCATCCTCTCCATCCACATCTCGGAGAAATTGAGCGCCACCATCAACACGGCGCGCGTCGCGGCGGAGCAGTTCACCCGCATCCCCGTCACTGTGCTGGACTCGGGGCAACTCAGCCTCGGGATGGGATTCATCGTTGAGAAGGCTGCTCAGATGGCTGAACTCGGGCACAAGATGGAAGACATCCTCGCCAGCCTTTCCGAAGTGATGAAGCGCACGTACGTCTTCGCCTCGCTCAAGACGCTCGAATATCTCCGCCGCAGCGGGCGCATGAACTTTGCACTGGCGCGTTTCGGCGAACTACTCCAGATCAAACCCCTGCTCCACATGAACCAGGGTAATCCCGTTGCACACCGCGTCCGCACACAGGGCAAAGCCACCGCACGCATGATGGAATGGCTGAACGAGTACGCGCCGTTCGAAAAACTCGCCATCGTCCATGCGGGCGTACAGCATGAAGCCGAAGAAATGCTGGAACGCATCAAACACCTCCTGCTGAGCGGGGACATCCCCATCGTGCAGATCACACCCGCGCTCGGCGCGCATCTCGGGGTCGGCGCAATTGGATTCGCCGTAATCTCAAAGGAAAAATAAACATGAAAAATCGCGGTTCTCTCATCATCTTCCCCATCCTGATCCTGATTGGCTGGCTCGTTGCGCTTGCAGGGAGTCAGAACGGCGCGACGCTCGGCGGGCTGCCCGTCTTCGCCATTGTGGTCGCGCTGGCATTCCTCGTCCAGTGGCTGGTCTTCATCCCTGCCTTCATCTTCCAGACCGAAAAGTTTTTCGACATTACCGGGAGCATCACTTACATCACCGTAACGGGCGTTGCGCTTTGCTACAGCCGTTACAGCGTCCCGTTGGATGCGCGTTCGGTTCTCGTGGCGGCGCTGGTCATTATCTGGGCGATCCGCCTCGGAACGTTCCTCTTCAGCCGCATCCAAAAAGCGGGCAAGGATGACCGCTTCGACGAGATCAAACCAAACTTCCTGCGCTTCCTCAATGTGTGGACGATTCAGGGACTGTGGGTCACGTTCACCGCCGCGGCTGCACTGGTTGCGATCACCTCGTCCACACGCAAGGATTTGGACGCGTTCGCCATCGTCGGCGCGCTGGTCTGGCTGATCGGCTTCGTCATCGAAGTCGTTGCCGACGCGCAGAAGAGCCGCTTCAACGCCGATCCCGCTAACAAGGGCAAATTCATCCGCACGGGATTGTGGTCGCGCTCGCGCCATCCCAACTACTTCGGCGAGATCGTTCTGTGGATCGGCATCGCCATCATTGCCATCCCTGTTTTGCAAGGCTGGCAGTGGGTCGCCATGATCTCACCCGTCTTCGTCGCAATCCTTCTCACCCGCATCAGCGGCATTCCCCTGCTCCAGAAAAAAGCAGAGGCGAAATGGGGCGGGCAGGCAGATTATGAAGAATACAAGAAGAACACGCCTGTTTTAATTCCACGACTGTAATTTTTCAAAATACATTGTTGGTCTGGGTAAGCCCTTCGCAAAAAACGCTCAGGGCTGCTTGACCACTGATCATGAAGGAATACCATGACACTCCTCAAAATTCTCCAACTCATCGCCGTGATCCTCACCATCGTGACGGGACTCGTCTCCCTGATCGCGCCGCGCAGTGTGCAAAGCTTCACGGGGTTGACCGCCCCTGACGGACGCGGCATCACCGAGATCCGCTCCATCCTCGGCGGGTTGTTCATCGGGCTTGGCATCGCCGTCTTCGTCCTTGCCACGCGCGAGACCTATCAAATGCTCGGCATCATGTATCTCGCCATCGCCGCCGTTCGCCTCGTCTCCATCTTCGTGGACAAATCCTCCGTCCAATCGAATTGGATCAGCGTCGCCACGGAGGTCGTACTTGGAATCATTTTGGTGCTGTAATGAAAATCGCAAAAATCATTTCGCTGCTTGGCGTCCTCGCCATGACCGCCGTGTTAATCTACGGCTTCACTGTCGGCGATTTCGCGGGTGAAGGCAGCCAATTAACATCCATGCCGTGGGGCATCGTCTCGCTCGTTGACCTCTACACAGGCTTCACACTCTTCTCGATGTGGGTCATCTATCGCGAGAAATCCCTACCCGCCGCCATCGTTTGGACGATTGCCATGATGACGCTCGGCTTCTTTGCGGGTGCGTTCTACACCTTTCTTGCCCTACAATCCAGCAACGGCGACTGGCGAAAATTCTGGATGGGAAAACATGCCTGACAAGGCGCGTGAACTACTCGAAGAGTTCCGCTCTGTGACGGGAAAGGTTGGACTACTCGATACGATCCTGCCGCCGATTCTTTTCCTCCTGCTGAACGAACTGGTAGGCTTCACTGCCGCGATGATCGGCGCGCTCGGACTCTCCATCGTCATCGCCGCCCTCCGCCTCCGCCGCGGCCAGTCCCTGCTGTACGCGATGGCGGGGCTGGGAAGTGTCGGCCTCGCCATCGCGTTTGCGCTTCTGCTTGGACGTTCGGAGGGATTCTTCCTTCCAGGCATCGTCAACGGCGGGCTGACCGTCGCACTCGCGCTGGTGAGTCTTCTCATCCGCAAGCCAATGGTCGCATGGACGAGTTACCTCGCCCGCCGCTGGCCCCTCGACTGGTATTGGCACGAAAAAGTCCGCCCCGCCTACACCGAAGTGACCGTTGCCTGGCTGGCATATTTCGCGCTCAAACTGTTCTGGCAGGTCTCGCTGTTTCAAGGCAGGGAAATTGACGAACTGGCTTTGGTCAACACGCTGACAGGCTGGCCCGCGACTATCGCCCTTCTCATCATTAGTTATCTCTACGGCACGCGGCGACTTGCGCAACTGCGAGGTCCCAGCGTGGAAGAATTTCGAAACGGCGTGCCCGCTCCCTGGTCGGGCCAGAAGCGCGGGTTTTGAATCCAAAAAGGAATTCATGAAAAACAAACTTCTCTTCTCCATCATCTTAGTGGTCTTCGTTGACCTGCTCGGCTTTAGTTTGATCCTGCCGCTGCTGCC
>ERZ761607.4532-NODE-4532-length-12210-cov-6.540847_pt1 | contig 12210 bp, 10 predicted proteins | sample MGYA00511164_ERZ761607 | MGnify/ENA primary metagenome ERZ761607 (study PRJEB28899, sample SAMN02445080) | bioreactor sludge metagenome | biome: EBPR sludge | place: Australia: Brisbane, Thorneside Wastewater Treatment Plant | collected 2011-06-22 ...
GACGAACAGGGTCTCACCGGAGCCGATACTGTTTTACTCGACGGCAGACCTGTCAACGCCGGCTCGATGCTTGCGGCGCAGGCGGAAGGTCATGCCGTCGCCACAATCGAAGCCCTGGGCGAACACCCCGAGCAAGGCTGGCGCAAGACGGATGGCCTTCATCCGCTGCAAAAAGCTTTCGTTGAATCCGGCGCCATCCAATGCGGATACTGCACCCCGGCGCAGATCCTTGCGGCGAAGAGTCTGCTCGATAAAACTCCGAACCCCAGCGAGGCAGAGGTCCGCGAAGCGCTCTCAGGCGTATTATGCCGCTGCACGGGTTATCTCAAACCGGTGCAGGCTGTGATGAAAGCCGCCGCTGTCATGCGCGGAGATGAACCCATCGATGTGACCTCGATCCATTGGGATTTTGGCGCGTCGGGTCCCACATCCCCCACCGGAGATTCCGCCTCTCCCTCAACCGCGGTGCTGACCCGACCCAAAGTGGTCGTCACCCCCGAGACCGAGAAGTGGCAGACCGTCGGCAAGCCGGAAAAGAAAGTGGATGCCATCAAACTTGTGCAGGGCAAGCCCGCCTTCGCCGCAGACATGGATATGCGCGGCATGTTACACGCCAAAGTGTTACGCTCGCCGCATGCACATGCAAAGATCAAACGTATCGACGCGACCAAGGCACTGGCATTGCAAGGCGTTGTCTCCGTATTGACCTGGCAGGATATCCCGCGGGTGGTGTATTCCACAGCCGGTCAATCAGACCCGATCCCTGGTCCGTTGGATACCTTTTCCCTGGATAATAAGGTCCGCTTCGTGGGCGACCGTGTGGCCTTCGTTGCGGCAGAGACGGCGGAGATCGCCGAGAAAGCCTTATCCCTCATCGACGTGGAATATGAAATCCTGCCAGCCATCATCGACTCGCGCGATGCAATGAAGCCGGATGCGATCAAGATCCATGATGAGCCTGAATACGTCAACTTTGCTGATTCGAACCCCGATAAAAACCTCGCTGCCCACATCCGCATCGACATCGGTGATGTCAACAAGGGCTTCGCCGAAGCGGACGAGATATTCGAAGCCGAATACGAAGTACCCAAAGTCCAACAGGCGCATATCGAACCGCACGTCTGCGTGACCTACTGGGACGAGGACGATCGCCTGGTCATTCGCACGTCCACGCAGGTTCCATTCCACGTCCGCAGAATGATGGCGCCAGTGCTGGGTCTGCCCGTCAAGCGCATCCGCGTCATCAAGCCGCGCATCGGCGGCGGTTTCGGCGGCAAACAGGAAGTGTTGATGGAAGATGTTGCGGCGCATTTGACGATTGCCACCAAACGTCCCGTCATCTACGAATACAGCCGCGAAGAGGAATTCATAGCCGCGCGTTCGCGTCACCCCATGCGCGTAAAAATGAAAACCGGCGTCAAGAAGGACGGCACCATCACGGCCAACGCCATGTACGCATTGTCCGATACAGGCGCATACGGCTGCCATGCGTTGACCGTCACCGGCAACACCGGTCACAAAGCGATGGCGCTATACGTGGGTGATGGTGAGTTCCGCAAAGCACCGAACATTCAATTTTATGCAGACGTGGTGTACACCAACACTCCGCCCGCCGGAGCCTTCCGTGGATACGGTGTGCCGCAAGGATACTGGCCCCTCGACCGTCATCTGGAAAAGATCGCCCGGGCAATGGGCTTTGACCCGATCGATTTCCGCTTGAAAAATGCGATCCGCCCCGGTGAATACCATCCCTTCTCAACAGCCTGGAACGAAGGCCGCGAGCCTCGTCCGGAGATCATCCACACCGTAGGGCTGGAACAATGTGTGGCGCAAGGTCGCGCCGCCATTGCCTGGGACGACAAGTTCGGGAACGAAGAGTGGAAGAAAACCTCCCTGCCGACAAAACGTAAAGGCATCGGCGTTGCCATGGTCATGCAGGGAACGGCGATTCCCTACCTCGACATGGGCGGCGCATCGATCAAGATGAACGACGACGGCTCGTTCAACCTGCTCGTCGGTGCGACAGACTTGGGGACCGGCTCCGACACCGTCCTCGCACAGATGGCGGCTGAAGTGTTGGGAGTTCCCACCGAAGATATGATCACCTATTCTTCAGACACAGACTTCACACCCTTCGATGTTGGCGCGTACGCCAGTTCCACCACTTATATTTCCGGCACAGCTGCGGTAAAAGCGGCTCAAATCGTGGCAGAGCGGGTCAAAATCCGCGCGACAATGATGTTGGGGCTGCCTGAAGCAGAAGCGGCGAACATTCGTTTGGCTGACCGCAAAGCGATCGCACCCGATGGGCGTTCGGTGCCGTTTGCAGAGATCGCGCTCCATGCCCTGCACAAGGCAAACCAGGAGCAGATCATGGGCGTGGCAAGCTATGTATCACCGGTGTCACCTCCTCCATTCGCAGCACAATTCGCCGAAGTGACCGTGGATACAGAGACCGGCCAGGTCACAGTAGATAAACTTGTAATGGCAGTCGATTCGGGCGTGATCGTCAATCCGCTCACAGCCTCGGGACAAATCGAAGGCGGTATGATGCAGGCTCTCGGCTACGCCGTCTGTGAAGAGATGCGCTACGACGAAAAAGGTGCCGCCTACGAACGCGACCTGGACCGTTACCACCTCTTCCGCGCCGATGAGATGCCGGACCTGGAAACCATCTTCGTGGAGACTTTTGAGCCGAGCCATCCATTCGGTGTCAAAGCCGTGGCAGAAATTCCAATGGATGGAGTCGCACCTGCGGTTGGGAATGCCATACTCGACGCCATCGGAGTCAACGTGGACAAAATACCGACCACACCGGAGAGAGTCTGGAAGTCGTCAAGACACCAGTAACAGGACCAAGCAAGGTCAAGACAGGACGCGGAACGGATTCAACCCGCGTCCTGTTCGTTATCGTGAGGCAGAAGTTATCATCCTGCAATGATATTGAATCCCATCCTTACTTAATAGTCGGCTCCAATTTCAAGTCAGAGGGATATAATAATTTTGTCCAGACTATATAAAGAGGCAATCCACCCGAGGCATCGAAGCGAACACTGAAAGTATGAGCCAGGAAAAGATCGTCCACTTAATTCCTTACATCGGATCACTGGGGATTTCCCTGGGGCTTCTGTTTTATATTTGGTTGTGGAGGACATCCCGGGGGGCGCTAGCTTTCTTTTGGTATATAGCCGGGCAGACTCTTTACATACTCGGCAATATCATGGAAATGACCTCGTCCGGGCTTGGGGGAAAGCTGTTCTGGGAAAGTTTTCAATGGATTGTCAGTATCGTACCGCTGGCGTTCTTTCCCATTTTTGTCTTGCAATATACAGAATATAAGCTCAGGCATCAAAACCGATTCTTCGCTCTGCTCTTGCTATTCCCGGCTTTATTTCTTATCCTCGTCCTGACAGACAGCCTGCACCACCTCATCTATCCAAACCCGGCAGTCATATCGACAAACACCTTCCCTGCCCTTGTTTACGATTTCACGCCGTTTGTATATGCCTATTCGGTGTATATCTATTTTGTCGCTTTTACTGGGTGCATCCTGTTGATCCGCCGAATGCACCAGTTGCACAATCTTTATCGCATCCAGGTCGGTTTCATTCTTGCCGGGCTGCTCCTGCCTGTTGCAGGCGGGCTCCTTTCCCTGGCAGGGATCTTCATTACCGACCAACGCGATGCATCGCCGTTCACGGTGGCGCTTGGAAACATCCTTCTCGCGTGGGGACTTTTTCGTTTCCGCCTCTTTGAGGTAACCCCCATCGCCAGAGACCGGGTTTTTGAAGCGCTTGCAGACCCGGTGGTCATTCTGGATACGAACAACATTGTGGTGGATATTAATACCGCCATGCTTGACCTGATGGGGAAAAGCTCCAACCAGGTCATTGGCGAACCTGCAAAGGTCGTGTTCGATAATTTTCCGATCCCGATCAAGATGTATTCTCATGTATCCTATGCGCGCACTGAGGCAGTCTTCGAGATCAACCACAAACAGATCCATTACGAATTGACCATCTGGCCTCTCTACAACGCCAGACGGGAGATGACCGGGCGGATTTATATTTCGCACGACATTACTGCGCTCAAGGAGTTGGAAGGCGAACTGCGCAAATTGAACACAAGGCTGGAAGACCGCGTCCAGGAACGGACCCATGAACTGGAAGAAGCCTACGAGTCGATGTTGGAAGGGCTCGCACGCGCCCTCGAACTAAGGGATAAGGAGACCGATGGTCATTCACGCAGGGTGACCGAAAACGCATTGAAGATCGCCCAGAAGATGGGCATCTCAGGGGAGGGGTTGGAGGATATTCGCAGCGGCGCAATCCTGCATGATATTGGCAAGATCAGCATTCCCGATCAGATCCTCCACAAGCCGGGGAAACTCACACCGGAAGAACGTGCCGTCGTCGAGAAGCACCCGGATACGGCTTACCGCCTGCTCTCACGCATCCCCTTCTTCAACAAAGCCATTGAAATCCCCTACTCACATCATGAAAAATGGGACGGCACTGGCTATCCGCAAGGGTTAAAAGGGGAGGAAATCCCCCTCTCCGCGAGGATATTCGCCGTAGCGGATGTATGGGATGCGCTCAGCAACGACCGCCCATACAACAAAGCCTGGCCCCGTGAACAGATCATCGAATATTTCAAAGAACAGACAGGATTTCATTTCGATCCCATCATCGCCAGGCTCTTCTTGGGCATGGTCGAAAAAGGCGAGATATAATCATTAATCAGACCACCCAAAGGCGATCCTTTTTTGGAGATTCCGAACGTCATGCTCGAACAGACTTATGTTGTAGGACACATCAACCCCGATACCGACTCCATCGCCTCGGCCATGGGATATGCCTGGCTGCTGCGCGAAAGAGACGGAGTCAACGCTGTTGCGGCTCGCGCCGGCGCCCTGAACCCCCAGACCTCATGGGTCTTGAAGACTCTTGGGCTGGAAGCTCCCCTCCTCCTGACTGATGCATCTCCCCGCTTCGAATCCGTCATGCAGCGCCTGGACAGCATCCGCCCCGACGCCCAACTCGGCACGGCATGGACTCTCGCAAGCAAAACCGGTGGGCTTGCGCCTGTCGTAAACGACGACGGCACGCCTTACGGCATGATCAATGGCATGAGTTTGTTCAACTATTTCAGCAGTACACTCGGTCCCCGCCCTGGTGATACGACTGTGCGCGAGATGATGTCGGCGCATTGCAAAGATGCGGCAGATACAGCGGTACCGAAGTTCCAGGCGAACGCTCACATCCGCGATTCGCTCAACCGCATCTTGCGCAGTGAAGTGGACGATTATTGGGTCGTGGACGAGAAAGGGCTTTATCAAGGGATCGCCCGCCAGCGAAATATACTCAACCCGCCGCGTCTCAAAATCGTGCTTGTCGACCATAACGAACCACGTCAGTCGATTGCCGCGCTCGAAGAAGCAGAACTTTTGGAAATCCTCGACCATCACCGCCTCGGAAATCCATATACACACCAGCCCATCCGCTTCACTGTGGATGTGGTCGGCTCGACCTCCACACTGGTGACCGAACAGACTGCTGAAGCCGGTCTCTCCGTACCCCCCGCCCTGGCAGGCGCGCTTCTCTCCGGGCTGTTGTCCGATACGCTCATTCTGACCTCCCCTACAACAACAGTCCGCGACCGCACTGCGGCAGAGCGTCTTGCGCGCTGGGCATTTGTCGGCGGAAGTCCGTTGCGGGGCGAGACCATCGAGACCTTCGGCAAGTCGCTTCTCAGCGCCGGGGCAGGCTTATCAAACCGCAAACCGGAAGAGGTCGTCAGCACGGATATCAAATCTTTCGAAGGCGGCGGGTTCAAATTTTCCGTTGCACAAGCCGAAGTGACCGATATTATGCAGCTTTCAGATCATTTGGCAGCGTTGACAAAAGCGCTTGATGACCTGAAAGACAAAAGGGGGCTTGATTTTGCGTTACTCCTCATCACCGATGTGGTGCGCGGGACCAGCCGCCTGATCGTTACCTCGAATGCTCCGCCCATCCTCAACGACCTGCCCTACCCGCCTCTGACAGACGGCACCCGCGATGCACCTGGGGTAGTTTCAAGAAAGAAACAGTTGCTCCCGGCGGTGTTGGGGCTTCTGGAGAGATAACATGCCAGAACAACCTAGCCTGTTCAATATTCTGCGAAACGACTCATGGGCGGCGACGACCATTGCCGCGGTAGTTTTCATGGCAATCATCACAATGATCGTTCAAATCGCCAACTGGGTGACAGGCATGGAATTATCAAACGTCGGCAATTATCTGATGATCACAGGCGTATCATTTGTCGTTGCGACTGTATTTGTTCCCATTAGGGTTAAGTATGTTTTGGATGTGTTCGAAAACGGAGTCGAGACAAAAGCCTCAGTCGTCTCGACAAAAGTCCATAAAGCTAACATGAAACTCACCTTGAAATACAACTTCAGTGGAGTTGACGACCAAAAGACTCTTGACCAGGTGATCACTGAGCACACAAAGCACTTCCTGGAGGAAAAAGAGGTCGTACTCGTTATCCATCAGTACAAACCCGATCGCATCCTGCTAAGGGATGTCTATTTTAAATGACACATTCTTTCCACCTTCCGGGGCGGGGTTGAGGCAGTTGAAAGTGCCCTTTCCTTACTCCGGCGAATCCACTCCATTAAACGAAAATACCCGCAAAGAATTGCCGGGGTCATTCATTGCACTGCCCAGCGGGGTGACTCACTATGAAGAAGGCGGCGACCCAAACGGGCACCCCGTCGTGCTTGTGCATGGCTTCTCCGTCCCCAGCTTCATCTACGACCCGACCTTTGAGTTTCTATCCAAGCAGGGATTCCGCGTCCTGCGCTACGATCTGCTCGGGCGCGGCTTTTCAGACAGACCCGCCGCCCAATACAACGCGGAGTTGTTCGTAAACCAATTATGGGAACTATTGGAAGCGTTGGATTTCAAGAATATCTGCCTCGTCGGTCTATCCATGGGCGGACCAGTCACCGCTTCATTTATCGACCGCCATCCGAGGGTTGTTTCCAAATATGTTTTGATCGACCCTGCCGGGGCAAGGCCAGTCTCGATCTCACCGATGCTCAAGGCGGTTCGAATGCCCGGGGTCGGGGAACTGGTCCTCGGTCTCTTCGGAAGCGGGAACATGGTCAAGAGCATCGCGTCGGATTTTTTCTCCCCCGAACTGGTGGCACAATTCCAGGAAAAATACAAGATCCAGATGCGTTATCACGGGTTCAAACGGGCGATCCTCTCCACCATGCGGAACGGGATGCTCGATTCGTTCATTGATACATACCGCCGGGTCGGTACGTTAAAAAAACCCACCCTTATCTTCTGGGGCAGGCAGGATAAAACCACCCCCTTCGAACACAGCACAGACATCCTCGCCGTCATGCCTCATGCGGAATTCCATGCACTCGATCAATGCGGGCACATCCCCCACTACGAGCGCCCGGGCAAAGTTAATGAAATTCTGTTAGAATTTTTGAGACGGTAAATCCCCCATGAATACAAATGAATATTTTTAGAGGGGATACAACAGTTCGCCTTTCTGCGTACTCTTACATGGAGGTACCCTTGAACAAGCAGTATATCCAGACTCTTTTTAGCTACAACCAATGGGCGAAGGAAAAGATACTCGAAACCACCGCGCGTCTTTCTCATGAAGAATATATGACAACGGGGGAATTTCCGCATAGGAATCTTCACGCTGTCCTGACGCACACTCTGTTCGCCGAATGGATCTGGCGCAACCGTTGGATGGGGGTTTCTCCCACCACCCGTCTCAAGCCGGAGGATTTCCCGACATTCGACGTGCTGAAAATCCGCTGGCATGCAGAAGATGTCGAATTGATGAAATTCGTCGAAAACGTGACCGATGACCAATTGAACAACCCGTTTCAGTATTCCAGCACGGAGGGAATTCGTTACGAAAACATCCTATGGGAGTCCATGGCACATGTTATCAACCACGGCACCCAGCACCGCAGTGAAGCGGCGGTCATCCTGACCGAATTGGGATATTCCCCCGGCGACCTGGATATGATCCTCTTCACCAGAAAGAAAATATGAACTTGAATCGAATACGCAATTTCACGCACCGCAACCGACATAACATCGCGGTTTTCATCTTATTGAATTTGGCTTGCGCAGCTTGTATCACGTTGGTTGGGGCGCGTGTGGTATACACCGACTCGACCCGTCACTCCGGCCTGATCTGGAATCTGTTTCTGGCATGGATACCCTTCATCCTTGCCTACATCGCCCATGCAATGTCTTGGAAAAGATTGTGGGTGTATCTTGCGATTCCCTTCGTGGCATTCCTATGGTTATTGTTCTTCCCAAACGCCCCTTATATGCTGACCGACCTTCAAGACCTTGCCCGCGGCGCAGGTCGCGATGCACCGCTTTGGTATGACGTTATCATCGTCGTCTGGTGTTCATGGACAGGCACCTTGCTCGGCGTAATCTCCCTCTACCTAATGCAGGATATCATCATAAGGACCTTCAACCGCTGGTTGGGCTGGGTTTTCGTCTTCGCCATTTCAGGTTTAAGCAGTTTCGGCGTCTACATCGGGCGATTCGTCCGTCTGAATTCATGGGACATCCTGCAAAATCCAGCAGAAACGGCAATGGTCATCCTCGGGATCGTCATCGACCCGAGCAGGCGGTTGGCAGCATTTACATTTGCCTATACTCTCTTCTTCCTTTTCATTTTCGTACTGCTTTATTCATTCAGCCATATGCTGAGTGAACAAGCCGCCCTGACAGGCAGTTCGCCCGAACAATTGGCGTCCACCCAGCCGACCCAGGCGGTGAATTGATTTCGCAATCCTGACACCCTTTGAAAGGATTTGAAAGCGGGCGCGGTTACAATCCGCGAATACCTGGAGGCAGAAATGATCCAAACTTATCTTACGAAACTATGGCCGGCGCGATTCCATCTTGCCATCGTCGGGTTACTGGTCGGCGCAAGCCTCATCTCGGTGACTCTGTTCCGCCTGCGTACGATGATGAGTGGCGGATCGATGGATTACATCTTCCTGCTTTGGAATCTCTTCCTTGCATGGCTGCCGCTCATTATGGCATACGCCGTTTCGAGTTTCGCCTCGCGACGGCGGTACGTTGCCCTGACCGTCCTGCCCGCTGCGGCACTTTGGCTGTTATTCTTCCCGAATGCGCCGTACATCCTGACCGACCTGTTCCACTTACGCCATCCACGCCCGGATGTGCCGCTCTGGTTCGATACTCTGTTGATCAACTGGTTCGCCTGGACAGGGCTGCTGCTCGGGATCGTTTCCCTTTTTCTGATGCATAATGTCGTCCGCAAGGCTTTCGGACGCATTGCAGGTTGGATATTCGTCCTCATCGTTGGTACACTTTGCAGCGTTGGCATTTACATCGGGCGCTTTCTACGCTGGAATTCGTGGGATGTGATCTTTCACCCGGTTGCCCGTCTGGGCGACATACTGCATTACGCCGCCAACCCCAGCCTGCAATCCATCATGTTCATCGCAGTATTTTCCACGCTGTTCATTTTCATCTACATATCCACCTATTCGTTCGGGCTTTTACTTCAGGAGCAACAGAAACCGAAATGAAACCATTGATCATCATCCGCGGCGGCGGCGACCTTGCAAGCGGAGTCGCCTTGCGGCTTTATCGGGTCGGCTTTCAGGTCGCCATCCTCGAACTCGATAAACCCCTGGCAGTTCGCCGCAGCGTCTCTTTTTCAGAAGCTGTCTACGAAGGGGTGCAGACCGTCGAAGGGGTGACAGCAAGGCTTGTTTCGGCAGACCAGTTCCAAGTCACGTTGGAAGCGGGGGAAATCCCGATCCTGGTCGACCCCTCAGCCAATATCCTCAAGAATCAATTCTTGACGAGTCCCGCTTCGACTTTCCTTGTGGATGCGCGTTTACTTAAACAGGAGCCCGAGCCATTGCCGGGGGATGTCGCGCTTCATATCGGACTGGGACCTGGTTTCACAGCCGGAGCTGATTGCCACGCTGTGGTCGAAACCCAACGTGGACACACGCTTGGAAGGGTGCATTGGGAGGGTCGAGCCTTGATGGACAGCCGCCAGCCCGATGGCGATCCGCGCCGTGTGCTGCGCTCACCTTCATTCGGTACGCTGGAAGCGATGAAAGCGATCGGCGATTCTTGCAAGGAGGGCGAAGTCATTGCCAAGGTGAACGGTTCGCCTGTTACAAGTCCTTTCGATGGTATCCTGCGCGGACTGATTCACCCGCGCGTCGAAGTTACCGAAGGGATGAAGATCGGTGACGTAGACGCCCGGGGTGACCTTTCCCTCACCCGCCTGGTATCGGATAAAGCTCTGGCAGTCGCGGGCGGCGTGCTGGAAGCGGTCTATATAAAATTGAAAGGCATGGAGTAAAAACGATCATCGCACGTCAACATCCATAAAGAACACGAGCAGAGAGCGGAAGGCAAAAAGAGGTATCCATAAAACGATATGGACGATGTTGCTCAATGCAAACAGGAGCGAGACCGAACGGAACAGCGAGTCGAGATAAGGGGCAATATGTTGGAGCATCCATGAACCCGCACCGGCGATGATCGCCACTGCCAGCAGGGTGCCGAACCATAAACCGAGCGGCAGCCAGGCATGACGGTCTGACTCAGAAGGCAGCATGGTGCTCGAAACTGCAAAGGTCAGGTAGAACCACAGATAAAAATCCGGCACGTTTGGAAGCAGCCCCAAACCCATAAAAAACAAATTCAACTGTCCGTTCGCGAGGACGTGCCACAACGCATCCAGCCTCAATTGCGCAACCGCTGCGTAAGCAATGAAGAGCGTTCCCGCGACGATGGGGGCGAGTCCGATCAACGAATCGCGCAGAATATCCGTCTTTTCGACTTCTACAGAACCCAGGACCAGCCCACCGTCTTTCACCGCCTGCGGAATGACGGTGAAACGTCCCGTACGCACGCCGAGGATTTTTGCTGTCAAGTAATGGCTGGCTTCATGCAGCATTACCCCGGGCAGGAACAAAAGAGAAAAGAGGGCGATGGTCAACGGTTTATTTCGGGTGATCAGATAGATAATGATCTGCAACTCGCGATGCAAAAACCGCTGGAGATATACCAGCGGCAAGAGATTAAGGGTGAATATGATCAGTCCGACGAATTGCACGGCGTTATTTTCCTCTTTGTGGCTCTCCCAAATTTAACGGGAATCTTTTCCCAACCACAAAGGAAACAAAGGCACGAAGGAATAAAGAAAAGACCTTTGCGTGCCTTTGTGACCCATCACAGTGAAACTATTTTTGAGCTGCGCGCGCGATGGCAACGAATTCTTCGGGCTTCAGACTGGCGCCACCCACCAACGCACCGTCGATATCGGGCTGGGAGAAGAACTCGGCGGCGTTTGCTGCGGTCACCGACCCACCGTACAGGATTCGGATGGCTTGGGCGGTTTCTTCGCCGAACAATTCCTTCAATACCGGGCGGATCACGCTTCCATGCACGCCTTGAGCGTTTTCTCCGCTTGAAGCCTTGCCTGTCCCGATCGCCCAGACCGGTTCATATGCCACCACGATACCTGGAGCAAATCCGGCAGAAATCCCCTGCAAACCAAGCCGGGTTTGCGAAGATACAACCTGTGAGGTTTCACCGGCTTCGTATTGAGAAAGTGTTTCGCCCACACACACGATGGGAGTTAACCCCGCTTTTTGTGCGGCGAGCAATTTCTTATTGAGAGTTTCGTCAGTCTCACCAAAATAGGCACGGCGTTCAGAATGCCCAAGGATGACATAACCACATAATTCCTTTACCATTCCCGGCGCAACTTCGCCGGTGAATGCACCTTTCTCCTCCCAGTGCATATCCTGCGCGCCCAAGCCAATCCCTTTCCCGGCAAGCAGTTCAGATGCGCTCATCAAGGATAGATACGGCGGGCAAATGACACGTTCCACCCCATCGATCCCGCTCAAATTGGGGAGAAGCGCAGAAAGTAGTTCGCGCGTTTCCGCGATGGTCTTGTTCATTTTCCAATTACCTGCTACGAATGGTGTTCTCATAATGCTCCTCGTTTTTTCTCGAATCGCCCTGAAGGTTTTCGTGAAATAGATCTGGCTTCCGCTTCAAACCTTCGGGACGGTATTCTATACCCAGCACGGTCACAAATTGCGCTTATTTAGAAGCAGGTAAGCGTAATTTGTGACCGTGGGCATTATACAATGCC
>ERZ761607.4536-NODE-4536-length-12206-cov-6.929882_pt1 | contig 12206 bp, 12 predicted proteins | sample MGYA00511164_ERZ761607 | MGnify/ENA primary metagenome ERZ761607 (study PRJEB28899, sample SAMN02445080) | bioreactor sludge metagenome | biome: EBPR sludge | place: Australia: Brisbane, Thorneside Wastewater Treatment Plant | collected 2011-06-22 ...
CCCATCGAAGAATATACCTTCTTTGTGCTGGAAACCATCCTCGCCGGGTTGTGGTGGTGGTTTCTCGCGCGTCGAATCCCTGAACCGACAAACACATTCAAGCCTAGCAAAACAGGGCGCATCATTTCGTTCGGCGTTTTGTTCGTCCTCTGGGTCGTCTTCACCTATCTGTTCTTCTTCGGCGGCGTGGAGTTGACTTATCTCTCGATTATTCTGTTCTGGGCACTGCCTGCCATCTTCCCACAAATGTTGTATGGCGCCGATATCCTTTGGCATTATCGCAAGCTGGTCTTCACTGCGATCTTCGTCCCCGGCTTGTATCTCTCACTCATGGACATTATTGCCCTCACAGACACCACCTGGTCTATTTCGAAGGAACAGACCACGGGGGTGCTTTTCTTCGGTATTCTTCCTGTGGAAGAGGTGCTGTTCTTCTTTATCACCAATGTCCTCATCGGTTTTGGAATGACACTCCTATTATCAAAACTCGGCACAAAGCGTTTTGAGGATTGGAAATTAAATCAATACAGAGGTCTGCCATGAAAGGCATCAAACAATTTGAGAATCAACAATATTTGAACGTAGAAACCTTTCGCAAGACCGGGCAGGGTGTCAAAACCCCGGTCTGGTTCGCACAGGATGGAGGTACGCTTCACATCTGGACCCGGGCTGACTCCGGTAAAGTAAAGCGCATCCGCCGCAACAGTAAAGTCCGCATCACTCCCAGCACAGCTTCGGGCGAACCGTTGGGTGAGTGGGTGGATTCCAGTGCTGTCATCATCGAATCAGCGGAGGAACTGGCAAAAACTGTTGGCTTGTTTAAGAGAAAATATGGGCTGACATTCCAACTGTTTGGCTTTTTGGGAAGAATGCGCAAAGCACAATACGCTACAATTCAAGTAAAGTTCGAGTGAACAGCACAAACAGAACGATCCATTACTTTGATCATTGCATAGACATGCCCTCAAGGCATTTATCGACCTTGAAAGCGAGGAAACGATGAACGAACAGGCGAAGAAAGCACAAACCCTTCTGTCCCTCCACACGAATGGACAGCTATTGATCCTGCCCAATGTATGGAATCCCATCGGGGCACGGATGCTCGAAGCGAAAGGCTTTCCAGCCGTCGCCACAGCCAGTGCGGCGATCGCTGAGTCTTTGGGCTACGCCGATGGAGAACAGATCAAGGTGAAAACGATGCTGGAAGCGGTCGGCAGGATCGCCCGCGGCGTGAATGTCCCCGTCACAGCGGATTTTGAAGCGGGATATTCGGACACCCTCGAAGGTTTGCAGGAGAATATTTCCCATCTTCTCGATACCGGCGCAGTCGGTATCAACTTCGAAGACAGCTTCGATGATAGCTCGCGCCTGCGCCCCATCCCTGAACAGGTGGAACGGATCAAAGCCGTCCGCGAGGCAGCCGACCGGAAGGGAATCCACCTCGTCATCAACGCCAGAGCCGATAGCTTCTTCGCCGAAGGGTTCTCCTCCGATGAAGAGCGAATCGAAGATGTCATCACCCGGTCGAACGCTTACATCAAAGCCGGGGCGGATTGTACGTATCCCGTCGGGCGCGGCGACAAAGAGACAGTGAAAATTCTTCGCCAACGGATTTCCGCACCGATCAACGTCCTCGCTTCCGCGAAAACTGCGAACTTGAAAGAGTTGCAGGAGATCGGCATCAACCGAGTCAGTTTTGGTCCTTATATATTCAGATCCCTGCTCGCCAAGGCAGCCGCAATGTACGATGAGGTTCAAAAATTGGGCGGATATGAGATTGTCACGGACGGCATCTGGTCTGGAAATGACGTTCAAAATTATCTCGCAACGGGAAAGGAAGTTTAAGCAGATAATCGATAATTGGTCGAAGGGGGTTGAAAATGTGTGAAATCGTTCCAACCATGGAGCTATTGCCATTCCCTCCCGAAAGGCTACAATAATAGGTAGTGAAGAGTTTCACATGGCTAAATGCCTGGGAGGGCATCATGAAAACCCCGAATCGCGCTGCCTTGTTTTTTTTCGTCCTATTTACCTTATTGGGCATCTCCGCGATGTCAGGAATTCCAGCAAAACAGAGTCCCAACCCGTCGCCGCCTGACCACCCCGTCAAACTTATCTTCATCCATCATTCTACGGGGGAAAACTGGCTCACCGACGGCTACGGTGACCTCGGCAGGACTCTCGACCAAAATAACTATTTTGTCAGCGATACAAATTACGGCTGGGGACCCGACGCCATCGGCGACCGGACCGACATCCCCAACTGGACGGAATGGTTTGCCAACCCGAACACGCCCACATACATGAATGCGCTCTTCAACGAAACAGAACAGCATGCGTCTTATACGCGCACGCTCAACGACCCCGGCGGCGAGAACGAGATCATCATGTTCAAGTCCTGTTTCCCAAACTCTGCCCTCGAAGGCAACCCGAACGACCCGCCCGGGACCTATGAAGAACTTTCTGTCAGCGGCGCAAAATACGTATACAACACCATCCTTCCCTACTTTGCCACACGCCCCGACAAACTTTTCATCGTCATCACCGCCCCTCCCCTTTCGGATGGAACCTATTCGGAAAATGCGCGCGCCTTCAACAACTGGCTCCTGAATGACTGGCTGCGCGACAACAATTACACCCTCAACAATGTCGCGGTCTTCGACTTCTATAACATCCTGACTGACCCGAACGCCCATCACCGTTTCAAGGACGGACAGATCGAGCACGTCCTGGGATCAAGCAATACACTTTACTATCCCTCCAGCGACGACCACCCGTCTGAAGCAGGCAGCCGCAAGGCTACCGAAGAATTCATCCCGCTCTTGAATATCTTCTATCATCGCTGGAAGGAAAACGCCCCTACAGGAACCATCGCCCCGAATCCGAATCAACCCTCGGGAGAGAATCCACCCGACTCCGCGCCTCTTTCTCCGACCTCGAGCCTGATTGCCGGATTCGAAAGCGGGGAGCCACTCTGGGAAGCCTTCCACGACGAAGCAACATCCTCAACGATGACCTGCCAACCCGAAGTGGGAACCGGACACACCGGTGATTCGCTTCTCCTCAATTTCGATATCGCCGCTAATAGTTGGGGGACGTGCGCCCACTTCTATGATTCCCCGCAGGATTGGAGCCAGGCGGAAGGTCTCTCGTTCTACTTCCGTTCAGAGCAGGCCGGCGCGCTTTTCGACATCGACCTGTACGCCGGTTCACCCGATAACCGGGAGACGTATCTCTACACCATCGAAGTCACATCCGCCAACGAATGGACACCCCTTCAATTGCGCTGGAGCGATTTCCACCGCGCGTCATGGGAGGAGAACGCTGATGCACCCTTCGCCAAACCAAATGAAGTAATGGGGCTTGCCTTCGGAGTTGGCACCCTGCCAGACATGCCCAACACCGGGATCCTGCATTTGGATGAATTGACCCTTCTAGCATCGCAAATCACCCCTGAAAATGCTCCCGACTCTGCACCGTCTACAGAGCCTGCTGAAGAAGAACCTGCGCCTGCTCAGAAAAACCCGCTGCCCTGCACAGGCGCAATGACCCTGCCATTATTGGCAATACTGCCATTTATGAATAGAAAAATATCAAGATGAGACCTGTAATGGCCGTGGTGAACGTCTTGACTCTGTAACGAATGTACGCAAGGAGGTCGCAAGATGATTACTCCTTATTGGCTCAAGGGACTGCTGTCCGTTACTGTTTTATTCGCGCTCACAATAGGGGTCACTTCCTGCGCACAACAAGGCGAAGCGCTGCCCAGTGTTTGGATCGATTCCCCGCCAGATGGAGCACCCCTCCCATCCGGCGGGACGGTCACCGTGATCTCCCATGCCTATGCGCGGCAGGGAGTCGCGGAGGTGGTCTTGTCCATCAATGGCACTGCTTACAGGCGAGACGCTCCTGCCTCACCCGGCACGGAATATGTTCAAGTCAGCCAGGATTGGATGCCGCCCAGGGATGGAACGTATGCCGTGCAAGTGCAGGCGTACGATATGAGTGGGCAGGCTAGTAACATTGCCTCGGTCACTGTCCGCGTCGGCGAAGCGCAAGAGGGCATCACTCCGATTCCAGCAGTGATCGTTGAGCAAACTCTCACTCCCACAACCACACCCACAGCCACATCAACCCAGCTTCAGGGAGCTATCATTCAATTTTGGGCGGAACCAGCCCAGGTCCAGGCGGGAGCCTGCACTTCCATCCGCTGGCATGTGGAAAATGCATCACGAGTCATCTTTGGAGGGGCAGACCAGCCTTTCGATGGTTCCTATCAAACCTGCCTTTGCGATGATGAACATTACACCCTGACAGTAATTCAATTGGATGGTACCGAAGCCAAGCAAAGTCTGGATGTCAATGTAACCGGTGTGTGTGAGACACCGACTTCACCGCCGCCCGCCCAGGATACTACTCCGCCGTCAATCCCATCGCCTACAGTGCCGTCGAATGGATTGGCTCTTTCATGCCGCGCCACACAAAACCTTGTCTGGCTGCCGGTCAGCGACGAGAGTGGGATATCAGCGTATTACGTCAAATTGGAAATGGAAACGACCCCGGGCAACTGGCAATCGGCGGGAGGGTACGGTCCTGTGACTGACAAACAGGTTTCAGTCAACATCCAATGTGGTGTTTTCTACCGCTGGATGGTGCGCGCACAGGATGGTGCCGGGAACACCAGTGACTGGTCTGCGCCTTCGCTGTTTTCGGTCAACATCAACTGAAGAGGAGGAGCTCATGAACAATCGAACCTCTCAGGATGCGACCCTTGTCGCCCATCATGGAAGGACAGCTCCAAAGAAATTTTCGCGGATGCTTGGCTGTCTTGCGGGCATCAGTTTGTGCGTCGTTCTGGTCACCGCTGTCACCGGCGGATATTACTATGTATCATCGTCAGGTGACGTGGGTCCGCTGGTACTGATCCATGAACCGCAGAACGGCTCGCAAATAACCGTCGACGAAACTGTGACTGTGCAAGCTGTTGCCAGCGACCCGAACAAGGTCACGCGCGTTGAACTATGGGTGGATGGAGTCCTGATCGATTCAGAGACGAGCAACGTCCCCGGCGGGATCTCCTCATTCCCATTATTAACCGATTGGCATCCCACCACGAACGGGATACATACCATCATGGTCAGGGCATTCAATGCGCACGGCACACGCGCCCATTCCACCGTCAATATCGAAGCAACGGCTTTCACCGACGGCGATACCGATGGCGTCTATGACGATATTGATCTATGTCCAGATGTGGCTGGGTTGGATACCTCCAATGGCTGCCCTGACCGCGACAATGACGGAATTGCCGACGGCAATGATTCATGTCCCGATACAGCCGGGCTTCCAGGATCGAGCGGATGCCCCGCGGTTGCGGAAGGTGACCGTGATGGCGATGGGACACCGGATTCTTCAGACGCCTGTCCTGATGCATCCGGTTCGGCTTTGGTGGAAGGCTGTCCCGATTCGGACGGCGACCTTGTGGCGGATGGAACCGACCTTTGCCCAACCGAGCCCGGCTCCGATGAAAGCGGCGGTTGCGCCGATACAGCCATCGGCGATGACCTGCCACCCACAGGTGAAGATGAAATCCCAACCGGAGTTGGAACCAGTGACAGTGATGGTGACGGCGCTGCGGATGATATCGACCCCTGCCCTGATGAAGCAGGCACACTCGAAACAGGTTTCTGTCCCCCGCCGACGGAAGACCCGCCACCCGCCGATGCAGGTCCGATGCTGGAAATCCCATTTTTATTTTTCGAAGCCGTTGCGATGCCAGACCTCGTCGAGTTCGAAGCGCTGCATTTTGAAGTAACCTCAGAGTACCGCCGGATCTGGTGCTACGCCCAACTGGCAGGCGGTGACATGGAGCGTTACGAGTTCGAACCGGGCGAAGGACTTGCCTGGGACATCAAAGCAGTGCTGGGCGGCGCGAACAGTGCGCATCTGACTGTCCCGCATGGCGAACGCCTGCCTGTCTTTGCGGAATGTTACGGACTCACAAGTCTGTTCGGACCGCGCGTTTTGTATCTTGGTTCGATCTCCCGTGAACATGATCCTGAAGAGTGGGATGGCCACGTGATCCAGCGTGAATCAACGGGCGAAGAGATCGAAGGACATGGCTTTACCGTCCGCTATCGCATATGCTCACCCAACTGTGAAGCGGATGAATTCCAGCCCCCGATCATCATGCGCTACACCACAGACGGCCGCCGCATCCATTTGTATTGGGATTGGGAGGGAGAACTCCGCTCGATACAGGGATTCAAGATGTACCTGAACGGCAGTGCCGTCCAATGGTTCCCGCCTGAAGAAAGAGATTGGACCTGGGAACAGAGCGGCACGTATTGCGTGGATGAGTGGGAATTTCACATGACAAGTTTCGGCGGTCCCGACCCGCACACACCGGATATAGAATCAGCGCCGGGCAACAGCATCGTGTGGGACAGCGTTCCGTGCCAGAAACAAGTCCGTGTTACCTTCGAGACGATCGATCTTCATGACCCGCCCGCCGATGAAGGCGGTGAACATAACCCCGGACCTCTCTCCGGGTCGTTCGTTGCCGCCGCAGGCGCAAACATGGTCACGCTTGGTTTCGACGCCACGCACTGCCCGCGCTTTCCCTTCCCGCCTTTCGAAGAATGTTTTGGTTTCAAACTGCCCGCCGGGGAGTATCCCATCCAACATATCTTCGACAGGATCCATGAAGTACACGACGCCTGCACTCCGGGCTTGCCCTGCCATGGATGGTATTTTCACGCTCCCAATACCGATACAGTCACCATAGGCATCGATCCGGGGGATGACTTGACGCTGCGCTCGCGGATCATGGACGCCGATGAACGCGATGAAGATGATGTCCTATTCGAGGAACAGATCACAGTGAATTCCGGCGACCTCGTGCCGGAAGAAAACCTTACTGTGACGATCCCCGGCTCGCACCTCGATGTGATCGTCAAACTCGACCTGTTCCCCTTCGAACCTTGATGCGGAGGATGTACATGAAATTAAGACTGCGATACCTGACCTTGATCGTGTTCCTCGTCCTTGCCTGCAATATGGGAACAACCCCGGCTCAACCTGAACTTATGCCTGCGATGCCCCAGCAAACAGAATCGCGCCCCCAGCCTCCGCCCCCTCCACCTCTTTCAGGGGATGTGATCGACCCTGACAATATCGAATATCTCGGTGCATTCCGTCTGCCTGGGGGCGAAGATCGTCCGCAGACCTTTGCTTACGGCGGCAATGCCATGACCTTCAACCCGGATAATGGCACGCTCTTCATCATGGGACACGACCGACTTGCCTACGGAGAACTGCCAAATGGCGACCAGATCGCCGAGATCAGCATCCCGGAACCGGTAATCTCGCGGAATATCGAAGACCTGAATAGCGGTGAATTCGTCCAGGAATTTCAAAATGTGATGGAAGGTCACTTTCTCGAGTACGACGAGATCCCTAAAGTCGGGATGCAATACCTGAACCGTCCCGAAACGGGAGCCAGGCTCCATATCGCTTTTGGAGAACATCTACAGGGCGAGCAATTTCCCACACACGGTTGGATCAACGCAACTTTATCCGAACCGGATTTTCAAGGTGAATGGTTCATCGGAAGCCAGGATCTATACAGTGTGAACGGATACATGTTCGAGATTCCCGCCCCATGGGCAGATGAACACACCGGCGGACGTTATCTTGCCACTGGACGGATGCGCGACGGCGGCCAGGGCGGCATGGGACCGGCATTATTTGCCTACCGCCCCTGGCTGGATGGCGGCTCCCCTGCTGCATCGGGAACGCGTCTCGAAGAAACAACGCTCCTGCTATATGAGAATTCCAACGACACGGAGGATATTACCCGCAGTCTGAACGGGTATCAACATCCTGATGAATGGGGCGGCGGCGCATGGTTGACGACTTCGAGCGGGGATCAGGCAGTTCTATTTGCAGGGACAAAAAGCAACGGTGAAAAATACTGGTATGGGTACATCAACCCGGATGGTCCCCAACTTGCATGCGTGGACGCTGAAGTGATCGACTTCCCCACCTGCCGCATGGCAGATGGATCAGTCTGCCCACAGGAGGATTTCTCAGGCTGCTGCGACGGCGCCAACGGCGCATGCACGTCCAACCGCGGATGGTGGTCAACGCACTTCGATGCCCAGTTCATCCTTTATGACCCGAACGATCTGGCAAAGGTCGCCGCAGGTCAACTCGAACCCTGGCAGCCCCAGCCTTATGCGGTCATCGACATCGACGAATACCTGTATTTGAATCCGCCAGAGTGGGATCTTGTAGAGGTCGGCTGGGGTGACCAGCGCCGCAGCCGCATTGGCGACATATCCTTCGACCGGGCAAACGGTCTGCTCTATGTTTTGGAGTTATATGCCGATGGCGCGAAACCCATTGCCCATGTTTGGAGAGTCCGATAGTCCCGTCTTAGCGCGCAGGTCACGTTTCCAACGTGACAGACTCCTCAAACAAAAAGTCAGGCTGCAAGCCTGACCTACGCTCAAAATAACAACGAAAAGGAGTTGGCAAAACCAACTCCTTTTCGTTATGTTGACCTACGGATTCGTCTGCTGATTCTGCCAATATCCGCCCATCATGCCATGACCGCCGCCGCGCTGACCATACATGCCGCCGCTGTGCTGTCCGGTGCCGTCACAGGTTCCAGTGCCATGCATGCCCTGACCGTGCGACAGCATCCAATCCGCCTGCTCCTGGGTGATGACATTAGCCGCCACAGCCGCGTTGACCGCATTGGTGCGGACTTCCGTCATTACCGCGGGGAATTCTTCAGCGGTCACACCAGCCGAGAGGGCGATATCGTACATCGTCTCACCGGCATCGAGGCGGGTGTTGATGTCGTTTACGTTCAGGTCGAGCTTCTTTGCCCACTCGATCACCATGAAGGTGTGCAGGGGACCTTCCCCATTGCGCATGGGTCCCTGACCGGTAAAGGGCGGTGTGACATCCTGGGCGAAGACCACACCCGCTCCAACCACCACGATTGCCAGTGCGGCTAAAACCAACGCCGAGATCAAAATTGTCTTTTTCATTTTTTCTCCTTTTCTTTTCGAACTTACAGCCCCAGTGTAGCCCCGGCAGGTAAAGGTTCTGTAAAGAAAAGGCAACATTCGGATGAAGAAAACGCCCGTCTCCGGCGGGGAAACGGGCGTTTTTTATCCAGCATTATCTGTCAGATCCCGGCGTTGCTCAATATCGCGGATACTTCTGAAAGAAGGGTTGTCAGGGTGGGATGTTCCACCTCGAAGCGTTCGACCGCTTTCTGCATCCGCCCAAGGATGGAAGGCGTTTCCACTTCGGATTTCTTCAAAAGGGATTGAACGTCTTCCTCCAATTCCTTGAGAAGTTTGAGGCTGTCCTTGTCGAGATTCTCCGCCTTTTGGAGCTCGGCATGGACTTGTTCCAAGAGTTCATCAAGTTTGTCGTTCATGGATGGCTCCTTTCCAGACTGGAAGTCTTTTTTCTTTAATTGTACATCCAAAACCACAATGCCATGCAAAGAGGCTCACTGCAAACTGTATATCACGGCCGGAGATTTCGTCCAGACCCAGACAAGATGCTCGCCGACGAGCGAGATGCGGTCGAACATGATCGCCTGGTCGTACCCCAGGGCATGATGCCATGCGCTTTCGCGCCGCCCGGCATCACAACCTGCAAAATAGACAAACTGTAACTGATCCCCAGCCAGCCCGGTTGGGACGTTCTCCGGTCTGTACTCCATGTAGGGTTGAAAAGAAAAGGTCAAACTCCCGGGAGTCTGCCCGCCATGCGAGGCGATGAAGACGAACTTCCCGTTCTGGACCGCATGGCGAAAATTCTCCAATGAAAGCGGCAGGATGGCAACATGGTCCGAGCCGAATTTATCGGTGCCTGCCAGCACGACGGGATAAAAAGCCAGTGTGACCATCCAGCTGGGAGGGGTAAACGTTTCGTACAAGCCGGGGGTAGGGATATAACCGCCCTGAGTGTAGAGGACGTACACGTCCGCCCGCTCGGGGGTCTGGCTGGCGATCTGCATCGAATGAAAGACGGCGCCCAATGCCACGATCGAAAGCACGAACAGCGTCAGGGACGCGATGACCGTGAATTGCAAAACCGGCTTTGCCTTCGCCAGACCGTCAATGACCGGTATGCGCCACTCGCGCCCGGAGATTGCACTAAGAAAACTTGCGCTGTTCGCGGTGCTGACGATCAGACCGACAACGACCAGGATCCCATCGACCGTATTGAGCGAACTTGAAAAGCGATTCGCCGGGTCGATCTGGTTATCGACGATGATATCCCCGGCAAACAACCGGTAGATGACCACCCACGCCGCGACCTGGAGGGCAAGCAGGCACAGCCCTAAAAACCCGAACGCCAGGCTGTACGAGAGATGGTGTTTGACGAAACCATCGTCATCGTAAGCGGATTCGAAGAACCACAGGAAGGGCGCCAACCCCAGGTACCCGGCAATGCTCAAGACGCGGCTCTTGAGGCTCAATAATTCGGTCTCCTGCCGAAGGGACGGTGGCTGTACCGGGGAACTGCCGTTCATAAACACTCGCTAGGAAAGGATCTCGTTTTGCGCCTGTTCGATCTCGGCGTAGATCTTTTTCACTTCCTCTTTCATCTCGGCAGAGACGCCTGCGGTCTGTGGGATGAACTTGACCAGGTCTTTCGCCTGCCGCAACAGATCGCGGACGTTGGCGATATAAGAGAAGTCGCTTTTGCCGAGTCCCTCCGTCGGGATGGGCAAGGCTCGGGCTTGCTGGACCAGCTTGCGGGCGCGGATGATCCGTTCGGCGGCGGGGATAAGCTTTGCCATGAGATCAACGCCCCACGCTGAATCCGTGCATAAAGATCGAGTTGACCAATCCCCAACGCCCACGGATGGCAGTGGATTTTTTATCCAATTGATAAACGACCTGGGCGTCTTCCAGCGGTGTGAAGACGCGGACCCCGAACGAGGGCGGGTCTTCATCTTCCGAATACATCTTGCCTTCGATGGTGAATGCGCCCGCGTATATCACGGCGTCGAAGGGGTGTTCATATTCGGGCCAGCCGTCCAGGATGAGGTCTTCGGCGGCAGGGTCATCTGAGAGGATGGCGATGATCTTCGTGAACGAAGCGATGCGCCAGTCTGGGAAGGTCCGCTCGGGGGTTTGGATATTTCCCAACGGTTTGACGCGTGCGTCCTTCAGGATCATGGTGCCCCCGCTGAGGTCTGCCACTTCTGCGTCGTACGCAGCTTGGAGGATGGACAGTTCGGGATCGTCCCACGCGTCGACAACGTATTCGTCGGTGATGATGGTGACGCGGATGGGTTTCTTCGGCTTTTCGGGTTTGTCTTTCCCAAAGAACATGGTGGTCTCCTGTTTGATATCCGTAATTATACCCAGCGCGGTCACGATCTGCGATCTCTGGCATACACGGCATGGCTTTCTCGAAGCCTTAAGTCCTTAATGCGAAAAGGGCGAAAAAGGTGAATTTCGCAAAGGACATATTTCTCTTCGCGTAATTATGGTTTTTCTTTTCCCGTTAATAACGGTAGAACCCAAAAAATGTCAACCTGCTTTGAGAAAGCCGCGCATTTGCACATCGAACTCTGCGCCCGCAGCGGGTAATAACCAGATAGAGATGCACGTCCAAATAAAAACCGAAGATACCTGGAGCATTGGTCATGAAACTTTATTACTGGCATTATGGGGTCATCGTTTGCAGTCTCGCCACAGCGGTCTTTCACATCCTGTGTTACCCGTATTTCGGCTGGCTGGACTCGATCGTCTTGAACGGCTTCGGTTCGCTGGCTCTGCTGGCTGCTTATTTTTTACCCCTCCCGCTCTTCAAGAGGTACCGCCCCGCCATCTATTGGACGATTGTCGGCTACACCCTGTTGACCATTGTGCTGTGGATCATCATGGGCGATAAGACTTTCAAGTTCGCGACCACATCCGCGCTGGGGTATTACGCCAAAGCCGCGGAGATATTCCTGCTGGTCTTCTTGGGGCACGACCTGCCCAGGTATTTGCCTGCGAAGGCGGGGAGGTAAGTGCGACCTCTCCCCCTCTCCTATTGCAGATTAACAATTAAACCTGGCAATCCTGCGCTTCGACTTCGCTCTTTTTTCAATGAGGATGCCGTCCTGAGCGGAGGGCTGAGCGAACTTTGCGAAGCCCGCAGTCGAAGGACGCTCC
>ERZ761607.4537-NODE-4537-length-12204-cov-5.514199_pt1 | contig 12204 bp, 10 predicted proteins | sample MGYA00511164_ERZ761607 | MGnify/ENA primary metagenome ERZ761607 (study PRJEB28899, sample SAMN02445080) | bioreactor sludge metagenome | biome: EBPR sludge | place: Australia: Brisbane, Thorneside Wastewater Treatment Plant | collected 2011-06-22 ...
CAAAATGCCCGGGTGATTCAAGTGGGTCAATACGAGGTCCCGCCAGACCCGGCGGATCTCATTCCTACAGCAACGCCGGAACCGCTGGAAGAAGGCCAGGCCACCCCCACGCCACCACCGGCCGCCACGCCAACACCAACAGCCATGCCAGATGATGTCGTGGTTGTGGCCTTACAGCCGCAGCAGCAGCTTTTGCTGCGCTATGCCGTGGGGGTAAATGCCACGGTCTTCTTTGCCCTGCGTGGGATCAATGATGGCCAACTTTACAGCGTGGAAAACATGACGCTGGACTTTTTACTTGAGCGATTTAACGTAGAGGTTCCCCCGAACTTAGGCTACTCCGTAGAATCAGTTGTTCGTGAGGTAACGCCTACACCGACAGGTCAGCCAGAAGAGGAAGCTCCCGAATAAGGGTTTCTTGCGTCTACAGAAACGGCTAAACATACAAGGACCACGTTATGCGCCTTAGAACGTTCATTCTTCTCATATTGGTATTAATTCTGGTAGGTGCGCTGGCGCTCATTCTGCTGGGGAACAGCGGCATCGGGCCGCTGGCCAGCCTGTTTGGTGGTGATGAGAGCAGCGGCGACACAGTTGATGAAGCCACGAATGAGGAAGGCTCGGAAGAGCCCCTGCTGCCCCCACCGACACCGACCCCAGGGTTGGAAGATGTGGTTGTTGCTCGGGCCAACATTCCGGTTGGTACCATGCTGACTGACGAACTGCTGGAAGTGCAGCGCTGGCCCCGCAACAACATTGCCCTGCAAGGTGGCTACACGTTTACCGACACAACCCGGTTGGTCGGCCGTATTGCCAAGGTTGATATTTCGCAGGGTCAATCTGTCCTCAGCCCCATGCTGGCCCTGAATCCGACGGATGTTGCTTCATTTGGTTCCGATCTGGCACTGTACGTTCCGTTTGGGGAAGTGGCTGTTGCCTTTCCGATTGACCGGTTTAACGGCGCGGCTTTTGCCATGCGCCCTGGTGATTCGGTTGATGTCATGATGACGCTGCGGGTTGTGGCCATCGATCCTCAGTTTGGCACGATTCTGCCCAACCGGGTTGAGCGGGTCATTCAATCGGCCCTGCTAGATGGACAGGCATTTTTGTTTCCCCCGGTGACCAACGGCCGTCTCGAATTCATTCCCGAAATTAATCAGGTGGCCGCCATTGTGCCCAGCACCATTGGCATCATTGGGCAGGATTTCACCTTTGGTCTTCCGATTCCCAAGCGCGTGACGCAGCTGACGATCCAGCAGGCCGAAGTGCTCTACGTTGGCACCTGGTATGATCCGCTGGAGCTAAAAGAAGATGTGGAAGCCGAAGTGGCTGCTGGCTTGCGAGCACCCACTGATGCCTTCGACGAATCGTCCACCATACCAGGACGTCTCGAAAGATTGCCCGATGTGGTCATCCTCAGCATGTCGTCCCAGGATGCTCTGGCCTTAAACTGGGCCATGATTCGTGGTGTAGACATCAACCTGGCGCTGCGCTCACCGGGCGACCAGACCGCTTTTGTAACCACCAGCGTCAGCCTGCCGCAAATCATCGACCAGGGTGGTTTGGCTATTCCGGAGCAGTCGAACTTCGATTTACATCCGTCTATGGAAGATGTGTTCATTCCGTCTTTGCCGCCGTGGAACGTGAACGAGGCAGAAGCAGCGGAAACCGCAGAGCAGCAGTAAAAAACCGTCACTTTTTACTACCGATAAGTCTCTAGCTTCTGGCTAGAGACTTTTTATTTGCAAAGACATTGTCGATGCGGCATAGGTGCCTATATGATGCCAGAGAATTATGATCCAACCCGATTTGACCGCCCATCGGTTACGGTGGATGTGGTCATTTTCTCTTTAGTCGACGATGCCTTGAAGGTGCTGCTGATCAAGCGGGAGTCGCCGCCTTATGCCCAGATGTGGGCTATCCCTGGTTCTTTTGTGAAGATAGACGAAGCGCTGGAAGAAGCGGCCGTTCGCGCGCTGGCCGATGAAACAGGGGTCAAAGATGTGTACACGGAACAGCTCTTCACCTTTGGCAAACCGGGCCGGGATCCACGTACGCGGGTAATCACCGTGGCCTATTTTGCTCTGGTACCACACGATGCCATCCACCACAAAGCCGGCCGCGATGCCAGCGAAACGGCCTGGTTTGCCGTGCCGCAACTGCCCGCCCTGGCCTTTGACCACGCCGAAATTGTGGAATATGCCTACCGCCGACTGCGCTACAAGCTGGAATACACCTCGGTCGGCTTCCAGCTTTTGCCCGACGTGTTTACCCTCACCGAGTTGCAAAAAGCGTACGAAATTATCCTGAGCGAGCAGCTGGACAAGCGCAACTTTCGCCGCAAAATTTTGGCCGCTGAAATTTTGGAAGAAACCGGGGAAAAGAAAAAGGACGGCGAGGGCCGTCCGGCAATGCTGTATCGTTATCGAGAAGATGCGGTCGCTGAAGTAAAAACGCGCCGCCTGTTTCCGTGAGCCGCCGGAAAGACAAATCACTCCACCCAGAGTGATTTTGTCAGTTCGATTCCCAACACCACATCCTCACGCCCAACCCGTAAGCGCATCGGGCCGTTAAATGGGGCACGGCCCATAATTTCAAAGTGGGCCCCAGGCACCAGGCCGAGCGTTTTGAAATATTTGAGCCGCTCTGGATCATGCGTGCGCACCCGGCTGATGACCCCCACATGCCCTACCGTCAGGTTCATGATGCACACATCTTTGACCTCAGGCAAAACCCCTTCTGCGTTGGGAATTGGTTCCCCGTGCGGGCAGCGGGTGGGATGGTTGGTCATCTCCGCCATGCGTTCGGTGATGGCATCATTCAGGCCACGGCCCATTTCGTCGGCATGTTCGTGGGCTTCGTCCCAGGTAAAACCCATGACGTTGACCAGGAAAACTTCGAGAATGCGATGGCGGCGCAGGGCACGCAGCGCTTCCTCTCGGCCGCGCGGGGTGAGTTCAATGCCCTGGTACGGTTTATGGATGACATAGCCTGCATTGCGGAGGCGCTTCAGCATACGGGGCACAGCGGGCGCAGAGACGTGCAAGCGGTCGGCCAGGCTGGTGGTGCTGACGGTGGGGGCATCTTCTTGCAGCCGATAAATCTCGGCCAGGTAGTCCCGCATTGCGACGCTGGGTTGAAAATCGTTGTCGTCCATGACTTGATATTAACTCGAACGGGCCAGTGCTGCCAACTCTGACCGCAGAACGGCCGTTAACTCAGCGCACTTTTTTCCAATTCGGCCGTGGTTTGCTCTACCAGGGCCACCAATTCCGTGAGCAGTTCCGTGTCAAAGCGGAACTCGGCCCCAGCGCTGGCGAACAGCTCCGGCAGCGTTTTGGTACCACCGTAGGCGAGTGCCTGGCGGTAGGCGTTTAAGGCACCACTTCGGTTGGTCAGGCTGTTACGCCACACTTGCAGCGCCCCAATTTGGGCCATGCCATATTCAATGTAGTAAAACGGCGAGGTGAAAATGTGCGGCTTGCGGTGCCAGCCCGTCTGGCGAATCGCTTCATAACCCGCCCAATCAACATCGGGAATGAAGCGCAGCCACAGCTCATCCCAGGCGGCATCACATTGGTTGGCGTGGGCCGCCTCCTGGGGATGGGTGTAGACCCAGTGCTGGAACGCATCGACCACGGCCATGTAAGGCAGGAAGGCGATAATTCCCTCCATGTGTTCAATGCGGGCGCGGGCAGCCTGGGGGGTGGTATAAAACCCGCCATGCTGCCTGGAAAGATAAGGTGCGGCCAGCAGTTCCATGGACATAGAGGCCACTTCGCAAAATTCCATAGGTGGATCAGTTTGCCAGAAGAGGGGAAGGTCGGCCGTTTCAAAAACGTGGAAGGCGTGCCCGGCTTCATGGAGCATCGTTTGCACATCGTCGTGGCTGCCCACGCCGTTCATGAAAATAAACGGCCGATTCCGCAGCGGCAGCGCACTACAATAGCCGCCCAACGCTTTGCCCGTGCGCGTGTCCAGGTCCAACAGGCCATCTTCGGCCATCGTAGCAAAATAGCGGCTCAGCTGCGGATCGAGCTGGTTAAAAATGTTGAGGGTATGCTGGATAAGCGCTTCCTGGCCTTGATACGGCCGTAACGGCTCCCCACGTGAATCATCAACCAGGGCACCCTTTTCGGGCACCCAATCCCACGGGCGCAGCCGGTCGTAACCCAGCCGGGTCCGTTTTCTTTCTAAAATGCGGCGCAGGGCGGGGACAACGGCCGTTTCAATCGCCGCATGAAACGTCAGGCAATCCTCTGGCGTGTAATCAAAACGCCCCTTTTCCCGGAAGGCATAAGCGCGATAGTCTGGCAGCCCAGCGTTTTGGGCAATCTGCTGGCGAATTTCCAACATCTGCCCGTAAAGATTGTTGAGCGGTTCGCGCTGGCTAAGCCACAAATCGGCAATCGTTTGCCACGCTTTGTGGCGCACGTCACGGTCTTTGTCATTCAAAAAGAAAGCCAGCTGGCTCAGGTTTTTTTCTTCGCCATCCCAAGGCGCTTGCAGGCCCCCCGTGATCTTGTCATAGTCGTTTTCCAGCTTGGAAACTTCCGTAAACAAAGGCACATTTTCTTCGCGGAACAACTCAGCCTCGTTACGCATGTTGCGCAGCACCAGGGCCATATCGTGCAAAGCTGCCTCATCGGGGTCAACCGTCAGCAGCCGCTCCTTCAGCGCCTGCGCGGCAACCTGGGCCTGGGGAAAGACGTTGTTGATGAGGTCCAAAAAGGCCTGCTCTTTATCTTCATCGGCCGTATCCAGAGACTTTTCAATATAAATGAGCGAGGCCGCTTCAAACAACAGGCGGGTAAGGTTGGACCAATCGGTGAGCCATTGACGCAGGTTTTCGGAGGTTAACGGCCGTTCCTGCAAATCGGCAAAATACGGGGCAAAACTCTCCCAGCAACGAGGATCAATGGCTTCAACAGACGAGGGAATGGCAAACGCGTTCATCACACAACCTCCAGAATAAAAAAAGCCCTTGCGGGCGGGCAAGGGCTAAAACTTGAGGCGACGACCGGATTCGAACCGGTGATAAAGGTTTTGCAGACCTCTGCCTTACCACTTGGCCACGTCGCCAGAAACAAAGCCGGCAGGCTTGCGGCCTGCCGGTTGTTAGAGCGGGCAACGAGATTCGAACTCGTGGCCTTCTCCTTGGCAAGGAGACGTTCTACCACTGAACTATGCCCGCAAAGAGAATTGCTACAGTTATACCAACTGCTGATTCATTTGGCAAAGATCTTTTACCAAACAATCATGAAAACGATATGCCAGGACCCAGGCTCGAACTGGGGACACCTGCATTTTCAGTGCAGTGCTCTACCGACTGAGCTATCCCGGCTGGTAAGGGCCTTATTGAAGGCTCGCGAATTCTATCCAATGCCGGTTGGCCTGTCAAGTATAAAGCGGCGTGCCCGGCGGGGCACAGGAGCGTTGGTAAGAACGGACTATGGCTGGAAAGCGCTGCTTCTTTATACAATAGTGATGCATTTTTTTTTCCAGATTCCATTCATGAGTTAGACAATAAAAAACCTATGTAAGGGAGCCTCATGCAATCAGAAAAAATTGGAGCCGATAACGCAGCTCCGGACAAAAAACTTGCGGCCACCCGCCTCTGGCTGGCCCAAAAAATAGAAGCTTCCCTCCCCAAGAACATTGTGCTGGAGCGTAACCCGCAAACCATCAAACTTATCCAGGAACGTTATAAGTTGGCCCGCCAACACGCCAACCTGGCCATCGCCCCCGCCGACGAACGGCAATTTTTTGACGATCTACTCGATGAAATTCTGGGATTTGGCCCGTTGGAAAAAGCTCTGAACGACGACGCCGTCACCGAGGTCATGGTTAACCGCTCCGACCTGGTGTACATCGAGCAAAAAGGCAAGATTATCGAGTCTGGCATTACTTTTGTGGATGACGCTCACGTTGAGCGCATCATCCGCAAGATCATTGAGCCGCTGGGGCGGTACGTGGGCAAAGATTCACCGCTGGTAGACGCGCGCCTGCCCGATGGTTCCCGGGTGAACGCGGTTGTCTCCCCCTGTGCCATTGATGGACCGAATATCACCATCCGCAAATTCTCACGCACTCCCTTTGGTATTCAGGACCTTGTCAGGTTTGGCAGCCTCAACCAGGACATGGCCGACTTTTTAGATGCCTGTGTACGGGCCAAACTTAACATTGTCGTCTCTGGCGGCACTGGCTCTGGCAAAACGACGCTGCTCAACGTGCTCTCCAGCTTCATTCCTGATGGCGACCGCATTGTCACCATTGAAGATGCGGCCGAATTGAGCCTGCTGCAGCGCCATGTGGTGCGCCTGGAAACCAAAAAACCAGCCAAAGCGGGCGACAGTTCTGTCACTATTCGCGACCTGGTGATTAATGCGCTGCGCATGCGGCCAGAGCGCATTGTGGTGGGCGAGTGCCGCGGCGGCGAAGCGCTGGACATGCTGCAGGCGATGAACACTGGCCACGACGGCAGCCTGACCACCATTCACGCCAATAACCCACGCGACACCATTTCCCGGCTGGAAACGCTGGTGCTGATGGCGGGCATGGATTTACCCCTCCCGGTGGTACGCAAGCAGATTGTTTCGGCCGTGGACTTGATTGTGCAGCAGGCACGCCTGCGTGACGGCAGCCGCAAAGTGATCAACATCACCGAAATTACGGGCATGGAAGGCGAAACGGTGGTCATGCAAGACATCTTCAAGTTTGAAGAGCAGCGCGGCAGCACTGAAGAGAAGCTGATTGGTGAGTTTGTGCCCGGCGGTATGCGCCCCAACTGCGAACAACGGCTGCGTACTTATGGGTACAATCCACCAGCCAGCCTGTTTATGGGCAACCGCAACAGCGGTCTCAACCGCCGCGTGCGCTGAATTTTCCCCAGCTGCGATCTCTGTCTGGCAGCAGAGATCGCGGCGATACCCTTGCCTGGCACTGCTTGGCAAATCCCCTTAACTTCAAACCAGTGACATTTCGTAATCGGTCAGCCTTACCGGGATCAATGGCAGCGCCTCAGCGCTTCGCGCCCGTGCGGGGCACCAACTGAACAGTCACAAAATTTCATCCTGTTCTCGCGCTGCTGTTTGGCCTGGGTTACAATGGGCCAATGAAAGTTTACCTGAACAGCATTGGCTGTCGCCTGAACCAGAGTGAAATTGAGACGATGGCTCGCCAGCTTTTGGCGGCGGGGCATGAGATTGTGACGGATACGGCCGTTGCCGACAAAGTCATCATCAACACCTGCGCCGTCACCGCCGAGGCCGCCCGCGACGCTCGCAGCCAGACCCGCCGCATCCACCGCGACAACCCCACCGCCGAAATTGTGCTCACCGGCTGCTACGCCACCATTGCCCCGGACGAACTGGCCCAGGTGGAAGGCGCAAGCCGCGTGGTGGTGAACCAGCAAAAGGCGCAGCTGGTACAACTGTTAGATCCTCAAGCTCGCCTCGATCTGCCCATGTTTGATCAGGAACCGGTGCTGCGTGAATTTCTGGCGGGCAGCATGGGGGCCAACACCCGCGCCTTCATCAAGGTGCAGGACGGCTGCGACAACAAATGCACCTTTTGCGTGACCACCGTGGCGCGTGGCGCGGGGCAAAGCCGTCACCTGGGCGATGTGGTGGCCGAGATTCAGGCGTTGGCCGCCGCAGGTTACCAGGAGGCGGTGCTGACCGGGGTGCATTTGGGCAGCTACGGCCATGATTTTGGCAATCAGGTTGGTTTGCGCGAGCTGGTGCAGGCCATTTTGCAGCACACCGACATTGCCCGGCTGCGCCTCTCGTCGCTGGAGCCGTGGGACTTGGCGCCCGACTTTTTTGCGCTGTGGCACAATCCGCGCTTGCTGCCGCACCTGCACATGCCGCTGCAATCTGGCAGCGATAAGATTCTCAAGCGTATGGCGCGGCGCACCAGCCGGGCCAGCTTTCGCGAGCTGGCCGACGCCGCCCGCAGCCACATCCCCAACCTGAACCTGAGCACCGACCTGATTGTGGGTTTTCCCGGCGAAACGGAAGCCGATTTTGCCGACAGCCTGGCGTATGTAGAGGCGATCAATTTTTCCCGGTTGCACGTATTTAGCTACAGCCCACGCCCAGGAACGGCCGCTGCGCAGTTCCCGCAGCAGGTCAATGGCAAGGTCAAAAAAGAGCGCACCCAGCGGATGATCGAGTTGGGCCAGCGGCTGAGCCAGGCGTTTCATCAGCGGTTTGTGGGGCAGACGCTCAACGTGCTGTGGGAAAGCAGCGTGGGCGCGGATCAGCACGGTTTGCGCTGGGTGGGCTACACCGACAACTACATCCGCGTGCAGGCCAACGGCCCGGTGGATTTAGCCAACCAGATCACGGCAACAGAGATTGTGGGAGCGACGGCGGATGGGGTGACGGGTATAGTGAGTGGTGAAAAGTAAAAAGTGAAAAGTGACTGGAAAAACGGCCGAAGACAGCGCCGCCTCCGTCCGCAACTGGAGCCCGAAAGAGCTGAAAAGGCTGCGAGGTTGACATCGCACGAGATTCGTGTACACTTTTCTCGTATGAGAAACATTACTCTTTCTGCGGATGAAACCTTAATTCAGCAAGCGCGGCTGCGCGCTGCAAGCGAAAATCGCTCACTGAATGACGTGTTTCGTGAGTGGCTAGCTCAATACGTGATGCAGCCTTACGCGGCGCAAAAGTATAGCGAGCTCATGGCCCAGCTTAATCATATTCAGGCATCTGGCCCCTACACGAGAGATGAACTGAATGAACGTTGAGGCGCTGCACGGTAAATTTTTTCTCGACACCAATATTCTGGTCTATTCCTTCGATCCGAGCGAGCCAGCTAAACAGCAAATTGCGCGTGAACTCGTCAAAACGGCACTAAGCAGCCAGATGGGTGCTATCAGTTCTCAGGTTGTACAGGAGTTTCTAAACGTGGCGCAGCGCAAATTTGCCAAACCTATGAGCGTTACTGAGGCACGCCGTTATCTGAATACCGTGCTGTTCCCCCTCTGTCAACACTTCCCATCGGTCGATTTGTACGATAAAGCACTCATGCTGCGAGAAGAAACCGGCTACAGTTTTTACGACGCTCTAATTTTGGCGGCGGCTATTGAATTAGGGTGTCAAACTTTGCTGAGTGAGGATTTGCAAGATGGCCGTACCATCCACAACGTTACTATTCTAAATCCATTCTCATAAAACGGCCGTCATGTACAGGCCGTCCATCTCAAAGTTGTGGTATTTGGCGTAATATTCCCGCGTGCCGATGGCGCTGATGACGGCAATTTTGGCATATCCCGCCGCCCGCGCCATCTCTTTTGCCTTATCAATTAGCTCCGATCCCAAGCCCATATGCTGCGCCTCGCCGCTGCTGTCTTCGCCCAGGTTGAGCGCCGGGCCATAGACGTGCACCTCGCGAATCATGGCATGGTTTTCCAGCTCCGGCAGCGGATGGGGCGCATTTTTGTGCGGCAATGACAGCCGCAAAAAGCCTGCCAGCTTGTCATCGTCTGTCTCAAAGCTCAGGAAATGTTCAGTGGTGGCGTCCGTTTCGTACGTTTCGATGCGTAATGCTACGTCGTCGCGCTGCACTTTGTGGCGGCGCACCTCGCGGCAGCGGATGCAGTTGCAGCGTAAGCCGCGTTCCGCCATGCGGTCCAGGGCAATCTGGCGCAGGTTGGCTTTTTTGTTGCCCGCCACCACGTTGGTCGTGGGGAAGTCGCGGATGACGCGGTTGAGGCGGACGTAGCGCGGCACCTGTGCTTTGCAAGCCACCAGCAGCTCGGTGAGCGTTTCTTCGTCATAGGGCTGATATTCACCGCGCTGCCAGTAGTCGTACAGTTCCGCATTTTCCACCAGCATGCAAGGATATAATTTTAGTTCGTCGGGGCGCACGGCTTCATCCGACCAAATTCGGGCAAAATCTTCTACATCGCTCTGCGGCGTGGCCCCCAGCAGGTTAGCCATCCAGTGACCATGAATCTTGAAGCCCGCCAGCCGCAGCAGGCGGAAGGCGTCACGGGTGCTTTGCACGTCGTGGCCGCGATTGTTGAGGGCCAAGACGCGCTCATCCAAACTTTGGATGCCGACCTGCACCTTGGTGACGCCCAGGTAGCGCAGCCAGCGCAGCTCGTCCACATCCATATGATCCTGGCGGGTTTCCACCACCAGCCCCACGTTGCGGCGCGGCCCGATGGCGTTTTTTTGCTGCGCCTCGACCAGCGTTTCCGACTCTTCCTCGTTCATGGCGTCCAGGCAGCGCTTGACAAACCATTCCTGGTAATCGCGGCGGTAGCTGGACCAGGTGCCGCCTAAAATGAGCAGTTCGATCTTTTCGGCGGGGTGGCCAATTTGCTCTAAAGCGCGGATGCGTGCGGCCGTTTGCGCATATGGGTCAAAGCCATGACGTTCGGCGCGTTGGGCACCCGGCTCGTCGTGCAGGTAACTTTTGGGCATACGCACGTCGGTGGGGCAGAAGATGCATTTGCCGGGGCAGGCGTACGGCTTGGTGAGCACCGTCACCACGGTCACCCCTGCCTGGCTGCGAATCGGCTTCATTTGCAGGTGGGTGCGCACTTCCGGGTCAAACTCCGCCCAACCGGCCTGGCACAGCTGTTCGTAGAGGCGGATAACGTTGCTTTTAGAGAGCCAGGGCAGGCCGCGGCGGGCGTACTCCCGCATGGTGTTTTGGTACTTTTGGGAGGACAACGGCCGTTTTCCCACCAGATCAGTTACCAGTTCCAAAAACAGCGGCTCCTGGCCGTCCTCCAGCAGCACCGGCTCATTGCGCGACTGCCACTCGGCCACTTTCACCTGCACCTGATCTGGTGGGATTAAAACGTGTTTATCCGATTTCCGACTCATACAAAATTACTCAAACCAGGGCGCGTTGTTGATACGGCCGTTTTCACAAATCTCCTCACATTATAACAAGGTACACGATTGCGGTCATTGCCACTCATCCTGGCGTCAGATTTACCCCCTGGCAAGATATGGTGAGGCGGCGGATTTTTAAACTGTCAACTGGTTTTGACTACGCCGCCTCATACGCTTTCTCCAACTCGGCAACGTCCAGCTTGATCATCTCCATCATGGCAGCCATCACCGCCTGGACCTTTGCAGGATTATCATCGCCGATGAGTTCCATGAAGCGTCGCGGCACGATTTGCCAGGATAGGCCAAATGGATCGGTGATCCAGCCGCACTGCGTTGGGGTTGCCCCAGCCGCAACCAGCTTGTCCCAATATTCATCCACTTCGGCCTGGTCTGCGCAATCAACGTAAAGCGAGAATCCTTCGGTAAATGTAAAGTACGAGCCGCCGTTGTAGCCCATAAACTTTTGCCCGCCAACCACAAATTCTGCGGACATGACGGGTCCATCGCTGCCATTGCGGGCAACATTCTTGATTTCTGAGTCTGGGAACGTGGCCGTGTAAAACGCGACAGCCGCCTCAAGCTGATCGTTGAACATTAAAAACGGGGTTACTTTTGACATGTTTACTCTCCAATTTTTGATAGTGGCGTGGTGGTGGTCAGTTTTGCACCACACGCCTTTCGGAAAAAGATGATTGCATTGTAACGAATGGCTTGAGGGGTGGTCTTGTAAAAAATGGCAAAGTTAGGCGGGGTGATGCTCATTGGCAATCTGGCGTGGCGTGTGGCCCACAAACAGCTTAAGTGAGCGCGTCAGGTGAGATTGGTCCGTATAGCCGAGGGTGTAGGTAGTGTCCAGAATGGAGGCGCCGTTTTCTAGCAGCGATGAGGCTTGCAATGCCCGCCTGGCTTGTTGGATTTGCTTTTGTGTCTGCCCCGTGGCCCGTTGAAAGCGATGGCGGACCGTGCGGGGGGCCATGTCGTGTGGCTGGCCTTGCAGGACCGCGCTTACCACGGAATCCTGTACCAAAACTTCATCTTTTACCAGCCTGTTGACAAAAATTTCGGCATTCTCAAAGGTGGGCGAGGCCCAAGTGGCGCTTTTGAGCCAGAACGATTGGCCGGTTGCTTCGGGCAGCGCCAGCTCGCTGTTAAGCAGGTGGTTGAAAGGTAAGTGCGGCATAAAAACGCCGGGCTTAAATTTGAGCCAGAGTATTTCTGCGTTTTTTGACCAGGAAACGTCGCCAGCAGAGGTAAAGGGTCCGGCGATGATGGGGTGAAAGCTGCCGCCTTCTTTGACAAAAACCATGTGCCAGCAATATTCGGCGGGGCGGATGGTACGGCCGTT
>ERZ761607.4538-NODE-4538-length-12202-cov-3.507615_pt1 | contig 12202 bp, 9 predicted proteins | sample MGYA00511164_ERZ761607 | MGnify/ENA primary metagenome ERZ761607 (study PRJEB28899, sample SAMN02445080) | bioreactor sludge metagenome | biome: EBPR sludge | place: Australia: Brisbane, Thorneside Wastewater Treatment Plant | collected 2011-06-22 ...
CTCGATGGTTCCCAGGTGACGCGGGTCGGTGTGCGAGGTGACGCCGAGCAGCCCCGCCATGGCTGCGAGCACCACGATCGCGAATCCGTGGCGGGCCATCCATGCCCGCAGCTTCACGGCCGCTTCTCGGCGAGGAGGACGGTCCAGGGGAGCGGAGTGCGGCACGCGACCACCTGGGCCTGCGCGCTCACGAGCGAGATCAGCCCCCGCCGACCCCAGTGCTGCACGTGCCCAGGAGTGTTGCCGAGCTCGGCGAGGTACTTGCCGCGTGCCATGTTCATTGCGCGCCAGATGGGCTCGCGCGGTGTGCTGAGGAGCACCGGTCGCTTCGAGACCCGCAGCACCTCGGCGAGCCCGCGGGCAGGGTCCGACAGGTGCTCGAGCACCTCGCAGCAGACGACGAGATCGAACTCGCCAGCTTCGTAAGGCAGCTCGTAGATCGACGCCTCACGGAAGACGATGAGCGGATCGAGGCCAGTCGCGCGCCGGTCGAGCGAGAGATCGCAGGCCTCGAACCTCTCCGGACGGTGCGCCTCCGTGACGAGGTGATGCGCGAGCATGCCCTCACCGCAACCGACCTCGAGCACGGTGCGCGGAGCGACCTGTCGGTAGAGCCCCGATACCGCACCGAGGAAGCCCTTCATCAGCGCGCGCGCGATGGGGTTCTTGGTGCCGTACTTGTCGTAGTGGTTGCCGAGGACGTTCCCCGGGTCGCCTTCAGGGCGCTGCAAGTTGGCTCTCCTCTTTCTTCTCGGAGTCGGCTCCTGGCTTCGAGCTCGCCCCGGCCTCGCCGTGCCAAGGCGGACGACCGGTCGACTCGATGTCGTCGCGTGGGCGATCGGGAGGCGCGAGCACGGCGTCGATGCGCCGCGTGCGCGCGAGCAGCTCCTCGAGCAGGCGCCGGTTCGTGGCGAGCAGCTCGCTCAACATGGCCACCAGCCCCACGATGAAGGCCAGGATGATGCAGCCCACGCCGACGAGCAGCGACTGGATGTAGCCGCTGTAGCCGGGGTTCTGCACGTAGTAGTAGAGGAAGCGCACGCCCACGGCGGAGCCTGCGACGAGCAAGAGCGCGGCGATGTAGAGGAAGGTCTGCGCCGGCCTGTACATCGCGTAGGCGCGCAGCATCACGGGCGCGGCCTTGCGCAGGTAGTCGGGGATCGAGGTGAAGAGCCTGCTCTCGCGCGACTTGGGGTTCGTCGTGATCTTCACGCTCTCGACGACGAGCCCGCTGCGCCCCGCCTGGATCACGGTCTCGAGCGTGTAGGTGAAGCGGTTGTGTACGAAGAGCCGGTGCACCGCGCGACGGTTGAAGGCGCGGAAGCCGCTCGGCGAGTCGGCGACGTCGGTGCCCGAGAGGGTGCGCGTCATGCGTGAGCCGAGCTTCTGCAGCACCTTCTTGATGGGCGAGAAGTGCGGGACGAGGTCGGTCTGCCGATCGCCGATGACGATGTCGGCGCGCCCTTCGAGGATCGGCGCGATGAGCGCGGGGATGTCCGCGCCGCGGTATTGGTTGTCCGCGTCGGTGTTGACGACGATGTCGGCGCCGAGCCGGATGGCCGCGTCGAGGCCGCGTGTGAAGGCGTTGGCGAGCCCGCTCGTGCGCTTCACGCGGACGATGTGGTGCACGCCGATCTGACGGGCGATCTCGCTCGTGCCGTCGCTGGAGCCATCGTCGATGACGAGGATCTCGATGGCGTCGATGCCTGGGATCGAGCGCGGGAGGTCGGCGACCGTCCCGGGCAGGTGGTCACGCTCGTTCAGGCACGGGATCTGGATGATGAGCCGCACGTCCACTCCAAGGGCCGGCGCCGTGTCGATGTCGGCACGTCCCGCAGCGTCGTAACGAGGCAATTGTCGCGAAGAATGCGCGTGACACTACGACCCTGCGCGAGCCGAAGTCAACGGGGCAACCGAAGCGCCGGTGCCTGGCTTGCCCTGCTGTCGACGCCGTCGGAGCGGCCGTGTAAGAGGGCGCTCAGTCGTTGATGGCCACCGCACCGAGCCCCAGCCGTGAACGCATCCAGGCGGGGTTCGTCGAGGTCCGTCGGGTGGTCGGCGCGTCGTGGCGCAGCGTGCTCGCCGGCCTGCTGTGCCTCGCCGGCGTCGCCGTCTACGCCGCCGTCGTCGACGAAAAGACCCCGCTCGAGAGCTGGCTGTCGCTCAGGCTCGGGCTGGTGTTCGGCTACGTCGCGCTCTTCGAGCTCGCGTGCGTGAGCACGGGTTGGGTGGTGGTCGCGCGCGCGCTCGGCATCCGCAAGGCGCCGCTGGTCGAGGCGGTGCTGATGTCGAAGATCGTCGGCTTGTCGATCTTCGGAAGCCTCTACTACGTGGCGGGCGCGCTCGGTCTCTTTCGCGGGTGGTTCGCGCTCGTCATGGCGTCGATCATGGCGCTCGTGGGCCTGCCCGACTTGGTCGGGCGCATCCGCATGGAGCGGCGCGTGCGTCGCCACGCCCGGCCGGCTCGCCCGGTGGCGCACTGGATCGGCGTGCTCGCGACCTGCTTCGGCGGCATGGGCCTCTTGCTGCTCTATCTCCAGAGCATGACGCCCGACGCGATCAACTTCGACGCGTCCTGGTACCACCTGCCGATCGCGGAGGACTACGCACGCGAAGGGCGACTCGTGCCCTTCTACGGCGACTACAACCGCGCGTTCCCGCACCTCATGAGCGTGGTGTTCACCTGGGGCTTCGTCTTGCCGGGCCTCTCGAAGCCGCTCGCCTGGATGATGGCGACCCACCTCGAGCTCGCCATGGTGGTCTGGAAGTGCGTCGGCGTCGCCGCGGCCGCGCGCTGGATGCTGGGTGGGCGACGCCTGACAGGCTCCTGGGCCGTGTTCTTCCTGTTCCCCGGCATCTTCGTCTACGACCAGAACCCGGGAGGCTCGGCCGACCACTTCCTCGGCGCCTTCGCCGTGCCCGCCTTCCTGGCGGCGGTGCGCGCCATGCCCCGGCTCGACAAGCGGTATCTGGCGCTGCTCGGTGTGGTGCTCGGCGGCGCGCTGCTCACGAAGACGCAGTCGATCTACCTCGTCGGGGCGACGGGCGCCTTGCTCGGCGGGCGCGCGCTGCAGCTCACGGCGCGCGCGCTCATCCGCCGGTTTCGACCCGTCGACGACGGAGCCTTCGTGCCCACGTGGAAGCAGCTGCTCGCGGCAGTGGCCATCGTGGCTGGGCTCGCGGCCGCGATCTCCGCGCCGCACTTCGTGAAGAACTTCGTCTACTACAAGAACCCCCTCTACCCCTTCGCGATGAGGTGGTTCGAGTCCTTCCCGGAGCACGCGCGCTCCGCCGACATCTTCCGAGAGCTCTACCCGAACCTGCCGCACAAGCCGAAGGGGGTGGGGCTCGAGCGGCACCTCAATGCGCTGAAGCTCTTCTTCACCTTCGCGCTGGACCCGCACTATTCGTTCACCAAGGGTGTGCCGGTGACGGGCGCGCTCTTCAGCCTGCTGCTCGCGCCCGCCGTCCTGCTCAGGCGCGCCGGCCGCATCTGGCTGGGCGTCGCGGCGTCGTTCGTCGCCATCCTGATCTGGGCCGAGACCTACACCGGCGATCGCTACCTCCAGGGGCTGCTCCCGATCCCGATCGCGACGACCGCGGCGCTGATCGTGCGATTGTGGAGCGTCGGCTACGCTGCGCGCGTGGGAGTCACGGCGCTCGTGCTCTTCCAGGTGGTCTATGGCGGCGACGCGCCATTCTACTCGGGCGACAAGCGCATCCAGGCCTCGATCCGCCTCATCAACTCCAGCTACGAGGGCCGTCGTACCGACGAGGCCCGCTTCGGAGGCTTCCGTCGGGAGCACCTCGCGATCGCGCGACACCTCCCGCGAGGGGCCTCGGTCTACGCGCGCAACTACCGCACGACGCTCGGCGTCGACCGCGCGTGGACGCCAGACAACCAATCCTGGCAGTCGTGGGTGTTCTACGAGCCGATGAAATCGCCGGGCGAGCTCTGGGACGCCCTCCGGGAGCGAGGGTTCACGCACCTCGCGCGCGTGCGCAACAAGCGCCCCTCCGAGACGCTGCAAGGCACGCTGCTCCTCGCGGAGCTGATCCGGCAGAGCAAGGACTGTCGCGGCTTCGGCGCTGTGGAGATCTGCGGCATGCCAGAGCAGCGCCCCGAGCTGGAGAGCCCCTACCTGGTCGCGGTCCGTGAGGTGTCGGGCTATCCCGACGGGCTCTACGAGCTCGGCCAGCTGATCCGCTACGACCGCGATACCAAGGGCACGTTCAACGCGCCTTCGGTGCCGCTCGAGCCCTTGAAGCGAGGCGGATCCTTCGAAGAGCTCGCCGCGCGCGCGCAGGCGGTCGTCGTCGGCCCGAAGAGCAAGACGCCCATTCCGGACGCTTTCGTCCTCGTGGAGCAGCTTCCCAAGCAGACCCTGCACCTGCGCAAGCTCGACGACCGGGCCCCCGAGACCGACGCGCCTGCGCCAGCGGGCGACGACGACGACGACGAGCAGCGCCCCCCGGACGACGGCGAGGCCCGCTGACGCCCCGGAGGCGCACCCTCGAGTGACGCTCCCACGGCCCCGTGGTACCCGAGCGGCCCATGAAGCGGGCTCTCGTCACGGGCATCACCGGCCAAGACGGCTCTTACCTCGCCGAGCTCTTGCTCGCGAAGGGCTACGAGGTGCACGGCGTCGTGCGGCGCTCGAGCTCCTTCAACACCGAGCGCATCGACCACCTCTACGTCGACCCGCACATCGAGAACGCGCGCCTGCGCCTGCACTACGGCGATCTGAACGACGCCTCGAGCCTGCACAGCATCGTGGCCGAGGTGAAGCCCGACGAGGTCTACAACCTCGGCGCGCAGAGCCACGTGCGTGTCTCCTTCGACATCCCCGAGTACACGGCCGAGATCACCGCGCTCGGCGCGGTGCGCCTGCTCGAGGCCATCCGCAAGCTCGGCGTGCACTGCCGCTTCTACCAAGCGAGCTCGAGCGAGCTCTACGGCAAGGTCGTGGAGACGCCGCAGAAGGAGACGACGCCCTTCCACCCGCGCAGCCCCTACGCCGTCGCCAAGGCGTATTCGTTCTACATCACGCAGAACTACCGCGAGGCCTACGGCATGTTCGCGTGCAACGGCATCCTCTTCAACCACGAGAGCGAGCGCCGCGGCGAGACCTTCGTGACGCGCAAGATCACGCGCGCGGTCGGGCGCATCAAACACGGGCTGCAGCAGGAGCTCTACCTCGGCAACCTCGACGCGAAGCGCGACTGGGGGCACGCGGCCGACTACGTCGAGGCCATGTGGCTCATGCTCCAGCAGAGCGAGCCCGACGACTACGTCGTCGGCACCGGCGAGACCTACGCGGTGCGCGAGTTCGCCGAGAAGGCCTTCGCGCACGTGGGCCTCGACTACCTCGACTTCGTGAAGATCGACCCACGCTACTTCCGCCCGGCCGAGGTCGACTTGCTGCTCGCCGACCCGAGCAAAGCGAAGGCCAAGCTCGGCTGGCAGCCCAAGGTGGGCTTCGACGAGCTCGTGCGGCGCATGGTCGAGAGCGACCTCGAGCTCGCCGCGCGCGAGAAGCGGGCTCGAGCTGTCTGAGCGCGCGCCGAATGCGCGCGGTGGGCTGAGCGTTTCGGCGGAGCCGCGCGCGCTCGAGGTCCGGCCGGCTGCGAGAACGCACCGGGCCGGCCTGGCTCGAGCCGTGGGCCGACCCTAGTCTTCCGGGGTGAAGCTGCGCACGACGCGCGCGACCTACCGCTACGAGCTGCGCTCGCTCGCGCTGCTCGCGCGTCACGCGCTCGTCTTCGTGGGGCTCCTGCTCGCGACGAGCTTCGCCACGAGCGTGCGCTACGACGACGCGGACATCGCACGCGCGGCGTGGATCAGCGGCGCGGAGCTGCTCGGCGGCTGGGGCCTCCTCGCCGCCGTCTTCATGCCCTTCGTCTGGGTGGCGACGGCGCTCGCGCGCCGCGGCAGGCTCAGGCGACTCGCGTCCTTGGAGCTCTCCCCGGAAGCGCTCGTGCTGCGCCACGACGGCGGCGAGACGCGCCTCGGCTGGGCGCAGATCCGCAGCGGCTTCGTCGAGCCACGCGACGACGGTCGGGTGCGCCTCAGCCTGGAGATCGCCGGCGGCCTGCGCGAGGGCGATCGTGTGGAGCTCGTCGCCGAGCCGGAGCTCGGCGAGGCGCTCGGCCCGCGGCTCGAGCGCGCCCCGGCCCGCTACGATCTCGCGACGCGCTCCTACCGCTACGGCGCCGCGCTCGCGAGCCTCGCGCTCGTCGCGGGCAGCGTCGTGGGCCTCGCGCTCTTCGACGCGCTCGAGGCGCGCGTCGTCGAGTGGCACGGGCACGCCGGGCTCGGCCTGCTCGGCCCGCAGTGGGCCCTCGGCCTCGTGGCCGCCTCGGTCGGGGCGATCGCGCTGGCGCTCCAGCTCGCCTCGATCACGCCGTCGATCGTGCTCGGCGCAGACGGTGTGATCGTCGAGCGCCTGCTCGGCAGCCGCTTCGTGCCCTTCGCGTCGATGCGCGCGGTGCACACGAGCCCGCTCGGGCTGCGCATCGAGCTCGCGAGCGGCGCATCGGTGCGCGTCTGGGCGCTGGGCATGAGCCCCGAGCGCTGCCTGGCGCTGGCCGCGCGCCTCCGCGGGCAGATCGCCGAGAGCGGCGCGAGCCTAGCCACGCTGCCGCGCCTCGAGGCGAGCGGCGGCGGGCGCTGGGCCGACGAGGTCGTGCACCGCGCGACCGCGAGCGACTACCGCACGAGCACGCCCTCGGACGACGCGCTCCTGCGCGCGCTCGACGCACCCGGGACGCCGAGCGATCTGCGCGTTGCGGCGGCCGTCGCGCTGCGTGCGCGCGAGGGTCGACGCGCCGCGACGACGATCCGCGTGGCAGCGCGGCGCCTGGCCGACGAGCCCACGCGCGCGCTGCTCGAGCGCCTCGCCGAGGAAGAGGCCGACCTCGAGGAGCTGGAGGCCACGCTGTCGAAGCGCGGCGCTCGCGGCGCCTGAAGGCTGCTCGGCGCGTCGTTCGACGAGGAGCGAGCACACCAGAGCGAGCTATGCTGCCGGCCGTGAAGCTCCGCGCGCGCTCCCGCTCCCCACGCCCCTTCGCTTCGTTCGTCTCCGCCAGCCTGCTCGCCCTCGCGACGCAGGGCCTCGCCTCCTGCGGCGACGACGGCTCCGACGGCTCGACTCCGCCGACCGGCGTGAGCTTCGTCTTCGATCTCGCGGCCGAGGTCACGAGCCCCGAGGCCTTCTTCGATCAGCCCTACCCGAGCGATCTGCGCCTCGACGCCCAGCGCCGCCCGGTGCTCTCGGGTCTGCCCAACCCGGCCAACAACTCCACGGTGACGCAGCTGCGCGACTCGGCCGCGCTGCGTGTGGGTTTCCCCGTGCTTCCGGTCGCCTTCTTGCGCTTCACCGGACCGCTGCCCGCGCAAGAGCAGACGACGCCCCAGGGTCGCGACACCGACGCGCCGATATGGCTCGTCGACGTCGACGAGAGCTCGCCGGATCGCGGCAAGCTCGTGCCCGTCGTGGCGAAGGCGCTGCCCGTCGACACCTTCACGCCCGAGAACGTGCTCGCGGTCGCGCCGGTGCCCGGCTTCGTGCTGCGCCCTTCGACCACCTACGCAGTCGTCGTGAAGAAGAGCCTCGGCGACGTCGAGGGCAAGCCGCTCGCGTCGAACGCGCTGCTCGAGCGCCTCGCGAGGCGCGCACCCGCGGCCGGCGAAGAGGCCGCCGACGCGCTCTACGCGCCGCTCTGGGCCACGCTCGAGACGCTCTCGATCCCCGCGAGTGATGTTGCAGCAGCCACGGTCTTCACGACGGGCGCGGTGGTCGCGGAGACGGCCGCGATGGGCGACGCGGTGCTCGCCGCGCACGACGTGACGATCGAAGGCCTCGAGCTCGACACGAGCGAGCTCTACCCCGAGCTCTGCGTGCTGCGCGGCACCGTGACCTACCCGCAGTTCCAGCGAGGCACGCCTCCCTTCGACACCGAGGGCCTCTTCGAGCTCGACGGGAGCGGCGTGCCGATCGTGCAGCGCACCGAGACGGCGCCCGTCGCGATCGCGATCCCTCGCGCCACGATGCCCGAAGCGGGCTGGCCGCTCGCGATCAACGTGCACGGCTCGGGCGGCTACAGCATCGCGATGGTGCGCCCGGTGGGCGACGACGGTGTGCCCGGCGACGCCAACGGGCCGGCCTTCCCGCTCGCGACCAAGGGCATCGCGATGGCGGGCAGCGCCATGCCGGTGAACCCCGAGCGCTTGCCCGGCGCCTCCGAGACGGCCTACCTCAACCTCAGCAACCTGCCCGCGATCGCCGACACCTTCCGCCAGGGCATCTTCGAGACGCGCCTCTACGTCGAGGCCCTCTCGAAGCTCAGCATCGACCCTGCGCTGCTCGCGGGCTGCGACGGCGCCGCGCTGCCGAGCGGCGTCAGCGCTCACCGCTTCGACGTCGAGCCTCTCTTGCTCACGGGGCAATCGATGGGCGGCATGTACGCCAACCTCATCGGCGCCACCGAGCCGCTGGTGCGCGCCATCGTGCCGACCGGCGCCGGCGGACACTGGACCTACTTCATCCTCGAGACCCCGCTGCGCAACGGCGCGATCCCGGGCTTCTTCCAGCTGTTGCTCGGCACGAGCGAGCCCTTGAGCTTCTTCCACCCGGTGCTCTCGCTCGCCGCCGCCGGCCTCGAGCCCGCCGACCCGGTGGCCTACATGCCGCACGTCGCGCGTCGCCCGCTGCCCGGGCACCCCACGCGGCCCATCTACGAGCCGGTCGCGATCGGCGACTCGTACTTCCCCACCTCGATCTACGACGCCGCCGCGCTCGCCTACGGCCACCAGCAGGCAGGCGAGGAGATCTGGCCGCGCATGCAGGAGATGCTGGCGCTCGCAGGTCTCGACGGCTTCATCAGCACGCCCGCATCGAACAACCTCGAGAGCGAGAGCGGCGAGGCCTACACCGGCGTCGTCATCCAGTTCGAGGCCGACGGCCCCTACGACCCGCACGCGATCTACAAGTACCGCGACGACGTGAAGCGGCAGTATTCCTGCTTCTTCGACAGCTTCCTCCGCACGGGCACGGCCACGGTCGTGGCCCCGACGAGCGATTGGGCTGCACCCTGCCCCTGAGCTCGGCGAGAATGGGCGCGTGAGCGAGGGGGACCGGAGAGACGACGACGCGGCCGGCTGCGCTGGCCGCCGCGCCACCGCGCGCGACGTCTCGGCCCGCGCCACGCAGTACGTCGTGCGCGAGGCGGAGCGCCGAGGAGTCGAGCGAGCGGCCATCGTCGAGGGTACGGGCTACTCCTTCGAGGCGTTCACCGACCCGAAGGTCTGGCTGCCGTGGTCGGCCTACGAGCGCATGATCGACAACATCGGCGACGCGCTCGACGAGACCGCGCTGCGCGAGTTCGCGCAGACCGTCGTCGACTGGCCCATCTTCCGTCCGTTCTGGATCGCCGGCTGGCTCCTGCCGAGCACGCACCAACTCCTGCGGTGGTTCGCCAGGTATACGATCGGGCCGGCCGGCACGCTCTTTCCCACCTCGATGGTGAAGGTCGAATCGACCGACGAGGCTTCGTACCGGGTCCACTTCCGCGCGCCACCCGGCGGAGGCATCCCACGCACCTGGGAGCTGCTCGCGATCTGCGTGACCGAAGAGATGCCGCGCTTGCTCGGTCGGTCGAGAGCGCGCACGCGCAGCCACCGCCCCGGGCCCGGAGAGCTCGTGCTCCAGGTGCGCCAACCGGCCACGAAGCAGGGCCTGAGGAAGCGCTTGCTCCAAGGGCTCGCGGCGCTCACGCTCGCTCCCGCCGAGGTGGCTTCACTCATGGACGACCTGGTGGAGCGCAACCTCGAGCTCACCGCGCTGCTCGAGGAGCGAGACCGGCAGCGCGCCGAGCGTGAGCAGCTCGAGCGCGAGCTCGAGCGCGCGCAGCGCCTCGAGGCCCTCGGGCGCTACGCAGGCGGCGTGGCGCACGACTTCAACAACCTGCTCGCGGTGATCTCCACGAGCAGCGAGCTGCTCGCGCGCAAGCTGCCCCGAGACGACCCTCGGCAGGAGGAGGTGCTCGCGATCCAGGCGGCGACGACGCGCGGCGCGCGCCTGGTGCGCCAGCTCCTGAGCTTCGGCAGCCGCGGCTCCAAGCCGACCGAGGTGGTCGATCTCGTCGACCTGGTCGAGCGCTTGCGCCCAGTGCTCCAGCGAAGCGTGCGCGCGCCTTCGCAGCTGTCGATCGAGCTGCCGGAGTCGCGTCGCGCGTGGGTCGTGGGCGACGAAGCGCAGCTGGAGCAGCTCGTGCTGAACCTCGTGCTCAACGCGCGCGACGCCGTCGAGCCCGGAGGGCACGTCGTCGTGCAGCTCTCGGTCGACGAGCGCGCCCAGGCCGAGGCCGACGCGAAGGCCCGAGTACGCAGCGTCGAGCTCCTCGTGCGCGACGACGGCGTCGGCATGGACGAAGCGACGCGCAACCGCGCTTTCGAGCCCTTCTTCACCACCAAGCAGGCCCGAGGCGGCTCGGGCATCGGCCTCGCCACCGTGCAGGCCGTCATCGAGCGGCACGCGGGCAGCGTCGAGCTCGAGAGCGCGCCCGGCAGGGGCACCACGGTGCGCGCGCGCTTCGCCCAGGCGTTCTGAGGCCGATCGCTCGCGCGCAGGCGCTTCTGGTTCAGGTAGGTGAGGAACTCGCCGAGAAAGCCCGTCGACACGAACTGGATGCCCAGCACGATGAGCAGCGAACCGAAGGCGAGCAGCGGGCGGTCGCCGATCTTGTGGCCGAGCAGCCAGAGCACCGAGAGGTAGAGGTCGATGAGCACACCGACGGAGCCGAGCACCAGGCCGACCAGGCCGAAGAGGTGCATCGGCCTGCGCGAGTACTTCGTGAGAAAGGTGATGCTCAAAAGATCGAAGAAGCCGCGCAGGATGCGCTCGAGGCCGTAGCGCGAGGTGCCGTGCTTGCGGGCGTGGTGCTGGATCGGCACCTCGGTCACGCGGAAGCCCTCCCAGGCGGCGAGCGCCGGGATGAAGCGGAAGAGGTCGCCGTAGATCGGCACGGTCTTGATGACCTCGCGCGTGTAGGCCTTGAAGCCGCAATTCATGTCGTGGAGCTTCACGCCCGTCACCCAGCGAACGGTGGCGTTGAAGATGCGCGTCAGCACGAGGCGGTTGGCCGGGTCGAGGCGCTTGACCTTCCAACCGACGACGACGTCGTTGCCCTCCTCGATCGCGGCGATGAACTTCGGCAGCTCGGCCGGGTCGTCCTGCAGGTCGGCGTCCATCATGATGACGATGTCGCCGCGCGCGCGGCTGAAACCAGCCGAGAGGCCCATGGCCTTGCCGAAGTTCTTGCGCAGGCGGATCGCGCGCACCTGGGGCCGCTCACGCGTGAGGCGCTGCATCACGGCCCAGGAGTCGTCGGTGGAGCCGTCGTCGACGAAGACCAGCTCGTAGCTCTCCTTGCCGTCGAGCGCCTCGGCGATGCGGCTCGAGAGCTCGGGCAGGCTCTCCGACTCGTTGAGCGCCGGGACCACGATCGAGATGCGCGGGCGCGCCTCACCGCCGCGCGCGAGGCCACGCTGGCTCGAGCGAGACGAGGGCGCGAGCAGCGCGGCGCCACCCGAGCTGGGCGCCTCGGCGTCGGTGCGATCGTCGGCGGCCGCGTCGCTCAGGGCGGGGTCGCGCGATTCCAGGGTCGACATGCGAAGAGAAGCTCCGAAAAAGGGGGCCGAGCAGCGCCCGGAGGGCGGCGCAGTCTACCCGGAAGGGGCGCGCGTCGAAACCGCGATACCGGGGCGTTTCCGGGGCCCCCTGTTGCCTCGAGCCACGCGCAGGACTAGCGTTCTCGGCTCGAAAGCGTGAAGGAGCGCGCCCGCGCGCCCCCCGCCCCACAGACGAGGCGCCTCTCCGGGGGTGCCCCCCGACGAACGAGCGAGCACCGAGAAGCATGAGCGGCCACTCCAAATGGGCCACGATCAAGCACAAGAAGGGCGCCACCGACGCGAAGCGCGGCAAGCTCTTCACCAAGCTGATCAAGGAGATCACCGTCGCGGCGCGCATGGGCGGCGGAGAACCCAAGAACAACCCGCGCCTGCGCAAGGCGATCGACGACGCCAAGGGCCAGCAGATGCCCGCCGACACGATCAAGCGTGCGGTGCAGCGCGGCACGGGTGAGCTCGAGGGCGCCAACTACGAGGAGATCCTCTATGAAGGCACCGGCCCCGGCGGCACGC